>Ga0315286_10008493_pt1 | contig 10110 bp, 6 predicted proteins | sample YL17G10_0_MG_FD_205038 | JGI IMG/M metagenome (GOLD analysis project Ga0315286, IMG submission 205038) | Sediment microbial communities from Yellowstone Lake, YNP, Wyoming, USA - YL17G10_0 | ecosystem: Environmental > Aquatic > Freshwater > Lake > Sediment | place: USA: Wyoming | collected...
TCACACGGTTCCCGGCATCCAGGCTCGAGCATCCAGGCTGGAGCCGCGAATCGTCGCGCCCCCGTGCTAGCATGCGGGCTTCATGCCATCAGCCGCTCCCAGTCCGCCGCCGGCGCTCCAGCGCGCAGTCCGACTTCCGCACGCGACGGCGATGGTAGTTGGTACGATTATCGGGGCGTCGATCTTCGTCCAGCCCTCGGAGATCAGCCGCGCGCTGCCGTCGATCCCCGGCATCCTGGCTGCATGGACCGTGGCCGGCCTGCTCACCATCGCCGGGTCGCTCATCTGCGCCGAGCTCTCATCCGCATTTCCGCGCACGGGCGGCGTCTATGTGTTCCTGAGCGAAACGCTCTCCCCGGCCGTGGGGTTCCTCTGGGCCTGGGCGATGTTCTGGACGATGCACTCGGGCATCATCGCGGCGATCGCCGTCGTGTTCGCCAGTTATGCCGCGTACTTCGTGCCGCTTTCGCCGGAGGCCCAGAAGGCGGCGGCCGTCGCGGCCATTCTGATGCTGTCGGCGATCAATTACGTGGGTGTCAGATTCGGCAGCCGCGTGCAGGCCGGCTTCACGCTGGGCAAGCTCTGCGCCGTCGCGTCGATCATCCTGTTCGGGTTCGTCCTCGGGGCGCATCTGCCGCATTTCGCCGGGAGCCGCACGCCGTCCGATGCGCTCGCGCAATTTCCGCGGGCGGTCGCGGCGGGACTGTTCGCATTCGGCGGCTGGCACATGGTGACCTACATCGGGGGAGAGACGGTCGAGGCCAGGCGGACCATTCCGCGCGCCCTGATCCTGGGCACTGCGATCGTGACGGTCTGCTACGTGGCGCTGAACACGGTCTACCTCTACGTCCTCCCGCTCGACCGCGTGATGGTGTCGACGCGCGTGGCCGCCGATGCCGCCGATGCGGTACTCGGCTACGGCGGCGGGGCCCTGATGTCGGCACTGGTCGTCTTCTCGACGTTTGGCGCGTTGAGCGGCATCGTGCTGCTCGGGCCGCGCGTCTACTTCTCAATGGCGGGCGACAGCCGCGCGCTCGGGTGGCTCGGGGCCGTGCACCCTCGCTTCCAGACGCCGCATCGCGCCATCATCGCTCAGGCCGTGTGGGCGTCGGTGCTGGTGGCGACGGGCACTTACAGGGCGCTCTTCACCCGCGTCGTCTATACGGAGTGGATTTTTTTTGCCGCCATGGCGGTGGGGTTGTTCGTGGCGCGCAGGAGGCCCGACTACCAGGCCACCTACCGCATGCCCGGGTATCCGGTCGTGCCGGCGCTGTTCGCGATCGTGGCGGCCGCGATTGCCATCCACCAACTCGTGGCCGACCCGGTCGAAGCGTTGATTGGTCTGCTGCTGGTCGGCGCCGGCCTTCCGGCGTACTATCTGTTCAGGCGGCGAATGTAACAACTGCTCCCGGAGTGGTTGTTACACACGATGACGAAGGCCGTGCGTCTTTTCTGATGGGTCGGGGGCTCCCGGGCTGGGTATTGTGATCTGTAGGCCGGATCTTCCCTTCGACTGCTCTCCCTTCGACTACGCTCAGGGCAGGCAGGGCAGGCAGACCCGGCGGACGCCGCTGTCAGACTCCGGGTTGCCCGGCGAGACAAGTAAATTCCTGTGCAGGAGGATGTGGCATGCCGGTGATTGACTTCCACAACCACTACTACCCCCCAGCCTACCTCGATGCGCTGCGATCGGGAGGCACCAGCGTAACCGTCGGCATCGACAAGGAGGGCAACCCGCTCCTCTACTATCCCGGCGACTACAACATCGTCGTGCGCGGACATCGCGACATCGAGTACCGCGAGCAGGTGCTGGCCGAGCACGGTGTCGATCGGCAGGTGGTGACGCTGACGACGCCGGGGACGCACGTGGAGACGCCGGAGCGGGCCGCCGAACTGGCGCGACTCGTGAACGACGGGTTCGCGCAGGCCGTCGCGAGACCGAGCGGGCGCTTTGCGGCGCTCGCGACGCTGCCGCTCAACGATCCGCGCGCGTCGGCGAAGGAGCTGGAGCGCGCCATGAAGAAGCTGGGTCTGCCCGGCGCGATGCTGTTCAGCAACGTGAATGGCGTGCCTCTTGCCGACCACCGGTTCTGGCCGCTGTACGAAGTCGCCAACGACATGGGAGCCGTCTTCTTCATCCATCCGAATCATCCGGTCAGCGTCGAGGCGATGACGGAGTTCTGGCTGATGCCGCTGGTCGGATTCCTCATGGACACGACGCTGGCTGCGGCGCATCTGGTGTTTGCCGGGGTCCCCGAGCGGTTCCCGCGCATCAAGTGGGTGCTCGGACACCTCGGCGGCGCGATTCCGTATCTGGCCGAGCGCCTCGATCGCGGATTCCGGGCGTTTCGCGAATGCCGCGAGCACATCACGAGGCCGCCAAGCGAGCATCTCAAGGCGTTCCACTTCGACACGGTCAACTTCAATCCCGACGCCCAGAAGATGGCGATCGCCTTTGCCGGCGCAGACCACATCCTGGCCGGCAGCGACTATCCGCATCAGATCGGCAGCATTCCGCTGATGCTCGAGAGCATCCGCTCACTCGAGATCGACGATGCTGCCAAGGCGGGCATTCTCGGCGGCAATGCGGCGAAATTGCTCGGCATCCGGGAACTCTGAAGATCGCTCGGCGCGCGTCTATTCTGGTGGAGCCCGGGGTCTTCCCTGGCCTGAGTCCCTCGACGTTGCTCGGGACTCCCTGAGCTCGTCGAAGGGAGCGACGTCGAAGGCGGCCCCCGGGTTGCTCGTCGAGACACGTGAACGTCGGTGTGGGTGGAGGAGAACGTGCGGTTCAGCAATAGACAGATTCGATCCATCGTTGCGTGCGTCGCCGCCCTGGCAGCCATCAGCCTGTCGTCGGTTGCGATTCGCGGCGTCGATCCTGTCAGTCCCGCCCGGGCGACGTTCGACCGACTCGTCGAGACGCCGGGTGTATCTGGTGATGAGGCCGCCGTGCGCGACGTCATTGCCGCGGCGCTCCCGGCGTGGGCCAGGCCGCGCGTCGACTCGATCGGCAACCTGATCGTCACCATCGGCAGCGGACGCCCGCACGTGCTGCTGGTCACCAACATCGATGAGGACGGCTTCATCGTGTCGCGCGTCGGCGACGACGGGTATCTGCGATTGCACCGATACACGTCGGGCATCCAGCATCGATTGTTCGAGCAGTATCACTACAGCCAACCCGTGGTCATCAGGACGGGTCGCGGCGAACTGGTGCCGGGCGTTGTCGCGTCGACGTCACAGCATCTGGGCGGGCCGCAGGTGCTGGCACGATCCATCCGGACGATCGACGACCTGTGGGTGGACACCGGGTCGTCGGGCCAGGCCGAGACACTCCCGCTGGGCATTCAGGTGCTCGACGCGGTCTCGCTGCGAGATCGGATGCAGCCGCTTGCGCACGCCAGGACGGCAGGCGTGGCGACCCAGGGCCGCGCGAATGCCTTTGCGCTGGTCGAACTGCTCGCCAGGCGGGAGAAGACACCTGAGGTTGCCGGCACGTTGACGGTGGCCTGGACGACGCAGGGCGTCTACCGCGGCCGCGGCCTCGCGCGCCTGGCTCGAGAGATTGAGCCCGACCGCGTCGTCCTGCTCGATCGGGTAACGCTGTCGTCGGACCAGACGCCGCGGGGATCGGTGGGCGAACTGGGCGGCGGCCCGCTCGTGCGGAAGGGCGACACCGCCGCCGAAGCCGCGGCGGCCAGGGCGGGCGTGAAGGTCCAGGTGGCGGCGCTGCCGGCCGGGAATCTGCCGTGGCCCGCCGCCAGGGTGTCGGCAGTCGCGCTGCCCGTGCTCTTTGCGCAGACCCCGGTCGAGGTTGTGGACCCGCGCGACGTGCAATCGCTCGTGAGGCTCCTCGAGGAGCACGCCGGCCTGCCAGCGACCGCGACCATGTCCGCCGAATCGATTCCTGCCGCCGGCACGGAGCCCGCCCGGCCAACGCCCGGCCGCCCCGTCGGCGCGCCACCTCTGTTCACCGTCTTGTCGACGCTCATCGAAACGCACGGCGTGTCTCCGCACGAAGCCGCCGTGGCCGGCGTCGTGCGCCGATGGCTGCCGGCATGGGCCAAGCCTGTCGTCGACGAGAAAGGCAACGTGGTGGTCTCCTTCGGCCAGGGTGGCAAGTCGCTGGTGTTCGTCGCGCATATGGACGAAGTGGGCTATCAGATCGCGGCGCTGCGCGAAGACGGCACGGCGACCGTGCGCAGACGCGGCGGCGTGATGGATGCGATCTACGAGGCCAGGCCCGTGGCCGTGCACACCGCCCAAGGGACCGTGCAGGCCGTGATGGCGCCCCGCCTCAACTACGCGAAAGCGACCGAGGCGTTTCCCGCGGCCGAGGATGTGTTCCTGTACTTCGGCACCGATTCGACAGCCGAGACGGCCGCGCTCGGGATCGCCGCCGGCGATACGCTGACCGTGCGGAAGACGTTTACGCGGCTCGCGGGCCAGCGCGCCACCGGCCGATCGATGGACGACCGGGTTGGCGATGCCGCACTCATCGCGGCGCTGTGGCGGATCGATCCGGCTCGCACCAGTAACCGCGTGACGTTTGCCTGGGTGGTGGGTGAGGAGGTCGGGCTGGTCGGCTCGGCCTTTGTGGCGGGACAGGTGCCAGCCGACTATGCATTTGCCGTCGACACGTCACCGACATCGGATTCTCCGGTCGATTCGCCGCGCCTCGCGTACCTCAAGATGGGAGCGGGAGCCGCCGTCATCCGCGGGATCGACGGCAGTTCGATGGCGCCGAAGGCGCTCGTGTCCGGGCTGGCCTCGTTCGCGCGCACTCGCGGGATTCCAACCGTGCTGGGCGCCAACGGGGGCGGAACCGATGCCGCCAGCTTCGTACCGCTGGGAGTGGCAACCGCCGGCCTCAGCTGGCCCGGGCGGTACTCGCATTCTCCAGTCGAGGTGGTGGACGCGCGAGACGTCGAGGCGCTCGTGCGGATGATCGTGGCTGTGGCCGAAGCGTTTCCCGGAGGCGCGGCTCGGAGGTGATCGATTCGGCGACGGCGCCTGCGGCGTGGAAATGGGGTCGGACCTGTTTTCCCGGCGTGGTCGCGGAAGACAGGTCCGACCCCATTGCCGCTCCTATCCGGCCAGCCGGAGCGCTGCGTGCAACAACACGTTCGCGCCTGCTTCCAGATCGGCGGTTGACGTGAACTCCATCACGTTGTGACTGATCCCGCCGCGGCTCGGGACGAAAATCATCGCGGCCGGGAACTTCGCGGCGAGAATCTGCGCGTCGTGCCCGGCGCCACTCACCATGCGCATCGACCGGCAGCCCAGTGCCGTGGCCGCATCCTGCACGTGTCCCGCCACCACCGGGTCGAATCGTACCGGCGGCACCCTCACATCCGTAGTGTGCGACACGGTGACGCGTTCTGCGGCGGCGGCGCCGGCCACGAACCGGTGCAGGCGCTCCTCGGCCATCGCGAGGCGATCGGCGTCCGGGTTCCGAAGATCCACAGTCAGCCTGGCGTGCTCCGCGACCACGTTGACGATGTTCGGGGAGAGCGAGAGCAAGCCGACCGTGGCGCGCTGACTTTCGATCTCGTGTGACAGCGTGCGTGCGTACTGGACGATGGCGGCCGCTACGTAACCGGCGTCGCGCCTCATGTTGATGGGCGTTGCTCCGGCATGGGCCGTGGCGCCCGTCAACGTAAACGTGATCCACGTGAGACCCTGCACCGCCTCGACGACGCCAATCGTCATGTTCGCGTTCTCGAGTATCGGCCCCTGTTCGATGTGCAGTTCAAGGTACGCGTGCACGCCGACATCGGTGAAATCGTCCGTGCCGGCATAGCCGGTCCGATCGATCGCTTCGCCAACCGAGACGCCATCCCGATCGACCCGGCTCCGCGCGTCGCCGACCTGCAGATCGCCCCGGAACACCAGGCTGCCCATCATGTCCGGCATAAAGCGGGCGCCCTCTTCATTGGCAAAGGCGATGACGCCAACCGGATGGTCGGTCGAGACGGCGGCGTCGTTGAGTGTCTCGACGACCTCGAGCGCACCGATGACACCGAGGCTGCCGTCGAACCGGCCGGCCGTCCCAACTGTGTCGACGTGCGAGCCGGTCAGCACCAGCGGGCCGCTGCGTGTGCCGCGCCTGGTGCCGAGGATATTGCCGATGCGATCGATCCGCACCGCCAGCCCAAGCGATCGCATGCGCGCCTCTATATAGTCCCGTCCCTGCCTGTCTGCCTCGCTGAAGGCCAGACGGCAGACCCCGCCGGTCGTGAGCGCGCCGATGCGGGCCAACTGGTCGAGATGATGCTGAAGGCGGGAGGCATTGACACGCAGGCTTGCCGGCATACGCACACTCCGATCTCGCGAACTTCTGCCTCAAACCGCCGGGCGCTCTCGCGGGCCATCCGCGCCGGAAGAGGCACGTCCAGTGCGTCGTTCCCGCGAACGCGGGAATTCATGACTGGCCCCCGGCGTTCGCCGGGGTGACGAAAGCCGCATGAATCGGGTCGGGTCACTTTTCGCGATCGCTGAAAAAGTGCCCCGGCCCAATCCCTCAGGGAGCATACAATAGGCCGGCTCACGGCCCATCAGAGGGGGACGGATTGGATTTCCACAGATGCTGTCCAAATCTATCCCGTCCCCAGGGCCGCCGGGGCGAAAAAGTGATCCGACCCAATTGGCCGGGAGGCACAGCGTGCGGAAAGCAATGATGAGCAACGCGTGGCTGGCGGCGGTGTTGCTGGCGCTTGCGTGCTCGGGCGCGAGCGCACAGGAACCACTCCTGTCGCGCCCGGACGTGAACGTGGCGCTCGGCTATCTCGAACGCCATCACCAGGAACACCTCGAGAAGCAGATCGCAATTGCCGAGATCGCCGCTCCCGGCGGCCAGGAAGGACGGCGCGCCCAGTTCATGCGTGCCGAATTCCAGCGCGTGGGACTGACCGACGTCGAGATCGACCCCGAAGGCAATGTGCTGGGATGGCGGCGGGGCAAGTCGGCGAAGGCACTGGTCATCGCTGCGCACACCGACACCGTGTTCCCGGCGGGTACCGACGTCAAGGTCAAGCGCAACGGCTCGACATTCGCGGGACCAGGGGTGGCCGATGATGCGCGTGGTCTGGCGTGCCTGCTTGGTCTGGCCGAAGCGCTCAACGAGGCGCGCATCAGCACGGAACGCACGCTGCTGTTTGTCGCCGATGTCGGCGAGGAGGGGTTGGGCAACCTCCATGGCGTGAAGTACCTGTTTCAGAAGAGCCCGTTCCGCGCACAGATCGAGGCGTTCATCACGATCGACGGGACCGGCCTCGACGAGATCGGCAACCGCTCGATCGGCAGCAAGCGCTATCGCGTGACGGTGCGCGGGCCGGGCGGCCACAGCTCCGGCGACTTCGGTATCGTCAGCCCTGTGCACGCGCTTGGCCGCGTGATCGCGCTGGTGTCGGCCTTCGAGGTGCCCGCGTCGCCGCGCACCACCTACAACGTCGGCCTGATCGGCGGCGGCACGGCAGTCAATGCCGTGGCATTCGAGAGCTGGCTCGAGATGGACATGCGGTCCGAGAGTGCCGCCGAACTGGCGGTGCTCGAAGCCAGGTTTCTTGCGGCCGTGCGACAGGGCGTAGACGAAGAGAACCGGTTTCGCGCGAAATCTGGTACCCGACTGACTGTCGACACCAAACTGGTCGGAGACCGGCCCGTGGCCGGGACCGCTGAGGCCGCGCTGCTCGTGAAGGCCGCCCTCCGCGCGACGCGCGCCCTGGGGGTCGCTCCCCGACTCGGGGCCGGCAGCACTGATGCCGGCGCGCCGATGAGCATGGGCATCCAGGCCATTTCCATCGGGGGAGGTGGCGCGGCGACCGGCGTGCACTCATTGCAGGAGAAGTTCGAGTCAGCTGGTGCGTTCAAGGGGGCTCAGCGGGCGCTGTTGACGATTCTGGCATTCGACGAATCGCCGAGCCAGACGCCGGCTCCGGTCTCGCGGTGAAGATCGCAAGATGTGGTCGGGTCAGTGTATCGAAGAATCTGCACTCGACCCTGAGCTCACTTCAGCTGGGGAACGCAGTCCGCCGCCGGTCGCCCGTTTCACGGCATCGGAGACGGCCGGGCGGTGCTCACCTCAACCGAGTCGAAGGGCACGTGACCCGGTCACCTTTCTCATACAGTGACCCGACCACGTTTCCGGCCACATTTCACAGAGGGATCCGGCGGACGCGTGCGCCAGGGACACGTATGCGTCAAGGACACGCGTGCGTCATGACGCTTGCGGCGGTTGTGCCCGGTGGCATATCCTTGGCGCCACCGTTTCGTTCTTGTCTTTGCTGGTGACGCGTCATGCCCCCTGGCGCGGCGCGCCACTGGCCTGATCGCATCCTGGAGACACTGCATCATGCCCACGAAACTCGTCGCCCTCTGTAGTCTTGTGCTCCTGCCTGTTGCGTTGGTCGCCTTCCAGCAGGCGGCCGAGAAACCGGATCCCGTCGTCGCCAACGCGATGGCGATCCACAAGAACGCCATCACGCTCGACACGCACGTGGACATCGGCGGCGCCGACTACGCCACGCCGGCGCTTGACCCCGGCGCGCCGACAAGCCGACTGAAGTGCGATTTGACGAAGATGGAGAAGGGCGGCCTGAAGGGCGCGTTCCTTGCCGTCTACGTCGGACAGGGGCCACTGGACGATGCCGGCTACGCGCGGGCGTACGAGCAGGCGATGACCAAGTTCGCGGCGCTCAAACGGCTGACGGAACAGATGTATCCGGACCGCTGCGCGCTGGCGACGTCACCGGCGGATGTGGAGCGGATCGCGAAAACCGGCAAGCGCGTCATCATGACGGGCGTCGAGAACGGCTATCCGATGGGGAAGGATCTGGCCAACCTCAAGAAGTTCTACGACCTCGGGGCACGGTACGTCACGTTGTCGCACAGCGGCAACAATCAGCTTGCCGATTCGTCGAGCGGCCGCGAGCCGCTCAACAACGGGCTGTCCGAGCTCGGGCGGCAGGTCGTGGCCGAGATGAATCGCCTGGGGATGATGATCGACGTGTCGCACATCGCCGAAAAGTCGTTCTGGGACATCATCGCCATCACAAAGGCGCCCATCATCGCGTCGCACTCCGGAAGCAAGGCGATCTGCGACGTCGATCGCAACTTGACCGACGATCAGCTAAAGGCATTGACGAAGAATGGCGGCGTCATCCAGACGGTCGCGCTCGCCAGCTACCTGAAGAAGGACGATCCGGCCCGCACCGCAGCCGTCGCGAAACTGCGCGAGGAGATTGGCCTGCCGGCCCGTGGCGGTCGCGGCGGCGGTCGTGGGGGCGCCGGTGCCGCCGGAGCCGGAGCTGGCGCTGCGGGAGCCGGAGCGGGCGCTGCGGGAGCCGGAGCGGGCGCTGCGGGAGCCGGAGCTGGCGCTGCGGGAGCCGGAGCGGGCGCCGCCGGAGCACGGGCCGGTGCTGCCGGAGGAGGGGCTGGCGGCGGGCGGTCCGCGACGGCCGGGATGACCGACGAGCAGCGCGCCGACTACGACAAGAAGATGGCGCTGTTCCAGGAGCGGATGAAGGAGGTCGACGCGAAGTATCCGCCCGCCTCGCTCAAGGACTTCGTCGATCACATCGACCACGCGGTGAAGGTCGCCGGCATCGATCACGTGGGCATCGGCACCGACTTCGATGGCGGCGGCGGCATCCCCGGCTTCAACGACGACACCGACTCCCCCAACGTGACGATTGAACTCGTCAGGCGCGGGTACACGGAAGCGCAGATCAGGAAGATCTGGGGCGGCAACCTCCTGCGCGTCTGGCGCGACGTGGAGAAGGTGGCGGCGCGACTACAGAAGACGAAGTAGGGCAGATCCGGAGCCGGGCTGGAGCCCGGCGATCCCAGGGGTGTTCCGCTGACAAGCTGTCCGGTCCGCCTCGAGCCTGGGATCGCCACGCTCCAGCGTGGCTCTTTCCCTGGCCGGGCTGGCCTTGGACACGCTCAGGCCGGGGAGGCCGTCCTTCGGCGTTGCTCAGGACGCCCGGAGCCGGGCTGGAGCCCGGCGATCCCAGGCGTGTTCCGCTGACAAGCTGTCCGGTCTGCCTCGAGCCTGGGATCGCCACGCTCCAGCGTGGCTCTTTTCCTGGCCGGGCTGGCCTTGGA
>Ga0315286_10008494_pt1 | contig 10110 bp, 7 predicted proteins | sample YL17G10_0_MG_FD_205038 | JGI IMG/M metagenome (GOLD analysis project Ga0315286, IMG submission 205038) | Sediment microbial communities from Yellowstone Lake, YNP, Wyoming, USA - YL17G10_0 | ecosystem: Environmental > Aquatic > Freshwater > Lake > Sediment | place: USA: Wyoming | collected...
AGATGAGCACGGTGTTCGGCGGGAGCACGCTCTTGGTCACCGGCGGCACCGGCACGTTCGGTAACGCGGTCGTTCGCCGCATGCTCAGGTCTGATGTGGCCGAAATCCGCATCTTCAGCCGAGATGAGAAGAAGCAGCACGACATGCGGATCGAGTACCATGAGCCGCGACTCAAGTTCTACATCGGCGATGTGCGCGACCCCGACAGCCTGCGCGATGCGCTCGAGGGCGTGGACTACGTGTTTCACGCCGCGGCGCTGAAGCAGATCCCTTCGTGCGAGTTCTATCCTCTGCAGGCGCTGATGACGAACTGCTTGGGGGCCGAGAACGTGATGAACGCCGCACTAGCGGCCGGTGCACGACGCCTTGTCATTCTCTCTACAGACAAGGCAGCGTATCCCATCAACGCCATGGGCATCTCGAAGGCCATGATGGAGCGCCTGGCGGGCGCCAAGAGCCGAGTCGCCATCTCGCAAGACCTGACGATCTGCATCACCCGTTACGGCAACGTGATGGGCAGCCGGGGTTCTGTGGTCCCTCTCTTCGCGGAGCAGATCAAGAGCGGCGTGCCGCTCACCGTCACCGATCCGCAGATGACGCGGTTCATGATGACGGTGGAGGGCGCCGTTGAGCTCGTGCTCTTCGCTTTTGAGAATGGCGAGCCCGGCGACCTCTTCGTGCAGAAGGCGCCGGCGTCGACCATCGAGACCTTGGTGGCGGCGATGAAGCGTCTGTACAGAGCCGACAACCCGGTGCGCATCCTGGGCGCACGTCACGGCGAGAAGCTCTACGAGACGCTGCTCACATGTGAAGAGATGCTGCGCGCCAAGGACATGGGCGCCTACTATCGCGTCTCTTCAGACGACCGCGACTTGAACTACGATCTCTACTTCACGGAGGGAGTGCCCGAGGCAACTCGTCTGGACGACTACCACTCGCACAACACTACCCGCCTCGACGTTGATGGCACATGCGAGATGCTGCTGAAAGTAGCTGAAGTGCGCGCCGACCTCGGCATGGCCCCGCTCATGGACTCCACATGCGTCGAGTAGTCGTGACCGGAGGAAAGGGCTTCATCGGCCGCAACCTCATGGTCGCTCTCGGTCGGTTGGACGACGTGGAGGCCAGGGCTTTCGACCTCAACGACCAAGCAGAGACTCTCTGGTCCGCCTTGGGCGAAGCCGACGTGGTGTATCACCTGGCGGGCATCAACCGTCCGAGGGACCCCGTCGAGTTCCAGACCGGCAATGTCGACTTCACGGCTGAGCTGTGCCGGCGCATGGATGAGGCCGGCGCCCGTCCTGCCGTGGTATTCGCGTCGTCGATTCAGGCGGAACTCGACAACGCCTACGGCGCCAGCAAGTTGGCGGCCGAAAGCATGCTGGCCGACTGGACACGGGGCGGCGGTGGGCCTGTAGCTGTCTTCCGGCTACCCAACGTGTTCGGGAAGTGGAGCCGGCCGAACTACAACTCGGTGGTCGGAACGTTCTGTCACAACGTGGCCCACGGGATCCCGATTCGCATTGACGACCCGGACGCGCCCGTCAAGCTGGTTCACGTAGAGGACGTCGTGGCGGCCTTTCTGGATGTGCTCGAGACACCACCTCAAGGCGTAGAACACCGCACGGTTACCCCGACTACCGAGACCACGGTAGGGGAGCTGGCGGCGCGCGTGCAGGGGTTCCGTGCCACACAGCACTCGCCGGACCTGCCAGACCTCTCGGGACACTTCATGAGGTCGCTGTACTCCACGTATCTGTCATACCTCGAACCCGAGGAGCTGGTCTTCTGTCTAGACGTTCGTGCCGACGAGCGCGGCGACCTGGCGGAGCTGGTCCGTGAGGCGCACGCCGGCCAGGTTTTCGCCTCGCGCACGCATCCGGGCATCACCCGGGGCAACCACTATCACGACACCAAGGTCGAACGATTCATGGTGATTGAGGGCGCTGGCTGCGTGCGACTGCGACCCCTCGGCAGCAACAGCGTGATAGAGATCCCGTTGAGCGGCGCCTTTCCGCAGGGCGTGATCATCCCGCCCGGGACGGTACACAGCATCGAGAATGTGGGCGGGACTGAGATGGTCACTCTCTTCTGGGCGGCCGAGGTCTTCGACCCGGAACGGCCCGACACGTACTACGAACCTGTCCTGTCCGGCGGGGAGAAGCCTTGAAGGTCGCAACGATCCTCGGCACGCGCCCGGAGATTATCCGCCTCTCGCGCGTGATCGCCGTCCTCGACGGCCACCTGGAGCACGTGCTGGTGCACACCGGACAGAACTACGACTACGAACTCAGCCAGGTGTTCTTCGAGGACCTCGAGCTGCGTCCGCCCGACAGGTATCTGGAGGCGGCCGGTGCGACGGCCGCGGAGACTATCGGGAACGTCATCGCACGCGCCGATGCCGCTCTGCGTGAGGTGGAGCCGGACGCAGTGTTGATCCTCGGCGACACGAACAGCTGCCTCGCGGCCATCGCCGCTAAACGCCTGCACATCCCCGTGTTTCACATGGAAGCAGGCAACCGCTGTTTCGACGAGCGTGTACCAGAGGAGATCAACCGCAGGATCGTCGACCACATCGCCGACATCAACCTGCCGTACAGCGACATCTCGCGACAGTATCTGCTGGCCGAAGGGCTGCCGGCAGACCGAGTGATCAAGACGGGCAGTCCGATGTACGAAGTGCTGCATCACTATCGCCCCAAAATCGAGGCGGCACAGGCACTTACGGAACTCAGCCTTGAGCCCGACGCCTACTTCGTGGTCAGCGCCCACCGCGAGGAGAACATCGACGATGAGCGACAATTCGCGCGCCTTGTGGAGCTGCTGCAGAGACTCTCCAGCGAATTCGGGCTGCCGGTCGTGTTGTCGACTCACCCCCGCACTCGGAAACGACTCGAGGAGAGCGGCGCGTGTCTCCCCTCCCAGGTGCTGACGCTGAAGCCGTTCCGTTTCTCCGACTACGTGCACCTCGAAATCAACGCCCGGGCTGTCCTGTCGGACTCCGGCACCATCAGCGAGGAGGCCTCAATCCTCAACCTTCGGGCGCTCAACATCCGCGAGGTGCACGAGCGCCCGGAAGCTATGGAGGAAGCCTCGGTCATGTTGACAGGCTTCGCATGGCCCCGTGTGTCTGAGGCCCTCCACATCCTCGAGACCCAGCCACGCGGCGACGACCGGCTGCTGCGACTGGTCGGCGACTACGAGGCACCGCATGTTTCGGAGAAGGTCCTGCGTCTCATCGTGAGCTACACCGACTACGTGCGGCGCAACGTCTGGGGACTCAGCTAGGGAAGTCAATCTGCGGGAGTGGGCGATCTGTCATGCTGGGTCGTATCAGCAAGTCATTGTGAGCACCTCCGTCAGCTCTGGGCTGGCCGACGCGGTTCTCCGGCGAAAAGCCACCGCGGCCCTCGAGGATCCTCTTGACGGGCCGCAGCTCGCGGTTCTCCTTCTCGCACGCCGTGTGGACATGCGACTATGCTGAGTCATGGCTACCCAGCCTCATCAAGAGCTGAGATGCGATGGCCGATATTGGGGAAGCGGTGCGTGTTGATGGCCCAGACGAAAGTGGCGGCAATGGGACAGGCACTTCTCCTCCTGAGCCGTACCGGACTTGGAGCGAACCTGACCGACGACCTGGTCAGAAGCAGATGACGCTGAATCGTGTGTTGATGATCGCCGACGTGCTTGCCCACGGTGGAGCCGAGCGACAGCTTGCTCTCCTCGCTTCATCCATCCTTGGGCAGGTCTCCGTCCGTGTCATCACCATGTCGGACGGTCCGTACAGACAAGTCCTCGAGAACGCGGGAGTTGCGGTTGTGGTTACTCCACGCACCTGTCGCTTCGATGTCCGACCAGCCGTAGCGGTCTGGCGCGCAGTGCGTGATTGGAGACCTTCCGTCGTCCATTCCTGGGGGTTGATCTCCACTGCCGCGGCTTTGCCCGCCTGCCGCCGTTGGCGCGTGCCGCTGGTCGAGGGGAGCATCCGCGTCGGTTGGAGGCAGCCGCGTCGCGGACGGATACTACGGTTCCTGGCGGGTCGAGCCGACGCCGTGGTTGCGAACAGTAATGCTGGCTTACGAGCATTTGGCTTTGACCACGATCGCCGAGGCCACGTCGTCTACAACGGCTTCGACAAATCCAGATTGCTCGGTCTGGACGTGGTGCGCGGTACGGAGAACCGTGTAGGAGTGGTCATGGCCGCAAGGATGCGGCCTGTGAAGGATTTTTCCCTCCTCTTGCAGGCGGCCACTGTTCTGGGCGAGGCAGAACCGGACCGATGGCGTTTCATTCTCGCCGGGTCAGGATCCGAACGGGAGAGGCTGCTTGCGCAGGCGCGGAGAGTCCGCGGGTGTGTGCTCGAGTTCCCTGAGACGGGGCTCGAGGTACTGCCGGCAGTGGCGTCTGCCGATATCGGCGTTCTGCTCACAGCACCGGACTTTGGCGCGGAGGGTTGCTCGAACACAATCCAGGAGTACATGGCTCTTGGATTGCCGGTCGTTTGCAGTGATGGCGGAGGCAACCGCGAGATCGTGGAGGACGGAATCAGCGGAATTGTGATTCCCCCGGCCGATGTCGATGCGCTGGTCCGAGCCCTTCGGTCCTTGGGGTCTGACGCCGACCTGCGCGCACGTCTCGGGAATGCGGGAAGGGAGTTCGCAGACTCTCGTTTCTCTGTGGAGAGATACGTGGAGGACTTCCTGACAATCTATCGTGAAGTGTCCATTGGCGACTGAGTGCGGCCTTCGTACCGCTGACATGAGAACGGCAACGAGGCCGAAGAGGTGGGCTCCCTCACTGACACCTCTACCTAGGGAGTTGGCCCGCTGATGAAACACCCGCAGGATAAGTCGGTTGATGGTGCTGATGGTCTCATGAGGAGAGTCTTGAGGATCTGTGTCGTCGGCGAATGGCTGCATGGGCGGCCGGACGAGGGAATCCACAACTTGGCCCAGCATCTCTCCCACGAATGGCGGAAAGACCACCCGGTTTGGACAATCAGGATCGGGCCTGACTTCGCCGTCAACAGGCTCTTTCTCAGTGTGAAGCTGTGCAAGCTGCTCCGCAGCATTCGACCTGATCTCGTCTTCTACATATCTCCGTCTTCCGCCAAGACCACGGCGCTTGTCCGGGCAAAGATGCTGAAGGCCTATTCTCCTCAGGCAAGGGTGCTGGTGATCGCCTGCCAACCGGCTGCGTACCGTGCTTCTGAGCGACATCTCTTGCCCTTGTTTGCCCCCGACGGCATCTTCGTCCAATCCCCTCGAGGAGAAGAGGCACTGGGGAAGGTTGGGTGCCCGGTGCATTTTCTGCCCAGCGGCGTTGATCTTGCCCGCTTTGCACCAGTCGAGCCAGGCCGAAAGGTCGCCCTACGTAGGCAGTACGGAGTCGACGAAGACGGCCTAGTGCTGTTACACGTCGGCCACATTCGGCGGAGCCGAAACGTGGAGTTGTTGTCCCTTGTCTCCAGGCTCCCCAACACACAAGCGATACTGGTCGCCAGCTCCACTGTCAGTCAGGATGAACTGCTGGCGTGTGAATTGGCGCGGCGTAACGTTCGCATCATTCGCCACTTCGTTCCTCACGTAGAGGACCTCTATCACCTTGCTGACGTCTATCTATTCCCCGTAGTCTCTGAACACGCCGCAATCGGCGTACCGCTTTCGGTCCTAGAAGCGATGGCCTGTAATCTGCCGGTGATTACCACCCGTTTTGGAGGACTGCCCATGATGTTCCACGAGGGTCAAGGCCTGTTCTACTTCGACAATGAATCCCAACTGCCGGAACTAGTCAGGAAAGCGAGTCGGCTGTCCGCGTGTTCCACTCGTGTGATGGCGGGCGCATACACGTGGAGTAGCGTCGCGACAGATGTCCTAGCGATGGCTCAAGGTGAGGGTCATCCTTTATGACGCCAAGGTTCACTCCTGAGTGCGTCATCGCCGCCGGGCTGGCCGATCCCGGGAGCCGGGGAGACATCGATTTCGACCAAGCGGTCGACTGGCGAGAAGTCGTAAGGATCCTTTCAGCCAACAGGGTGCCGCTGAGCAGCCTCAAGGACGATCCAGACTTGGAGGCACGAGCCTCCATACTGATGTCCGCAAGTGATTTTCGAGATGCGGAGCGTGCGGAACGCGTCGCGGGCGAAGACCTGCGGGGCGAGTATGTGGAGCTTAGGCGAGTGCTGTTAGAACGAGGCGTTCAGTCGATTCTGCTCAAGTCCACCGGTCTGGCACCTTCGTTCCCCTATACAAGTGACAATGTAGACACTCTCGTCAGGTTGCGGGATGTCACCGTAGCCAAACAGGTCTTGGACTCTCTCGGTTACGTCGAACTGCGCAATATCGAAGAGCCGAACAAGTGGCTATTCCGGAAATTCCGGGGCGGGGAAAGCATCTCGGCAATCCACCTGCACGGAGTAGTGGGCTGGGGCGTATCTTTTGTGGATGATGCCCTTGTCTGGAGGCGGGCCCGGCCCTCCGAAGACGATCCTTTGGTGATGGTCCCAGCCCCCGAGGACGCGTTTCTTGTCACCGTTGCGCACGCCTTCTACGAAAACAAGTCGTTCAAGCTCCTGGACATCGCACGTATGCGCCACTGCTTGCGCGACGACGAGCTGGATTTCGAGAGCCTTGAGAGCATCGCTCGCAAGCGCGGTTGGGAGGACGGACTAGCCTTTTGCTTGCTGCTCTGCAGCGGTCTGGAAGCAGCACTGTATGGCGAAACGCTGGTCAGCGACGCGGTTCTGGCCCGCGCACGGGCAATCATCTCTCGCGACCGACGGTTGTCCTCTTGTCTGGAGGAAACCCTGAAGCGCGACCAAGGAGATTTTCCGTTCCGGGTGTCGTTCCTCCTGGTCAAGATCCTCTACTATCGAAAGATCCTCAGAGACCAACAGCGGCCGCTTTCGGGTCGTGCATGGGATACTGTCTCCACCCTTGCGTGGGGGGTTAGGCAGAAGCTGCAGATCAAGGGGCAGCGCGGCATGATCGTGTCGCTGAGCGGCATCGATGGCGCCGGGAAGACGACACATGGCCGAGCCCTGGTCAGGGCGTTTGAGACGTCGGAAACACGAGCGCGTCTCTACTGGAGCCGTTTTGGTTCGTCCCAGCACGAAGGCCACAACGACCGGAACGGGCAGCCGGAGTGCAATCCCATGGATATTGCATCCTCGCTCGCGCGCCGGCGCCGTCGGCTTGAGAACCCCATGATGCGCGCTTGCTGGTTGACCGTGAACCTGGTCCAGTACACAGCTCGCTGCAACCTGCATGTGCGAGTCCCCCGTCTGCTGGGCGCGGTAGTCGTCTGCGACCGCTACACGTACGACGCCATGGTCGAGATCCAGGCTTCCCTGTCGGATGGGAGCAGGTGGTCTCAAAGGGCAGGGTGGCTTGTGGGCAGACTGTGTCCGCGGCCGAATGTTGCCTGGTTGCTGGATGTCGGCTCTGAAGTAAGTGTGGAGCGCCAGGCTGAGCAAGGGTCAGACGAGGCAGTCTGTGCCGAACTCGAGCGGCAGCACTCCGACTTCCTAGCGCTCGCCTCCGCGAACCGACTGCGCATTCTGGTTACCTCTGTGGATCCGGAAGAGACGTGCAGTCAGCTCGTGCGCGAGACGCTGCTGGAATACTTCACCGACTATCAGACCTGGGTCAGCGCGATCTTCCTGGCCAACCCCAACCAGATGAATCCGGCGAAGGGCGCGGGCCGGTGAACGTTCTCGTGTTCACTCACATGTATCCTTCGTCAGGGCATCCTGAACACGGTGTTTTTGTTGAACAACAGGTTGCTTCGCTTCGGCGCGAGGGCATCCAAGTAGACGTTCTTCATGTAGATACAAGAAGATCAAAATGGCTGTACCTTTGGAGCTTCGTGCCCTTCGTGAAGCAGGTACTGACGAATCGCTACGATCTCGTACACGCACACTACGTCTTTGCCGGGGTGGTAGCGCGCAGTCAGTTTCGCTATCCAGTAGTTATGACTCATCACGGGGCTGAGGCGCTCTGGGGGTGGCAAGCTCCCCTATGCAGGCTGATGTCAAGGTTAGTGGATAGCACGATTGTTGTGAGCCGAGAAATGAAGGCAGCAATAGGTTCGGCGAACGTCGTTGTCATACCTTGTGGGGTTGACTTAAGCCTATTCAGTCCGCGCGAACAAGAAGAGTGTCGGGAGACGCTAGGACTTCCTCAGGAAAAGAAGCTCGTGCTGTTCGTCGGTAGGTACACAGCAAGAGAAAAGCGATATGACTTGATTGAAAGTGCGGTCAACCAGCTGAGAATAGACGGCATGGCCGTTGAGCTAGTCTTGTCGCACAACGAATCGTACGACAGGATTCCTCTCTACATGAACGCTTGTGACGCTCTGGTCCTAGCTTCTGACTTTGAGGGTTCGCCACAGGTAGTAAAAGAGGCGATGGCCTGCAATCTCCCTGTCGTGTCTGTCGACGTGGGTGACGTGGCAGAGATTCTTGAGGGTGTGGAGGGGTGCTGCATCTGCACGCGCGACCCGCGAAGTATTGCTGAGAAACTGAGGGTAGTCCTGGAACGTGGACGTCGTACGAACGGGCGAGTTGCGATTCAGCGTTACGAGCTGAGCAGTATCGCAAGGCGCGTGATTGAGGTCTACCGCGAGACACTCACGCACAAGGAAATGAGGTGTCCATGACGCGAAAGAGGAGAGAAGGTCTTCGCATCGTGGCGCTCCTCGAGAACAATCCATACCCCAGGGACGTGAGAGTCAGGCCGCACATGGAGGCTCTGGCGGCCGAAGGCCACAGGGCGACCGTCATATGCCCGCGAGATCATGGGCAGCGTTGGAGAGAAACGGTTAATGAGGTTGACGTCTATCGCTTCCCTTCTCTGACAGTCGGCAGCGGCAAGGCGCGTTACATCTGGGAATTCGTGTGGGCGACGGTAGTCATGACTGTGCTTGCACTCTGGGTCTGGAAGCGGCAGGGGATGGATGTACTTCATATATACAATCCGCCCGAAAGCCTGTTTGTGGCCGGCCTGCTTCCGAAGCTCGCGGGAAAGACTATCGTTTACGACGTGCGCGACATCGCACCCGAGCTGTTCCAGGCCAAGTTCGAAGACAGCAGTCCAGTCCTCAACCGCACTCTGCTCGGCCTGGAATACGTGATGTGCCACCTGGCGGATCACGTCGTGGTGGTAAACGAATCATATCGACGGATTCTGCTTGCCCGTGACCATGTACCCCCAGCGCGTGTGTCCGTGGTTCGCCAGGCGCCTGACCTGGACCAGGTGCACCCCGTAGAACCGGACCCCGACCTGCGTTCCCGGGCTGGGACGATCATTGGATACATGGGTAGCATGGCCGGGCAAGACGGGATAGACCATCTCCTCGAGGCGCTGCGCCAGCTGGATCAACGCTTTGGTCACGCGGACTGGTTCTGCGCCCTCATAGGTCCCGCGGAGGATCAGCAATCGTTGGTAGCTCTCTCCGCCGAGTTGGGCCTTTCCGACCGCACGTGGTTTCAGGAGTATCTGCCGATGGAACGGTGGCTCCCGCTTCTCTCGGCAGCGGACGTGTGTGTTGAACCGTGTCCCTCTAATCCCATTAACAGCATCTCTACGATGAACAAGATAATGGACTACATGGCGCTAGGTAAGCCTGTGGTCGCCTATGACCTGCCGGAGCACCGCTTTACAGCTGGCGAGGCAGCTCTCTATGCAAGGCCTAATGATCAGGTCGATTTCGCTCGCCAAATCCTACGGCTGATCGAAGATCCTGAACTTCGTTCTCAGTTGGGTGCAATTGGACGCGAACGGATGGAGCAACTGTTCGCCTGGCCCTACCAAAGACAGAACTTGATCAACATATATGAGACTTTGGCGAGAAAGAATGAGACTGCATGACAAGACCACCGTTGTCCTCCGCACGTGATTCCGATCGTGAAGCAGACTCCTCCGCAGGTTCAGCAGCGAAGAATGGGCAACAACGCGCCTCTGGGGCGTAGGGTGGATTCGGCCGCCCATTCGCCATCGGCTGTCTCGGCGTCATCGCTCGACTCTGCGAGTCTCAGCGCCACCGGGCGCGGGCAGCCCCTCATCCGCCGACGTCCCCGGGCTGCTCTGGTATCGTGAGCGCATGGGAGCT
>Ga0315286_10008496_pt1 | contig 10109 bp, 5 predicted proteins | sample YL17G10_0_MG_FD_205038 | JGI IMG/M metagenome (GOLD analysis project Ga0315286, IMG submission 205038) | Sediment microbial communities from Yellowstone Lake, YNP, Wyoming, USA - YL17G10_0 | ecosystem: Environmental > Aquatic > Freshwater > Lake > Sediment | place: USA: Wyoming | collected...
GCCCGACGCCATCCTTCCAGTGATAGCCGCTGGCAAAGCATCCGCCCGGCCAGCGCACGACGGCGATCTTCAGTTCTTTCAGCGCGTCGATGACATCCTTGCGGAAGCCCCGATCGTCCGACAGGGGCGAACCCGGTTCGAACAGCCCGCCGTAGACCTGCCCATCAAAGTGCTCGATGAAGCCGCCGAAGATCATCCGGCTGTAGGGTACGGAGCGAGCGCCGGTATCGATCGTCACGGTCGCCTGCGTGTCTTCGGGCGGACCGTCGACCTGCTCCAGGGCAACGTCGTCGTACCAGGCCTGTCCGGTCGACGCCCCCCAGCCGCCGAAGAGGCAGTTGATTTCAAGCTCGGTCGACGCTCCGGACCGGAAAACGGTCGATACCCGGGTCCAGTCCCTGGTTCCCGACACCGCGGCCGTTCTTACATCCTGCATGTTCTGGATGTTCAGCAAAGCGCCCACGGCGTCTCGGACATCTTTGGTTTTGATCCATCCCGAGAGCCTGTAGAAGGTGTTCGGTTTGACAGTCACCGTCGTCGTCCAGGCGGCGTCGGCCCCTTTCTCGGAGGCAATGGACAAGCATATCTTCCCGGTCCTCCCCGGCGATTCGGCGCTCCACCGGGCGTTTTCTTCCCCGCGCCAGGCCCGCGACTTCCAGCCACGGACGCCGTCACCCGCCTTTTCCTCGAACGAGGGATTCGGCAGAAGATTCGCGGCTGGTCCGGAATCCTGCGCGAGCGCCGGCCAAGTCGCGGCGACTGACAGAACAACGAACAACAGAACACAAGGAAAGGTTTTCGACTTATGCAGGGACATGCCTGTTCCTTTCGGCCGCGCGCGGACTAACAATACATTCGGCCGGCCGCCTCCCATTGCCGCGGCAGAGACACGGTCGTGAACGTGTACGTCTTCATCGCAAGTGGCACAATCAAGCTCTCTGCGGTAGAGTCGAGGTTTGGCGCGGTGGGGTAGGTCGGGCATCTCGGTTGGCCGCCGCTTTCGGTTGGCGGTGCCTCACTGGCCCGACCGTTCTTCCGTTTCCAGACCCCGCTCATCGAACCGGACATGCGGATTTCCCGCATCCGACTCTCGGAGAAGGCATCACGCCCTTGCTTTGGCGTGCAGCGCCGCCTGCAGCCCCTGGACGCTTTCAGGAGTTGCCAGGCCCATCGCGAATCCCCCGTCCGTCGCCGCTTCCTGCGCCCGCCTTCAACCAAGGCCCCTCCGCCGCCAGGCTGGCGCAGACCAGTTCCCGGTCGTTACGGGCGAAGATGCACCGGGAGGCGAACGCGGGGGGAGACCAGCATACCCCGCCGCGCTGGGGCAACTGCTCCCGGGTGGGCTCCAGCAGTTTCGCACGGCTGATCACGGTCAGCCCCTTCGGCGAGAGCCTGGCAATGAGCAGTTCGCCGCGCTCCGTCAGCATCCAGAACCGCTCGCCGTTTTGCGTGAAGTGGATCGTGCTCCAGCGGGCCTTGGGCACGGCCGAGAGGTCTTCCCAAACGCGGTCGCCGTTCTTTGCGTCGAGGCAGCGGAACTCGCCGTAACTGTCGAGCCCGTAGACGTAGTCGCCCAGGAAGACAGGCGTAGAGATCATCGCGTGCAGGGCGTCGGTTCTCGTCTCGCTTTCGCCGTAGCGGTGCCAGAGAAGTTCCACTTGCGGCTCATCCTTGCGCAGGCGAAACATGTACGAGCCGTCGTAGAACGCCGACAGAAAGAGCCGGTCGCCGCTGACGACCGGCGTAGGCACGTTGATGACCATCTTGACGGGCTTCGTGGCATGTTGCCAGAAGACCTTGCCTGTGGCCGGGTCGAGGCCCACTATGTTGTCGCCCGTCCAGCACACAAGGATCCGCCTTCCGGCCTGCTGGATGATGATCGGCGCGGAATACGATGCGCGGTCCTCCAGGGCCCGCCACTTCTCCTTGCCGGTAGCGGCGTCGAGCGAAACGATGCACGCCCCCTCCTCCGATGCGCCTATCTGGACGATGACCGCATCGCCGTCCACCAGCGGCGCGGCCGCGATGCCCCAGATGGGCGGCTTGACGCGGTAATCCGCGCCGGGCTCTTTCTTCCACAGGACCGTGCCGGTTGCAGCATCGAGGCAGTGCAAGTGCCCGACCGTGCCGAGGGCAAACGCCCGGCCGCCGGTGACCGAGACGCAGGCGCGCGGCCCGGCGGGGTAGCCGACCTTGCCGTAAGCAGCATCGTAGGCGAAGGTCCAGACGGGTTGGCCGGTGACGGCATCGAAGCAGAGGACGCGCTCGCCCTCGGTCGGCTCCGTGCGCCGGTCCATGAGGTACACGCGGCCGGCGGCAACGGTCGGGCCCGTGTAGCCGCTCGCGACCGGGGCGCGCCACACAATCGGGATCTGGTCGGAGGCGAACTTCTGGAGGAGGCCGGTTTCCTTCCAGACACCGTCGCGGCCGGGCCCCCGCCACTGCGGCCAGTCGTCGGCCAGCGCCGCGCTGGTGGCAGCAAACACGAGCAGAAGCATCGCCAATCGTGGGGTCATAGATCCTCTCGTTTCATGACCATCGTGACGTTGCACGAGGAATTGTAGGCTCTGGCCGCGCGGCTGCCAGCGTAAACCCGCAATGGTTTTCCCTTGACGGCAACCCCGGCTGATGTTGGTTTACGTCCACGGGCCTCGCCCTCCTCCGACACGAAAGGTCGATGCTTCATGCTACGCAAGTTACTGGTGCGTCTGCATCCAGAGGGCATCTCCGCCACGGTCGCCGCGCTCGGCCGGTTGCCGCGAACCTTTGCCCAGGAGCCCGCGATGCCGCACAAGCGAAAGACGATCCCGTCATTCTACTGCGATGATACAAGCCCCTAGGGATAGACGCCCTTGTCGTAGAACTCAAGCGACGCCTCCTGGATCGTGATCTTGCCGTGAAACACCACGATCAGCTCGTTGTCCTGGCCGAAGTGGACCCAAGGCGTAACGTTGCGATCGACAGACTTGTAGATGTTGGTGCAGCCAGGCAGCCAACGCCCGTTGAAGATCACGCCGTCAACGCCGGCCTGAACATGGACCACGACGTTGTGGGCCGATTCCTTGGCATCGATCTTCACCCTCGTGCGGGCCGCGCCCGCGCCTGCCGACAACACGGCAAGCGGGGGCGGCTGAGCCCAGGTCGCATCCTCGACGAGGGGGATGCCAAGGTCGGCCAAAACAGGTACTCCACCGCGCACGGTAGCAGGGGATGATCCTGACCGGTGGCTTGACGTGTGACCAGACCGTCCATAGTTGGGCGCACGCCGTGCAGAAGACGCGCAACGTGCAGCTTTCGGCTGATCCTCGCAGCAGAAGGACTTACGCGTAAGCCTGGTCCAGGGCATGAGCTGCAATCAGGGCCGTTATTACGCTCATGACCCAAAGGTTGCAGGTTCAAATCCTGCCCCGCTCCCGACCCATTGTGGCCAACCTCGGCGAACAGGTGGAACCGTTGGTGACGCACCCTCTGTCCGTCGCCAACGCACGCGAAAGCCCTGGTACATTCCCGCAAACGGCGCTAGAATACGGCCGCTTGGAGCCCCAGGCCAAGGAGCCGCTGAATGGCGCAACCGCCGGCCAACCTGCTGATGCTGGTTCTTGTCGGCCTCGCGCTGGTGGCATGGCCCCCGCCCTCCACGGCGGAGGATTCCCTGCCGCCGCTGTTGAGCGGCAAGGCGCCGCAGAATCTGGATGAGCTCTGGGGCGGCTACGACCCGATGAAGGAGCCGCTCGAAGTCGAGGTCACGAGAGAATGGGAGGCCGACGGCGTCATCTGCCGCCTGGTGCGCTATCGCGTCGGAGTCTTCAAGGGCGCGAAATCGATCATGGCGGCCATCTACGCATTTCCAAAGGGCAGGGGCAAGCTGCCGGGGCTGATTCAGGTACACGGCGGCGGGCAGGCGGCGAGCCCCAGCACCGCCATCGACGACGCCAATCGCGGCTATGCCTGCATCTCGGTCAACTGGGGCGGCAACCCGCTGCGGCTGGGCGATGTGAAGTACGACGGCCCCAACACCGACTGGGGGGCGCTCGACTGCACCCATCCGCCGCAGAGGAATCCCAAGAACCATTTCGCCGGGCCGCTGGCCACGGACCCCTACACGCTGGACGCCGCGGAGTCGCCCCGCAACAGCAACTGGTTTATCGTGCTCATCGGCCTTAGGCGGGCGATCACGTTCCTGGAGCAGCAGCCTGAAGTGGACCCGCAGCGAATCGGCGTTTACGGGCACTCGATGGGCGGCAAGCTGACCACCGGCTTAGCGGGCATCGACAAGCGTATCAAGGCGGTCACGCCGTCGTGCGACGGTTCGGGCGATCCGCCTGAGGCTCCTCTGGCCAATGTGGCTTTGCTGTCGTCAGGCGCTGACATCACGGCCTCCGATTCGTTCGGCAACGACACGCCGGACAAGCTGATTGACGGCGTGACCGATCATACCCTCACGCACCGATGGCACAGCGAGATCGGCAAAGGGCATCCGCACTGGCTGCGGGTCGAACTTGCCCGCCCGCTGCCGGTCCGCCGGATCGTACTGCACGCCTCGGCCGTGGACTGTTTTCCGACGAGGATTGCCGTCGAGTGCCGCGCGGCCGATGGACAGGTACGGTCGCTCGTTGAAACCGCGCTCGTGCCCGCCCGCTCCGTGGCCGTCGACCTCCCGGCTGTTACGACCGACAACCTTCGCATTCGCATCCTTGATTCCAATGCGGGGATCAAAGGGTACGTGCAACTCAACGCGCTCGAAGTGCTGGCGGCCATTACGCCGGACGAGGCGCGGGAACTCGCCCGCGCGGCAGCGACTCCGCCTGGCCAGACGCCCCCGCTCAGCCGCGGGTGCTACGTGACAGCCGACTCCAACGGCGTCTTCGGCCGCAACGACCCGAACTACGGGCATCCCGATCCCGAGAGCTCGCCGCATCGCCTGACCACCGGCGCCTGGGTCACCCAGGCCGGCAAGTGGCAAGGGAAGCGCTGGATCTCGCAGATGGACCAGCCCCACCCGCACTGGGTCTGGATTGACATGGGGAAGCCCCGGCGCATCGACCGCGTCGTCGTTCGGTGCTCCAGCCTCCGGAACCACCCTACGGACCTGCGCGGCCAGTACAGCACCGACGGCGGCGTCACCGTCAAGGACCTCTTCACCGCAACGGACCTTGTGCCGAGCGCCCGAAAGCTGGCCTGGGAGTTCCGGTTCAAGCCCGTCGTGACCGACAACTTCCGGCTGCTTGTCGAAAAGTCGGCCAGTTCGCACTCCACGAACTACACCCAACTCAGCCAGATCGAGGTGTATGGCAAGGACGTGCCCACCGGAGAGACGACGGTGCCCCCGCCGGCGCCGGCGGCACTATGGCCGCAGCCGCGCCATACATTCTGCCATCGCGGCTGTTCGGCGGTGAGCCTGCGATGAGCAAGCTCAACATCGGGTGCATCGGCATGGGCGGGCAGATGCACTCCCTCGTCAAGGAATTGGCCTCGCTCCAGCAGAACTTCGTCGCGATGTGCGACGTGGATGCGAAGCGCATCGAGACCTTCCGGAAGGAGATCGGCGAGCCCCTGACGGGCGCCAAGGTGTACCAGGATTTCCGCGAGTTCCTTGCGCAGGAGAAGTCGATGGACGCCGTGGTTGTCGCGACGCCGGACCACTGGCACGCCCTGATCTGCAAAGCGGTGATCCAGGCCGGCAAGCACGTCTACTGCGAGAAGCCGCTCACGCACCTTCTGGCCGAAGCTCGCGAGATCCGGGAATTGTCGCGGCAATCGAAGGTGATCACCCAGACCGGCAACCAGGGCAGCGCCTCGTCCAACATTCGCCGCAGCATCGAGCTGATCCAGGCCGGTGTGCTGGGTCCGGTCAGGGAGGTCCACGCCTGGCATCCGCCTCACGGGTGGCCGTGCGGCATAGATCGCCCCGCGGGCGAAGACCCGATCCCCGAGGGGTTCAACTGGGACTTCTGGATCGGGCCGGCGCCGATGCGGCCGTACAAAGCCGGGGTCTATCACCCGGGCGTCTGGCGCGGCTGGTATGACTTCGGAGGCGGTTCGCTCGCCGACTTCTGCTGCCACGGCTTCAACCTGCCCGTGCGGGCCCTTACGCTGGATTATCCCGAGAAGATTGAGGTCTCCGGCAAGGACATGGGTAAGGAGAGTTTCCCGACCGCGTGCAAGGTCCGCTACCGTTTCCCCGCGCGTGAGGGCCGCGGGCCCGTTACGCTGACCTTCTACACCGGCAAGGACATGGTGCCGCCCGCCGACGTGACCGTGGGGATGCGGGGGACGTTCAACAACGTCCCTACGACCGGGTGCCTCCTCGTCGGCGAAAAGGGCACGATCTCCGCCGGCCTCTGGAACAACGAGTGCTACCTCAAGATGAAGGACGAGCCTAAGTTCCGGGGCGGAGACAACCACGACGCTGGCAAGGCCGTGCCGAAGACCTTGCCGCGAGCGCAGGGCCACATGCGGGAATGGGTGGACGCCTGCAAGGGCGGACCCAGGACGTTCTCGGACTTCGACATCGGCGGGCACATCACCGAGATCGGGCTGGCCGGCATCGTCGCCCTGCGGCTGGGGCGCGATATCGAGTGGGATGGCCCGAACATGAAGGTCAAAGGTGTCGCCGAAGCCGACTCCATGATCCGGCAAGAGTATCGTAAGAAGTGGCTGCTGTAGCGCGCTGTGCGCTTACGGGGGTGCAGTGGCCGCCACGACATAGGTTCAGGCGGCCTTGGCCGGTTCGGGCTTCGGTACACCCAAGCGGATTTCGGGTAGGCGGTCCAAGGCCACCACCCGCGTGCCGCCGGGCAAGCACTAGAGAGGCCGGAGTCCGCATTCGGGCCATCGGAAGGGTTGCGACATGACACGCCTGGTTCTGCCGGTGTTCGTTGTCCTTGTGGGCCTGATCACGCTGAACGTTGCGTGGGGCGAGGCCGCGAACTCCTCCGGGCCCTCGCTGGTTCCCTGGCCGAAGACGCTCAGGCCGGTGCAGGGCGCCTTGGCGATCACGGAGCGAAGCCGCCTCGTGGTCGCCGAGAAGACGCTGGCGCCGCTGGCCTCGATCCTGTCGGAGGAGATCTTCACGGTCGCGGGCGTCCGGTTGGCGACGGGCGATGGCAAGCCCGCCAAGGGCGACATCGCCCTCGTGCTCGATCCGTCGCTCAAAGGCGAACGCTACACACTGACGGTTGCCGATACCGCGGTCGTGGCCGGGGCCGACTACTTCGCTGTGGCCACGGGCACCGTGACGCTGCTCCAGGCGATGAAGGCCGTCAACGGCACTCTTTCGCTGCCGTGCCTGAGCGTGGAGGACGAACCCGCGTATCCGTACCGCGGCGTGCTCATCGACCTGGCCCGCAAGTATCATTCGCCCGCCGGCATCAAGCAGGTGATCGAGTTGTGCCGGCTGTACAAGATCCGGTACCTGCACGTGCACATCTCCGACGACCAGTTGTTCATGTTCCCTTCCACCAGGTTCCCGCGGGTGGGCAAGGGCAATGGGGAGTTCGCCCGGTTCGAGCCGAAATCGAAGCCCCGCATCGATCCGTACACGCTCGAAGAGCTGAAGGACCTGGAGCGGTTCTCGCAGGCGCGCGGTGTGCACATCGTTCCGGAGATGGACTTGCCCGGCCACTCCGGCCGGTTGGTCGGCGATGCCCCGGAGACCTTTGCCTTCCCCGGCAACGGTTCGACGGTCAACATTGCCAGCCCCAAGACCCTCGAAGCAGTCACCGCCCTGCTCAACGAGGTGATGGACGTCTTCCAAGGTACCCCCTACGTCCACCTGGGCGCCGACGAGGTGGGCCTGGGCGGGCTGGAGAAGACCCCCGAGTATAAGGAAGCCCAGGCGAAGCTCGGCACCATCAAGAGCCCGCACGACCTCTACTGCAAGTTCATCGTGGACATCCACGACGTGGTCGCCAAGCGAGGCAAGAAGGCGATTGTCTGGGAAGAGGCGTGGAACGCCGGCGGCGCCTATCCGCTGCCCAAGGAGGCGCTGGTCATGGTGTGGTCCCAGGGGCGGAGCCCCGCTGAGATCGCCAAGAGCGGCTACGGGGTCGTCAACGCTACGTGGACGCCGCTCTACATCGTCCGCGATAACAAGCGGTCGTTGGATTTCCTCTTCAACTGGGACCTCCCCAAGTTCGGCCGGGAGGGCTCGGCGAACTACACGACGCTCCAGGACACGCAGAAGCTGATGGGCACGCAACTGTGTTCCTGGGAAAACTCCGAGTCCATCGAGATCCAGAGCCTGCGTGACCGCCTGGCGCTGGTGGGCGAGAGGGCATGGAACCCGAAGGCCGGCGGCACACTGGCGGAGTTCAAGGCTCGCCTGGCGCACACGGATGCCATCCTGGAGAAGCTGGTCAATCCTATCACGATCCAGGTGCAGGGCGAGCTTGTCCGCGACGAGAACACGTTCGAGGAGCCCCTCACGATCACGCTGGTCCCCAAGCGCAAGGACTTGACGATCAAATACACGCTCGACAACGGCCTGCCCAACAAGAGCTGGAAAATCTACACCGGCCCGATCAAGGTCGACCGGACGGTCCACCTGCGGGCTGGGCTGTTCGATGAGCAGGACGTGCAGCAGGGTTACCTGGTCGGGAGCTGGTTCCGCCGTGTGATCGTCGTCAAGCCGAACCTGGCTACCCGGAAACCCGTGACCGTGGGGCCGGCACCGGACCGTACCGACGGCTGGTTTGCGAGAATCGCCGTCGACAGCCGGGCCGACGACGTCAACGCGCACTGGGCCTCGGCCGGGCCGGCGCCGCAGTGGCTGCAGATTGACCTGGAGAAGGTATACCCCATCGACTTCATCAACGTCATCACCCACTACGATGGCAGCCGGTACTACCAGTTGACCGCGGAGGTGTCGGAGGACGGGAAGACCTGGACGAAGGTGCTGGACTTCTCGAAGAACACTGTCCCCGCCACCGCCAACGGCTACGCGGGGACGTTTGCCAGAACCGATGCCCGCTACGTGCGGATCAACATGCTCAAGAACAGCGCCAACCCGTTTGTGCACATCGTTGAGGTGATTGTCAACCAGGCGAAACAGGGGTGACGCGGCCGGGGGATCTTGGCCCAACAATGGTTTCTTCTGTGGCTCGAGACGACCTGTCTCCGATTTGCACCGTTGCAGAGAATGGCCGTCGACCTTTTGTGCGATACCCTGTTGGTTGCCTTCAGCATGAACCGGAAGGCTGCAACCTTTACAACAAGGAGGGGCTGCCCGCTTCGCCGTTCCGAACCGACGATTGGTGAATTCTTTATGCGCCATAGCCTCCCTACGCTTATATATGTGACTATGCCGAGCACACTCATGCGGCTACTCAGTGTGTTACTGGCGATGGCCTCGACGGCCTTTGCTGAAGTCACTATCCGCCAGGCAAAGGCGCTCGTCGAGCCGGCCATTGCCGAAGGCATGGAGATTCTCGGGCGCGCCGTCAAGGTCTCAGGCAGGCGCATTGTCGTTTTCAACCCGCTTCCGTGGAAACGGCACGACGTGGTTGAGCTGGCGGCCGCCCCTGATTCTCCGACCGGCAAGCTGCTTTTGCGGGACGTCTCTTCGAATCATCACGTCCCGGCCGAGTGCGATGGCAAGACGATCCGTTTCCTGGCCTTCGATCTGCCAGCCTTGGGTTACCGAACCTTTGTCATCGGCGAGGCGGAGAGCCTCCGCGTGACGGACACCGGTGAATTGAAGGCCGACCCCATCACGGGAGTGCTGGAGAACCGATTCTTGCGCATCAAGCTGGATGCCGGACGCGGAGCGATCGCCTCGCTGATTGATAAGGGAAGCGGACGTGAACTGGTTGCTGGAGATTCGAAATACGGGCTTGGCCAGTACCTGTATGAGCGGTTCGACGATGACAATGTCAAATCCTACCTGGCGGCGTACGGGACAACGGATCCATGGGTTCTCTGCAAGTCGCATCTGCCGCCTGCAAACCAGGTCCCCTATGCCGCCGCCTCCCCGAAGGGGTTTGCTTTGACGGCCAGGGCCGACGCCGTAAGCGCCACATCCACGATGAGCGCGGCGGCCGGCACCGAAGTGCCTCATGCCGTCTCGACCAAAGTGACGCTCTGCCGCGACATGCCGATGGTCGATCTTG
>Ga0315286_10008497_pt1 | contig 10109 bp, 10 predicted proteins | sample YL17G10_0_MG_FD_205038 | JGI IMG/M metagenome (GOLD analysis project Ga0315286, IMG submission 205038) | Sediment microbial communities from Yellowstone Lake, YNP, Wyoming, USA - YL17G10_0 | ecosystem: Environmental > Aquatic > Freshwater > Lake > Sediment | place: USA: Wyoming | collected...
AAAGCCGAGGTCAAAGTGAACTGGCGATTCACGACGGCAGATGCCAGAATAAAGCTCAAGAAGCTTTATCCATCACGTGAAGAGTAATGGAGCACTAGGAGCCTGTCCGAGTAATCGTTGCATGGGGGAGAGCAGGTGTTATAATGCGATCTACGGCACCTGATGGGCGACGCATTTTCGGAGGCTCACGGATGAGCAAGACCTATCGACTCTGGAATCCCAATCCGCAATGGCTGCTTCCGCCATGTCCGCAGGACTGGCTGCCGCAGAGCGATCTGGTGTACTTTCTTCTGGACACGGTCAACGAGTTGGACCTCTCGGCCATCCTCCGGAAGTATGAACAGGAGGAGCGTGGGTATCCACCGTATCATCCTCGGATGAGGGTGGCGTTGTTGTTTTATGCGTATTGCCGGGGACTTTTCAGCAGCCGCAAGATCATGCAGGCTTGTGAAGAGCGGCTGACGTTTCGCGTGATCGTCGGGGACGATATCCCGGACTTTCGTACGATCAGCGACTTTCGCAAGCGGCCCTTGCAGGAGTTGTCGGATTTGTTCTTGCAGGTTCTGCGGCTCTGCCAAGAGGCCGGTCTGGTGCGGCTCGGCCCTATCGCGTTGGATGGGACGAAGATCAAGGCCAACGCCTCGCGTCCCAAGGCGATGAGCTATGGTCGCATGAAAGAGCAAGAGAAGCGTCTGCAAGGGGAGATCCGGGAGCTTCTGGCCCAGGCCGAAGCGGCGGATGAACAGGAAGATCAGGATCAGGGTCGAGCCCGTCGCGGGGATGAATTGCCCGAGGAATTGGCGCGTCGCGAGAGTCGGCTGCAACGGATTCGCAAGGCCAAACAAGCGCTGGAGGCCCAGGCGAAGGCGGTGGCCGAGCAGACCCGCCGGGAACAAGAAGCACTCGGCGAGGAGCACAAGGACGCCCCTGCCCAAGGCGGGGGTCGGGCCCAGGAGGTTTCGGAGGTTCCCGCCGAGAAGAAGCAATACAACTTCACGGATCCGGAATCGAAGATCATGAAGGCTTCCAATAAGGGCTGGGACCAATGCGGCAATGCCCAGGCCGCCGTGGACGGTCATCAGCAGATCATCGTGGCCTGCGCTGTCACGGACCAACCCAATGACAAGCAACAATTTGCCCCGATGCTGACGCAGGCTCAGGAGAATGTGGGGCCCCAGCACAAGATCCAGCGGGCCTCGGCGGATAGCGGGTACTACAGCGAGACGAATGTCCAATACGCCGAGAGTCAAGGGATCGATGCCTACCTTGCGACGGAGCGGCTCAAGCATACGGATCGGGTGGCGAAATGCCCTCGGGGTCGGAGGGCGAAGGACTTGACGGTCAAGGAGAAGATGGCCCGCAAGCTTCGGACGAAGAAGGGGCGTCAGCGGTATTCCCGACGCAAGTGCATCGTGGAGCCGGTGTTTGGCCAGATCCAGCGGGCCCGCGGGTTCGTTCAATTCTCCTTGCGGGGTCTGACGAAGATGCGTGGGGAGTGGTCGTTGGTCTGCCTGACCCACAATCTGTTGAAACTGTTTGTCGCTCGGTGTGCGAGGGCGGCGTAAGGCCGCGGCAGGGATAATCGTCGCGGTTTCTCGGAGGGCCTTTCCGACCCGCAGGCAGGTCGAGACCTTGTAGCGAACGGGTGACCACAGGTTCCGACGGGGAGCCGGAAACCTGAGGTCAGAAATGAGGGTCGGGGACAAGAAGAACCCCGCTCAAGTCAGTCAATTAGTCGGACAGGCTCCTAGGCAGTTTCGCGTTCGCCGGTGTTGTTTGCCAAATCCGAGTCCCATATTCGGAATGGAAGATCACCTCGCACTCCCAAAGCATCGAGGGCGCTGGCTTCAAGCCCTGGGGGCTGTTTCTCACCGATGAACCACCCCGGTTGGTTGTCAACGTGCTTATCCATCGCAAAGCCCAAGCCTTGGCCGCGTTCGCATGGAACGACTGTCCGTCTGACCCAAGCCCCGCCAATCGCAAGTCCTTCTCCTGCGACGGAAGTGACTTCCTGGTCTTGCCCGACATGCTGGCGCAGCTCCGACGACCGCAGGGTACGTTGGACATCTTGCTTCCCGCCCCTGAGCACATCTCCGCCGTGCCGCTGGCAATACGCTTTACCCTCTCGCTGATTCTGAACGATTCGGGGGGGATTATCCTTCATTCAGCAGGATTGGTTTCCGGCGGCAAAGCATTTGTGTTCTTCGGCGTGTCCGGGAGCGGCAAGAGCACGATTGCCCGGTTGTCAGCGGCCGACGTGGTGCTCTCGGATGAAATGGTCATCATCCACCAGAGGGACCACAGGTGGCTGGCCTCCGGCACGCCTTTCCACAGCAGATTCGTCGCAGGCAGCAATACGACGGCCGAACTGGCGGCTCTCATCAAGTTGACCAAGGCTCCCTTCAACCGATGCCGACCCCTCCCCCAGCGCATTGCAGCGCAGAAACTGCTGAAAGCGGCATTCGTTCTTGATGATCAACCATCACCCAAGCTGCGGTGCGCGGGCAACGTCCTTTGCTCGCTTCAAAGCGTGCCCGTGTACGAGCTGGAATTCCGACCCGAGCCCGCGGTCTGGCCTTTCGTCTTGAAGGAGCTCGAGCACCTGTGGCGGACATAGGTCCATCCGAACGCGTGGCTTTGAGCGGGGGCATCCTGTGGGGAGAGGAGATCCTGAAGTCCGGCTGCGAGCTGAGGATGGCGACCGTCGGGGGCCGCATGCTGCCGGCGATTCGAGGGGGCGACATCGTCATCGTGAGGCCGGCCGGCGTATCGGATGTAACTATCGGCGATGTGGTCGTCTTTCGCCAGGCCGATATGCTCGTTGCACATCGCCTCGTCAGGAAGTTCGGAACCAATGGCGCCGCGGTCCTGGTGACAAAGGGGGACTTCCGGCCGCGTCCTGACGAGCCGTTATCCGCCGACAAGGTCCTGGGCAAGGTCATCACAATCGAGCGCAATGGCCGGACACGGAATCTCACGCGCCCGCTCCCAAAGACCACAGCTTGGCTCTGCGCCCACGTCATCCCCGCCCTTCCTTGGTTCTTGCCGCTCCTGCGAACGCTCAGGAGTGCAGTCAGGCGGGCGTTTGGCCGATAAGATGACTGATGACGCGTATGCTGAAAATCGGCCGGGCTTTCGAGTTGGTCTGGCGGAGCAGCAAGGAGTGGGCCCTGGCCAACGCGGGCTTGGTCCTGGTCCAAGGGCTGCTGCCCCTGGTATCCATCTACCTGCTCAAAATCATCGTCGATGTAGTCGCCGCCGGCGCCGCATCGCCTGACAGGCAGACCGCCGTCCGCCAGGTCATGATCCTGGTCATCCTGGCCGGGGTGGCGGGCCTGGTCGCAAGTGCCTGCCAGTCGCTGGCGGGTCTGGCCCGCGAGACCCAATCGCAGGCGGTTGCCGATCACATGTTCGATGTCCTCCACGCCCAGTCCGCCGGCGTGGACCTGGAGTACTACGAGAACCCGCGGTACCACGACACCCTCCACCTGGCCCAGCAGGAGGCCCCCTGGCGGCCTGCCAACATGGTCAACAGCCTGACGCAGATCGGCCAGAGCGGCATCGCCCTGCTGGGGGTCGTCGGGCTGCTCGCGACCTTCCACTGGGTGTTGGCGACGATCCTGTTCGTTGCCGCCCTGCCCGCCGTGCTGGTGCGGCTCAAGTATGCCCGCAAGCGGTTCGACTGGCAGCGCAAGGCAACGCCCACCGAGCGACAGGCCTGGTACCTGAACGAAGTGCTCACCGGAGCTGAGCACGCCAAGGAGGTCCGGCTGTTCGATCTGGGACTGCTGTTCATCGCCCGGTTCCGCCGTCTGCGGGATCAGTTGCGGAAGGAGAAGCTGGCGATAGCCACGCAGCGGTTTGTGGCCGAGGAAGTCACCGAAATCAGCTCCGTCGTCGCGGTATATGGATCGCTGGCGTACGTCGCCTACCGGACGGCCGTTGGGGCCATCACCCTGGGCGACTTGGTGATGTTCTACCAGGTCTTCCAGCGCGGCCAGGCGTTCCTGATGGACATGCTTCGCGGCATGGCCGGGCTCTATGAGGACAGCTTATTCCTGTCGAGCTTCCACGAGTTCCTGGAGATCCGGAACCGAGTCGTTGAGCCGGTGTCCCCCCAGCCCGTGCCCCGGCCTCTGCGGAGGGGCATCGTGTTCGACCACGTCAGCTTCCAGTACCCTGGTTCCACCCGGAAGGTGCTCGACGACGTATGCCTGGACATCCCGCTGGCGAAGTGGTTGCCCTGGTCGGCGAGAACGGCGCCGGCAAGACAACGCTGGTCAAGCTTCTGGGCTGGCTCTATGACCCGACGGCCGGGAGGATCACGCTGGACAACATGGACCTGCGGGAGTTTTCGACAGCCGAACTGCGCGGGCAGATCGGTGCTATCCTCCAGGACTACGCCCGGTACAACCTGACGGCCCGGGAGAACATCTGGTTGGGCAACACGGCGTTGGCGCGGGACGATGAGAGAATCCTCGTCGCGGCCCGGCAGTCCGGAGCCGACGCCTTCATCTCCGGCTTGCCAAAGGGTTATGAGACCACGCTGGGGCGGCAGTTTGAAGACGGCGAGGAGCTCAGCGCCGGCCAGTGGCAGGCGGTAGCGCTGGCGCGGGCCTTTGTCCGGGAGGCACAGTTGGTGATCCTCGACGAGCCGACCAGTTCCCTGGATGCGCGGACGGAATTCGAGGCCTTCACGAAGTTCCGCGGCTTGATCCGCGGGCGCACGGCCGTCCTGATCAGCCATCGGTTTTCAACCGTGCGGATGGCCGACCGGATTCACGTGCTCCAAGATGGCCGGATCGCCGAAAGTGGAACACACGATGAGCTGGTCCGCCTGGGCGGGACGTACGCGAAGCTCTTCGAAACCCAGGCACAGTACTACCGCAGAGATACCCCTTAGGCCGGGGGACTCGGGCCCGGATGCCACCAGTGACACATCAGGCCCGCGCCCGCACACGTACAAGGCCGTAGGTTGAGGACATGTTGAAAAAGTCACGAGAAGCGCAGGCTGCCGTTGACGGCCCCGAGGTGGAGCTGCTGCTGCACTGCGTTCGTCCCGACCTTGACGCCGAGCGGGTCGGGCGAATCCAAACGCTTGCCGCCGGGGGGGCGACTGGGCTGCCCTTGCGAGTATGGCGGGCGCCCACGGTCTGACTGCGCTCCTCTACCGTGGCCTCAAGCGGGCCTGTCCGGACCTGGTCCCTCCTGCCATCCTTCGCGGCCTGAGGGCAAGAGTCCGTCAGCATGCCGCCGAGGGACTACTCCTGGCGGGTGAACTGCTTAGGGTTCTCAATCTTCTGGAGGAAGACCGCATCCAAGCCGTACCGTTCAAGGGCCCCGTCCTGTCCGCCCTTGCCTACGGCGACGCGACAATCCGCGAGTTTGGCGACCTCGACATCCTGGTCCGCTGGCCCGACGCTCAAAGGGCCAGGGCCGTCCTGATGTCGCACGGGTTCACATCCGAGAACAAGGCGGGCTTCCCACTGCACCGGCACTACGGGCTGACGCACCCGGAGAGCCATGCCCACGTCGAGTTGCACTGGAGGGTCTCCGCGCTCCACTTCGCCTCCTCCATTGACTACCGTGGGCTGTGGGGCCGCCTCCAGCCCCTGTCGTTCCTGGGCGCGAACGTGCCGTGCCTGGCCCCGCAGGACCTCCTGGCCATTCTCTGCGAGCATGGCCTCGTTCACTGCTGGGACCGGTTGATCTGGATCTGCGACCTGGCATGGCTGATCTGGTCGCAACCGCAGGCGGACTGGGGCTCGATCATCGAATCGGCTACCGGAAGTCGCCGGCGACAACGCCCGGTGTTTTTGGGGCTCTGCCTGGCACACCAACTCCTGGGAACGCCCATCCCGGAACGGATCAAGCCGAAGATGGATGCCGACAGGCTCCTTGAGCCCCTGGCGGCCTTCATCAGGCAAAGGATCCTGTTTGCCGGACCGGACGCGATCGACTTGCCCGACCGGTGCCTCTTTCACCTCCGGGCGGCTGAATCCCTGCGGGACAAGATGCTCTATAGCGTGGGCATAGTCTGCAAGGTCTGCACGCCCGACATGCACGACCAGGCCGCCGTGTTGCTTCCCGGCGTCCTGCACTTCCTCTACTATCCCATTCGTCTGATCCGGCTGACCTTGACCCTGGTCCGCTGGGCGGTCAGGCAGTTTCTCCGGCGGGACTCCTGACTCGTTGCGTCGCGACGGCGATCCTGTGGGGACGACGGCGTCAGCCCCACCTTCGGCGCTATCTCACGGGCCTGCTCCGTCGAGAAGATGTGGCAGCCTTCGGCGGCGAGCCGCGAGACTCAAACCGATACCAGATTCTCACGGGTAGGCGTCCGGCGAAGTACATCTGCGATGGCGTGAGGAGGCGACAAGGTCAGTTCTCAGGAATCAGCTCCCACCACGAACGCGGATAGCCCTTCCCTTCGAGAATCCACCAGATGTCCTCCGTGCCGTTGGCCGTCTCGCCCACGAAGTCCCAGTCAGCTTCGAGAAACGTCTTGGCGGTTTTCATCTCAGCGGTGGTCTTGCCTGTGCCACCGGCACTCGTGACTTTGCCCGAGGTCTGGGCATCCCAAAAAGAGTCCGTGACAGTGCCGGCAGCTTTATATCCAACCAATCCACCCACGTTGGTGGTCGCTGAGACGGCTCCGGTACTGTAACAATTGGTGATATTCCGATAGGAAGAGCCTATAAGTCCACCAACAGCGTCAATGCCAGTCACCGACCCTGTACTATAGCAATCTAATATGTCACCATCCCACATCTCTCCAACGAGACCCCCAACATAACTGCTACTGGTGGACACCGACCCAGTAGCGTAAGACTCCGTTATGATATTGTGATTCGCCCCAACCAAACCACCTACGTATTCGCCCCCTGAACATATGACTGAGCACGTACTGAAACAGCGACTCACAGTACCATAGTTGCCATAAACCAAGCCACCGATGCGATCATTGCCTGAAACCGTACCTGCCGAGTGACAGTCAGTTATGGTGCCTATATCATTGTACCCTAACAGTCCACCAACGACAGAATCTCCATTCACTACACCACTGCTGCTACAGTTGGTTATTGTGTAGGTCGCACCATACGCACCCCCAACGAGGGCTCCAACCATACCCCCAGCAGTGATATCGACATCAGCCAAATGCACATTCTGAATGACCACGCCATCTTCTATGTCCGCAAGCAGTCCCACGGCCCAATTAGCCTCCCCATCGGGCCAATTCATATGCAACCCAGTAATTGTGTGCCCCTGACCATCCAGTGATCCGGTGAACCAAGGTTTGCCAAGGCCAATAGATCGGAAACCTCCTGTGCCAGGCCATTCATCGGAATCCCAATTCGGAGAATTCGGATTGCAGGGGGAGGCATCGATATCCTTGACCACAATGTAGTTCCCGGCTAGATTTCTCTCCATCGCTTGTAGGTCATATATATCGAAGACATATTCAGGGGGATGGTTTGCATTCAAATACGGATAACCGCCATTCACAGCAGCATTGAGGCTCCAAGTCTCATTATTGCCCTCGTCGTCGTGGGGATTTCCCACAAAGTCCCAAACAGGAGCAGAAAGACCTGGGGTATCCAAATCCGTGAAGGTGGCATCATCCTTCATCGGGGCCGTAGTCTTGCCTGTTCCACCCCCACTGGTTTCTTGACCTGATGTCTCGGTATCCCAAAAAGAGTCGGTCACGGTACCGCTGTCGTTTGACCCGACCAGCCCACCGACATCATCTCCGGTGCCACTGACTGCACCGGTGCTGTAACAGTGGGTCACCGTGTGGGAATTGGCTCCAATCAGGCCGCCGACAGTACTGCCGCCGCTGACCGTACCCGTGCTGTAACAGTCGGCCACAGTACTATGAAAGTCCTCTCGGACCAGCCCACGAGCCACAGTGCCGGCGTTCCCCCCCACCAGCCCACCAACATAATCCTTGCCCTTGATCGCCCCAGTGCTATAGCACTGGGTCACAGTACCTGTCTCGTTGTAGCCCACGAGTCCGCCCACATAATTGCCGGAACCGGCTATGGTGACATCCGGCAGACTCAGATTCTTCACCACGCCACCAAAGCCCAACCGCCCAAACAGTCCTACGTAACCCGTACCCTCGACCGTCAGATGCGAGATCGTGTGCCCATCGCCATCGAAGACGCCGGTGAAAGAAGTTCCTTGAAATCCACTCTGCGTGTCATTCGTATCCGGGGCGATGACAGCCTTATCGAAGACCTTGCGGCTGGGGAGCTTGGGGTCCAAATCGACATCGGTGGTCAAAATGAAGTGTTTGTCATCGTCTCCCGGAGTCTCCCCCAGCAGGATCAAATCCGCCGCCGTAACGATCTGGTATGGGTCCTGGGCCGTCCCGCTGCCCCCGCTGTATTTGCCTTGGGCGGTCAACGCGACAAAGCAGACTGCGATCAGGAAAGGGATCGTCCGCAGGATTGGGCGCGTTCTCACCTCGACCATCATCGTCGGTCCTCTATTCCCACGGTTTCGTCAGGGCCGTCAAAGGGCGGCCCGGCGCGTTGTTCAGGCGCTCAACAGGGTTTGAATCAACAGGATCTTTCCTCCACTACTCCAACAACCAGTCTACCAACTGGGTGGGTGTCGTGTCAAGCTTGGAAGTCCGGGGGCATGTCTCCGCCCAGCGGGAAGGGGTCAAATCAGCGATTCGGCTGGCCGGATGGGTGCTGACCCGGTCAAGCACATCACGGAGATAAGCAAACGGGTCAATGCGGCATAGCCTTCTTTTGTGTTCACGCATCGGCGATTCATCCGTTGTGCTTATGGAAGGACAAACCCAGCCCGGTCGGTACTACATAGGGTCGTCGATGGTGGCCTGGATGGGGATGGCCCAGATGTTTCTGCCGACAAGCTCTATGTGGCTGCCGGCGTATAGCACGAGGCCTCCTTCCTCGCGATGGGTAAGAGACATCCATCGCTTGATGGCGTCGGCGTCGTGGGCAGTGACCGTGGCCGCGGCCTTGATCTCGAAGGGGATCAGGCGCGTCCCCTGTTGGATCAGGCCGTCTATTTCCAGTCTGTCATGGGTGCGAAGATAGTAGAGTCTTGCTTGCGGCATATAGAGGTGGAGAAGAGCGTCAGAAAAGGGGCCAGGAGAGGGGAGTTGTAGAAGGGGAAAAAGCGCCGAAAAAGGGACCACCGCAATCCTGTTCGGCACGCGAGTTGCTGCGGGCTGCTCAGGACAGGAAGTAGTGTTGCCGTATCCTGAAGTGGGAAAGCGGATCGGAGGGCAGGGCCGAGTGTGCGTAGCATGAATGCCGGCCGCCCTCCCGGCAGGGAGGGAGCTTCTGGGCGCTCAGCCGATTTTTTGCAGGCGTTGAAGGTGCGCCAACAACTCCTCTTCGCTGGCCAGGCCCGTGAAGTACCAACAGAGCATTTCAAACGTTCGCCGCGTGGGCTTGCGGCCGGTCCACCGCGAAATCAGCATGCAGGCCAGAATCGCCGCATAGGTCTGCAGCTCAATCCCGTTGCGTTTGTAGCTCAGCAGAGGGCGGTAGCCCAGGATATGTTTGTAGAAACGAAAGAAAATCTCGATGGTCCAGCGATGCGGGAAGATCAAGGCGATCACGTCCGCCTCCAGGTCCACCAGGTCTGTGGCGATGGCGAGGGTCTCGGACTGTTCCGGTCCACCGCGGCCGGTAGGGACCCGCTTGGGATGCGGCGTGCACCGGACCTCGATCACGCGAACCGGTCCGGCCAAGTCTCGGCAGCGGGGGTCGCTGCCCAAGTGGAGGAGGCGATCGCGCACGATGCCGGTGGCTTGGCCCTCGGTCGAAATCGGTCGCTCCTCGATCACCTCGCCGACATAGTTGTCCCGGATCCGGTTGACAAAGGAACTGTCATGATCGAGGATTTGCTGCAAAAGGTCGTATTTGGCATAGCCGCGATCCATGACGTAGATCCGCCCGGCTTGCAGATGGGCCTCCAGGACGTCCTTCTCATTGCCGTTGCCGTCGGTGAGGGTGGCCGCCACGGGGACGCCTTTGAGAATCTCGAAATGGATATGGTTCTTGACGGCCTTGTGCCGGTCATCCAGCCACAGGGCCCACGTAATCCTGGGCAGGGTCTTCAAG
>Ga0315286_10008498_pt1 | contig 10109 bp, 7 predicted proteins | sample YL17G10_0_MG_FD_205038 | JGI IMG/M metagenome (GOLD analysis project Ga0315286, IMG submission 205038) | Sediment microbial communities from Yellowstone Lake, YNP, Wyoming, USA - YL17G10_0 | ecosystem: Environmental > Aquatic > Freshwater > Lake > Sediment | place: USA: Wyoming | collected...
GCGTCGCGGGACGCGGGGGCGGTGCCATCCGAGACGGGCGGCTAATGCGCCGCCATCCCGGTCGGCGCCGGCTCGAGCGCGCCGCCCGGCCCCACGCGGTCGTTGCGCCGCACCAGGTAGTAGAGGACCGGCACCGCGACGCGCGACAGCGCGGTCGCGGCGACCTCGCCGCCGATCAAGGCCACGGCCAGGCCCTGGAAGATGGGATCGAACAGGATCACTCCCGCGCCGACCATGACCGCGGCCGCGGTCAGCACCATCGGCCGGAAGCGCACCGCGCCCGCGTCCACCACCGCCTCGCGGAGCGGCATACCCTGCGCGCGGCGAAGCTCGATGAAGTCCACCAGGATGATCGAGTTGCGCACCGTGATACCCGCGCCGGCGATGAAGCCGATCATCGAGGTCGCGGTGAAGAACGCGCCGAGCAGCGCGTGCGCGGGCAGGATCCCGACCAGGCTGAGCGGGATCGGGATCATGATGACGAGCGGCGTGGTGAACGACTTGAACCAGCCGACGGTGAGCACGTAGATCAGCACCAGCACAACGGCGAACGCCGCGCCCATGTCGCGGAACACCTCGTAGGTGATGTGCCACTCCCCGTCCCACTTGACGGAATAGTGCTCGTCCGAATCGGGCAGCCGCGTGCTGAGCTGGCGGAGACTCCCGCCGTCCGGCGCGGTGATGCGGTCGAGCTTCGGACGCAGGTCGGCGATGGCGTAGACCGGGCTCTCCACGCGCCCCGCCACGTCGCCGAGGACGTAGACCACGCGGTGCAGGTTCTTGTGGTGGATCTCCGGCGGCGCGCTGTCACGCGCGCTGGTGGTGAGTTCAGAGAGCGGCGTGCCGGGCGCGGGCCCGACGCGCAGCGCGCCGAGGGCCGAGAGATCGGCCCGGTCGGCGGCGGAAAGCTGCACGCTGATGGGCACGGCCTCGGTTTCGTCGGGCGCGCGCATCACGCCCGCGACCCGGCCGGCGAACAGCGCGGCGGTGGCGTCGGTCACCTCGCCCGCCGTGACGCCCGCGAGCGCCGCGCGGTCGCGGTCCACGACGATGCGGGCCCGCGGCCGGCCCTCGGTCAGGAGCAGGTCGGTATCCACCACGCCGGCCGTCGAGCGGAACACGTCCCAGACCTGGTGCGCGAGCCGGCGCTGCCCGTCGAGGTCGGGGCCGTAGACCTCCGCCACCAGCGTCGAAAGCACCGGCGGTCCGGGCGGCACCTCCACCACCTTGGCGCGCGCGCCGGTGCGGGCCGCGACCGCCTCGATGGTGGGGCGCACGGCCCGCGCGATGGCGTGGCTCTGGTGCCGGCGGCGATCCGCATCGGCCAGGCTGACCTGCAGCGTGGCGAAGCGCGGCTCGTCACGAAAATCGTAGTGCCGCACCAGGCCGTTGAAGGTGACCGGCGCGCCGAGCCCGGTGTAGAGCACGGCGTGCTCGACCTCGGGATTCCGCGCGAGCGAGTCGCTCATCTCGCTCGCGACCGCCAGGGTGGCCTCGAGCGGCGTGCCGGGCGGCATGTCCACCAGCACCTCGAACTCGCTCTTGTTGTCGAACGGGAGCATCTTGACGGTGACGATGCGGACCGCCAGCAGGCTCACCGCCGCGAGCAGCAGGAACGCCATGCCCGCGAAGAAGCCGCGCCGCCAGCGCGCGTCCTCGAGCAGGCGGCCCATCACGCTGCGGTAGAGCCGGTCGAGCCGGCCCTCGCGCGTCTCGTGCGCCACGCCCTTCGTCCTCAGCACCCGGCGAGCGGCCCACGGCGAGATCATGAACGCGACCGCGAGCGAGAACAGCATGGCGAGCGAGGCGCCGATCGGAATGGGCTTCATGTAGGGGCCCATGAGCCCGCCCACGAACGCGAGCGGCAGGATCGCGGCGATGACGGTCACGGTGGCGAGCACCGTGGGGTTGCCGACCTCGTCCACCGCCTCGATCGTGCGCCGGTCGGGATCGCGGGCATCCTTCATGGCGAAGTGGCGCGCGATGTTCTCCACCACGACGATGGCGTCATCCACGAGGATGCCGATCGAGAAGATGAGCGCGAAGAGCGTGACGCGGTTGAGCGTGTAGCCGAGGAAGCGGTAGAGGAAGAGCGTGAGCGCGAGCGTCACCGGGATCGCGACCGCCACCACCACCGCCTCGCGCCGGCCGAGGGCGAGTGCGATGAGCGCCACCACGGAGAGCGTGGCGAGCAGCAGGTGGAACATGAGGTCGTCCGACTTGTGCTTCGCGGTCGCGCCGTAGTCGCGCGTGGTCACCACCTCGAGTCCCGCCAGCAGCGAAGGCCTGAGTTCCTCGACCCGACGGTGAAGCTCGTGCACGAGCCGGGTCGCGTTGACGCCCGGGAGCTTCGAGACCTGGACCGTCACCGCCGGATGGCGCGCCCCCCCGTGGTCGGCGTAGAACACGTACTGGGTCGGCTCGCCCGGACCGTCGGTCACCGTCGCGACCTCGGCGAGCCGCACGGCGCGGCCGCCGCGCGTCACCACCGCGAGCGCCCGGAGCTGATCCGCGCTCTCGAACGGCGATTCCGCGCGCAGCTCCGTGAGCGTGCCGCGGCCCAGCGCGCCGCCGGCGGGCAGCGAGGGCCCCGCGGCGGAAAGCGCCCGCGCCAGGTCGCTCACCGTGAGGCCCGCGGCCGTGAGGCGGCCCGGGTCGGGCTCGATCCGCACTTCCCGCGGCTCGCCGCCGAGCACGGCGACGCGCGCCGCGCCGGGCGCCTTGCGCAGCTCGACCGCCAGCTCCGACGCGACGCGGCGCAGGTCGCTCTGGTCGGTGTCCGGCCGCTTCGCGCTCCACAGCGTGAGCCCGAGCACCGGCACGTCGTCGATCGAACGCGGCGCCACGGACGCCACGGTGGCGCCGGGCGGGAGCTGGACGGATGCCTGGTCGAGTCGCGTGCGCACGCGGGTGAGCGCCTGGTCGGGGCTGAAGCCCACCTCGAAGCGCGCGATGAGAAGCGCGCCGTCGTCGCGGGAGGTGGAGTAGAGGTACTCGAGATTCGGGATCTCCCACAGGCGGCGCTCGATCGGCGTGGTGAGCTGACGCTCGACCTGGCCCGCCGGCGCACCCGCCCAGGCGAGCTGGATGTCCACCATCGGGACCTGAATCTGCGGTTCCTCCTCGCGCGGCAGCGTGGCGAGCGCGAGCAGGCCGAGCAGCACCGAGCTCGCGATGGCGAGCGGGGTGAGCCGCGAGTGGAGGAACGCGCCGGCAACCGTGCCGGCGAGCCCGGTGGCGCGGGGCCGGGGCGTCATCGCGCGGGTCTCACCGCGCGTCCATCCGCGAGGCCCGGGGTCTCGAGCGCCACGTCCTCGCCCGGCCACAGCCCCGCCAGCACTTCGATCGACCCGCCGGACGCGCGCCCGAGGCGAAGCCAGCGCAACTCGGCGCGCCCGCCGCGGATCACGTAGACGCCCGTGAGCGCGCCGCGCCGCACCACGCTCGTCGCCGGAACCGAGAGCGAGGCGGGCGCCGCGGCGGCGGCCGCGGGTTCCGTCGCGGCGAAGCGCACGCGCGCGAAGGCGCCGGGCTCGGGCCACGTGCCGGACGCGGGCCGGAGAAAGGCGACGCGCGTGCGGGTGCTGAAGTCGGTCATGCCCTCGAGCCGGACGAGCCGCGCCGCACGCCAGGGGCCGTCGCCGATCTGTACCCACGCCGGAGCGGTGCTCACGCGCTCGACGCCGGATTCGGGCACCGCGGTCTCGACTTCGTCCGTCCCGGTGGAGCGCACGTCGAGCAGCGGCTGCCCCGGGTTCACGCCCTGGCCCGCATCCACGCGGTGCCGCACCACCACGCCCGCGAAGGGCGCCGGGATCGAAGCACTCGCCGACCACTGCGCCTCGGCGGCCCGCGCGGTGGCCTCCTCGGCCGCGGCCGCGCCGCGTTCGCTCTGCGCTATCTCCCGCTCTCGCTGCGAGGCGACGCGCGCGACGAACAGCGATTCCATCCGCGCCTCCTGAAGCACTGCCTGCTCGTGGCGGATTCGCGCGGCGGCGAGTCCGGCGCGGGCGGCCTCGAGCGCGCGGCGCGTCTCCGGCGCATCGAAGCGCGCGAGTGTCTGACCGCGGCGGAACGCGCGGCCCTCGGCGACCGGCAGCGCGGTCACGCGGGCGGCAGCGCTGGCGACGATGGTGACTTCCTCGCGGGCCTGGACGCGGCCGGGGAGAACGAGTTCGGCGCCGGCAGTTCCGCCGCCGACGCGGATCACCTTCACCGCGACCGGCTCGCCGGGCGCGGACTCGCGCGGCGCGGACGCGTGCCGCCCGCAGCCCGCGAGGGCGACCGCGGCGGGCACCGCGAGAGCGATCAGTGTTCGGGACACGGATGGAACGCGTCGGGCAGGCGTCATCGCAATGCTCCTATGGCGTGCAGGTAACGGTAGCTCGCCAGGGCGAGCCGGGCCTCGGCGTCGGCATGTCGCGTGCGTGCGCGCTCCGCCTCGGCGTCGGCGTCCAGCCACTCACCGGCCGGAAGCAACCCGGCACGGTAGCGGTCGAGCGCCAGGCGCAGCGCCTCATCGGCAGCGGCGCGTCCCAGGCGTGCGGCTTCGGCGCGCTCGCCCGCGATCCCGATCTCCGCCTCGGCGTCGAGGGCCGTGACCGCGAGGTCGCGATCGAGCGCCTCGGCCTCGGCCGCGGCCTGATCGGCCCGTGCGCGGGCTGCGCGCCACTCGCTCCAGCGCCGGGTGCCGTCCCAGAGCGGGAGCTCGACCGCCACCGCCGCGGTCCAGCGGGGCTCGAAGCTGCCGCCGCCGGCGCGTCGGAATCGATCGAGCGACAGTCTCGCGTTGATGGCGGGCAGCAGCCGGAGCTGCGCCTGCAGCGATTCGATGCCGCGCGCCGCCGCGATCGCGCGCGCGGCGCGCGATTCGCCGCGCCCGCCCGCGGGCCGGGGCGCCGGGCCGGCCGTGGCCGCGCCCGTGACCTCGGCCAGCTCCTCGCCGCGCACGCTGTCCCCGACCAGCGCCGAGAGCCGCGCCGTCGCCACCGCGTATTGCTTGCCGGACTCGAGCCACGCCGCGCGGGTCTCGGCGCGGCGCGCGGCGGCGCGCAGCGTGTCGAGTTCGGGCACCTGTCCGCGGCGAAAGCGCTCGGCGGCCGCGCGGGCGCCCTCGTCCGCGGCCGCGCACCCGATCGAGTCGGCCGTCGCCGCCCGGCGCGCGCGCAGCGCTTCGACGAAGACCTCGACTCCGTAGAACAGCCGGGCCGCGACCGCGGCGTCCTCACCCGCGCTCGCGGCGCGGCGCAGGTGGGACGCGAGCCGCGGAGCCGTGACCTCCTCGGCGCCGTTGAAGAGCGGCTGCTCGACCGACACCCCCCACTCGATCGCGGTCTCGGCGGGCGGCTGGTTGAGCGCGCCGGGCGCGAAGTCGGAGGCGGTGAAGCGCCCCTGGCGGAGCTTCTCGGAGAACAGCAGCGCGGGGTCGTCGCTCCTGGTCGCGCCGGCGTGCAGGCTCAGGCGCGGCGACCACGCGAACCAGGAGGGGACGGCGGTCACGCGGTTGGCCCTACCCTCCGCGCGGGCGCCGCGCAGGACCGGATCGCGGCGCCGCATGGCTTCAAGCACTCGATCCAGCGTCCACGTCCCGGCGTGGGCCGCGGCGGGGAGGAGGAGCAGGAGCAGCGCCAGGGCGCCGCTCCGCCACCCGCGGAGCCGGGTGGTCCCGGTTTGCCCGCGGCGCGCGGCGAAAGATGCCATCGTGCGGTCTGGTAGGATGCCCGAGGACGCAGAGGTCATGGGAGGGTCGGTGCGGTTCACATCGGGTGAGAGCCCGGACGCGGGAAAAGGATTCGCGGCGCCCGGCAGACGGTCCTCGATCAGGGCGCTGCGGCGCCGGGGCGAGACCGGCGCCGGGGCCACCAGGGCGTTTCGTCTCACCCGCGCGGAAGAGCGCCGGTTGCTGGACGCGGCACGCTCCGGAGACCGGCGGGCGCTGCGCCGGCTGATCGATCTCCTCTCGGGGCCGATCTACCGCTTCGGCCGCGGCTTCTGCGGTGATTCGCACGACGCCGAGGACGTGACCCAGGTGGTGCTGATGGCGCTCGCGCGCACTCTCAAGGACTTCCGCGGCGAGGCTTCAATCGTCACGTGGGCCTACACGGTGGCGCGCCGCGCGTGCTCGCGGCAGCGCCGCAGAAGCGCGGGCGCTCCCGCGAGGATCGAGTCGATCGAAGCGCCGGCCGGCGGCGGCGACTCGCTCGAGATGGCGGATGCCCTCCAGGATCCGCACCGCGACCTCGAGCGCACCGAGCTGCGGCGCGCGCTGGAGCGGGCGATCGCATCCCTGCCGCAGGCGCAGCGCGAGGTGGTGGTGCTGCGCGACGTGGAGGGACTGCCGGCGCGCGAGGTCGGAAGCATCCTCGGTCTCGGTGAGCGCGCGGTGAAGTCGCGGCTCCATCGCGCGCGGGTGGCGCTGCGCGACACACTCGCCCCGTGGATGGAGGGCGGAGCCGATGATGCCGTGCGCCCGAGTGCCGTGCGCGAAACGTCGCGCGCGCGCTGCCCGGACACCGCGCGGCTCATCAGCCGTTATCTCGAAGGCGAGCTGGACGCCTCGGCCTGCGGCCGTCTCGAGGCCCATCTGGCCACCTGCCCGAGTTGCGGCACGGCATGTGAGACGCTGCGGCGCGCGCTCACCGCATGCAGCCGATGGCGCGCGGAGCAGCTGCCGCCCGCGGCAAAGGAGGCGCTGCGCCAGGCGCTGCGTGAGGCGGTGGCCGTGGTGCGAGTTCGTAGTGCGAGCGGGGGGCGAAGGGCGGAGCAGTAGCCATCGAGCCGTCGCGCCCGGCGCCGGCGGTGTGGAACCGCGTCGATCGCTGGTGCGTGGTCCGAGCTACATGAGCTCGGGGCGGAGTCGACTGCGTAGCCCCGCGCGTGGTCGCGGCAATGAACGCGTAGCGAGGTTGGCTGCGTATCCCGGTGGGTGGTCGGAGAAATCGACGCGGGGCGGAGCTGGCTGCGTATCCCGGTCAGTGGTTGGCAGGCTGTGAGCGCAGTCGGGGGAAACAGCACCCCGCCGCCGCGTCTTCAACAGTTCATGTTGATGCCCGGGACGCGCGGAAGGAGCAAGCTGATTCTGCCATCGCCCGCCGGCCGCGGAGATGCGGACTCCTGTGTCTTCCATCCCTGTGTTTCGGCAGGATGGCGGAAGAACCCGGTTGCCCTGCAGAACGGGTGGGAGTAGCTTCCATCCGGCAGCTTGTTGAGGAGCCACGGGTTCAAGGAGGACTCGATGTCGGCCTCGTTCACGGATGTCCGGTCGTCTGAGCGTCGGCGTTTCCTCAAGCTCTTCGGTCTCGCGGGTCTCACCTCCATGGTGAGCTCGGCAATGCTCTCGTGGGCCGAGCCCCGGACGCCGCGGGGCCCGGCCGGGACCGCGCCTCCGCCCGCGGACTCCGCCCGCGCGCCGGGCGGGAAGCCGCCCGAGATCTCCGATGACGCGCGGGCCCTGGCCGGCATCATCGAGCGCCGCTACGGCAAGCACCTGCGGCCGAAGCAGCTCGAGGCGGTGGCGCGCGAGATCGAGAGCCGGCTGCAGGGCGGGACGCGCCTGCGCGAGGCCAGGCTCGCGAACTCAGACGAGCCGGATGTCACCTTCCGCGCCTGAGCCGGCCATGCTCGACGGCACAGCCTGGTTCTCGTCGGTACGCGCGCTGAGCGCGCTCATCCGTTCGCGGAAGCTCTCTCCGGTCGAGCTCACCGAGGGGTGCTTGGACCGGCTGCGGCGGATTGGACCGCGCTTCAACGCGGTCGTGACCCTGATGCGCGATTCGGCGATGCGCGAGGCGCGCGCCGCCGACCGGGAGATCCGCGCCGGGAAGCTCCGCGGGCCGCTGCACGGGATTCCCTGCGGCGTGAAGGACTTGCTGGCCACGAAGGACGTGCCCACCACCTGGGGCGCCGCCCCCTATCGCAACCAGGTCTTCAGCGAGGACGCGACCGCGATCACGCGCCTGCGCGCGGCGGGCGCGATCGTGGTGGCGAAGCTCGCGATGGTCGAGCTCGCGGGCGGCATGGGTTACAACCACGCCGACGCGTCGTTTACCGGACCCGGCCTCGCCCCGTGGAACCCCCGCTTCTGGAGCGGCGGCTCGTCCAGCGGTCCCGGCGCTGCGGTGGCGGCCGGGCTGGTTACGTTCGCGATCGGCTCCGAGACTTCGGGCTCGATTCTCACGCCCGCGGCCTTCTCCGGCGTCACCGGCCTCAGGCCGACGTACGGGCTGGTGAGCCGGCACGGCGCGATGGCGTTGTGCTGGACGCTCGACAAGCTCGGGCCCATGGGTCGCACGGCGGACGACTGCGCGCTGGTGCTCGCGGCCATCGCGGGACACGATCCGGCGGACGCGAGCACCGTGTCCCGGTCCTTCGTATACACCGAGCCGGCCGTGCCGGCCCGCCGGCCGCGGCTGGCCGTCCCGAAGGGCGTGACGGACAAGGTGCAGCCCTCGGTGCGCGAGAACTTCGAGGCCTCGGTCGCGGTGCTCGCCGAGGTCGCCGACGTCACGCGCGACGTGGAGTGGCCGGACTTCCCGTGGGGCCCCGCGGTTTCGGCGATCGTGGGCGCGGAGGGCGCCTCCGCATTCCTCGACCTGATCGAGTCGGGGCGCGTGAAGGAGCTCAAGTGCCCGAAGGATCGCCACGGGGGCTACGCCGGGACGCTGATCCCGGCGGTGGACTACCTTCAGGCGATGCGGCTGCGCGCGCCCATGAAGCGGGCGGTGGCGGCGCTGTTCGAGACGTTCGACGCGGTCGTCTCACCCACGCGCGCGAGCGTCGCGTATCCGGCGGACCAGAACTTCGAGGATGTGTACCCCGGGATCGGCGGCGGGCCCGCGCTGATTCCCGCGGGCAATCTGTGCGGGCTCCCGGCGCTCGCCGTGCCGAACGGCTTCGGCGAGAACGGCCTTCCGACGTCGCTCTCGTTCCTCGGGCCGGCGTTCTCGGAGCGCGACCTGGTCGCGCTTGGAAACGCCTACCAGCAGAGGACCGACTGGCATACGCGGAGGCCGCCGGGCGTGTAGAAGGACCCCGCGCGTTGGTGCAGCGGAAGCGCAGTATTCCACCCTCATGAGGAGGTCTATCGAATGAACCGGAAGACGATGCTGGTGGCGGTTGTAGCGGTCTGCTCGGCTCTCGTGCTCGGCTGCGGTGGCGACGTGAGCAAGATGCTCACCTCGAATGCCGACATGAAGACGAAGGTGATGGATACCATCATGGGCAACGGGGATCTCGCCGGCGAGATGGTGGACAAGCTCATGGGTGGCGACAGCACCCGTCAGATGCTGGTCGAGAAACTGATGGGCAACGGCACCGCCGCGCAGGAGATCATGTCCCGCATGGCGAAGGACCAGACCATGCTGGACGGCATCATCAACGTGGCGGTGCAGGATTCCACCATGCGCGGTCACGTGATGACCCTGCTCAAGGGCATGCAGATGGGTGGAGCCAAGGCAAGGTAGGGCTTCGCGGCGCACGGCGAGGGGGCGAGCGGCTGGCGCCCCCTCACGCTTTGCTGGGTGCTGGCTCCGAGGCGGGCCGGGCGGCCGGCGCCCCGTTACGCCTTGCTGGCGGGAGATTCGGCGGGGACGATCTCGACGACGGTGCGCTCCTGGGGTCGCAGGACCGTCAGCGTGGAAGGCACCCCGATCCGCGCTTCCGTGAGAAGGCGATGCAGATCGTCGACGCCGCCGACCGGCTGGTGATTGAACTCGATGATGACGTCCCGTTCCCGCACGCCCGCCCGCTCGGCCGGGCTGCCCGGCTCGACCGAAAGCGCCAGAATCCCGCTCGCGGCCGGCAGCCCGCTCAGTCGGGCGGTGCGGCGCGAGAGCGGGACGTCCTGCGCCGCGATCCCCAGATAGCCGCGCCGGATGCGCCCGTCGCGGATGAGATGCGAGGCCACGAAGCGCGCGGTGTTGATCGGGATGGCGAAGCACAGGCCCTGCGCCGGCAGGATCACGGCCGTGTTGACGCCGATCACTTCTCTGCTCGAGGACACCAGCGGGCCGCCCGAGCTTCCCGGATTGAGCGCCGCGTCGGTCTGGATGATGTTGTCCATCAGCCGCCCGGAGCGCGAGCGCAGCGACCGCCCGAGCGCGCTCACCACG
>Ga0315286_10008501_pt1 | contig 10107 bp, 6 predicted proteins | sample YL17G10_0_MG_FD_205038 | JGI IMG/M metagenome (GOLD analysis project Ga0315286, IMG submission 205038) | Sediment microbial communities from Yellowstone Lake, YNP, Wyoming, USA - YL17G10_0 | ecosystem: Environmental > Aquatic > Freshwater > Lake > Sediment | place: USA: Wyoming | collected...
CTGAACGTCACGTTGATCCTGCAGTTCGCGCCTGCTGCCAGGCTGGGGCCACAGTTGTTGTTCGTCGTGAAGTCACCAGCATTCGCGCCCGTGAGCGTGATGCTGTTGATGATCAATGACCCGCCACCGGTATTGGACAGCGTCGCCGTCTGAGGTGGGCTGTTCGTACCTACGAGTTGCGCCCCAAACGATAGCGCTGTTGGCGTTACGCCGGCGATCGGTAGGAGGCCGACCTGGACAGCGGGGGACCAGGCGGAGGTGAGGGTCGTAGTCACGGGTCCAGCCGTGGTGTACCCATTGAAGACTGAGTTGTTGACGGCTTGCACCCGGTAGTAGTACGTTAGGCCGGCTTTCGCCTTATTGTCGTTATACGTTATGGTCCCTCCGTATGCGGTGTTGGGGCTGCTCGGTCCGACGGTGAATGTGGTTGGGTTCAGCGTGAAGGCGGCATCCTCTGCCCTTTGAAGAGTGAAGCCGGTCTCGCTGGCGGACTTATCAGTCCAACTCGTGACCACCGCCTTGGGGCCCCAAGAGGCCTGCAGACTCGAAGGCATCTCCGGTGGAACCTGGAAGACCATCGCCCGCATCATGTCGTTCTCTTCATGGCCCAGGATGTGGCAGTGCCAGACGTACTCCCAGCCAAAGTCAATGAGTTGGTTGGAAACGGACATTGCGTTGCCGGTAAGCGGGTCAACGCCCGTGAACTGCGCGCTGCTGCCCGGCGACATGGTCACGTCCATAAGCCGAACGCTGTCGCGAATCGGGAACGGGAAAGTCTGGCGGAAAGGCTGCAACGCGACAACGATGTCCTCCAACGGATTCATCCGGACGGTGTCCTTCTAGCCCAACTCGTTCGGGTCGGGCGGTTTGACAGCCCCATCCCAGCCAACCCGGTTAATCACCTGCACGTTGAACAGATGGAAGTGTATGAAATGGGTGTCCACGCCGTTATGAGTGATTTTCCAGAGCTGGGTTGCACCGTCCTTGAGGACCTCGGTGGGCGGATCGATGTAGCCCAAGGGGATCGTCGTTTGGGTCTGGAAATTGGTGAAGGGCAGCTCGGTGCCGAGCGTCGCATTCATCCGGCCATAATCAAGAGTGAAGAGTTCCTGGATGGTCTTCGAAAGCAGCGGGTGTGCTGTTGCCGTGGCCGCACCGGGATCGGTGAAGGTCAAGGAAGTGCTTTGGATTCTCGAAAACGTATCGGGAAGAGTCACGTCGAAGGCGGAATTATAAGTGGACTCCGGCACCAGGGGGAAGGGCTGGGTCGCGGCGAAGACGCCCGTCGTCGTGGCGGTCGAGGCAAACGCTCCTTGCAGTGTGGCCAAATTGAAGGGCACTGCGTTGGGGGCAGTTTGGTCCACAACGATCTGCATGACGGTGCGGGTGTTGGGACCGTAGCCCGGCTGGGTCGGGGCAGCGCCGCCCGTGGAGGTTTGATCCGGGCCGCCGGTGTAATAGTCGTTGCGCGTGTCAAACGCCGGGACCGGTGCGGGCGCGTCGTTATAGAGAATAAGTGTTTTGCCGGCAAACGCGGAGAAGTCAACGATGACGTCCGCCCGCTCCGCCGGCCCCACAAGCAGCCCGTGGGTTGAGATACTCAGGACCGTGATGCTTCTGCGGTTGTACTCAAAGCCGGTCGGCGTAGAGGGGATCACCACCGGCGCCGGCAGCAGGCCGCCTTCGCTGCCGATCTGGATGAAGGGCGGGCCGGCAGTCCGCGGATCCGGCACACCGCCATCCCTGCCATCGGTAGGCCACGTGGTCGGCCAGCAGTTCGCCGGGAGGCCCGTTCCGTTCAACGGGTTTCCCGTCGCGTCCAGGGCGCCAAGCGCAAGGCCGATGTGGTTCGAGGGGTCGCTAATCCGTGTGGGGGTTGTGCACAGCGGCAGGGCCGTCCCAACTGCGGGCGAGGCCGCCGGAAGCATGGTGACGTCCTTACCTGTCAAGTCGCCAACATACAGCTGCAGGTTGAGAGTACGATCGTTGCCGGCACTCAGGATCTGGAACCGGTAGGCTGCGGGGGCCACATGGAGAACGGGATAGGCGGTGCCGTTCACCACGGGGGTGTCCATGAAGCCCTCCGGCACGCCGGATGGGTTGGGCGTTATGGGGCATTCCAAGGTAGCACCCGGGTAGGCAGAGGACGTGCATGGGACCGTGAGCGCTCCGCCTGCGCCCGTCAAACTCGTTTGCGGAGGCCAGAACCACGGACCATAGTCCCACCTGCCGAAAGCGTTTGCCCCGCCGAGGTCATAGGGGTTTTGGTTCGGCATGTAGACATGGGGAAACCAGAGATTGCCCGTGCCCCCATACAGGGTCGTATTCCAGGTAGGATCCTCAGCTGTCAGCTGGGGCGTGGGAGGCACGAACGTCTTATCTTGGATAACCAGGGGAACAAGGTGCGCCAAATCGGCGGTGGTGCCGAGGGTGCCGGGGGCGGTCGCAGAAGCCAGCGTGTTTTCTTCCGCCGGGTCAACTAGCAGGTAACCCGCAGCCTCGCCGGCGTAGACGTTGAGGCGGGTCATGCCATAGGCGTGGTCGTGATAGAACATCAGCCGCCCGCCCTGCTCGTTGGTCCAGAAAAAGGTGCCAGTCCCGTCGTTCGCGCTCGGTGTGATGCACCCCGCGCCCGTTGGGTCGGCGCACTGGGGCCCCGTCACCATGTCGGGTACGTTCTGGAAGCTGTCGCCCTTCGGGTAGGAGACGTCCGTTTCTCCTGCAGGGGTGACCCATTGGTGGGGCGTCCCATCGCTGATCCATGGAGTGTTGCCGCCATGGAGATGGAGCGTGGCGCGGTTCTGCGAGTACCATGTCCCGTCGGGACCTTGCCCCGCCCCCATGTAGGTGGTGTCCACTGGCATGAACAGATCGCCCGCGTTGCCGGTCGGAAGCATATTGGTGAACTTGACGCGCACAGGCTTGTTCTTCGTGGCCAGGATCAGAGGTCCCAGATACTGGTGCGGACCGACCGGGTTGCCGGTAGCATCGAGTTGCACATAACCCCGAAGGCGACTGGGGGCGAGGTCACTATGCATCTTCTGGGTGTAGTCGCTCAGCCCGATACTGTAATAATCACTACCCGGGAAGGTTGTGTTATCCGGGGTCGCAAGGGGAAGACACTGTCCGAGGGTGGCTGTTGGGCCCGTGACTGCACACAAGCCCGGCAGTGCGTCGACAAACTTCCGGATGCCGCCGGTGAGGGTACCACCGATTGTTGCTGTGGCCGTAGCGTCTTTGCCGGTAGCATCCGTGATCATGACTTGAGGAGCGATGTAACCACTGCCACCTAAGCCCCCAGCGATGCCAGTAATGACACCGCCTACTACCGTCGCTGTAACAGTAGTGGCGCCTGCGCCGCTGGGATCCGAAATGATGACGGTAGGAGTGGCGCTGTAACCACTGCCTCCGTTCGTAACCAAAATGGCAGTGATGGAACCCGCCGGGAGCGGGCTGTTGGCGTAGTTGGCGACGCCGAAATAGTCCGGTGTCCCAAGAACGGTTGGTGGGATATACGCGGCCAGCGCGCGGCCCTGGTCAAATCCGCAGGCAAGGGCAACGAGTGCCAATGCCACGGTCATCCATACTGAGAAGCTGCGCCTGTTCATTTGACCCTCCTGCCGCCCTCGGATGGGCTGCCGTCAGGAGCTGTGGCGGCAGCCGCTGCGGCGGCACGCGCCGCTGCGAGACGAGCCGCTGCGGCCTCCCTGTCAGCATTTGTAATGCTCCTCAGCTTCAGCCCAGGCTGACGAGCCTGGGCTAAGCCGTCGCTTTGCTGGGGTTGCCCGGCTGCTTGCGATTGCGCCCAACCCTGGTGCGCTCCCCAACAAAGAACAGCTAGTGTCAGGGCCAGACGCATTGGCGTCAACAATCCGCGCCTACTCATAGTCTTTCTCCTTTCATGTTTGTTTGATGTTTGGTCGACGAGAACCCGACTTCCATGGTTCCCCCCTTTCTCCTCTCGGACTCCCTGTTCGTTTGTGCTTCAGGATGTGTTCAGGACTTTAGGCGATGCCTCCAACAACCGTCGCAGCGAACTCTCCAATTCAGTGATGGTGAGTGGTTTCCGGATGACATCGTCAATGTTGGTTTGGCCGCGTTGGTGTGAATGTGCCGCCATGGGGGGTGGATAATCCGTGAGGAGGATGCGTATCGTGTCGGGTTGCAGTCGCCGCGCTCGCATCAGAAACGTCACTCCATCGAGGCCGGGCAGAGAGTGATCGCTGATGACGACGTCAAAGCGGTCCTTTTCCATGGCCTGCAACGCTTTTTCAGCACTGGAGAAAACCAGCACGGGGCATCCTTTGGTTCGGAAAAACTGCAACAGGGCGTCGCTGAGTAACGGGTCGCCTTCGACGAGGATCATGTTCAGGGCGGTCAAGCTTTCGTACAAAGACACGTGCTGCCTTTTTCTGACGACACGGCGTGGCCAATGCAGAAGGCGCGCCAAGAGCAAAACTTGCCCGTTAGCAGCAATCCGCTACGCCGTAGTGCCTCATGAAGGATTGGGACTTCGAAGAACTTCGAAGCGATGTTGAAGAATTTCGAAGTTGAAACGTCCGTGTGGAAGGTGAGCGCGGACGGGAACGGAAAGGTAAGTGAGTTACCTTCCCAGCAACTTCTTCTTGCGGTACCGGAAGGTATGGTGATTCATGCGGAGCAACGATGCTGCCTTACTCTCGTTGCCGCCGGTCATTTTGAGCGCCTCTTCGATGAAGTGCCGTTCCAGGGATTCCTGCACCGAATACAAGTCGATGCCTGCCGGGCTGAGATGGGGAAAGGAGAATCCACCTCGGGCCGTCCCTTTATCCGGATGAATCGTCCCGATGTCGGACAGCGTGAGCGTCGGCCCCTTTCCCGTCAATACCGCCCTTTCAACGGTGTTCTTCAGCTCGCGAACGTTTCCCTTCCAGGCGTGCGATTTCAATGCCTCTGCCGCATCCGGCGAAATACCGGTGAAGGGCTTGCCGAACTTGCGGCTGAATTGCAGAAGGAAATGGCTCGCAATGGGGAGGATGTCCTCGCGGTGATCGTTCAAGGATGGCACCTCGACCTTGATGGCAGATAGCCTGTAATACAGATCCTCTCTGAAAGTGCCTCTCTCGATCAAGGACATGAGATCCTTGTTCGTCGCTGAGACCACCCGCGTGGAAACCCGCAGTGGCTTCGTCCCTCCCAAGCGGAAGAACTCGCCTTCTTCCAGGAACCGCAGGAGTTTCGCCTGGGCCCCCATGCTCAGGTCGCCCACCTCATCAAGGAACAACGTCCCTCCCGCACCCTCCTCCACCAGCCCCTTCTTTCCCGACAGACTCGCCCCGGTGAATGCGCCCTTTTCGTAACCGAAGAGCTCGCTTTCGACGAGTTCCGTGGGAATGGCAGCGCAGTTCACCGTGACCAGCGGACCCTTGAAGTTGGGGCTCCGGTAATGGATGGTGCTCGCGATCAGCTCCTTGCCGGTCCCGGTTTCTCCAATGACGAGAACGGGAGTGTCGGGGCTCTTCGCGATGGCCTCGACGAAATCCATCATCTCCCGCATGGCGCTGCTCTCCCCGATGAAGCAGGGCAGGTTCTCCATGAGGCATTGTTCCTGAAGGAGCTGGACTTCCTTTCTCAGCCGGATCGTCTCCAGCGCATTTCGGATGCTCACCTCCAGCGTTTCCGTGTGGAGGGGCTTGACCACGTAGTCGTGAGCGCCGGCCTTCATGGCAGAAATCACGGAGGAGATATCCTCATCACCAGTAATCATGATGACAAGGAGCTCGGGATTCAGCCCTTTGATCGCGCGGAGGGCTTCCAGCCCGTTCATCCCCGGCAGTCCGATGTCGAGGAGGACCAGGTCGGGCGGATCGCTCCGGATGGCCTCGATGGCGGGCGCGGCGTTGGGGAACGCCTTGAGCCGGTACGTCGTCTGAAACGCGGTCATGATCGCTTCCCTGACCGCATCGTCGTCGTCGACGATGTAGACCGAGTAAGCGATCATTCGAGGGCTGCACTCCGTAGGGGGAGTTCGATGCGAAACTCGGCCCCGCCCCACCGGCTTGTACAGACCGTCAAGCGCCCGCCATGATCGGCGATGATCCGGTGACTGAAACTGAGCCCCACTCCATACCCATCTGTGCGAGTGGTGTAGAATGGTTCGGATACCCCTTGGGACAAGTGAGATGGCACCCCCGGTCCCGAATCAGACAGTGTAATAACGACCTTGCCACCTTCCATAGCGGTCGTCAGCTCCAGCCGTTTGGGGCCCGTGTTGTCTTCCATTGCCTCAACTGCATTGGTGATGAGGTTGAGCAGGACCTGCTCTAGCAGCCGGAAGTCCGCAAAACACTTCCCTCCATCCGGCTCCAAGGTTTTCCGCAGATCGATCCCGCGTCGCCGCAGGAACGCCAACGAGAACTCGGCGGCCGCCTCGACCACGCGGTTTACGTCAATCAGGTCCAGTTTTGGCGGCGCCTGCTTGGCGAAGTCCATCACCCTCTGGATCACGGAGGCGATTCTGGTCGACGCGGCCTTTGCTTGCCCGATGACCAGGCCGACCCGCTCTTTCTGTTCCGCGTCCAAGCCGTCTGAGCTCCGGTACACGTGCTCGAGAGTTGATAAGTTGAGGTTGAGGCCGGATAGCGGGTTGCGAACCTCATGTGCGATCCCGGTAGCCAGCTGGCCGATCGATGCCAGGTTTTCACGGGTCGCGACGAACTGCTCCAACTCCTTCACCCGGGTAATGTCGACCATGGTCACCAGCGTGGCTTTCTTGCCCCGGTAATCGATCGGGTTGGTCTGGCAGTGCATCCAACGAACGGCCTTTTCACCGGTAGGCCCGGAAAGGCAAAACCGGAGTTGCAGCGTCTGCCTCGAGTTGCGATCCGCCATCATTGTCGCGCAGAGTTGATCGAACTTGCTCTGATCCTCGCGGTAGATCTCACCGACATCCCGAAACGCGATCTCATGGGCTTGCGGTCCAAATAACCGCTCTTGCGCGGGATTCGTGAAGATGATGCGCCCCTCCCACACGATCATCTTCGCAACCGGTGAGTGTTCGACCACCGACCGAAACCGATCTTCGCTCTCGCACAGCGCTTCCTCTGCGAGCAACCGGCCAAGGGCGACGGCCATGTTGTCGGCGACTCTCTCGATTTGCGCGACAAACTCCGGGGAGAAGCGCCCCTTTCGCCCGTCACTCAGTTGCAAAACCCCGAAGGTCTTCGCTCCAAGCTGCAGTGGGACGAACACAACGGACTCATAGCCCCTGGAGCACCGCCCTCCGCTTGCCCCCTCAGCGCTCTGAGTGGACAACTCGGAGACGCTGTTCGTCCAGAATGTTCCTTTCGGTGTAAAGAACGGCAGCGACAGCTCGAAGCGGCCGGAAAACAGATTCCGGCAGACGCATTCGTGATGAGCGTTTCGCGCGCCATGAAAACTCTCTTCCGGGAGCGGGCAGCAGGGAAGAGTGCTACGTTCCGTCCGAACAGATCCGTCCGTACGGCAGGACGCCTCAATGTACGTGTCGCCGGAGCCATGACGACACCGGATGGCCACCGCTTCACATCCGGACCGCTCGCGAAGCATGGATGTCAGGGCCTCTATCACGCGTTCGATGTCGCCGCCCGAGCTGTGTTGGCTCGAGTTGATGAGGTGCAGTAAATCGATGGTCAGTCCCCGCTCTTCCTCCAGCCCCTTGGCGTCAGCCAGTGCTTTCTCCAGGCGCTCGTTTGCCCTGCTGAGCTCGGCGGTCCTCTCGCCCACCCGGAGTTCCAACCCGTCCCGAGCGGTGCGGACGGCCTCCTCGCTCTTCTTCAAATTCCGGAACAAAACCGCATAGGGCCGCCGAAGGCCTGTCTCGATGATGGCCTTGTACATCAGGTAGAACGAGATGACTTTGAGGAAGTGCCCAACAAGGCTATTATAGATATACGCATCAGCGTACAGGACCGCCGACAGCTCGGCTGCGACGGAGAACAAGATCGAGAGGACCAGGCGGTTGAACACTTCGCGGTCGAAACGTGTCCTCGCCCAGAAGAGTGTCCCGATCGCACCGAGTTGGAGGGCGACCACAAGGTAGTCACTCACCACCTTGAACCGCGTCAGGCCGAGGCCGGGGACCCAACAGTCCGGGAAGACCCCCCAGCGAATCGAAGCCAGGAGAAGCAACGATACAAGGGAAAAGGCCGCGAAGGCATATCCGGGTCTCAGCCGATAAACAGTAAAAAGCGGTGCGACCAGGAGAGAAACACTTTGGACATAACGCGCACAAAACCAGAGCTGGATGTACAGATTCGGGTCTCCGCTCCGGAACAGATCGTGGAATGCGTGGGCGTGAAGGTAATCGAGCGCGCCAACGAACAAGTAGGCGATGCCGAGGAAAAGGAAATACTGATTGTCGACGAAGTCGCGGGCGTTCCAGGCCAGCATAAAGATGCCCAGCGCCACGATGATGCTGAACATCTCCGCGAGGCTATGGGAGAGGACCGGATCCCGGAGGTGAGCCAGGTAGAGCAACAAGAGGATGAACAGGCTGAGGACGAACTTCGGCGGCCAGCTCGCGAGAGACCTCGGCTTGTCGACGGTCTCTAGCTTCGGCAAGATCGCAGTAGACAACACCGGATCTGACCGGGCAGACATTTTGTTCCCAACACCCAAAGCTGCTCCTGATTCTTTTTTATACCCTCGATTGTCGTAAATTGAAATATATATCGGGATTTTCCCCAACACTTCTCGGGGCATGGCGGCTGACGGAATGCGGATGGCTGGAGCCATCGACAATTCCGCATGCGGTTAGCGTTTCTTCCGCCGGTCGACGAGACGCGCCAGGAAGGCACGGTCGAGCTTGTCCTTCTCGCGATACGTGTCCTTCATCCGCAGGAGCAACTCGGGGTTCGCAAACGGGATGGGAACGCCGTCGACCTCGACGATGTCGACGTGCCGGCTGGCCTCTTCGTACACGATTCCGCACGCCGCCTTCATGAGGTCGACGACGATCTCATCGGCCACGCGCACCACGGCGTACCGCTCGAGATCGTCCGGCGCCACGTCACGGACGGCCTGATCCTGGAGGTTCATCAGTGCCCGCCGCACCCGTTCTTGATTCGTCGGGGAGATGTCGATCAGCAGGTCGATGTCGCCCGTGGCCCGCGGGAAGCCCGCCTGAATCACGGCCATCCCGCCAATGACCACGTAGGCTGCACCCGCCGCGTTCAGGTCTCGGCAGAGGGCGACGAGGTCTGCTAGGAGCGGGGGACGTGCTTCCGGGGCCGCGTCAGCATCGTCAGGGACCATGCGTCGCTCTCTTCGAAACTCGCGAAGCGATGCACGCCCTTGGGGATGAACGGCTTGTCGCCGCGCAGCCGTAGGGCGAGGTCCAGCAGGCCCGCGGCGGCGGCGAGCCCGCCCCGCCAGTGTCGCCGTCCGACAGTCTTCATGGGTAGCTCATCGCTCGGGAGAGCGGCGCGTCGCGAGTCAACCATCTTGCCAATGCATAGTATCACACGCCCGCCAAGTGGCACCAGCCGCAGTTTCTTTCTCCGTCGATCAGCGTTACCCTCAGCCTGTGGAACGCCACACTTACGCGACGGTCGCATTCATCCATCGCTTGCTCGCGTGGACGTTCGCCGTCGTCGGCCTGATTTTCCTGCTCGCACCCAATGGTACGGTGCGAACCATCAACGCGGTCGGCAGTATCTTTCGCGTCTTTCCGCCGGCGCCGGAGTCGGAGCTGCGTTTCTGGCTGAGCCTGGGCGTCGCATACATGGCACTGGTCACCCTGCTCGCGTGGCGCATCGCGGACGACCCGCGCGCGAACCGCGGGCTGATGCCCATTCTCGCTGCCGGCAAGTTCGCCTCCTCGTTCACCTGCCTCCTGTTCTTCCTCTTCGATCGGCCGACGTTTCTCTATCTCTTGAACTTCCTCGCCGACGGCTCGATCCTGCTGATCGTGCTCGGGTGTTACGCCTGGGTGGGCGCGGTTGAGCAGTCGGCGCGGCATGCCGCGGAGCCGTCCCGGCGTGTTGCCGAGCTGCTGGCGCTCCTCACCGATACGATGGCGCCGGAAAGTGGGGCCTTCCCACTCGGAGCCTGCACCCCGAAGCTGCGGCAGGCGGTGTGGAATTACAT
>Ga0315286_10008502_pt1 | contig 10107 bp, 15 predicted proteins | sample YL17G10_0_MG_FD_205038 | JGI IMG/M metagenome (GOLD analysis project Ga0315286, IMG submission 205038) | Sediment microbial communities from Yellowstone Lake, YNP, Wyoming, USA - YL17G10_0 | ecosystem: Environmental > Aquatic > Freshwater > Lake > Sediment | place: USA: Wyoming | collected...
CTGGATAAAATATTTAGAAAAAGTTGGTATTTAAAGGTTGCTCTGCACCTCATTTATGTGTAAGACAAGGACATATGTCCTGAACCTATACACCCTGCACCTCATTTACGCCTCAAATTCCTTCTCAACCGCAGTTTTAACTCCGTCAATTGTTGCTCTTCTGACTATAATCCCTTTCCTCTTTGCCTTTTCTCTTGCTATTGCAAAATCCTTTTCGTCTTGGGGAATAAGAATTTCTTTTATTATGAAATCGTGGCTTATTTCTGCATCTTTGAATTCCGGCTTTTCAAAAACAAAATCTCTTGCAATTTTTTCATCGCTTGTTATAAGCTTGCAAAAATCCGGTTTAGGAGCTTTGTCTTTGGTTTTCGGTTTAGCGGATTTCGGAGCCTTTGCCTTTATTTTTAAAACATCTCCTTTTCCAGAAAAACTCAGTGCAAAAAATACTTTTGGAAGCTTTTCAATCAATTTTGTTATTTCATTTCCGCTCATATGCTTGTCAATAACATACTGCTTAATTCCCATAAACTGTTTTTTGCTTTTGAAATCTAATTCATCATCCAGTTTAAGAGTTGAAATCACTGCTCCTGCAACCGCTGTTTTCTCATCTCCAAGTTTTTCAGCAACAATTCTCACAAATTCATTCGCAAACTCTGCTGTTGTTAAAATCGTGTAAATATTTTTTACTTTCTTCGCTTTTATCAGTGCCCTTTGTGTAAATTCCCCTCTTGAAAATTTTTGAAATTGTAGATGAACTTCTTCACCAATTTGATTGTCAAACACTTTTTTTATAAAATTCATAAAATCTTTTGTTTATTTTTGCTTATAAACTTTTTCTTGAGCCCTATCAGAACTTTTATAAATTTGATTATTGTATTATATATTAAGGAGTATATAACATGAACGACGTTAATCTTAAGAGAATAATGGTATTGGTCTTTTTAGGTGTCCTTTTTTTATTATCTTTCTTTTTATTAAAATCAATTTTACTTTCAATAGTATTAGGAATAATTTTAGCTTTTATTTCTACCCCCATCTATGATTTTTTGCTTAAAAAAATAAAAAATGAAAATGTTGTAGCATTACTAATCTGTTTTATCTTTCTATTAGTAATGTTGCTTCCGCTAATTTTCCTAACTCCTATACTAATCAATCAATCAATTAAATTATATCTTGCTTCTCAACAATTGGATTTCATAACTCCTCTTAAAAAAATATTCCCTTCCTTATTCCTATCACCAGAATTTTCATTATCAATTGCTAATACAATTCAATCATTTGTTACTAAGGCAACTAATTCGTTAATGAACTCTTTTGCGCAGATTATTTTAGACATTCCAACAATTATTCTTCAGTTAGTAATCGTATTCTTTACGTTGTTCTATACAGTGAGAGACAAGGAAAAAATTATACGATATATAAAGAATATTCTCCCATTTTCCAATGAAGTAGAAGATAAATTATTCAAAGCATCAAAGGACGTTACTTCTTCGGTACTTTATGGAATGATAATTGTTGGAGCTTTGCAGGGAATTATCACAGGAATAGGCTTTTTTATCTTTGGTATTCCTAATGCTCTTCTTTTGTCGCTTTTTGCAATACTTGTAGGAGTCCTTCCCATTATCGGTCCAGCAGTCATTTGGGTTCCTGTAGTGATTTATCTTCTCATACAAGGGAATACTTTTGCAGCAGTTGGAATAATAATGTTTGGGATATTATCCCATATTCCGGATTATTTAGTTAGGCCTTTATTTTTATCAAAAAGAACCCACTTAAATGCGGGAATTGCTTCAATAGGCATGATTGGGGGCATTTTGTTTTTTGGAGTTTTGGGTCTTATACTCGGCCCCTTAATTTTGTCTTACTTAATAATTGTAATGGATCTCTTTAAGAAAAAAATTTAGTTAAAATAAATAAGTATAAAAACAATTTTTCTTTTCTCTATATTAAATATAAAAAAGATGGAACTGAAAGTAAAAATTCTTAAATGGTCTGCAGGATTTCCTGTAGCAATGCTTAACGAAGATACAGCGAATCTTATTGGCGTAAAAACAAAAGGAAGAATTTTCATAAAATCCATTTCTAAAAATTCAAAAGGAGTTTCTACGATTGTAGATACTGCAAAAACTTTAGTTAAGAAAAATGAAGTTGCAATTTCTTCTGAACTTATGGAAAGACTTTCTCTTCATGCAGGGCAAAAAGTAGATGTAGATTTGTCTTCTGCCCCCAAAAGTTTGACATTCATAAAAAAGAAACTGAATAAGGAATCTCTTTCACAGCCAGAAATTGATGAGATAATAAAGGACATTGTTTCCAATTCCCTTTCTGAAGCAGAAATAACATTATTTGTTTCTGCTATGTATGAAAACGGGATGAATATGAAAGAGACAATTTATCTTATAAATTCTATATTGCATTCCGGAAAAATCTTAAGATTAAAATTGAAAAATAAATTTATCGTTGACAAACATTCTGTTGGAGGCATACCTGGCAACAGAACGACTCCAATTGTTGTTTCAATCTGTGCTGCTGGAGGATTGATAATGCCAAAATCTTCTTCAAGAGCAATAACAACTCCCGCAGGAACAGCCGATACAATGGAAACAGTTGCGGATGTAGGGTTCTCTGTTCCTGAACTAGAAAAAATTGTTAAAAAGGTAGGAGCATGTTTAATCTGGGGGGGTTCTCTTGAAATAGTTCCTGCAGACGAAAAAATAATACAGATAGAAAAATCTTTGAACATTGATCCAGAGGCTCAGCTGATTGCTTCTATAATGTCAAAGAAACTCGCTTCAGGAGCAAAATATATTCTCATTGATATTCCTTATGGAAAAACAGCAAAAGTAAAAAAAGAAAAAGCCTTGCATTTAAAGAAAAAATTTGAATTTTTAGGAAAACATTTCCACAAGATTCTGAAAGTTGTTTTAACAAGAGGCGACGAGCCGATAGGAAACGGCATAGGCCCTTCCATGGAAATGAGGGATATAATCAAATTATTGAGAAGAGATGAATATCGTCCATTAGATTTAGAAAAAAAATCTCTTTTATTGGCAGGAGAGATTTTTGAAATGACAGGAAAAGCAAAAAAAGGAGAAGGAATTGAATTGGCAAAAAGCATTTTGGATTCTGGAAAAGCATTTGCAAAATTCAAACAGATTATAGCAGCACAAAAAGGAAATTTAAACAGGCTTAAATTTGCGAAATTCAAAAAAGATATTTTTATGAAAAAGAACGCAAAAATTAAGGAAATAGACAACAAAAAGATAACTCTTCTTGCGAAAATTGCCGGCTGTCCAATGGACAAATCAGCAGGCTTGTTCCTCTACAGGCATGTAGGAGATAAACTAGAAAAAGGAGAAAAAATTATCACAATTTATGCAGAGTCAAAAGCAAGATTAAGAGAGGCAATTAATTTTTATACAACTCAAAAACCTATAAAATTCTAAAACAACTAATTTTTTAAACTCTTTATATATAAGTTAAGTCATGGAAGGAAGTTATAAGAGGAAGATAATAGACTACCTGAAGAAAAATGCGAAAAAAGGATATCCTCTTCAAACTTTGAAATTTGCTCTTATCAATCAGGGATATTTGCGTCCAATGGTTGAAGAATCAATAGAACAAGCAATGAAAGAAATGGCAAGAGAAGCTCCTATTCTTAAGGAAAAACCCCTGATAGAACACGAAGTTGTTGTTGACGAAACTCCTGCTCCCGCTAAAAAGTCTTGGTGGCGAAGATTGTTTGGGTTGTAGATATGCTCTTAATCTTTTTTTTCTATTAGTGCCCATACAAATCTTAAAAATATAACCTGGGAGAGGGCAATTATCAATGCTGCCCAATGATAACTCTTTGAAAGAAGAGGAGGAAGATTCATTAAAAGTAGTGCGGCAAAGGCGTTGCTAAAAAAGAAAAATACTGAATTGATTAATACCCAATAAAGGAAATATTTGTTGATTTTAATTTTTCTTTTGAATACAAAATATTGCATAACCTCATTAGATATTTCTAATAAAAAACCCATGAATAAATATAATAAAAGGGGATTAGAAAGATAGGATATACGTAAAATTGCGAAAAATCCAATTTCTATAGCTATGAAATTTGGAATAATCCATATCAAATATTCTTTAAAGAAACCTTTTCCTTTTTCTAATCTTTTTTGAGGCAGATATTTTTTACCATACAAAATTAGGAGAAAGGTTACAAAAAAAACCCCTATGGCTATTTTCATTGAAGTATCAAAGTTATATTTTCTTGCAGAATAAATAGTATAAATAGAGATAAGCATCAAAATACCTAACGCGATGAATTTAATAACAAAAAAAAGTCTATCCTCATCTTCTCGCTGATGGGTTTTCCAATCTTTAACATCAACTCTTTTAGTCATATTATCTATTCAAAATAAGAGTTTTATTCATTTAAACTTTTCTATATAGTAAGTTTTAAAACCTATTAATTAATTTATATTCTATGCCTCTACGCGAGCGATAGCGAGTGTAGAGCGAGAAAACGAAGTTTTCGATGCCTCCGTCGCATAATGGTATTGCAACGGTCTTGAGATAAAAAAAGCCTTGTTTGTCAAGGTTTATCAAACAAGAGAACCGTGCCCTTGCGGGCTTCCAGGTTCGATTCCTGGCGGGGGCGTTTTCTTTGCCATCTCATCCTAAGAAGATTAAATAAAAATTTTCTCTTTTACCTACTTTCGTGACCAAAAAACCTTCTTTAATTTTCTGAAGTTGTATTCTATAATTTCCAGTTCTTATCCTAAATTCGTCCTCTTTATTTTTTAGCTTGATTATATCTACTGGCTGATTATTTTTGAATTTTTCTAGAGTAAATATTATTTTTTGTTGTATTCTTGCATCCAAGTTGTCTAGTTGTTTTTTTGAATGGTTTGAAAAAATAATTTCCATTAGAAACCGAATTCTTTTTTAACTTCCTCAAGCGTTACAAAGTTTCCTCTTTTGTATTCTTGTCTTGATATTTCTATATCTTTCTTTGTTTGTTCAGACAACTCTAAATGAGGTTCAATAAAATCCCAGATTACATCTTCATAGCTATCTTTATCATCTTTAAACTTTTTTAGGGTATTCAATAAATCAGAACTGATCCTGATTGATGTTTGTTCTTGCATATTTTATGTATGCATTATGTATATATAAATCTTTTGTTTTTGAAGTGAAAATAACTTTAACTTAAAATTCAATTAATGGCGGGGGCGTTTTAGAAAAGTTTAATCTTTTAAGTAAGATTTATAATAATTGATATTCTTCAATATATTATGAAAAACGAACTCCGAATCCTAAAAGTTTTAGCAGATGAAACACGACTAAAAATAATTGAATATCTGCTAGATGGAGAAAAGTGTGTTTGTGAAATATTTCCTTATGTTAATAGAACCCAATCAACTGTTTCTATTCATTTGGGTAATTTAGAAAATGCAGGAATCCTGAAATCAAGAAGAAAAGGAAAGAAGATCTTTTATGAGATTAAAGATAAGAGAGTTTGTGACGTTTTTAAGGCATTAGGTTATTCTAAGGCAAAACTTATAAAAAAATCTTGTTGCTGTTCTTAGTTTCAAAAACTTTATAAATATTGATAATTATCAATTTGTTATAATGAACAAAAAATATATCTTTTTTGGGGTTGGAATCGCAGTTGTATTATTATTAATATTCACAATTCCAAAATATTTTACAGGAAATGTTACAGCTTCCGGAACCTCTATCTCGGGAGATATTGAAAAAATAGAAATAATTCATTTTCACGCAACAAATCAATGCTATTCATGTAAGACTGTTGGAAATTATGCTGAAGAGACAATTAATACCTATTTCTCTAATGAATTAAAATCTGGAAAACTTGTTTTTGGTCATATTAATGTAGATTTGCCCGAAAACTACGAACTTGTTAAGAAATATGGTGCAACTGGTGCTTCTTTACGGATTGGAGTTTATAATAAAAACGGAGAATTTTCAAAAGAAGAAAATGTTAATGTTTGGTATAAGATTAGCAATAAAGAAGATTACATGAATTATTTAAAAGGCGTGATTGAAAGCAAACTTTCAGGGGAATAAAATGTCCTTGATGTCTTTTATGGAAACAATGTCGACAAGCAGTTTTCCCTTAATTGCCGCGTTTTTCATTGGATTAATGACTGCATTAAGTCCTTGTCCTCTTGCAACAAATATAACTGCTATCGCTTATATTTCTAAAAAAATAAAAAATGGTAAGAAAACACTTCTTACCGGGTTTGTTTATACCCTTGGGAGAATGTTCACTTATGTTCTTTTAGCAAGTTTAATTGTTTATGTCGGAATTAATGTTCAAGCAATATCATTATTCCTTCAAAAATACGGCGAGAGAATTTTAGGTCCACTTCTGATCCTCCTTGGTTTAATCATGTTAAACATAATAAAATTACCTTCTTTAAAATCGGGGGAGAGAATAAATAAAATAAAAGAAAAACTTTCAGAAAAAGGTTACCTGGGAAGTTTTTTACTTGGAGTTTTGTTTGCTTTAGCTTTCTGTCCTTTTAGCGCAGTATTATTCTTTGGAATGTTAATTCCTTTAGCATTAAAATATTCTGATGCATTTTTAATTCCTTCAATATTCTCTTTTGCTACTGGACTTCCAGTTATAATTTTTGCATTTATTCTAACATTCAGTGTTTCTAAACTTGGAAAAGTAATGAACAAAATCCAGACTTTTGAAAAATATATGAGATATATAATTTCAATCATATTCTTAGTTGTAGGAATTTATTATACATTGAGAATCTGGTTTTAACAAAAAAAGTTTATAAATATTGACATATATCAATATGTAACATGGAACAAAAAGATAAAAAATTTAGTGAGTGGTATGGGATTAATAGAAATAAGATTAATTGGGGTCCAATAATAGATAATAAAAAATGTATTGGATGTGGCTTATGTGTTACGACTTGTGGAAGAGGGGTGTATAAATTTGATTATAATTCTAAAAAATCCAAGGTTGCAAATCCCGATAATTGTTTAGTTGGGTGTCAAACCTGTGCAAATTTATGCCCTGCTAAAGCAATAAGTTTTGCAGAAGAAGATAAAACAAGAGAAAAAGCTCAAGAGATAGTAAAAGTGAATCAAATTCTACCAAAAGTTAAGAAAGAATTAGAATTAAGAAAATCCGAATTAGAAACAAAAGGTGGATGTTGCTCATGAAAACCTATGATTTAAATGAAAAAATTGAATATTCTGATGAAAAACCAATTAAGAAACATTTTCTTAATTCAAAAGGATTTCATACTGCATTAATATGTTTAAAAAAAGGTGTTGAAATTCCTCCACATGAAGAAGATTATGCTGTCTTTTTAATGGTTCTTGAGGGAAAAGGAGTATTTACAGACATTAATGGAAAATCTACATTAACAAAAAATCAGGGCATCTACATAAAAAAAGATGAAATAAGAGGGATAAAGGCAGAAGAGGATTTAGTTGTTCTTGGAATTCAGGATAGAGCAAAAGGAGTTAAAAATGAGTAAAGATAAATTATTCAAAATCTTATGCATTATTAGTTTTGTTTTAGTTGCAGTAACATCTATTCCTTTATTTATAAAATATTTAACAGGAAGTCAAATGGGTTCAAGATTCATAATTGATATGCATGTTTGGTTTGGAATTGCTTTTATTGTATTTGCGTTGATAAGAATAATTAAATTTAGAGGTCTTAAAAAATGAAAATAAAAATTATTGGTTCAGGCTGTCCGACTTGCACAAAACTTCATCAATGGGTTGTAAAACTAAAAGAAGAGGGCAAAATTAAAGCAGATATTGAATACTCCAGAGACATCAATGAGTTAATTGAACTTGGAGTTATGGGAAGTCCTGCATTGGTTATAGACGGAAAAGTTGCTAATGTTGGAATGCCTGAAAATGAAGAAAAACTTCTTGGGATAATTAAAAAGAGTTCCAAATAAAATGGAAAGAAAAGATTTCTATATGCTCTTTTGGATAGTGTTAGTATTTGGAATTTTATACTTTGTTCCTTCTAATTCTGATTGGTTTAGAACTTCTATCTTATCTGCTTTTGATTTACTTCATGATTATGCTCAAAAACATGTTTTAACTTGTCTAGTTCCTGCATTATTTATTGCGGGGGCAATAGCTGTTTTTATTAAAAAAGATGCTGTTTTAAAGTATCTTGGGCATAAATCTAAGAAAATAGTTTCATATTCAATAGCTTCTGTTTCAGGAGCAATTTTAGCTGTTTGCTCTTGCACAATCTTGCCTTTATTTGCTGGAATAAGAAAAAGAGGTGCTGGACTTGGACCTGCTATAACTTTCCTATTTGCTGGACCTGCGATAAACATAGCTGCAATATTTTTGACAATGTCTGTTTTAGGTCATAAAATTGGTTTAGCAAGAATGATCTCAGCGATTTTATTATCTATATTGGTAGGTGTAACGATGGCTTTAATCTTTAGAGAGAAAATAGAACAGGGTGGAGTGTTTATGCAGGAAAGCAAAGACACTAAAATGTCAAAAAAAATCCTCTTCGCATTTTTTGGTTTAATGATTGCAGTTTTAATTGTTAATGGATTGCAGATTAATCAGTTATTAAGATATATTTTAATGTTTTCCTTTGCTCTTTTAGTTGTTTTATTAGTTGTCTTTAAATTTAAAAAAGAAAATACAAAAGAGTGGCTTGGTGAAACTTGGAGCTTTTCTAAGATGTTATTACCTCTGTTATTTATTGGAGTTTTTATTGCAGGGTTTATTATGCCTTTGCTTCCTGAAACATTAATACAAAATTTAGTTGGACAAAATACGGTTTTAGGAAATCTTATTGCATCAATCTTTGGAGCATTTATGTATTTTTCAACATTAACCGAAATTCCTATATTACAAGCATTAATTGCTAAGGGAATGGCATCTGGACCTGCTCTTGCATTGTTATTAGCAGGGCCTTCTTTAAGTCTTCCTGCTATGCTCGTTATCAGAAAAGTTTTAGGAACAAAGAAAACAGCGGTTTATATTTCCTTAGTCATTGTTTATTCAACTATTGCAGGTTTAATTTTTGGGATGATGTAATTATTTATTCTGCACCCAGTGAGTAGTCGCTCCATTTTTTAAAGGAGCTTTGCCTTGATATTTCAATAATAAAGACAGGGCGTTATACTGAAAACGACACTTATGGCGGGGGCGTTTATTGGATTGTAAATCCAATTGATGTCGGAGTAAATTCAAAAAGATTTCTTCTAAATTCGATTCCGAGCAATGTTCACGAGAGAATCAGTGTAATCCAGTGACGAGTGGGCTTGCGAGTATGGCGGGGGCGTGGTATAATATCGTCACAACAGTAGCAGAAAGACTAAGAAGATTTATTTTTAAAAATTTATAATTTCATAAGTCGTTGACGCATCTTTATTAAAATAGGAAATTTAGGGAATATTTTATATTTAAGCCAATCATGAATCCAAAAGAATCTTATAAATAAAACAACAAGAAAAGGATTTTTCAAATTCTTTTTAATTCTTTTTTCATTAAGGAGATAATTAAACCAAGAATCATGAATAAATCCTATTTTATTTTTTGTAGTCTTTCCCTCCATTAAATTAGTAATTACATCAAGATATAGATTCTTACTTCTCTTTAAAAGAATCCTTAATTTATAATAATTATCTTCCTCTAATAAATCTTTTTTTGTTATTAATCTATCTTTTAAAGCTCTATTAGCTATGTTAGTTCCTGGATAATAAACAAGACTACTAACTGTGAGACGATAAGGTTTGGGTATTTTTCTCAAAAGATTAATCAAATTAATTATGTCTTCAGGTTTTTCATAAGGATTACAATTTATAACATCATAATTAGTTAATATCTCCTTACTAAATTTTTTTAATATTTTGGAACACGTAAGTATCTGTTCATTGGTTGTATATCTATGATAAATTTCTCTATTAACCCTCTCTGTAGATTGAATTCCTATTTGAATCCTATTACATCCTGTGCCAACTAATAAACCCATTTTTTCTTCTGTAATACTTCTTGGGTCAGCTAAACATAAGAATTTTATGCCAATTTTTTTCTTATATTTTTCACTAAATTCTTTTATTTGTTCGAGCGATC
>Ga0315286_10008503_pt1 | contig 10107 bp, 5 predicted proteins | sample YL17G10_0_MG_FD_205038 | JGI IMG/M metagenome (GOLD analysis project Ga0315286, IMG submission 205038) | Sediment microbial communities from Yellowstone Lake, YNP, Wyoming, USA - YL17G10_0 | ecosystem: Environmental > Aquatic > Freshwater > Lake > Sediment | place: USA: Wyoming | collected...
GTGACGCCTCCCCCGACGCCGACTCCTCCACCTGACCCGACGCCGCCCCCGGTGGTGACGCCTCCCCCGACGCCGACACCGCCCCCCGTGGTGATGCCGCCGCCGCCTCCGCCGCCGGTGGTGACGCCGCCGCCGACGCCGACACCGCCGCCGACGACGACTCCGCCCCCTCCGAGCGGCGGCCATGAGCAGGGCAGCGATGAGAAGGTGAGCCCCGGCACGGGCGGGACCACGACCGGGAAGGACCGCGAGAAGCCTCGTACGGGCGGGACCACGACCGGGAAGGACCGCGAGAAGCCTCGTACGGGCGGAACCAGCACGGGCAAGGACCACGGGAAGCCCGGCACCGCCCACCCCCCGCGGCCCACCAAGCCGCCCGAGAAGAAGGTCACCCCGAAGCCGCCTGAGAAAACCACGGCGAAGAAGCCGGTTCCCGCTAAGCCGGCCGCGCCGAAAACGACACAGGACAACTAGCCTCCGAGTTTGTCGAACGGTAAGATGACCACGGCCCGCGCGTCAGACGACGCGCAGGCCGTGGCCTTTTTTCTGCGCGAAGAGGGAATCGACGATGGAAGCTCTCGGTGCCGCAAGAACGTGCGTGCCGGGGGCGGTCCTGGCCGCCGGCGCGGCGGCCCGCGCCGCTGACGATCCGGCGGTTGGGGCGCTGCGGCAAGAGGTCGCCCGGAAAGGCTGGATCGTCATCGCCGCCTACGCCAAGGAGTCTGTTGTCATGCGGCACATCTTCTCCAGCGGCCGCCGAAAGGCAAGGCCAAACCAGCCGGGCCTTACCTGGCCCCCGGTGAACATACGTGTGTAGCAGCCCGTTGAAGAAGTCGTTGTATTGAAGTGGACGCTCGCGCCGCTGGCCGAAGGCGGGCGAGCGGTGCCGACGCGGCTCGGAGGTGCCCAAGGCCATCCCACGGCCGCCGGAACGCCCCCAGACAGACCATGAGGCCGGCGAAAAGGTCAAGAACACCGGCCGCGAGTCCGTCCTGCACCCGCCGCGGCTTGCCGATCCCCGTCAAGGCGCGCATCACCGCCCCGGGTTGAACGCGGCCACGCGCACCGGCAGTTGCTTGAGGATATTGCCATGTCCTCGAAGGTGCGTCCTCCTTGACCACGGCGACAGGCATGATGCCCTGCGTGTCAAGAGGCCTCTTGCAGCGGGCGGTTAGCGTGGGTGGCACGGCCACCCGGCAATCCGGCGCCGCGCCAAACACGCACCGGCGAACACGCCGCGGGCGGGAACCGCGAGGAGATCAACATCATAGATATATAGTCGGATATTATGGTTGTTCATTTCTTGCGCCCGGCCGGCCGACGGAGGATTTTGCCCGCCGCGGCGGCCGGAACGCCGGGCGGAATTTTTTTTCGCGCCCCCCTTCTCTTCATCCGCCGGTAAGCCTACTATTCCGACGGAAGCCGTGGTCAATCAAATCGTGGGGGTCCAAGGAGGAGTGTCATGTCGAAAAGGACCGTGGGGATGCTGTTGTCTGGGTGGCTCGTGCTCGCCTTCGGTGCGGCGGTGCTGTTTGCCGTGGCCCCGGCACTGGCGTCGCACTCAGCCGCGTACGGCTGCAACGCCTGTCACGCGCCGCACAGGGCCGGAAAGGAAGGCGACCCCGATGCCAGTTGGGGCGTCCCGCTCTGGAGCAGCGTCAACACGAAAGACGGTCTTCCGACGTACACGCTGTACACCAGTCTCACGTTCGCCCAGCTCGGCAGCGACATCGCTCAGCCCGACGGCCCCAGCAAGCTGTGCCTGGGCTGCCATGACGGCAGCTACATCGGTTTCGCGGGCGGCGCGAACGCCAGCTTCGTCTTCGGCGCGCAGGACCTGACCCGGTCGCACCCGATCTCGTTCACCTACAACAGCGCAATGGCGGCCAAGGTGCGGGGCCTGAACGACCCGGCGACAACGCAGTCCGGCCTCGGCGGAACCATCGCCCAGAACCTTCTGGACATCAAAGGCAAGCTGCAATGCACGTCCTGCCATGACGTCCATGCGACCGGTTTCGGCCAGAAAATGCTGCGGTACAACACGACCGGCGACTCGATGTGCATGGTGTGCCATAATAAGTAAGCCCGGGCACGGCAGACCGCCCGCCCTGGCTACCAGGGCGGTGTGCGGCGGCGGGGGGCACGGCCTATCGGAACCAAGCACCTGTAACTGAGGATCACGTTCCGGGGCGCGCATCCCTTGCGTGGCAGCCTCGCCCTCGGTAGGATGCCCCCTCCTGGCAAGCGATGGGGGCCTCGTGACGACATCGAAACCCGGCCTGCGGTCCGCACCTGCGCCGATGGCGCCCGGCGCGGCGCTACCGGCGGGGATCGTCGCCGCCGCCGTCTGCGGACTGGCGGCCGCATGGATGGCCGCCGGCTCTGTCGGCCTGGCGGGCCACGCCCTGCGCCACGCCCTGATGTGGGTGCTGTTGGCGGCCGTCACGGCGGCGGCCTGGCCGAAGGTGCGGACGCCGGCCGCCATCCTCCTCGTAGTTCTCGGCCTCGCGGCGGCGATCGTGATGACCGCCTCGTCGCTCCAGGCGGTTAACGTGCTGGCCGTGGCGGTGGCGCTGGCGGCCTTGGCGGCCGGAAGGTCGGGCGGCGAGAAGAGGGCACTTCTCGTCTCGGCCCAGGCGGTGGCCCTGTTCGCCCTGTACCGGATCGCGATCACGTCGGTCCCCGCCGCGTGGGTCGTGGCCGACGGCGTCGGCGGGGCGCTCGGCCGCGCGGCCGGAGCGATCGCGGGGCAGAAGCTCTCGATCGGCCCCTCCTTCGCCGGGCTGGACTTTTTGGTGCCGATGTTCGCCCTCCTGGTCCTGTGGCTCGCCGCCACGCCGGGGCCGCGCGGGTGGCGCGGCTTGGCCGGCGCCGGCGCGATCGTGATCGGGCAGGCCGCCTACCTTCTCATCCTCGCCTTTGCGCAAGACCTGGCCAGTTCCATCCCGGCCGCCGCGGCGAGCCCGACGCCGCTGTCGCCCTTCGAGCATCCCTGGTCCTTCTGGGCCGCCGTCAAGACGCTGCTGCCGTGGAACCTGCCGGTGATCGCGGGCCTCATCCAGACGATCGTGGCGTGCGGCGTGCTGCGCTGGGCGCCGATGCCCGCCACCGAAAAGAACAACGCCGGCGGCGGCATCCGCCGGCTTCCCCTCGCCGCCGCGGGGGTGCTGATCGTCGCGGCGCTCGCCGCCGGGACGAGTTGGTACGGCCGGCCGGAGGGCCTGGCCGGCAAGAAGATCGTCGTGAACGAGAAGGGGTTCCTCAACTGGCTCCGGCCGGCGCACGGCGAATACGGGCGGCTCGCGATCGGCATGTACGGCATGCTCGGCGACTTCGTCGAGAGCCTCGGCGGCAAGCTGGTGCGCACCGCCGGGTTTTCCGACGCGGACCTCAAGGACGCCTCGGCGGTCATCCTCGTCTTCCCGAACCAGCCGTGGGAGAAGGGCCAACTGGAGCGGATATGGAGATTCGTTGAGAACGGGGGCTCGCTCCTCGTCATGGGCGAGCACACCATTCGCGAGAGCGAAGGCGGGGCCCGCTTCAACGATGCCCTCGAGCCCACGAAGATGCGCGTCAATTTTGACTCGGCCCAGTGGGCCGTGGGCGGATGGCTCGGCTGCTACGAAACGACGGCCCACCCCGTCACGCTCGGCCACCGCGGCGAGCGGAACGACCTGGGCGTGGTCATCGGGGCGTCGGTCGACGCCCGCTGGCCCGCCCGCCCGGTGATCCTCGGCCGGTGGGGCTGGTCCGACGGGGGCGACGCGGCCAGCCCGCGGGCCATGATGGGCAACGACCGCGTCGATCCCGGCGAGCGCCTCGGCGACGTGATCCTGGCCGCCGAGCAGCCGCTCGGCCAGGGCAAGGTCTTCGTCTTCGGCGACACGTCGACGCTCACGAACGGCATCAACATCGGCGTGCATCCGTTCACGTCGGCGCTGCTGGCGTACGTGACGCGGCGGGGGTCGGAGCCGGCGATGTGGCGCGAGATCCTCGCACTCGCCGCGGCCGCGGCGGCCGCCGTGCTGCTCGTGCTCCGCGCGCCGCCGTGGCACGTCGTCGTGATCGGCGTGGCGGCGGGGCTCGCGCTTTCGATCTGCACGGCGTGGACCCACCGCGCCAACATCAGCTTTCCGGACGGGGCCCTCCTGCGCCAGAGGCCGCCGGCCGAGAAAGGCGGCGTCGCCAACCCGGGCGCCCTGGAAGAGAAGCTGCCCCCGATCGGCGACCTGGCGTACATCGACGCCTCGCACCTCGAGGCCTACAGCCCGGAGGCGCTGCGCGACGACGGCGTCATGGGCCTCGAGTACACGCTGATGCGCAGCGGCCTCCTCACGCTCTCCTTGAGCGATTTCCAGGCCGAGGCGCTTCAGCGCGCGGCCGTGTTCATTTCGATCGCCCCCTCGCGGCCGTTCTCGGCCGACGAGCGTGCGGCCGTCCGGCGGTTCGTCGAGAACGGCGGCGTGTTCATCGTGACGGCCGGGTACGACCAGAGCGAGGCGGTGGCGCCGCTGCTCGCGGACTTCGGCCTGCGGGTCGGCGACCCGGCGGGGCCGAACGTCGAGCCGCGGCCGCTAGGGCACTTCAAATCGCCATACGTAAATAATCAGGGGCGGATGCACTTCGTGCGGTACCACGCCGCCTGGCCCGTGGCCGCGGAGAAATCGGTTCCCAGCCCGCCGGGGGGGCGGCTTGAGGCCGCCCAGATTGTTGCCTCGGGGCTGCGCGCCCCCGGCGCCGAGGTGCCGGTGATCCTCATGCGGCCGTGGGGCAAGGGCAAGGTCTTCGTCATCGGCGACACGGGCTTCGCGATGAACAAGAACCTGGAGCACGTCGACGGGTCGCCGTTCGAGGGGATGCGCGAGAACGCCGACTTCTGGCGCTGGTTCCTGGGCCAGTATGCCGGCCGGCCGCCCTGGCTGCCGCCGGGGCCGGAGGCGGCGCCCGCCCAGCCCGGCGCGCCGCCCGCGGAGGGTGTGTCGAGGCTTCCTGGCGAGGGTGGCATGCCCACGCCGCCGTTGCGTGGGCATGTTCCCGGTCAGGGGACCAACATGCCCAGCGAACGACGCGCTGGGCATGCCACCCTCGATGGCCAAGCCCTGCCACAGAATCTGGCCACACACCCCGCGGAGGCCCAGCCATGATCCGCCTCTGGGTCGCCCTCGCGCTTCTGGCCATCTCCTGGCTGCCCGGTCTCGGCTACTACCGCCTGGCCGAGTTCGGCGCTCGCTGGGCCGACGTGACGGTCTGGGCCGTGCTGGTGATCGCGGGCGCGCTGCTGATGATCGGCCGCGCGCCGCGGATGCCGCGCGGCGTGGCCGGCTGGACGGCGGCCGCCTTCCTCGTGCCGGTCATCGCGATCTGGCCGTGGCCGTACCGCGCGGCGGCGATCCTGCTCGCGGCGGGGCTGGCGACCGCGCTCCTGCCCTTCCCGCGGCGCTGGCCCAAGCAGATCGGCGAGGCGGCCGTCCTGGCGGGCGCGGTGCTCGTCGTCCAGGCCGCGGCGCTTTACGCCTACGAGGCCCTGACGGCCCGGTCGCACGAGTTGCCCTGGCCGTTGCCCGACGCCCTGGGGGGGGTGGCCCGGTTGCTCGGGCAGGACTCCGGCGTCGCCGGCAACACGCTCGCCCTGTTCTCGATGCGGCAGGTCCACCGGATGGCGGCAACGTGGGAACTGCTGCTCGACCCGGCGACGCTCGCCTTCCTGGCCGGCGGCCTGGCCGCCCTCTTCGTGGGCGCGGCGCCGCCGGCGCGCGCCGAGGGACGCGACTGGCGCGACCTGCCGAAGGCGGCGGGCACGCTCGCCCTGGCCGTGCTCGCGTGGCTGCCGATCCGGGCCGGCGTCCTGATCGGCCTGTACACACACCGCGTGCTCGTGACTGACTACGATGAGTTCATGAACGTGATGAACCAGTTCTGGAGCCTGCCGGTGCACCTGGCGCTCGCGGCCGGGCCGGTGCTCCTGGCGTGGCGGTTCGTCGGCCGCGGCGCGGGCGAGGCGCCGGCCGCGCGACCGGCCGCCTCCTACTTCGCGCCGGGGTGGCGTCCGGCCTCGGCGGCGGTCCTCATCGGCGCCGCTGTCGCCGTCTTCACGGCCGCCGTGGCGTGGGAGCCGGTGGGCGAGCGCAAGGCCGGCCGCGTGGCCGTCGAAGAGGGCCACTCCAAGTGGGAGCCCACCGCGCGCGCCATGGACACCGGGTGGTACGGCCACGACTCCGGCTACAATTATTCTTGTCTCTATGACTATCTTTCGCGGTTCTACGAGATGTCGCGGCTCGAGCAGCCGATCGACGACGACGCCCTGAAGCCCCTCGACGTGCTGGTCGTCAAGACGCCGACCGAGACGTACAAGCCCGAGGAGCTCCGGGCCGTCCGGAGCTGGGTCGAGCGGGGCGGCGGCCTGGTGCTCATCGGCGAGCACACCGACGTGTTCCACACGGGCGAGGGCCTCAATGCCCTCGCGCGCCCCTACGGCTTCGAGTTCCGGTACGACTGCCTGTTCGGCATCGACTCGTGGTTCGAGGAGAAGTTCGAGCCGCCGCTGGTGCCGCATCCGACGATCCAGCACATGCCGCCGCTCGATTTCGCGGTCTCGTGCTCGATCGCCCCCGGCGCCAGTCCCGGCCGCGCGGTCATGCGGGGGCTGGGGCTGAAGAACTCGCCGGCCGACTATCACGCCAGCAACTTTTACCCGCAGGCCGAGGACCGGCCCGACATGCGCTACGGGGCATTCGTGCAGCTCTGGGCCACGCGCGCGGGCCGCGGCCGCGTCGTCGCGTTCACCGACTCCACGCAGTTCTCGAACTTCAGCATGTTCGAGCCGGGCAAGCCCGAGCTGGCCCTCGGCCTGATCGAGTGGGCCAACCGCGCGGACGACGTGGGCAACCCGCGGCCGTGGCTCGCCCTGGCGGCGCTCGTGCTGGCGGCGGGCGGACTTCTGCTGGCCCGCGGCTCCTCCGCCACGTGGGCGGTGCTCCTGGCCGCCGGCATGCTCGGCCACGCCGGCGCCGCCGTGGCCGTCCGCGCGCACCAGCGGGCCGCCATGCCGATGCCGAAGAACGTGCGGCCGTACACCCTCGTGACGGTCGACCCGACGACGTCGGGCGCGGTGCTGCCGAAGGGCGGGTTCATCGCCGGCCGCGAGGACGGCTTCGGCATCTTCGAGCGGTGGATCCTGCGCCTCGGCTACTTCACCCGGCGGGCGAGCGCCGCCGAAGCGGCCGGCAGCCCGGCGCTCGTCATCATCAACCCGGACCGCCCGCCGCCGCGCGAGTACGTCGAGGCGCTCGTCGATTACGTCGGGCGGGGCGGGAACCTCCTGGTCCTCGACTCGCACAAGAACGCGAAGTCGACGGCCGCCAGCCTCCTCTGGCCGTTCAAGCTCTCGGTCAGCCGCGACGCCGGCGAAAGCCTGGCCGGCCCGATCGCCGGCCCGCCGGGATGGCCCGCCATCAAGACCGAGTTTGCCTGCGAGGTGACAGGCGGGCGGCCCTTCGCCCACGTCCAGGGGAAGCCCGTGGCGGCCACCACGCGGTTCGGCGACGGCTCGGTCACCGTCGTCGGCTTCTCGCACCGGTTCTGCGACCTCCAGATGGGCGTGACGGGCGACGCGCTGCCCGACCAGGCGCTGCGCGACGTGTACGAGTTCGAGTACAAGCTGCTGCGGGCCGTCGCCGAGCAGCAGGCCCCCATCGCCCCGCCGGCGATGAGCTCCCCGTAGGGCGCCTGCCGATCACCCGCCCTTGACCACCTTGCACGCGATGTCTCTCGTGAACGCGGGCACAGCGAGGCGCAGGGCCGCGCCGTCGGCCTTCGCCGCTTCCTCCTTCACCACCTTCCCCTCGCGGGTGTCCCACCACTGGGCGCGGTAGGCGCCCGCCTTCAGGCCCTCGACCGTCACCGCGGCCCCCTTGATCTCGGCCGGCGTCTTCCCTTCCACGCCGATCTTCCACCACGTGGCCTCCGGGTCCGAGAGCCACAGGTACGCGCCCGCGTCGCCCTGGAGGCCGACGACGCGCAGGCCCTTGTCGCCCGCGGCCGCCGCCGGCCGGAGTTTCGCCGTGGTGAACGGGATGTCGGCCGTGAACGCAGCCACCGAACGATAATGATGGTACATGTCCTTCTTATGGATGTCATCCCAGTACCAGTGGCAGACGGTGCTCGCGAAGCCCGAGAGGGCCGACGCCCACAATCCGTTATGCAGATGCGTAAAATCCTTGTCCTTGTCGAGCTCCGGCGCGCGCTGCCAGTTCGAGTCGGTCATGCCGAACTCGCTGAAGAGGAGCGGCCGGCCCTCGGCCTTCGGGCCCACCGCCTTCCACCGCGCCAGGACCGCCGCCGTCGCGTCCTTCCACACCTCGCCCTCGGCCGGCCGCAGGTAGTAGTGCATGTCGGCCGTGTCGAGGCGCGGATGCCGGTACTCCTTCGTCGGCGACGCCCAGCCGCTGGTGGCCCGGACGTGGCGGTTGACGTCAAGGCGCTCCAGCGCCTGCCCGAGTTCGTCGTAGAACCGGCCCGTCGGCAGCCCCGGGTCCATCTCATTGAAGTATTCCCATGCAGCCACGTGCGTCGAGTAGCCCCACCGCGCGGCCGCGTAGCGCACCAGGCGCCGGCCGAAGGCGATCGCCCGGTCGTAGTCCGCCCCCTCCTTCTTCAGCCCATGCATGTAGTGGTCGCGCGTGAGGAGGACGACCTGGAGGCGCACCCCCGCCTCCTCGGCCGCATCGAGAAGCCGGTCGAGCATGAAACAGTCGGGCTGGTTGCAGACGCCCACGGGCGGCCGGTTGACGTCGCCCTCCCACAGGAGCTCCGGCCCGCCCGCCGCCTCCTTGAGCGAGAGGTCCTTCAGGTACGCCGCGCCCTTCGCCGTGAGGCGGAGCGCCAGGTTCCCCAGCCACCACTGGTCGGCCCCGCTGGTGAACTCCTCCTTGAATACCGTCCAGCCCTTCCCGGCGGTCACGGTCTTCGCGCCGGCGAGATCGAACGCGAGGCCGATGCCCTCGTCGGCCTTGATCGCGCCCGACAGGCGGTAGCGCGTGCTGGGGCGCAGGGCGACCGCGTGGCACGGGTCGGCCGCCAGGCTCGCGCCGGCCTCGCCGCCGATCTTGAGGCACAGGCGGCCCGTGTGGTAGGCCTCGCGGTCGGGCATCATGACGATCGGCGGGTTCCAGGCCCACGAGCGGCCCCACGCGCTCTTGCGGGCCTCGATGGCCATGGCCCAGTCTTCGGAGCACGCCCACACGCGGGCGAAGTTGCCGCCGGCCGCGCCCAACTTGCGAATCATCTCGATGGCCAGGTACGAGTCGGTCACGAACGCCACGTTCTGCCCGACCGCAAAGAACGGCGAGCCGTCGTCGTACTCGAGGTACCGCGGGTCCTTCGCCGACACGCGGACGTACCCCTTGCCGGGCGAGGCCGCGCACTGGAAGGCCGCGGCCGCCGACCGCGCCGTGCCCGCCCGGTCCTTCAGCATCGCCGTGCAGGTCCACGCGCCGACCTCGGTCGGGGCGAAGCGGGCCCTCCAGCACGGCATGCCGGCGGGGTAGAGCCACTCGGCCTTCCGGCCGCCCCTCTCCACCTGCCGCCGCTCGTACGGCTGAAAGTAGAAGGCGGGGACGGTGAGCTTCTTGCCGCCGGGCGCGGTGAACTCGACGGAGAAATCGATATCGGCGGGGTCGTACGGATTGTCGCCGACCGGCTCCGCCCGAAGCTCAAGCTCGATCTTCTCGAAGCGCTTGACCTGCTTGGCGCCCGGCTCGACGGCAATCTGCCGCTCGGCGCCCCACGCCGGCAGGGCCATCGCGAGAACCAGCAATAACCACCCGACCGCCAGACACATGGCGAAGCGTCTCATGCGAATTCCTCCATCCGGAAATGACCCGCGCGGCAGCAAGGAGTATACTCCCTGCGACATCGCTGTGCCAAGAAACACTCCCCTGCCGGGTGGCATGCCCACGGCGTCTTTCCGTGGGCATGCTTACCACGACGCCACTTATAGCGACTCGCAAAAGTAATGTAATTGCGGGCGGGGCTGAATAGCCCCATTTTCGCGGCTCAAACGGCAGCTGCCACTTACATTACTTACGCGAAGTCCAATAACCTCGTGCG
>Ga0315286_10008506_pt1 | contig 10105 bp, 4 predicted proteins | sample YL17G10_0_MG_FD_205038 | JGI IMG/M metagenome (GOLD analysis project Ga0315286, IMG submission 205038) | Sediment microbial communities from Yellowstone Lake, YNP, Wyoming, USA - YL17G10_0 | ecosystem: Environmental > Aquatic > Freshwater > Lake > Sediment | place: USA: Wyoming | collected...
TGATCGACCTGTTCTTCATAGAGGAGGGGGCCGGCGCGGGGCAGGCCCCGCCGCCCGCGACGGCGGGGGCGCCGCACAACGCAACATGAAAGAGCATGCGACAACCCGTCGGGCCTGGGCGATCGTGGCGGCCACGTTTGTGGCGGCGGCGATCCCGCTGGGGATCGTCTGGACCTTGAGCGGCCAGGCCAGGATACCCGGCCTTGAGGCGAAGGCGGCGTCGCTGGCGCCGGACTCTTCTGAAGCGCGCCGCGTGGCCCACGAGATCGCCCAGCAGCGACGCGACGTCGGTTTCGGCTGGGTCGACGTCGGGGCGGCGGCGATCGGCGCGGGGCTGCTCGTCGTGGCGGCCGCGAGGCCCGCCGCCTCGCGCTGGACGCCGGTCGCGGCTGTCGCGCCGGTGCTGTACCTCGTCCTGAGTGCGGCCTCGATGGCGCTGGCGCGGGAGACGCTTCCCTTGCTTCGCCTGACGGCGGCCCTGGGGGGGCTGGTCTCATATGTCGGAGTTGTCTGGCCCTTGCCCGGGCGCCTACAATACGGCGTGTGTTGCGCGTGCCTTGGAACGATGGCGGTATTTTTCGGCCTGTGGGAGCCCCCTCTTCCGAAGCCCGTCCCCATTCGCAAGCACCTGTCGGAGTTGCAGGCCGACCTGCTGAAAGCGACGCCCGGATGGACCGGGCGCCACGAGGTGCTGCCGAAGGAAGTCGAAGCCACCTTGGGGGCCGACGAGTACCTGAACCTGGCGTTGACCTCGCCGGACAAGAATTGGGTCGTCACGATTTTTGTTACTTATAATGCCAACGCAATGACGAAAGTTCCTCATGTACCGTGGGTCTGTATGACGCAGTCAGGGTTCCGGCTGGTCTCCAAGCGCGAGGAGGATGTGCTGCTGCCGGAGATGCCGGGCCGGGAGTTGCGGCTGAACGTCATGCTGTTCGACCCCGGCGAAGGCTTGGGCAGGGCCCAGGCCCTGATGTTCCAGTACTTCAACGTGGGGGGCGTTTACACCTACAACCGCGAGTGGACGCGGGTCCTGGCGACCTCGGGCAGCATCGGACAGCGGGGGAGTTACCTGTCGCAGACCCAGGTGGCGGTCCGGTTCATGCCGGGGGGCGCCGAGGATCCGACGGCCAAGGGGAGCGAGCCATACCAACTGGGGCTCAAGTTCCTGAACGTCGTCGTTCCGCGGTTAGAGAAAGAGTATTACCCCAATCTGCATGGGGATGGAGGAGGTTGACCGGTTATGGCACGGCGGTTGAACGTACGGTTGCTGGGTCTGGTAGCCATCTTTCTTGTCATGCCGCTGGCGTTGGCCCTCGTCATCGGCCACCTCGCCCTTTCCTCGCGCGACCCGAAGCAGTACACCGATCAGGCGAAACAATACCTTGAGAACAAGGAATTCGGCCAGGCGTGGATCGCGATCCGGAATGCGTCGCGGGCCGGGGGCGGCAAGGACCCGCAGGTGCAGTACCTGCTGGCCCAGATCGCCATGAAGCAGAACCCTCCGGCCGTCGCGACCGCCCTCCAGGCCTGCCGCAGCGCCGTAGCCTTGAAACCGGATTTTGCCGACGCCCAGCGCATGCTCGCCGAGATTTACGTGGCCGGGCGATACTGGAAGGAAGCGAGGACCGAGACGGATCGTCTTATCCAGATAGACCCGTCATTCGGCAAGGCCTACGTGTGGGCCGGACTCATCGAGTCGGGGCTGGCCGACGCCGAGCCGATCCAGGCGCGGAAGACGCCCTACTACGAGGCCGCCGTCCAGAGGCTCCAGGCCGGCCTGGAGAAGGCGCCTTCACTCATCGCCCTCTACGACCTCCTGGCAAGGACCTATGAGAGGATGGGGCAGGCCCAGAAGGCCGACGAGGTGCTGAACCTGGCCATCGCCAACAATCCGACCGTGGCCGATGCCTACCTGATGAAAGGTTCCCGCCTGCTGGCGCAGGGCAAGCCGGACCAGGCGGCGGACGTCCTCAAGAAAGGTCTCGAGAAGGTCGAAGACAAGACGCGGGTCTACGTGGCCCTCGGCAAAGTGGCCGTGGCCAAGAAGGACTACGAGACGGCCAAGGACCTGCTCTTGAAGGCGGTCGCGCTCGACCCGAAAAGCGACGACGCGCCCCTGTTCCTGGCCGGCGTCTACCGAACCGAGGGCGACCGCGCCAAGGCCCTCGCGGTGATCGAGAGCGCCCTGGCACAGTCGCCGGAGTCCGGCAACCTCCTGGCGGAACAGGCCGACCTGTGCATCGAACTCGGCGATTTCAAGAAGGCCGAGCAGGCCATCGCCGGGATCGCCAAGGCGACGCCGCAGTCGGGCGTCATCGGGTACCTGCGCGGCAAGCGGGCGATCCTGGAGCACCAGGCGCGGCAGGCCATTGCGCTGCTCGAAGAGTCGAAGGCGAAGCAGCCCACGCCCCAGACCCGCCTGCTCCTGGGCCGGGCCTACCTGCTGGTCGACGAACTGGGGGCGGCACAGTCTGAACTCGACAGCCTCATCCAGGACTACCCCGCCATGGCGGGCGCACTGCGCACGCAGGCCGAGGTCCAGTTGAGGTTGCGCGATTTCGAGAAGGCGGCACGCTGCGCCGCGGAAGTCATCAGAAGCAATCCCGACGATATCGAGATGCGCCTGCTGCTGGCGCAGACGATGCTCCTGCGGCAGCGTCCGCAGGACGCCCTGAAAGAGGCCCAGGCCGCGGCCGAGCGGTCGAAGAACGATCCGGCCCCGTACCTCCTCTTGGCCGAGATCCAGCAGCGGCTGAACAAGCCCGCCGAGGCCGAGGCTGCCTACCGGCGCGCCGTGACACTGGGCGGCAAGAACCTGATGCGGGTCTACGACCGGTTCGTCCAGTTCTACCGCACGACCAAGCAGGACGCCAAACTACAGGCCCTCCTCGAAGAGGCCAAGAAGGCCCTTCCGCCCGAGGAGGCCTTCGCGCTCACCACCGCCCCCGACGCCGCCGAGAAGGAACTCGCCCAACGCGCCGCCGCCGGCACGGCCTCCGTCAACGACCTGCTCGTCCTGGGCGGGCTTTACCAGTTGAGCGACCACCAGGACCTGGCCCGGCAGACCTTCGACAAGGTCCTCGCGACCGCCAAACCGGGTTCGCCGGAATGGCGGCGGGCGTGGCAGCAGATGTTCATCCTGCAAGTGACCGCCGAGGCCTACGACAAGGTGACCGCCCTCATAGAACGCTACGAGAAGATCGAGCCCGATGCGCCCGAACTACTGTTCGCCGAATCCCTGGTGCTTCTTGCGCAGAACAAACTGCCCGAGGCGACCGAGAAACTCCGGGCGGTCACCCAGGCCCATAAGACCGTGTCGCAAGGCTACTTCCTCCTCGGGCAAGTGCTCTTGCGCCAGCGCCAATGGGACGAGGCCGCGACGGCCCTCGCGCGGGCCCTCGAACTGAGGCCGAACCTGCTGGCTGCCCGCCTCATCCTGGCCCGCCTCTACCTGGGCAAGGGGAACTACTCGGGCGCCCTGAACGAGGCCGGCGAGGCCCTGAAATTCGACGTGCGCCTCGTGTCTGCCCTGGATGTCAAGGCCCTGGCCCACAGCGGCCTCGGGCAGTGGGACCAGGCCATCGCCACACGCGAGAGCATCGTCAAACTCGTGCCCGACAACGTGCCGAACCTGGTGGCGCTGGCGGCCCTGTACGTCCAGCGCCACACGCCCGAGAAGGCCGAGGAGGTCTTCGCCCGGGCCCACAAACTCGCCCCCGACAACACCCTCCTGGTCCGCGCCTTCGCCGCGTTCTACGCCGACACCGGCCGGGTCAAGCAGGGCGAGGCCCTGGTCGACGACTACGTCAGCCGCCACAAGGACGACGCCGGCTCCTACATCCTTCGCGGCGAGTTCGCCGCCAAGGCGTCGGGCCCCGCCGAATCCGAAAAGTACTTCCGCAAAGCGGCCGAGATGACCCCCAAGGACGCCTTTCCGCTCGTGGTCCTGGGCGAGCAGTATGCCCGGGCAGGGGAATGGGAGAAGGCCGGCGCCGTCTACGCCGAGGCCGTCGAGCGGGCCAAGACCGACCCCGTTCCGCGCAAGCGATTGGCCGACGTCTACATGCTGACGGGCAAACTGGACCAGGCCAAGGCCGTCATCGACGCCGTTCTCAAGCAGGCGCCCACCGATGCGGGGGCGCTCGTCATCGCCGGCCGCATTGCCGGGCGGCGCGACAAGCCCGACGAGGCCAAGCGGTACATGGAGCAGGCCCTCTCGGTCCAGCCGGACTACGGCGAAGCCAAGGTCCGACTGGCGGAACTGTACGGCGGGCCCGACCCGCTCCGCGCCCTCGACATCCTGTCCACCGTCGACCCGGCCGACCAGGCCTTCGAGAAGGCCATGCTGCTGAGGTCGAACATCAACACCCGCCGCGTCCAGCTGCGCGAGGCGATCCTGGACCTGCGGAGACTCCTGGACTACCACCCCACCAGCGTCGTTGGACGCATGTCGCTGGCCTCCCGGTACATGGCGATCCAGGAGTACGGCCGCGCCGCCGAGATCCTGGGCCAACTCTCCAAGGAGCGTCTCGACAAGGACCCGTCGCTACTGCTGGCCTGGGGCGATGCCCTGTCGCGCCAGGAGCACTGGGCCGAGGCGCTGGCCAGGTACGAGAAGGCGCGGGAACTTCAGCCGGCCCTGTCCGACGCACTCGTCGGCGAGGTCCGGTGCCTCGTGGCCCTGAAACGACCCAAGGAGGCCGAGAAGCGTATCTACGATACGATGAACAAGTTCGAGAAGGAGGTCTGGCCGCGGCTGGCCCTGGTCGCCTACCACGAGAAGATGGGCGAGATGGACAAGGCGTTCGAGGACATCCGCAACGGACTCCTGAAGGACGACAAGTGGGAGATCGGGTACGTGAGCCTCGCGGACCTCCTGATGCGGGCGGGGCGGGGCGAAGAGGCCCGGGTCGTCCTGAGGACCGGTCTGGCGAAGGTGCCGCAGAGCATCCCGATGCGCGGCGGCCTGGCGGCCATCGACATCGGCGCCGATCGCCCCGACGCCGCCGCCGCCACCCTCAAGCCGCTGGCCGATGAGTTCGAGACCAAGCGCTCCCGCGACCCCGACCGGCTGGATCAACTCCGGCCGTACATGCCCCTGGTCCGCGTCTATGCCCTGGCCCTTTACAGCATGGGCAAGTACGACGAGTCGCTCAAGTGGGGCATGAGGCTCTGGGAACTCGACCCCACCGACGTGGCGAACGCCAACAACATGGCCTGGCTTCTGGCGACCGAGAAGAAGGACTACATCCGGGCAAGGGAGATGATCGACCGGTGCAAGCGCCTCGTGCCGAACCATCCCCAGATTCTCGACACATCGGGCTGGATCTACTTCTTCGAGGGGAGGCTCGAGGACGCCACCGACGACCTGCTCGCCTCCGTCAAGACGTCGGATGCCGCCAAAGACGACAACCCCGAGGCGCGGTATCATCTCGGGTGTGTCTATGAGAAACGCGAGCGGCCAGACGAGGCCCGCGTGGAACTCCAGAAGGCCCTCGACACGGGCCTCAAGGGCAAGGACAGAGCGGATGCCGAAAAGCGGCTGAAGAAACTGGCTGCGCCGCAGAAATAGGCGATCGGCCCCGGAAAAATCTCGGCGCGGCTCCGGCAGCGCGTTATAATCCCGGTCACTCGTTGGCAAGGATGACGACTATGTCGCAGCAACCTGGCGGTGTGACGCCATCCCCTCTCAGCGCACTGACGCCCGCCGACCTCTGGCGGATTATCCGGAGGAGGCTCGGACTCATCATCGCCTGTATCGTCGTCTTCGGCGTTGGCGGCACCGGGGCGCTCGTGGCGTGGTATTACCTGTGGCCGTACTACACGGCCGAAGGCTACGTCGAGATCGAGCCCGGACAGCAGATGCCCACGTTCGCCCAGGCTTTCGAGCCGGGCGTGCCCGTGCCTCTGTTCGAGCAGTTCGTCCAGGGGCAGGTCCAGGCCATCCGCAACATGCGCGTCCTCGATGCCACGATCGAGCAACTCAAGAACAACGAGCAACTTCGGGGCCGGCCATTGCTGTTCCGCGGCCCTTACGCCGGTTACCAACTCAGGCTTGCCCTCGAGGTAAACCACACCATCAACACGCCCAACATCTTCGTCAGCCTGACGGCCAGGGACAAGGAACAGGTGTACCTGACCGTCACGGAGGTCCTGAGGCAGTACGCGGAGCAGATCAGGGCCCAGCGCAGCCAGGACGATGCCGATCGCCAGCGCGAGTTGCGGCAGGAGCGCGACGACCTGCGCAAGCAACTGGCCGACCTCGGCACACGGCTGGCCCAGTTGCGCGGCGAGGCCAGGATCCTGACTGCCGACGAGCGCAGCAGCGAGGAATTGGCCCGGCTGACGGCCCTGGTGCACCAGTTGACCCAGACCCAGGTCGAACTGGCCGAGACCAACGCTGCCTGGACCCAGTTCCAGGAACTCAAGAAGGTCGCCGACGAGGCCAAAGACTATACGCCGGTCATCATGGGCTTCCCCGAGATAATGGAGACGCTCCGAAGAGACCCGACGATCCTGGCCCTGAGCGAGCAATCGTCGCGCGCGGCCCAGGAGTTGCAGAGCCTCAAGCAGCGGTTCGGCGAGCGGCACGAGGCCGTCAAGCGGATGGAGACCATTGCCCAAGGCGCCAAGAACGACCTGGAGGCCAAGCAGAACGACGTCCTCGGCCAACTTTTTCAGCAGTTGGCCGCCACACTCAAGACCAAGAACGACCGGTCCAGGGCCGCCGAGGCCGAGCTTCAGGGCCGCGTGTCCGAGGCCCGCGGCGCGGCCATCGACATCGCCAAGTTGACCTCCGAGTTCCGGGCACGCGAAGACGAGTTCAGGCGGGTCCAAACCCTCCTGAACACCGTCATGGACGGCCTGGAGCGCATGCGGATCAGCCAGGCCATGAGCCGGTCCAACATCCGCGTGGCCGGCTGGCCGACGATGCCCGCCGATCCGTCGGAACCGCGGCTTCTTCTCTACATCCCCGCCGTCGTCGTGTTCAGCATCCTCCTCGGCCTGGGGTTAAGCCTGCTCATGGAACTCGTCGACACGCGCATCCGGACGCCCACCGACATTACGCGGCAGGTCGGCGCGCCGCTCTTGGCCAGCATCCCGGATCTCGCGGAAGACGAGCGGCTGTCCATGGACACCAATGTGGCGCTCGTCAGCCAATCGGCGCCCCAGTCGCTCCTGGCCGAGAACTTCCGCCAGATGAGGACCAACCTCCTTTTTGCCTCCGATCAGCCGATCCGCAGCCTGCTCGTGACCAGCCCGAACCCGGGGGACGGCAAGTCAAGTGTCGCCGCCAACCTCGCGATCACCCTGGCCCGCGCCGGGTCGCGGGTCCTGCTCATCGACGCCAATTTCCGAAAGCCGAGCCTGGCGAAGACCTTCGACGTGCCCGACCGCGTCGGCCTGTCGAACGTCCTCGTCGGCATGAGCCCTGCCTCCGAGGCGATCCAGGCGACCTCCATCGACAACCTCGACGTCCTGACGAGCGGCGTCGCGCCGCCCAGCCCCGCCGAACTCCTTGGGTCGCCGAGCATGCGGCAATTGGTGGTCGACCAGATGAAGGCCTATGAACGCGTTATCGTCGACGGCGCTCCGATGCTGACCGTGGCCGACAACCACCTCCTCGCCGACGTGGTCGACGGCGTGGTGCTCGTCTTCCGCGCGGGCGAAAACACGCGCGGCATGGGCCAGCGCGCGATGCGCCAGGTCCTGGCCCTCCGAGGACGCGTGGTCGGGGCCGTCCTGAACCGCGTCCGCGCCACAAAGGGCGGCTACTTCCGCGAGTCCTTCCAGGCGTACTACGACTACAGCGGCGCCTCCTGCCCGGTCGAACCCGTCGTCGCCGCTGCGCCAAAGGACGGACCCGAAGCCTGAGCCGCAGGCCGCGCGTTTATGGCACTCCAGGGTCGGACATTTGCGCGGCGGGTCTCCTGGCCTGCCGCGCAAAACTATTTAGAGCAGTACGAGCGCGTCTGTATGCATGCGCGCGCTACAAGCCAAAACCTCGACCCTTGTGGGAGAGGGTGGCTAAGCCGGGTGAGGGGGATGTCGTAGGTCGCACAGCCGCCCTCGGCTGTGCAGGATGGCCGAAATGCCCAGACGGGGCGTCTGGGCCACAGATGCGCCCTCGCCCCCGCCCCTTTCCCGCGAGGGGAGAGGGGAACAAGGGCGGCCCCCCAGGATTCCGATGAGCCGACGGATGCCATCCACGGCCTCTTGCCCGGCACTGCTGGCTGGCGGCGTCATCGGCCTGTTCCGGGCCGGACTCCTCGTCCTGATCGGCCTGGCGCCGACCCTGTTCGGGAGCCTGCATCGCTTCGGGTCTTTTGACCTCCTCCTGGCCGTCTGGTTTCTCCTGGCCTTGGGCGTGGTGGTGGCCATTGTCGGGCTGCCCCTGCGAAGCCCACGGTCCTGGTCGAACCTGTGCCTGTGGGCGATGCTCATCCTGGTCCTTTTCCAGGTGCTGCCGCTGCCGCTCGTGGACGGCGTCGGGCGGACGCCGGCAGGGCTTGGTCCGGCCGCCGCGGCGCTCACCGACCCGGGCCTCGACGGCGGCGCTCACGGCCACGGGACGCTGCCGGTCGGCCGCTACAGCCTGCGGGCCTCGGCCACCGTCGGCGTCCTGGTCGCCATCGGGAGCGCGGCGGGCCTGTACTGGCTCATCGGGGCGGCCGTTTCCGGGCGCCGGCGGCTTTGGCTCACCACCGGGGCTGCGATTGGCGGTATGGCGATGCTGGCGTACCTTGGGATCATAGCCGATTCCGGCTCGGCGGCCCAGTCGGTGTCGGGGCCGGCGCGTCTGGTGGGTCCTGTGACGGTCCTCGGCGGCGACAGCCTGGTTCCGGCCCTGCTGGCGGTGCTGCCGCTGTGCCTTGCGGCCGTGTTGCGGACGCTGGGTTGGATGCCGCACCGCGAGCACCGCCGCCGCGCCTTGCCCTGGGGTTGGATGACCCGCGGGACATTCATCTGGCCCGTCATCGGGCTTGTCGTGACGGCGATGGTGGCCGTGGCCCTGGGCATGAGCAACGCTCCGCGGCGCCTGCTGGCGGTATGTGCCATACTCTCGATCTGTCTTGTGCTGGGGGGCTACGTGTGGGCAGGGCCGGTTCTTCGGCAGCGGCGGCGCGTCGTGCTCACGGCGCTGGCGCTGGCGGCCTGGGTGCTCGGGGCGGTATGGCTCGGCTCGGAGATCGGACGCCGGCATCAGCCGGCGGCGTCGGCCGATGCGGCGGTGGAGTCGCTCCTGGCGGCCCTGCCGGCGGAGCGCGCGGCATTCGGCGCCGGCGCAGGCAGCATCTCGCCACGCCTGACCTTCGGATTACCGGGCTGGCCCGCCGGCCCCGGCGATGACTGCGACACCGACGGCTACCTCGTGATCCGGGCCGAGTTGGGGTGGGCCGGCCTTGGCCTGTGCCTGGCGGCCGCTGCGACCTGGGCGCTCTTCATGATTCGGGTGTGGCGCCGCAGTCAGGGGCCGTGGCCGAAGATGGCCGCCGCGGCCGGCCTGGGGGCGCTGGCGGCAAACCTTCTCTATCTCCGGACCGACGCGGCCGCGCTGCTCGTGCCGAACCTGCTGGCCCTGGCCTGCGTCTTCGGCGTCGTGGCCGCCTGGGCGGGGCAGGGAGGCACGTGGCGCCCCGGCCGACGCTGGAACACCGGCCGCTTCCGCGGGCCGCTCTTTGTCGGGGCCATAGGCACGCTGGCGGCCCTCGGCCTGGCCGAGAGCGAAATGCTGTCGTCCAGCGAGATGGCGCCCGAAATAAGCGACAAGTTCATGCACTTCGCCACGTTCGCCGTGCTGACGCTCGTTCTCGCCTCGGCTCTGGACCGGGTCGGCGCCCTGCGCCGCCTCGGCGCGAGCACGTTCCTGGCCATCCTCGCGACGGCGTCTCTGGGCGTGGCGCTGGAATACGCCCAGCGCTACCTGACGTACGGGCGATTCTTTGAACTCGGCGACATGGCGGCCAGCGTGTCGGGCTCGGTCCTGATGGGCGCGGTGTGGTGGCTGATGAGCCGGACCGATGCCCCGGCCGAGGCTGCGGCGCCCCCGCCCGCATAGGGCAAGACTCTGCGCTGCGGGTCAGGAGGCCCGCCGCGCAAC
>Ga0315286_10008508_pt1 | contig 10105 bp, 7 predicted proteins | sample YL17G10_0_MG_FD_205038 | JGI IMG/M metagenome (GOLD analysis project Ga0315286, IMG submission 205038) | Sediment microbial communities from Yellowstone Lake, YNP, Wyoming, USA - YL17G10_0 | ecosystem: Environmental > Aquatic > Freshwater > Lake > Sediment | place: USA: Wyoming | collected...
TAATTAAGGAAAAGTTCTCCCTCGAAATCATGGCCAGAAAGTATGCCGAGATATACAAAAAAATATTAGATAATAGGACCCGCAGATTTAATCCATGTCTTTCACCATAAATAATAACTTATTAATTATTGGCCATTTTTCTCCAAGTGTAGGATATGCCTGGGATACCATAGCAGACTATTTTTGTACTTTGGGGGAGATGTTTCTTAAAAAAGGCAATCGTGCACTTGTTTGTTATCCGAAGGCGGATATAATCCCTGAGAAATTTAAGACAGCCGGAGTTGAAGTCATTTTATTTGACTTTTCCAAAGCAAGTCTTATTGATGTATACCGGCTGATCAGAAAGTATCGCATTCGTACTGTGTATTTGACCGACAGACCGGTATTCTCTCCCCAATATCTTATGTGTCGTCTTGCCGGGGTAAGAAAGATAGTCATCCATGATCGTACATCAGGAGAAAGGGATACACCAGGTCCTTTCAAAAGATGGATAAAGACAATGATAAACCATTATCCAATAATGTCCGCCGACATTGCCATCGCTATTTCAGAGTATGTGAGACAGAGGTTAATCCGTATCTCATGCTTCCCTGAAGAACGGACCGTAAAGATATGGAATGGTGTCAATATCGATAAATTTTCACCGGGTAATGATGATTATGTGTATCGTCACTATGCTATCCCCGGTGGCAAGAAAATTGTGTTTGCCTATTCGCGGGCAAATAAGTACAAGGGTATTCAGACCCTTATTGAAGCGGCCGAAATTCTAATTCATGAAAAGAAAAGAGATGACATTTTTTTCCTCTATTGTGGTGATGGGCCTGATATCGGATATTTTCGTTCCCTTATAGCTGAAAAAGATTTGAATAAATTCTTCCTCTGTCCGGGGAAAACAGGTGAGATAGACCGGATACTGAAGGGTGTAAGTATTGTTGTTGTTCCATCAATATGGCAGGAGGGATTTGGACTGTCTGTTGTTGAAGGTATGGCTTCTGAAAGGGTTGTTGTTGCAAGCAGGGTGGGGGGGATAGTAGAGATTATACGTGACGGTGAAGATGGTTATCTTTTCCCGGCGGGAGACAGTGAGGAATTGTCTTCGCAGCTGTCAAGGGTTTTAGATGACGAATATCTTCGGGAAAAAACCGGAAGACATGCACGCTCAACTGTCATCAGCTCATTCAACATTGAGGACAAGAAAAAGGAATTGGTAAATCTTTTCGAAAACATCTGTTTTTCAGTGTCCTCGGCAGATAACTCCGAAGTCCTGCCGGGCCGGCGACTTAAGGCGGGGAAATAGAGAGAGGTATGATCCTGAAGACTCTCAAGAAGGCGGGTTATATTTGTTTCTACTCAGTTTCAGCCTTCTTCCTCTTCTTTTATGACTTGTTCACAACCGTGCATTTGGCGGGAAGGAAACCGACGCCATACAGGAATGAAAAATCAATCAATCTCGTCATTCCATACGAACCTGGGGAAAAAAGCGGCGCAAGCAACGGCATAAAGAGCCTTATTGATGATTTAGGAAATACGTTTAATTTAGAGATAGTCCCCATCTACGAGATAAACCCCCGCGAAAACAAGTATCTTTTATGGTTGAGTGAAGCGCTGACATCGGCTTTACCTATGCCAAAACACTGCAGACCTTTCCTGATGTCGCCGCAATCTGTTCTGGGCCGTATCAAGGACGAGAACCCGGTTTTCATAGAATTTGTTTCAGGCTCGCTCTCTCTCGTTTTCGGTAAGAGGCCGGAGAATATGATAATCCTCCGTGATCATGAGAATTTGTGCAGAAGGCTGATGATGGAATACAGAAAAAGTAAAGGCATGGAAAGCCTTCTCACAGCAGCTCAGTTCCTGATCTGCTACTTGCTGCTCTACAACATATACTTGAAACTGGACAAAATTGTGACCCTGACCGAACAGGATTCAGAGGCAATAATAAGATATTTTCCTTTCTTTAAGAACAAAGTAGTTCATATTTCGAGGTCCTTTAATATACCTGTGGAAGTCGATGGTCCCTCGGTAGCCGCCGGCCGGAAAGAGCTTATGTTCGTGGCAAACTTTTACCATAAGCCGAACACCGATGGGCTCCTGTGGTTTTTAAGGGAAGTTGCCCCATACCTTGAACCGGGGTTTACACTTCATTTAATAGGACTTGCAGAACCACTGGAAAGGATTGAACTTGATTCTCCTTATATTAAGGTCATAAAGCATGGATTTGTGGATGATTTGGACTCGCGGTTTCATCATGTCGGCATTGCTATAGCGCCTGCAATATCAGGCAGCGGCGTCAGAACAAAAAGCCTTTTTCTGGCTTCCCTGAAAAAAGCTATTGTAACCACAGAACTCGGGAATGAATGCATTAACTTCATTCACGGCCAGGAGGCTATTATATGTAATGACGGCAAGGAGACGGCCATGGCGATAAACAGGCTGATTAACAGACCTGATGAAATAGTGTTACTGGGCAATGGTGCATTTAAGAAAGTGAAAAGAAATTTTGATAGTGGTGCTGTACTCTTAAAATATAAATCCTACGTTTTCTCATAAAAATTTGCAGACGCTTTCAGATCTATCCGAAATAACAGATTCTTAGGTGCGCCTTGCAATGCAGTCTGATATGTCTCGTACAGATATGAATGAGCAAACGAGAGGCGAAATTAACTGGGCTACGAAAATATAAGGGGATTGAGGGATGCCGGAGATAAAACACGATTGCAGATATTACAGAGGCTCCAAGCCTTGTCGGTGGAATAAGGAGCACAATGTTGAATGCTCTGATTGTCGCTTTTATAGTCAATATAACGAAAAAATACTCATTATTAAATTGGACGCTATGGGTGATGTTTTACGAACTACCTGCATCCTTCCGAAAATCAGGGAACGGTACCCTTCAGCCTACATTGTGTGGGTAGTGAAATCTGAATCCCGTGAATTGCTTGTGTCTAATCCATTTATTGATGAGGTATGGAATTATGAAGATATGGAAACCCTCAGCAGACTGCATGTTCACGCCTGGGATTACGTTTATAATTTGGACAACGCCCATGCGAGTTGCGCCTTGGCAAGCGTCGCAAAGTCGGGAGAAAAAACAGGTTTTGTTTTATCGGAACGTGGGACCATAATGCCGACCAATGAACCTGCCATGAAATGGTTACGCATGGCATCATTTGACAGGATCAAAAAAGAAAACCTGCAATCGTATCAGGCTATACTGCATGAAATCTGCGGATTTCCACCACCATTTGAGAAGCCCTGTCTCGTCATTCCAGAGGCTTTCTCAAAAAAGGCGGCTACATTCGTGAAAGAAAAACTCCCGGTGGCAAATGCTCAGAAATATATAATCGGCGTAAACACCGGTTCAGGCGCCAGATGGTCTTTAAAAATGCTTGAAGAGAATAAAATCATAGGACTTATTGATGTCCTGCTGAGTCATAATCCGGATTTCCATATACTTCTGTTAGGTGGCCCAAATGAAAGGGAGAAGAATGCCAACATTATGTCAGCTGTCAATTCAGAACGTATTGCGAACGCCGGCTGTGATCACTCACTCCTGGGATTCAGTGCGATAATCAGTAAATGTGATACCATAGTATGCGGCGACACATTAGCTTTGCATATTGCAACAGCTCTCGGAATTCCTTCAGTAGTTTGTTTTGGCCCTACAAGTTCATCCGAGATATATGATTATGACGGCCTGATCAATAAAGTCTGTTCTCAAACTCTATCTTGTCTGAGCTGTTACAACAACATATGTCATGAGACCTTAACCTGTATGGACAGCATTTCTTTGGATGAAATAAGAGAAAAAATAGGGATTCTTTTTTTAAGGGCAAGAAACAGAGATTTTGAGATAGCTGTTTAAGGTCAAATTCTAACAAACCCAATAACTACACATTAGGTTTTTACTAAAAATGCATACAGAGATTACAGTTACGGAGAGTAAAAAGATCACTTTCCCTCTATTGCTCCTGTTTGTTTATATCATGATAGAGTATGGAAAACCGGCAATTCTTGACCCCATCCGTCCATCGGTTATTCTTCAAGGTCTGTTTTTGATCTTCCTTATAAAAAATGCTGGAAAAGTTAAGGAAATCATAAAAGACAGGTATTTTATCTTGTATATATTTTTGCTGATGGAGATGACGGTCAATGGTTTCATTGCTTCGAATAATTATATGGCTTTTATGCAATGGCGTCTGATGATCTCATATTTTATTTTTTCGCTGGCTTTTTGTCTATTCATCGATTCTATTACAGCAATTAGGACATTCCTAACGGGTTTTATAATTATTGTGGCTATTGTGGCTATTGCCTTATATCTCAAAGTCGGTGCCTATTTGGGCGGTGTACGAATCTTAGGTGACACAAATGACCTGGCATTAGCAATGAATGTTATGATCCCTATCAGTTTTTTCATGGGTATGTCATATCGGGGTATAAAACGGATCTTTTTTTGGATAACTACCGTGATTTTTGTAATGACAAATGTTTTTGCTTTTTCCAGGGGTGGTTTTGTCGGTATGGCCGGTGTAGCTTTTCTATGCTGGTGGAATACGAAGGCAAAGATGAAATCTCTTCTAATTCTGCTTTTGATTGTTATAGCCTTTGTAACACTTATTCCTCAGGAATATAAAGCAGAACTTCATACGATAACGGAGGAAGGTGTAGAAAGTGGTACAGGACGTGACCGGATAGAGTTATGGAAGGTCGGATGGAAGATGTTTCTTGATAATCCCTTGCTTGGTGTTGGACAGGGTAATATGCCTTACAGGCTTGGAGAATACCAGTATGATAGGGAGGGTCAGAGCTTTTGGGGAAGAGAAATAACAACTAGAACTGTACATTCAATATATGTTCAAGTTCTTACAGAATTGGGTATTATAGGTATTTTGATATGGGGATTAATAATTAAGAATATTCTATTTAAGTCTCGGTATGTTATAAGAGTAAATAAAGAAATGCCTGTAGGTGATGATGATCAACTTTTTTTAAAAACTGCGATGACCGGTTTATTGATTGGTTTAGGTGGATATTTTATTTCAGGCGTGTTCCTCTCGGCCTTTTATTATCCTTATTTTTGGAACCTTGCGGGATTAATAACTGCAGTATATATTCAATCGCAAAGGGATCAGCAAGCTCAATAATTTTCAACGAATTTAGCATAATTTTGATATGCAAAAGAAGTATATAAAATTTATTGTATCTATCATTATTGGGTTTGTGCTGCTCTATTATACTCTACGTTTTTTTAACTTCAATAGTACATTACTTACCATAAAACGTGCAAAGATCGATTATCTCTTCGGTGCCTTACTCCTATTGATAATTGCCTATCTTATTCGCGGACGACGCTGGATGATATGGGAAAAAGACCTGAAGTACTGGGATTCCTTCAAACTGATGCTTGTCGGGTTCATGGGGAATAACATTCTCCCGGCGCGTCTCGGCGAGATACTGAGGGCCCATTGCGTTGCTGAGAAAACGAGCTCTAATTTCGGGAGGACCGCAGCCCTTGCTTCTATCGCGATCGAGAGAGTGCTTGACGGAGTGGTTATCGCTTTCATCGGCATTGTCGGATTACTAATTATTCCCATAGATGAGCGCCTCTTCTGGCCGTTGATGTTTGTCTGTGTGCTCTTTTTTGTCATTACCGCTGGGCTTCTTATAAGCATCTTTTTCCATCAAAAGATCAGGAATTTCATGGCAAGCATCAACAGTATCTTTCCGGGGCATCTCACAAAATTCGGCATAGAAAAGGTGAACTATTTTCTTGACGGGCTTCTCCTGATACGGAGTTTTGACCGGATGGTGAAGGCACTCTTCACAACCGCCATTATTTGGGGGATAGAACTCGTGATGTATTATTTGATTGCAAAGGCTGTGTTCAATGGGATTTCAATGCAGACATGTCTGCTTTTTCTTTCTGTTGTAAACTTCGCATCCCTGTTCCCATTGACGGTGGGGGGCATCGGCGCCATCGAAGGCGCTACGACAGTCTATCTCATCAGTGCAGGGATACCTGCCCATGAATCACTTGCTATGGTGCTGATCCAGCATGCTTATCAGTTCTTTTTTACGACAAGTTTAGGATTACTATTTTATTTTACGAGCCGGTATTACACTATTCCCCTTGTTCAAAACAGTAAGGTGAAGCAGATGGATTTCAGCGATATGCCGGAGAAAAAGTCAGACGTTGTAGCTGATACCTGCAGCAGACTCAGTGAACTATCAACAGAATTGGGAATCAACGGAAAAAACGTAGGGGATGTTTATTTATCTATTGTTATCCCCGCCTTTAACGAACAGGAGCGTTTGCCAAAAACGTTGTTGGAGACCATAGCGTGGTGTAACAAGAACATTCATTCCTATGAGATCATTATCACAGATGACGGGAGTTCCGACGACACCCTCGAAATAGGGAGGTTGTTCTCTGAGCACGACAGCAATGTAAAAGTCATTGCCTGCCCTCATCTTGGCAAAGGAGCCACTGTGCGGATGGGGATGCTCAATAGCACAGGAACCTATGCCCTTTTTATGGATGCAGATGGCGCTACTCCACTCAGTGAAATTCCAAAACTCATAGCAAAAATTGAGGAGGGGTATTTTGTTGCAATAGGTTCACGGGTGATACAAAACCCCGGCGAGACAACAGTGAAAACCTCACTGCACAGAAAGATCATCGGAAGGACCTTTGCAGCCCTCGTCAATATCTTCGCTGTCAGCGGAATTGCTGATACACAATGCGGGTTTAAGATGTTCAAAAAAGATATAAAAAAGGAACTTTTTTCAAGGCAGAAGATAAACGGATTCGCCTTTGACGTGGAGCTCCTCTACCTTGCGAACAAACTCTCCTATCCGGTAGCCGAAGTGCCTGTAAATTGGGTCAACCAGAAGGGGTCGAAGGTGAATCTTATTACAGACAGCATAAAAATGTTCAAGGATATTCTTAAAATACGGTTTATGCATCGCAATCTACAAGAACAATATAAAGAATCCCCTGATTTTAAATCCTTAAGAAATGAAAAAGAATAATAAAGTCATATGGATTGCATGGGAACGACACAGGAGAACCCTCGAGATCGCAGATTTTCTTAACATTGACCCGGTTATTTTTGAAGACAAGCTTCCGAGGCTTATAAGGCATACGTTAAACGTTTTTAAAACATTGGCAATAATTCAGAGAAGAAAGCCAAAGGTTTTAATAGTCCAGAATCCATCAATTGTCCTGACTTTCATCGCATGCCTGCTCCATCCGGTCTATCGATACGCGTTGATCGTGGACTCTCACAACGCCGGAATTATCCCCGAGAGTCACCTCCTCAAAAAGCTCGGCTTCCTCTACAGGTATTTTCAGAGGAACGCAAACGTGATGGTTGTCACAAATGATGCTTTAGCTCAAATTGTGGAAAAAAATAGTGGTAACCCTTTTATTCTTCCCGACAGGATTCCACAGCCACATGCAACGGAAAAGATACGGTTAAAAGGCCGGTACAATATCGCGTATATTTGCACTTTCAAGCGTGATGAGCCTTTTCAAGAGGTGATAGAAGCTGTAAGAAGCCTCGACAGCGATGTTGTTGTGTACATTACGGGGAATCACAAGTATTGCCCTCCTCACATTTTTACAAACATGACCGATAATATTGTGCTGACCGGGTTTCTCAGCGAGGAAGAATATTGGAACTTATTGTCGTCCGTTGATCTTATTATCGACCTCACATTAAGAGAGAACTGCCTTGTTTGTGGTGCATATGAAGCAGTAACGTTAGAGTGTCCAATGATTCTCTCTGATACTAAAGCATTGAAGAGTCATTTTTCAAAAGGGGTTATCTTTACAAGAAGCGGGGTGACTGCTATTGTTGATGCGGTTAAGAAGGGTTTAGCTCAGCAAGCGGAGCTGAGAAGAGAGATATCAGCATTAAAACGGGAACTAATTGATAAATGGAATGTTACAGGAAAGCAACTGAAAGATTATATCTATCAAGAAGAGAATTGTTCATTATGAGTTGTACTGTCAGGAAAGAGAAACGGATTGAACCAAATTGGTATTGGTTCCTTATTATAGCAGTCATTGGGTTAGCACTTCGGCTTACTGAGCTGGGAAAACAGAGCCTCTGGCTTGACGAGATGACGAGTATCCAGGTAGCCCTCAAACCCCTGGAGAAAATCCTCACAGGTCAGGGTTTTGACAATTTCACACCGCCGCTCTACTATGTCCTGCTCCACTTCTGGAGTCGTCTCGTTCCTCTGACAGAGGTTACTCTTAGACTCCCCTCCGCTATAATCGATTTTTGTAATATATTTTTGCTGATTGCCCTATCCCGCCGTTTTATCTCCAAGACAGCTACATTTCTGGTAGTATCAGCATACGCGATTTCTCCCTTTATGCTTTATTACTCACAGGAAGGACGCATGTACACACTGGCTGTTTTTTTTGCGCTGGCTTTTTGCCTTGCATTGGAAAGGGTGGTGCGTGCTGAAACGCATTTGATACCATGGACTTTCATATCCGGGGTTCTGCTTGCATTAGGCGTGTATACTCACTACTACATTGCATTTTTTGCAGTTGGAGTAATGAGCCTTGCAGTTTTTGTTATCCGTCATTCTCCTAAGCGCATTTTGTTAGTATTGCTTTCGGGAATCACCGGAGTTCTGCTTTTTGCGCCATGGATTCCAGTCGTGAAAGTGCTTGTGGAAACAGGCAGTCAAAATTTTAGAAAATTCATATTTACAGTTATCCCCTATGCCTATTTCCGATTTGTTGTTGGATATGCAGTCTTTCCGCTCAACATGTATACAAAAGAGCATTTTTTGCCTGAAGTGTTGTCGCATGCTCCACATATAATTGCAGTATTTGGAACACTCTTGTTCCTTTTATATAATATTATTATTGATGCCGGTAAAAAAAAATTGCTATTTATTACCTCTTTGTTCTTGATAGTTGCAATACCGCTGCTTATCGGACTACTTAGATCTTTAAAATCACCGATGCTTAGCGAGCGCTATCTCATCATAACTTTACCGTTTTTCTTTCTCCTTTTTTTGGGTTGTCTTGATATTGGATATATTCGTGCAAAAATGGCTGTTATCATTTTTTTTGTTCTCATGATAGCAGGAGATCTGGCCTATTTTATGAATCCTGATTTCGGCAAAGCTCAGTGGCGCGAAGCGGCGGGATATGTTACCAGTATAGCCGGTGAAAAGGATGTGATTTTTATTGAGCCTGAGTATGTGTCGCCTGTTTTTCAATATTATTTTAGAGGAAATCGGACTCTTCATCCCTCAATTTTGAAATATCTTAAGGAAGATATTCAGTCCCCACAGAATAATAGATCGGGGGAAATTACTAAAAAGGGTCGTGCCATACTTGTAACCTCAGGAAACGAGCCTGGAAAAGGTTACACAAGAGTTCTTTCAAACATTGCAAATAAAAGAAAAACTAAAATCTTCCCTCTGGAGACAGGCATTATTTGTACTATATGGGAATTCAAAAAAAATCATTCTTTGGCTGAATTTGAAGTATATAGAGCAGAAGGCTATTAACTCTTTGTTCGGAATTAACAATAATTTTGACGTTACACAAGAGAACTACATAAGAATGCTTTATCAACCTTAAAATTTATAGCCTAATATTTTTGCAATTCCGTAAATGTTTAAACAATTAAATTAGTACATTCTCTGAGATCCAACAAGAATATGACATATGTCGCATTGTTAAGCGAGGAGTTTCACTATCAAAAGCTTACTTTACAGCTTCATGCAAAAAGTGTGATGTGAATCACGGAAAGGGTTTCAATTATCATATTATCATTAAATAAGATAAAACTGAAGGCCATAAGAAATGAGAATATTTCAGAATATTGGAAACAAATTTATCCCCCTGCCATTATCGAGAAAACTGTGAGACTGATCAAAAAGTCCTCAATTTTATTGGGGCTTTTAGGCACCATAACTGTCCCTAACTTTGCACTTGCTAAGACTTTTTATCTTGATGGCAATCTTGCCGCTAACTGCGCATCAGGTAATTATTCTATCGCAAATCGTGCCTGCAATGGTTCTGACGGAAATGCTTATAAAACTCTGCAGGATGTATACGATAATC
>Ga0315286_10008509_pt1 | contig 10105 bp, 10 predicted proteins | sample YL17G10_0_MG_FD_205038 | JGI IMG/M metagenome (GOLD analysis project Ga0315286, IMG submission 205038) | Sediment microbial communities from Yellowstone Lake, YNP, Wyoming, USA - YL17G10_0 | ecosystem: Environmental > Aquatic > Freshwater > Lake > Sediment | place: USA: Wyoming | collected...
GTGATCCGCCACCCAGTAGGTGACGAGCGGATTGATGACGACGGCATAGAGTACCAAGGGGATGCCCAGGCGTTTCAGCCGGTCCAGCACGAAGGGGCCGGGACCCTTGCGGTCGTAAGGGCGCGGGGTAAAATAGCCGGCGATCATATAAAAGAGCCCCAGGAGGAAGGAGGCGCCGATGCCGAGGAGCAGCATGGCGATGATGGCAAAGGCCGTGCTCACCTGGCCCTCTTCCGTATAGTACCAGTCTCCGAGGGGGGCCCCGTAGGTGATGGCCAGGTGGCCCGCGATAACGAGCGCAATGAGCCCGGCGCGGATATTGTCGACGTACAACATGCGGCCCCTGCCCTCGGATCGGGCATCGGCGGTCACATGTTGGGCCATGCTTGTGCCTGCACCGGCAGTCTCTTCAGCCATGATGGGTCTCCTCAGCGCACAGGATATCGGAGGCCAGACGGCAAGGACAGCGCGGCAGCGGATGGTGGCCGCCTGTCGCCGTGCGGCCGCTTGGCCCCCAATCAGCCGTCATGTCGTGGCCTAGCTCTTGGGCGCCCAGTTCTCTCCATCCCATCGGCTCGCCGGCGATGACGGCCTGGTCACTGCGAGCGCCACCTCGGTAGGCGCAAGCCCTACGCCAAGAGTCATAGATAGGAGTCTGCCAGGCGGACGCAATCATACCGCAAGGTGGCCGTTGTGTGAAGCGGCGGGCTGCACTGCCCGGAAAATGCCACCATGGCAGCCGTGCACCCCCGGGGTGCCAAGTGGAGTGCGGCCTCTACCGAGATGCGGGGATCGCCCGGTGCAAGGTTGGGCAGTTCGGGGTCTCTCTGCGGATTTGGCAGTCTGACCCGGCCAGGCCATGGTGTATGCCGCATAGAGCGGATCAGCATGAGAGCAGAAGCAGCGGCATGCGATCGAGAACGCGGTTTTCTGTAGCTCCGCGCTCCCGATCGCATGCAACGCTGGCGGGCGTCTATCCGGCCAGAAGGGCCCGCCTCATCCTTTGGTGCGAGATGGGCGCGCCTCCGCGGCCCGGGCCGGCGATTGCTTCCGCCGCTCCCTCATCTGGCCTGCCAGGAAGATGCCGGTGCCCAGGGTGATGCACGCCACCTCCCCAAGAGAGGCCACGAGACCGAATGCGCCCAATGCCGACAAGAGCGCCAGGATGCTCCGGCCAACGCCGCCGAACAGGCCGGCGGCCAGGATGGACCAGCTCGCCACCTCTTTCTGCCGGCGCGGCAGGTCAAGCCGGTCGATGGCCAGGCCAAAGAAGCCGTTGATCAGGGCCAGGAACACCGCGTAGCCGTGAACGACCTTCCAGGTCTGATACTGCTCGCCGGTGAGCATCGATCCGCCAAAGAGATCGACCGTCAGTGGAACGCCGACCACGACCCCGAGCGCCAGAAACAGCGCAATTCCAAACACGATGTTCTTTCTCCCCACGTCCGTACCGTTCAAGATTGCACGCATCGTTGCCTCCCTGTGGTTGTAGAGTCATGCTTGTCCCGGTCCTGGAGGGATCCGGGGGGCGCCTCCGCCAGGCACCCCCCGGATCCCTCCAGGAGCCCCGGGCACCTGTCATCCGGACCGTGCCGGGCGCCCGGCCCTGAGCCCCCCCAAGCCGGGCACGAGGAAGATCACGCCCAGCGCGATCAACAAGATCGCAAAAACCGGCACCTCGAACGGCAGGCGCAGGACCGAGGCCATCAACTCCAGGCCGCCCAAGGCGACCGCCAAGATGCCCAGAGCGGTCGTAAAGCGGCTGGCCGGCAGCCCGCTGGCCGCCCGCGCCACGTTCAGCGCGATTAGAATCACGCCGATGCCGATCGCGCCTGCGCCTGCGGGCAGGGAGCCAAAGAGCTCCGTGATCCCCCACCAGATGAAGAACGCCCCCCATGCAACCGATTCCAGGTTGCTGTTGAGTTTCCGTGTGTTGTCCATCCTTCCTCCTTAGTCCATTGGTCACAAGTTAGGGCTCTGATGGATTTGTCAAGTCGAACAGGTCAAGTGGAGACGGTCGATGTTTCCGTTTGCGTTTGAGAACCCCGAGCAAGATCGCATTGTCAGCCAGGTAGGCGACGGGGTCCGTTGTTTCGCCCCGATGATAGGCTGTAGCGAAGTAGTATACGCTGCGATATACCATCTCCAGGGAAACAGCCGCAAACGGCTGATTCAGTCGCTCAGCCACCGCATCGGTCAAGTCAACCAGGACCGCGTACAACAGCCAGGTGGCCCACAACTGAAGCTCGACGCCGTTTTGCGAGCCGACCCAGAAGTACGCCAGACCCAGCAAGCGCTTCACGATGTTGTACGCATCTTCGATTCGCCAGCGCTGCCAGTAGAGAGCCACCACGTAGGGCGCCGGCAGACGCTCCGTGTCCAGTTCATTGGTCAGGTAGCGATACCACTTGCCCTGGTACAGAACCTGGGTGAGGCGAACCAACTGGCGGTCATCGCCCTTGCCGATCCAGACCAGGATCTCATGGACTTGAGCGGTCTGTCGCAGATAGCGCTCGACCTCATAGGCCAAGTTGCTCTTGGCACGAGTGATGAAGGTAATGCCGGCCATCGTCAGTCGGGCATAGACGCTGAAGTTGGTGTAGCCCAGATCGAAGAGGAGCAAGCTGCCAGCCTTGAGCACCTCCAGAATGCGCGGCCAAAACCGCTGATCATGGGCTTGGGCATCCTCTTCGTACCAGATGTGACGCGGCAGCCGCGAACACAAGTCCAGCAAGGCCGTCATTCGCCCGGCCAATGGATTCGTTTCCGCATCCCGCAGCAAGCCGACCTTGCGCAGCAAGGCATCCAGCGTGGACCCATCCTGAATGACGACTTCGGTGTAGCGCCCTTGAGCCCAGGCAATCTCCGGCGGCAAAGGCCGTTGTCGGCTTCTCCAGCGCGTCTCCATCAGCGGCAAAACCGCCAGGAGAACTCGCAGAAACAGGGTGGCCGGAAAGGTGCGGAACCGTTCCGACAATGCCTGTTGACTGACTTTGCGCGGTTCGGCCCACAGCAAGCCCTCGGTGACCAGCATCTTGGCCAGCTCAGTGACCGAACCGATCTGCCGCCACACCATGCTCAGCACGAGGGCAACCATGACCGGCAAGTTAAACGTCCGTTCACGCAGGCCAAGGCGGTGAAAGTGGGCGACCTGAGCCAGCGTGGCGGGATGAATGATCTCCCTCAGTCGACCGGCAATCTGCTCGCCCGGTGGTGCCACATCCGGCCGCTTGCTGCGGTCTCGCTGAATAGCCCGTGTATGACGCACGGAACTTGGTTTCTTCGGCGCTTTGGTGGGTCCATTTGTGTCACTCATGCACCCATTCTGCGCCGAAACATGCATTACGTCAAACACGACAGGCAGGATCATCATTTTGACACACCGTCTGGCGGACTTGACAGTCTACTCAAATGCTTAACTTGTGACCAATGTCCTTAGTCGATAGTGTTTTCACTCATCCCGACCCTCCTCCGCTGCGCCGGGGGACCCGGGTCTCCCCACGGGGCGAGAGAGCGAAGGGCGGGCAGGCTCCGCTCCTACGGGTTTGGTGCACGGCACGGCTTGATTGACAGACAGCAGCGCCAGGTTGAGGCGATTGAGTTTGTTCAGGAGGCCCATCAGCGCCGCCTGGTCCACGATGCTTCCGCACAACACCATCTCTCCGTTGTCCAGTAACCGCACCTCCATGCCCTCCAGCCACTCCGACCACTTGTCGTTCAGGTGACCTTTGACGCAGATCTCGAAGAATCCACCAGCCGGCGGGTGCGGGTCGACGTTTCGATCCCCTCCATCCGGTGCGCATCTATCCGTAAGTCTCTCGTGTTTGTCCACCATCTTTTCTCTGCCTGGTACTCTACCAGGTTTCGGACGCGAAATCATCGCCCAAAGGTTGTATCCGGGGTTGTATTGGGGGTTGTATTGGTGCAGTGTGCCGGCGGGCTACTCGATCAGGCCAAGCTCTCGGCCCAGGGAAACGGCCTGCGTCCGGCTGGTCACACCCAGCTTGCCATAGATGTTACTGATGTGACGCTTGACCGTGGCCACCGAGATCACGAACAGGTTGGCAATGTCCTGATTGGAGCAGCCGGCCGCGACTTGCACCAGCACTTCAAGCTCACGCACGCTCAACGGCTCGACGAAAGGTTGGGCAGGCGGCCGGGGCCGGCCCGGCGCGCCCAGCGCGGCCAGGAGCCCGGCCACGAAGGCATTGCCCGGTTGGCGCGCCCTGGCCTGGTGGAGGAGCCTTGCCACGGCCTTGCCCTCGTCGAGGAAGACGCGCATGAAGCCTTCTGGCTGGGCAAGCATGAGCGCCCTTTCCAGGGCAGCCCGGGCGCCGGCCCCCTCTTGTTTGCCCTGGAGGGCAAGCGCCTGAAGAACGAGGAGCTCGATGACCTGGCCCGTGCGCTGAGCCCCCTCGGCCTGGTGGAGCAAACGTCGGGATAGGCTCTGGGCCGCGTCATGGTTGCCTTGAGCCAGCAGGAGCCGCAGCAAGATCACGTACTCGGGCTCGCGCAGGTACGGAATCTCGTCGCAGGGCGACAGTCCGCTCGTCTGAACGAGGTGCGAAGCGGGCTCGAGATGTCCGTAGGCCATCCACAGGCGTGCCAGGGCGGAACGCAGCCGGATCGCCTGCCTGGGTTGGAGGGGAAACTCGGCTGCGAGTCGCTCGGCGGTGCGCATCGCTTCGTGCGCCTGTTCGGAATGGCCCTGCGCGTGCTCCAGCCGGGCCAGCATCGCCGCGCCCGTCGCTTGAAGCTCCGTGTTCCCGCCCCGGCGGCTAAGCTCGAGAGAGCGTCGGAGGTGTTGGGCTGCCGGTCCCAACTGGTTCCACTCGTATGCCACCCGGCTCAGCCAGAAGTAGACTTGGCCGGCGAGCGGCGACTGTTGCCCATCCGGGCGCTCGGCCATCGACAAGGTGCCGGAAAGAATCCCGGCCGCCTGGTGTAGTTCCCCCTGCTCGATCTGAATGCCGGCGAGGTGAGAGTTGGCCATGATGACGAGGTGGACGTTGCCGGCGGCCTGGCCCATGCTCACCGCCTCCCTATAGGCACACCCGGCCTCGTGCAGAGCGCCGTTCATCCAACTGGCGTCGCCCAGGATAGTAGTCGCCAGACTCCGTATGCTGATCGAGAAAGGAATGTCATCGGGCAGGCAGTCAAGCGCCTGCCGGGCGAAACCAGCAGCCCGGCGGGTGTCCCCCTGGATGTTGGCGTGATGCGCCCGGGCTGCAGCCAGGCTGCCCAACCCGATCCGGACCTCGGCGACCGGTTCAAGCGAGGAAAGGGCACGCTCGGCTGCTCCAAGCAGTTGCTCGACCCCGTCCAGGTGCCCGGTGAGGGTGAGCGCCCAGGCCTTCAGGATGTCCAGCCAGGGACGGTTCCGCGAGTAGGGCTCGACGGCTTCGATCCACTTCCGGAGCGTGATCACCTCGCCGGCCATCAGGAGCTGGCAGCCATTGCCCTCCACAAGCCGGGCGGAGCGGCCGCCGTCTCGGGCCAGGAGGGCATGGTGGATCGCCTCCGGGATTTGCTCGCTGTGCTCGTGCCATTGGGCGGCGCGGCGATGCAGATCGGAGAGCCGGTCCGGAAATCGGTGCTCCAGGTGCCGGTTGAGCACGTCGGCGAAAAGGTGATGATAGCGGTACCAGCGCCGCTCGCCGTCGAGCGGGATGAGGAACAGATTCATCCCTTCCAGCGTTTCCAGCATCGCCTGCCCGTCCACGGGCACTTGGCCCGCCTCGACAACCGCGTCGCACAGGGGCCCGCACAGGCGGTCCAGGATCGACGTCTGGAGCAGAAAGGAGCGCACCCGCTCGGGCTGGAGCCGAAGCACCTCCTCCACCAGGTAGTCCATGACGTAGTGATGGCTGCCGGTGAAGGCCGAGACGAATGCGTGGACATCCTCGCAATCCCGCATCGACAAAGCGGCAAGCTGCAGGCCGGCGATCCAGCCCTCCGTCCGTGCCTCCATGGCGACCACGTCCCCAGAAGACAGAGACAGGCCCATCGCCCCATTCATAAAGAGGGCGACCTCGTCGGGCGTGAAACGGAGCTGGCCGGCCCGGAGTTCGACGAGCTGGTCGCGAGCGCGCAGGCGTGCAAGGGGAAGCGGCGGATCGGTCCGGCTGAGGAGCGCCAAATGCATCGGCGCGGGGGTATGCTCCAGAAGGAACGCGAGCATCTCCAGGACCGGCTGGGCGTGGATGGCGTGAAAGTCGTCGAGGACCAAGACGAACGGGGCTGCCTGCTCGGCCAGCTCGTTGACCAGGAGGCTCATGACAGGACCCGCCGGCGCCGGCATCCCGGGGAGCGCCTGGAGGTCCACCCCGTCGACGTGAAGGGTCGGGACGATTCTTCGTAGAGCGGTCGTCAGGCCCTGGAGAAAGCGAATCGGATCGTTGTCGCTTTCGTCGAGGGAGAGCCAGGCCGAGGGGAGGGCGGTTGAGGACAGCCAGGAAGCCACCAGAGTGGTCTTGCCGTAGCCGGCCGGGGCAGACACCAGCAAAAGCCGTTTGCCAGGCTGCAGCGCTTCGTCGAGCCGGCGCAGCAGGCGCGGCCGGGAAATCAGGTTCGCCCGAGGTGGCGGCATATACAGCTTGGTCGTCAACGGCGATGGGACGGCCATCCTCCCCCCTTTTGCCCGGTCACGCACCGGAACCACTTTGTCAATAGCCTGTTTACATTGTACCACGAATCTCGTCGCCAGCGCAAAACCCGGCCCGCAACCTTATCGCCGGACGCAACACCGGAGGGCAGAGGCAGAGAGCGAAAGCCGAGTTCTCGTCAAGCAGGTTCGTTCGACGGGGGAACACGCCCGTGTCGTTTCGCTGTGCCATGCCGTGCTCGCCTGCTCCCGGGGCGCTGGCAGGGGCGTTGTAGACCTTGACGCGGAACAGGCCGGAGGAGGGCGAATCCTTCTTGTATGAGTGGGCGCAATCGACAAGTCTCCTCTGGGCTCATGACCCAGATCGCGATTCCGAGACCGACGGCCACACCAACGATCTGGAATGGCGAGAAGGTGGCTCCTCGCGCAGTCCTTCAGGTGCTGGAGGACCATGCTCACTTGCTCCGCCTGCGATTTGACATGATGATGAGAATCGGGTACAATATGGCGAGACTCGATAGGTCGTGCTACGGCCTATCATTGTGGCTCTGTGCATCTACAGCTTAAGGAGACGTACATGCGTGAACCGTTTGAGGACCGCTCGCCTCTGACCGAGGCCACCTTCTACATCCTGGTCAGCATGGCGGTGGAGCCGAAGCACGGCTATGCCATCCTCAAGGATGTGAAAGAGGTTAGCCAAGGCCGGGTTGCGCTCAGCACCGGGACGCTATACGGAGTGCTCAGCCGGCTCCTCGACCAGGGCCTGATCGAACGGGTGGAAGAGGAAGAGGCCGGGGAGACCGGCAGGGTGCGCAAGTTCTACAGCCTCAGCCGCTGTGGGCGCCGGAGGCTGGAGGCTGAAATGGAGCGCATGCTAGGCCTGGTGGCTGCTGCCCAGCGACGCCTGGCACAGTCTGGAGGCTAAGTCCTGTGGGAAAGAGGTTGGTAGGTCTCTATTCTTGTATGCTGGCCTGGCTACCGCAAGGCTTCAGAGAAGAGTTCGCCGAGGAGATGATGCAAGTCTTTGCAGCCCGAGTGCGAGAAGCCGGGTCCTGTGGAAACAGGGAGGTGTTCTGGACGTTCATAAAGGAACTGCGCGCCTTGCCCGGACTGTGGCTGGTCGCGTACCAAAGGGAAAGGAGAGTCTCTAACATGAAGACCTGGGAATCAAGTGCTGCGCCGGATGACCGGAGCTCCTGGGGCGCGGCCTTGGCGGCAGCGCTGCCGCTCGTCGGGTTTGTCTGTGTCTTTGCCATGGCCGGGGTGGCCCGCCGCCTCCTTGGTGCGATTCACCTGGAGGTCCTGTTTCGCCTCTTATGGGCCGATGCCATGCGGATTGCGGTGATGCCGATCGTCTTCTATCTGCTACTGTTGGGAGGGTTACTGGCCGCCTGGCTGAAAGATTTCCCACGCTGGTCGTACCCGTACCTGGGATGGCTGTTGGTTTTTCTCGTCCCGAGCCTGGGTAGCTCCGGCCTGAACGACCCAACCCTGTGGCGGATTTGGGGGCCTCTGTTGGTCACGCTGCTGCTCGCCATCCTGCTGCGCCCGTCGCTAAAGCCCCTGCGCGCGCTTTTTCACGGCTGGCGGCAAGACTGGACGCTGTCCGTTTTTGCCGTACTGGGTATCGTGGCGTTCCTCAACCTTTTTGACGAGATGCCCGGACCAAGGGAGGCCTGGCAATCCTTATGCACAGCAGTACTGGTGGTTGGTGCAATAGCCTATATGCGCATCTCCAGCAGAACAGGCCGGGTCGCTGTCCTGCTGGGCAGCATGGTCGTGAGTGTGGCGCTGGGCGCGGGTGTGAGGGCCTATTACTGGCATGGGCTGTCCGACAGTGTGGTAGGCTGGGCCGCGTGGTTTGTCGTTCTGATGGCTCCGGCGCTATTCTCGGCGGCCCTGAGGCGTCTCCGGCCCAGCCGATTGGCCGGGCAGTGAATCAACCTTGCACAGCCGTCACTGAGAGCGCATAAGCGCAACCTAAGGAGCTCAGCTTCTTGGGATAGTGGTTCGGCTGGACATGGTGGTGCACAGATCTGGGAATCAGATCGCGGATGCGGCCTGTCCTTCTTGTAAGAGTGGGCGCAATCGACAAACTGGGCACACTATGAGCGCCCGCATCCCGATTGGTTGACAAGCTTCTGGCTTCAGGGAGCTTTGTGCGCTGCGTAGGAATGTGGTATAATGTCCCGAAAGGGACCGGAGGAGGTGAACCTGCATGGCCACTGAAGCCTTGACACTCGATCAAGTGCTTGACATCAGCGGGCAACTCAAGCCGTCTGATCAGCTCCGACTGATCAGCGTGCTCTCGGAACGTCTGCGCCGAGAGATAGGACAAGGCTCCGAACTGGTGGATATGCTATCGCTGGCTGGTGTGGGCGCAGATCTCTGGGCACAAGTCGACGTAGCCGCTTACCTGGAACAGGAGCGCGCAAGTTGGGACAACTAGAGCGAGACCTGGCGCAGCATGACATCGTGGCGGTGGACACGGCGCCCTTCATCTCTGGGAACGACATGCGCGCTACTTCCCTCTTTCGGAGGCGCTTTTCCGCCACCTGGGCAAACCCAACGTGCAGGGCATTACCTCTATCATCACCCTGATCGAGACCTGCGTGCTCCCTCAGCGGCAAGGCCGTCTGGACCTGGTCGCAGCGTACCAGCGATCCTTGCTCCAGTCTCGCCAACTGCGGATGCTTTCCATCGACGCTTCTGTGGCGCGTCGGGCCGAGACCTTCCCCCGAAAGAGCGGATAGGCAAATAAGCGGAACTGGTGTATACTACTTTCGGAGGAAGAACCATGACCAAGTCCAGAAAAGTCTACACTCGCCAATTCAAGGAGGAAGCGCTTGAGCTGCGCCAAACGAGCGGCAGGAGCGCCAACCAGCTTGAACGGGAACTGGGCATCGGGAAGGGATGTCTCACCCGGTGGAAGCTTGAGTTGGCAGCGGAGGGCGAACAAGCCTTTCCCGGCCATGGTCGTCTCCCGGCCGAGCAGGAACGGCTCCGGCAACTGGAGCGCGAGAATGAGATCCTGCGCCAGGAGCGCGACATCCTAAAAACAGCCATGGCCATCTTCTCGCACCCAAAGCCATGAGGTTTCAGGTGATCGACAATCAGCGAGGCACGTTTGCGATCACGCGCATGGTTGGGGTGCTGGATGTGTCGCCCGGCGGCTACTATGCCTGGCGGGCACGGCCTGTTAGCGCGCGAGAGATGGCCAATCGACAACTCATCGAGAGGATCAAGGCCGTGCATACGGCCAGCTACGGGACCTATGGCAGTCCACGCGTGTTCAGTGAGCTCCGGGCGCAGGGCATGACCTGTAGCCGGAACCGCGTGGCTCGTCTGATGCGTCTGAACCACGTCCGAGCCAAGCAGGTCAGGCGATATAAGGTCACGACCAGGCGCAACCCGGCTCATCCGGTGGCGCCCAACGTGCTGAAGCAGGACTTTGAGGCTGTGCGCCCTGACCACAAATGGCTGGCCGACATCACCTACATC
>Ga0315286_10008511_pt1 | contig 10105 bp, 8 predicted proteins | sample YL17G10_0_MG_FD_205038 | JGI IMG/M metagenome (GOLD analysis project Ga0315286, IMG submission 205038) | Sediment microbial communities from Yellowstone Lake, YNP, Wyoming, USA - YL17G10_0 | ecosystem: Environmental > Aquatic > Freshwater > Lake > Sediment | place: USA: Wyoming | collected...
CCAACGTAGCCAGTCCTGTCTATGGCATACGGCCCTTACTGCTGCAGCCCAGCCACGCTGAAAGCGGGGGCCTCTAAGGGGAATGAATGATTCTGGAGCCCGCGGCCGGCAGCGACCAGACCAAGAACTTTGGCCCCGAGGGATCTCCGGAACGCTTGGCCGGATGACGACGTTGGGATTGGTAAGGAGGCTGGAGATGGCTACACGCAACAACATGGGGGCACGACTGTCGTGACCCAAGTTCGACCGCCGAAATGCAACATCAAGTCGCGGTCGACCCCCGCGCCAATTAGGGTGCACAATCTACGCCCACCCTGGCAAGGGGGTCTTTCCTCGTCGGCTACAGGTGTCAACAAGTTCATTACGCCGCTGCGAGCCATGTTTCATCGCCCGAATCCCGACGCACAGCGATTCGAATGCCTGGAGATGGGGCGGGAAGCGGCCGACGGCTCATTGAGCGTCGTGCCCCCGCCGGCGAGCCCGGCCCGCCGACGAATGCTATAATGCCGCGGACCAAGGGGCCGAGGAGAGAAGATGCCACGAACCCAGAACCGCGCCGTGCTTGCCTGGATCATTGCCTTTGGTTCGTTAGCCATCGTTTTGGTCGTCTACGGCGGCTTTGTGCGGCTGACCCGATCTGGCCTTTCCATAGTCGAATGGAATCCGGTGATGGGTGCTGTTCCGCCGATGACTCAGCAGGCATGGCAGGCCGAATTTGCCAAGTATCAGCTCACGCCCGAGTACCAGCACATCAACATGGGGATGACCGTTGGCCAGTACAAGGAGATCTTCCTGATTGAATGGCTGCATCGAATTATTGCCCGTATTGCCGGGTTCGTGTTCGCCATTCCCTTCGTTGTCTTTGCCTGGAAGCGGATGATTCCGATTCGAGAGATCAGCCTTTACGTGCTGATGGGCATGCTCTTTCTAGCCCAGGCAACAGTGGGTTGGGTGATGGTTGCCTCGGGTCTCGTTGACCGGCCCGCTGTGAGTCATTTTCTGCTCACCGCGCATCTATTCCTCGCTCTGGCGCTCGTCGGCATTTCGCTGTGGACCGCTCTGGGGCATGCGTATGGCTTTCCCGACTACCGGCACCCACCAAAATGGTCTCTCGCCAGCACGGCGACCACGGTGGGTTTTCTGGTGCTGCTGGTGCAAATGGCCTATGGCGGGCTTACAGCCGGCCTCAAGGCCGGGCACGTCGCGGAGACCTGGCCGCTCATGCTGGGTCGCCTCGTGCCGAGGGGCATGCTAAACCAGATACGACCACCGCTGCTGAATCTGGTGGCAGCGCCGCTCACCGTGGCGTTCATTCATCGCTGGCTTGCTCTTGCCGTTCTGATTGGGGCATTGCTCGCTGCGTGGGGGATTTCGGGGCTATTTGCCACACCTGACCTGAAGTTCGGTATCCGGCTGGTCCTACTTATGACAGCCGCGCAAATAGGCCTTGGCATCGCCGTCGTCCTGTCCGACGTTCAGATGGCACTGGCTCTTCTGCATCAGCTGAATGCCGTTGGGCTCTTCGCCGCTTTCGTGTACCTGCTCCATCGGCTGCGCGCGAGAGATCGCGTTCAGGCCCGATGATTGCCTCGAGCAAGCGTCGCGTTCCGCTGCACGCTATCTTTGTGGCCTGAGCCCTGATGCAACCCTTCTTCTCCGCGGCCTATCCTGGGCCTCCATTTGTAATACTTGGGATCCCCCACATCGGCGCTCTGGCGGCCCTTGTCCTGCTAAACCTCGTGCTTGCAAGATTCAGGAAAGCGGGCGAACGGACAAGAGCGGCAATCCGATATTGCCTGGCCGGAGTTCTTTGGGCTGCAGAAATCTCATGGCATGTGTGGAATGTGGCCGTGGCGACCTGGAGCGCTCGATACCTGCTCCCTTTGAATGTCTGCAGCATCCTGATCTGGCTTTCCGGCTTCATGCTCATCTTCAAGGATCGTCGGATCTACGAGTTCGCTTACTTTCTGGGAATTGGAGCCGCCGCCCAGTACCTCGCTACTCCCGATCTGGGGATCTACGGCTTCCCGCATTTTCGCTTTTTCCAGACGTTTCTCTCCCACGGGCTGCTGCTGACGGCCCCCATCTATATGACGGTTGTTGAGGGATTCCGACCCAACTGGAGGTCCCTGTTGCGCGTGGTCTTGTGGACCAATGTCTACATGGTAGCAATCTTCCGCCTAAACCTGGCACTCGGCAGTGACTACTTGATGCTCAATGCGAAGCCCGCCACACCTAGCCTCCTGGACCTCTTGCCGCCTTGGCCCGTCTACATCGTCTTCATGGAGCTGATTGGCCTCCTTACGTTCCTGCTGCTGTATGTGCCGTTCCTGGTGGCGGACTGGAGATCCGGGAGGAGCCGGCTGCCTCGGCATGATCCCCCAGGCCGTCCGCCAGGTCAGGGAGCCTGACCCCCATGCACGTTGGGCGGCGCTAATTACATACGATACAATATCGTCACACCGGGGCGATGGCGGAATTGGCAGACGCAGAGGACTTAAAATCCTCCGGTGGCGACACCTTGTGGGTTCGACCCCCACTCGCCCCATCTTCGGCTTCGCGGGGTTCCAACCGCCTCCCACCTGCCCGTGGACCACTAGGCATGTACATCGATCGGCAACAACTTGAGGCACTCGAGGATAGGTCCCTGGCACCATATGGGGTGCGCAGCAGGGATACAAAGGGTCGCGCGTATCTGGACGATGAGCCCGAGTACCGGACGGCGTTTCAGCGCGATCGGGACCGCCTCATTCACACCACGGCCTTCCGGCGTCTTGAGCACAAGACCCAGGTATTTATTACGTACGAAGGTGACTACTTCCGGACGCGCCTGACGCACACACTGGAGGTCGCTCAGATTGGCCGTACAGTCGCGCGTGCCCTGGGCGCGAATGAGGATCTGGTGGAGGCCATTTGTCTGGCGCATGACCTGGGCCATTCGCCTTTCGGGCATTCAGGCGAGGTGGCTCTAGCCCGATTGATGAAAGATTTCGGCGGGTTCGATCACAACCGGCAATCGCTGCGCATTGTCACCGAACTCGAGCAACGCTACCCCCAGTTTCCTGGACTAAATCTGACCTGGGAAGTGCGGGAAGGCATGGTCAAGCATGAGTCTGAATACGATGTTGCGGATGCCCGGGAGTATGATCCCAGCTTGCGCGGTAACCTCGAAACCCAGATCGCCAATGTCTCAGATGAGCTCGCCTATACCACGCACGACCTCGACGACGGCCTGCGATCCGCAATGATCTCGCCGCAGGCTCTCGAGGGCATGGCGCTGTGGGAGATCGTGCGGGAATCTTTTTCCTCGCAGGGACCCGAGCTGGGCGAATTAGATCGCCACCGCATGATCCGGGAATTGGTCGGATTGTTGGTGACGGATTTGATTCGAGCCACGGATCAGCGCCTGAGCACTGCGGGGGTCCGCTCTCCCCTTGACATCCAGCAGCTCAAGACCAATGTGGTTGGCTACGGCGAAGATATGACTCGCCACAACCGGGAGCTTAAGGATTTTCTGTTCAAGACCCTCTACACACACTACCGGGTGCTGCGCATGGCTAGGAAGGCCGAGCGCGTAATCGCGGATCTATTCCGTGCGTACTGTTCTGAACCTTCCATTCTGCCCGATAGCGTCCAGGCCGTTCTGGTCAAGCGCGGTCTCGAACGCTCCGCCTGCGACTACATAGCGGGCATGACCGATCGTTTCGCTGTCGATGAGCACCAGAAACTATTCGACCCGCGCGAAAAACCCTGATGCCCAGCGCCGTCACCTCCCCCAGGTTGCCAGATGGCTGAAGCCGTCTACCTCACCGAAGAGGGCGCAGCCAAGCTGAGGTCCGAGTTGGAGGAACTAAAAGGGACCAAGCGCTTGAATTTGGCCTCGCGCTTGCGCTCGGCTATCCAAATGGGTGATCTGTCAGAAAATGCTGACTACCACAAGGCGAAGGAAGACCAGGCATTTCTCGAGGGCCGCATTCAAGAAATTGAGCGCCTGCTTCGCAATGCCGTGATCATAGGGAAGACAATTCCAAGCGACACGGTGGGAATTGGGAGTCATGTGGCTATTCAGGAGGGAGACACTCCCCCCGAGCTTTACCACATCGTCGGTGCCGCCGAAGCCGATCCCCGGAAGGGACGGATTTCAAATGTATCCCCCATTGGCAAGGCGCTAATCAATCACAGCATTGGCGACGTCATTACCGTGCAGACGCCCGGCGGTGCGACCCAGTTCCGGATCGTGAAGATCGAATAGGCCGAAGCGAGCCTCCAGCAAGGCGCGAGGCTGCCAAGCCATTGCTGCGCTTCAGGCGTGATCGGACTTGCGCCAGATCGCCAGTTCTAGCGTTGCCCGCTCGAAGTAGCTCTTGTCGGGCATCGCCCCGTCTCCGTAGCGCAGATCGACAACCGTCGCAAGCAGTTGCAGAGTTTCGGTTTCCAGCATGATCTGCTTCTGCGCTTCGACCTGGATCAATTCACCCTTCGCCTCCAGCCGGCCTCGGATGCCCGGGTCGGAAAATGCATGGGCGCTCATTAGAACCTTCGTGGCGGTCTTTATGTCGTTCTTGTCGAAGAGCCAGATTTCGAGCGCAGTGACTTTCTTCGGCTCGCCGATGCCGATAGTCTCGGATACGCCCACGCCGTACTCTCCCAGAAAATCCCCGCTGGCGGTGTCTATACTGAAAGACTCATCGTAGAGATCGTCGCCCAGCACATACGTGGTCATATTTTGGGTAATCGGCGGCGCGCCACCTCCGGCCTCGAAGTTTGTCTTGCTCTTGGCGGGCTCGCGAGTCGACTCCGCCGCGCGTGCGCCTGCTGGACCACGGGCCCCAGATCGATCTGCACGCGCCCGACGCAGCCAGAAGGCAATTGTCGCCCCGGCTACGAGCACAAGCACAAGCACAGCCCCTGCAAGGATCGCCGTGCGCGACTTTGCCTGCGGTGCCGCCGCCTGGGTCACCGTAACGGCAGGGTTCGCGCCCTTGACCGCCTGTATTACCTGGCCAAACGCCACGATCACCACGGGATCTATTCCCTGAGGGTCTTTCTGGACTCTGACGAACATGGTCGCGGCTGCCGGTCCGAGGTTGTCCCAGCGTCGCACCGCAAGATTGGGATCGCGGTTGACGCGGAACGAATCGAGCGCCATCCGCAGGTAATCCTCCTGCAGGTCGGTACGCATTACCGCCGGCGTGGTATTGACGACCGTGACGGTCGCCCAACCCAACGGAATACCCAGCGCCACCCCGGCGGCCGCGGCCAGCAGGGCCAGGATCAGCTGTTTCTTGACTAGATCAAGCGCAGAAGTCATGTTGGGACTCCTTGCAAAAACCTTTGCCCGCCCGAATTATACAGGGTCTTGGGCGATCCGCAGTCACTCGCGGGTCGTTTCCGCCATCATGTCTTCCAGCTGGAATGTCTGCTGACAGTTGGTGCACTGCGCCTCGCGCTTGTTCGCCACGACCAGCAGGCCGCTGCAATTGGGGCATGGCCTCGCCAGGGGCCTCTTCCAGGACGTAAAGTCGCATGCGGGGTAGTTCGCGCATCCATAGAATGTCCGCCCCTTGCGCGTCTTACTTTCCACCAGCTCGCCCCCGTCTTTCGGGCACTTCACGCCGATCTTCTCAAGCCAGGGTTCGGTATAGCGGCAGGCGGGGAAGTTGCCGCAGGAAATGAATCTCCCGTATCGCCCGTATCTAATGACCAGTTCACCACCGTCGTCGGGGCATGCGCGGCCAATGGGCTCCGGCCCCGATTTCGTAATGGGAATCTCTGCCTGCGCCGTGATCAAGAGCTCTTTGAATGGCTCGTAAAATTCACGCAGCGCCGCGGTCCATTTCATCTCGCCGGCTGCCACCTTGTCGAGATCATCCTCCATGTGGGCGGTGAATTTGATATCAACGATCTCCGGGAAGTATTGGACCAGCAGATCATTGACTTGAATTCCGGTGTCCGTGGGTGTGAGGCGCTTCTCGGCCCGCTGAACGTATCCACGCTGCTGAATCGTTGACAGGATCGGCGCATACGTGGAGGGACGGCCGATGCCATTTTCTTCCAGCACTTGAACCAGTGAGGCCTCGGAAAAGCGTGGCGGTGGTTGGGTGAAATGGCGTTCGGGTATGAGACGGACCAGGTCCTGCACTTGTCCTTCCACCAGGCCCGCTGGGATCTTGACATTTTCCTCGTCTTCCTGCGACGGGCTGTCCTCGTTCTTGGCCTCCTCGTACACCGCCAGGAAGCCCGGAAAACGGACCACCGATCCGGAGGCCCGCAGCAGATACTCGTGCGGCGCGGCCCGACCCGTCACTTCTACCTGCAATGTGTCATAGACCGCGTTTTCCATTTGTGAGGCAACGAAGCGCTGCCAGATCAGGTTGTATAACCTGTACATGCCGGGCTCCAGCAGCTCTCGCACCTGGTCCGGCTCGCGCATTACGGAGGTCGGCCGAATGGCCTCATGAGCTTCTTGTGCGCCAGCGGATTTGGTCTTGTATTCGGGGGGCTCGGCTGGCAGGAAGTCCGCCCCGTAGCGCGATTGCACAAAAACGCGGGCCTCCTCTTGGGCGGAGGCCGCCACGTTTGTGGAGTCGGTCCTCATGTACGTGATAAGCCCGGTGGCGCCCCCGTTACCAACATCCTGACCCTCATAGAGCCCTTGGGCGAGAGCCATGGTTCGCTTCGCTGTGAAACCGAGTTTTCGCGAAGCGTCCTGCTGAAGCGTCGAGGTGGTAAAGGGGGCGGGCGGCCTCCGCCTACGCTCAGCGCGCTTGACTTTGCTCACCTCGTAGTCGGCCTTCCTCAGGTCCAGCAGAATGGGCTTGGTGGCGGCTTCGTCCGGCAGTTCGAGCTCCGCGCCGTCCACCTTCACAAGTTTGGCCACGAATGTCGTGCCCAGACCTTTCGGCTTGAACTCGGCATGGATCGTCCAGTACTCGACGGGAACAAAAGCATCGATCTCGCGCTCTCGATCAACAATCAGGCGCAGTGCCACCGACTGAACGCGACCGGCTGAAAGCCGGCTGCGCACTTTTTCCCAGAGGATGGGGCTAATACTGTAGCCAACCAGCCGATCCAACACCCGCCGCGCTTGTTGCGCATTCACCAGATCCATGTCCAGCGCCCGCGGATGGGCGAACGCCTCCTTGATCGCCGGCTCGGTAATCTCGTGGAAAGTAACGCGACGCGCCACCGCCGGATCAATCTGCGAGGCTTCCATCAGGTGCCAGCTTATTGACTCGCCCTCACGATCCGGGTCGGTCGCCAGGTAGACCTCTTGCGCCTTGCGCGCCAATTGCCTGAGCTCTTTGACGATCTCTTTCTTCTCATTCGGTACGCGGTACTTCGGCTCAAAATTGTTGTCCACGTCCACCGACAGCTGTGACCGCAGCAGGTCGCGCACGTGCCCGATGGAGGCCTTCACCGTATAGCCCCTTCCCAGAAAGCGCCCCACCGTCCGGGCCTTTGCGGGGGACTCCACAATCACGAGTTTCCCATCGCGCTTCTCGACCGCTGGAGTCCTTTCTGGCGGAGTCAGGCCATCGTGGGCCGGGGTGCGTCCCATTCGGAACAGCTTCGTCCCGCAGACCAGACAAATGCCAATCGTCACCGGCGAAGCCTTTGCGTTGAAGGTTGCCTGGGGGCTCTGTATTTCACGTTTGGTCTTGCACTTCATGCAATACGCTTCCATCAACTCTCCAGGACTCACAGGTACCTTTCCTGTTCGTGTTTCTTCAAGAGCTCAACCACGTCGCGCACCTTCTGCGCCTGGTCGGCCTTGCACACCAATAGCACGTCCCCGGTGTCGACGATCACCGTGTCGTCCATCCCGATCGTCACGATCAGGCGATCGCTGTTGTCCCCGTAGATCAGGGTATTATGGGTCTCCAGCGAAAGATTCTGGGCCGCCGAGGTCACATTCCCGCCTGCATCCTGGAGTAGCACGTCGAACAAGCTGTCCCATGAACCCACATCGCTCCAGCCTAGACCGCCGGCTGGAAGTACGACAACCCTGTCGGCGTTTTCCATCACACCGTAGTCAATGGTCTCGGACTTGAGGCCAGGCCATACGGACTGCAGCGTCTGCTCCTGTTCAGCGGTGCCCCAAGTACGTTGAACCTCGTCGAGTACCGAGGACAGACTAGCCATTTGCCGACGGATCTCATCCCGGATCACATCTGCGCGCCAGATGAACATGCCGCTGTTCCACGAGTGCTCGCCCGACCCTAGGAATGCTTGCGCGGTTTTCTCATCGGGCTTTTCCGTGAAGCGCCGCACATGGTACACGGGATATTTCAGGTTGTCCTCAAATGGCTTGCCTTGCTCGATATAGCCGAACGCCGTGGACGGATACAAAGGCGCAATCCCAAGCGTAACAAGGCAACCCTTCCTTGCCAACTCAAACGATTCCGTGAGCACGTATTGAAAGAGGCGGCCGTTTCGGATGAAGTGATCCGATGGGAGGATTGCCATCACGGCTTCGGGGTCGCGTTTCATTAGTACGGTGGCAGCCAAACCGACGACGGATGCCGTCCCGCGGGGCGCCGGTTCGATAAGGTAGTTCTCTGCAGGAATTTCAGGCACCTGGTGCTGAATTTCGGCAACCTGCGGCGCAACCGTCACCACGAGGATGCGCTCGGCCGGAAAGACGTCCGCGAGCCGAGCCACCGTTCCCTGCAGTAGGGTCTGTTCACCCAGAAGGGGCAGCAATTGCTTGGGGCGGTTCTTCCTGGAAACGGGCCACAGCCGTGTTCCACCGCCGCCTGCCATGATGACCGCGTAGTCGTGTTGCTTCATTGTCATTCTCTACGAAGGGTAGTCAGATTGTACCTCACGCACCGCGACGTACTGCATTCCACCGACTTGTCGCACCATGCCTTTCAATTCCATCATCACGAGCGCCGCCGAAACTTTTTCCACCGGCAGGCCCGTCTGGTTGCGAATTTCATCGACATGCAGCGGCTCGCTCCCGAGCGCATCCATGAGCCGCGATTCGACAGCATTGGCGGGAAGAATCTTACGCGCGGACTGTTGCTGCCCGACGCGCGTTAGATTGAGCGCCTGCAGGACGTCATCCGGGCTGAGCAAAGGCAATGCGCCATTTTGTATGAGCTTGTTGGCGCCTTTGCTCTGAGGCGCCAGTATGCTTCCGGGAACTGCAAACACTTCCCGGCCCTGCTCGGCCGCGAATTCAGCTGTGATCAGTGCCCCACTGGTTTCCCCTGCCTCGATCACGACGGTCGCCACCGAAAGTCCCGAAATGATCCGATTACGTGGCGGGAAATTCCCGCTGTCGGGCGCCGTCCCTAGGGGGTAGTCACTGAGAAGCGCACCTCGCTCCATGATACGATCCGCGAGCCCGCGGTTTTCAGGCGGATAGATACGGTCAACGCCAGAGCCCAGAACCGCAGCGGTCCTCCCGCCGGCCTGCAGCGCCGCAGAGTGTGCAACCGCATCGACGCCGCGCGCGAGGCCGCTAACGATTGTGATGCCACGCGAGGCCAGCGATGCGGACAGTTGTTCTGTCACCTGCCTGCCGTATGCCGTGACCCTCCTCGTGCCGACGATCGACACCGCGAAGTGATCCTCCGGTAACCATTCTCCCCGGACATAGAGCACCGGCGGCGGCTGTTCAATCTCCCTCAGCCGGGCAGGATAGGCCTCATCATCAGAGGTGAGAATCTGAATGCCCTGCCCCGCGATCTTTTCCCAAATCGCGTCCAGCTCCACATCTCTCCGCAGCGCGACTAGGCGGTCGATGGTCTTGGCGCCAAGGCCTGCAGCCCGAAGTTGTTCGGGGTCGGCAAGCCATGCCGTCCGGACGTCTCCGAAGTGCGCAATCAGCGATCGGAGCCGGACGGCGCCCACGCCTCGCACTAGATTGAAGCCGACCCAATAGCGCTTGTCGTCCATTTGACTGCCTACGACCTCGCGCCGCCTCGCAAGTATCGCCGATCTGAGTCGCGGTCAGGCACGTCCATCACCGCCCAGTCCGTCCGGTACTCGGACTCGGATGAGCCTGCGCTCTGGGTCCACGAGCAACACCACGGAAGCGATCACGGGCAGCAGGATCTCCCGCCCGACGCTCGGCTTCACCACAAAGACATCG
>Ga0315286_10008513_pt1 | contig 10103 bp, 9 predicted proteins | sample YL17G10_0_MG_FD_205038 | JGI IMG/M metagenome (GOLD analysis project Ga0315286, IMG submission 205038) | Sediment microbial communities from Yellowstone Lake, YNP, Wyoming, USA - YL17G10_0 | ecosystem: Environmental > Aquatic > Freshwater > Lake > Sediment | place: USA: Wyoming | collected...
AGTCTCACTGCAACCCGACGCGGTCTTTACTCCCCATGGAAATTTCGCAATCACAATCGATCAGAATCTGTCTCTGACGTTTCCTGGTGCGCAGCACGGTATCTTTATCGGTAGGCAGATTCAGAACCCCATACCGTTTCAGGGTGAGACGCTTCAGTATAAGCCCGAGCGCCTCGGCACCGATCTGATCCAGGTGAAACTTTTCATGCAAGATGGAACGGTGCAGAGAAAAGTAATCCCTGGCAATTACTTTTCAAACAAAGCGTTCGATCTATTGTTTGATGTGAATACGGAGCCAAGGAAAACGACGCTCCAATTTCCCCTGGAAGTTTCCGCCATCACCGTCACGGGGAAGGATCCGACCAGCAGTCTCAAGGTGGTACTTAAGAACACCTTCACGGGCTACGTTCGCGCCTACACGATCAAGGGCAGAACGGCTGTCGCCTATTTCGAAAATGGAGCCATTCAATGGAAACATTAATTTTAACCGCTAGTCCCAGTCCGTCTCCGATTCCTGCACCGATCGCAGCCGCCACGGATATCAACTGGAGCGATATGGTGCAAAAAATAATCACGGCCATTTCCGCCACGACCGCCAATCCAGTCATGGCGATGGTCGGAGTTGGAGTCGTCACGCTATTGGGGGTAATCGTGTATCTTGTTTTCAAAGTGAAGATTAACGAATGGCTTAAAAGAATCGCGCAGATCGCGACTGGTAAGGGCAAAGAAGATTTCGTGGATAACAACACTCCTACGAATCAGGACAACACCAATGCCGATAACGACAATCGGGGTAAGCTGGGCAAAACTAAAAAGAAACGGAAACGGTAAGTATTTGATACTTAAAGGAATTTATCCTTAGGAATAAGATTACGGATATGGTAAACTAATAGAATGAAGGACTTCGAAAAACTTTTTTGGATTGTTGAAGCGACGCATGAATTAAGAAAAAATAGAGGCGGCTACGTGGCTGCCAGTACCCTTTTTTCTGGTGCAAAAGATTCGCTTAAAATTTTAGCGCCCTATAGACCAACACTGTTGGGGGGTTTTGCAATCGGAGTGTATGCAGAACCTCGTGCTACCCAGGACCTTGATTTAACCATTTTACCAGAGGATCTGAATCCTGCGCTAGATGCTTTGATGCAGGAAGGTTTTCATCAAAAAGGGGTTACGGATTTCAAAGGGGTAATTCTTTACCACTTGGAGCGATCAGGTTTCAAATTAGATCTTCTCCAATTTCAAAGTAAAACTTTCCAACAAGGGTTGATAACACGAGCACAACCCAATTCCTTATTTGACGAAAATATTTCCGTGATATCTCCCGAAGATCTAATCGCAACTAAACTTTTGAGTTTTAGATCTAAAGATAAAATAGATATCATCTCTCTGCTTGAGACAAAAGAATTGCCACTCGATTTGGGTCAAATTAAAACTTCGACACAGGACCTGAAAATTTTCGATCGGTACTCCTTTGTTGAGGAACACCTGCCAGAATTTCGGAAGGGTTAATTTTAAACTATGGGCTTCCCAACACCTTCCGCACCGATACAAGCGACCGTGACCGACTTGGGACGTACTTATCTTGCACGTTCTTTCATGGGTGAAATTGTCTTTCAAGCAATCGGGTTTAGTGTAGGCCGCTATGGATATGCGATGCTTGATCCTACTCAAGTCATTCCTGTAGACGGAACCGAGACCGCCTTGGTCGATCCCGTTTACCCGAACTCCACTGGCGGGACACAACCCTTTGATGCGATCGAATCTCCCACGGTCGCTAGTCGAGTTTATGATTGTAGGTTGCCAGCTTCTCCTGTTCCCTCGAATGCGGATTACGGTTTAGGCGAGATCGGGATATGGGCAACGATTCTGAAATCAAACATCCCGAGTGAAGTCGGTACGACCTTTTTGTTTTCGCTGGCGCATATGCCTATTAGAGCCAAGACGAACAGAGACGTGCTACTCCTTCGGATGGTAACGAATTACTAAGAGAGGACTGGATGGGCAAGTATCAAGACTTTGTCAATATCGCCACTCAGTCCGTCCCCGACTACACGACCCTGCAGATCGTGCCCCGTGGCGCACCCATCTTCCCTGATCTCCTGATGACGGGGCAAATGCGTTTCGGAAGGCGCCAAGGCGCTAACGTTGCGGTTCTGAACCCTGATAACGAAGTGAAGTTAACGACTCCCGCGCAGATCAGCCAGATTAAGTTCAACATTGATCGCACGTTGAAGTGGTTTGAAGTCGGGGCTCTGCTTACTTTTAATAAAACCGAAATGATGATCTTGGAGGATTGGGATCCCAATACGAATCAGGTTCAAGTTACGGAGCCCCTTACGGTCACGTGGCCCAATGGCTCACCGCTCTATCTCTGGGCCACCCCTCTGATCGTACAGGTGAGTGCCAGTAAAGGCGACACGGTCCTGACGGTTCGTTCCCGCTACAACATCGTGAATGGCGATACGATCACGATACCCGTTTCGTCTTCTATCAATAGTTTGACGCAACTAACCGTTACGATTTCCCAAGCGGGCGGCACGTATCTTCCAGACCCAATCTACCCACATGTTTTTGCGCTTTCCTTAAGCGGCCCACTCCCCGTCGATATGTTATCGGAACAGAGCAAGGTTTTCCTTCGTGCTTACCCTGGCTACACCTCGACCGTGCAGTCGATCTCTCGTTTCCAGGGAAACCAAATGGGGCCTTTCCTCGTAGATTATTTATCCACCCCACTCGACAACATTCAGTCCTATGCCGAAACGTTTGCGATCAGAACTTTCAACGCGGCTAACGTCCCGATCGACGGAACGGGCGTCCGTTACGTGACGGTTGAAAAAAATACTCCTATCCTGAGCCTTCCGATCTGGGCAGAAGAATTGGTATTTTGGAAGGTGGAACGTGGAACGGGGGGATTCGCCCTGCCCAACAAGTATCGCCTCATCACGGACGATACAGGAAAAGCACGAGTCGGTACCAATCTGGTACCGGCATGGCAGACCGGGAACACTTGGAACTTTAAAGTGAAGTCCCCCTCCAACGGGTTGATCCGAATCTATACCGATTCGTTTGGGTATCAAGACTACAACATTCTGGCATTCCAATCTAAAACGATTCAACTCAGTACACCGGGACCATTCGCCTTCCTTGCGTGCGATACGGTGCAAGGGTCGTCCACCGTAACGGTCGTGAGCACTACAAATATGGTGACCGGTACGGCGGTTGTAGGAAAAGGAATTCCTGAAAATTCAGCAGTTCTTACTGTGCTTTCCCCCACTACCTTCCAGTTAGGAACGTTCACTTCGAACATGATCACGACCGGAAGTCCAATAAACGCAACCGCTACCGCTACCGTACCGCTGGCATTCACTCCTCCGAAGATCGGTCGAATCGAATTTTTGGCGCACCTTGAAACTCCAGGAGCGGAAGTAACGATTGCGGACGGTACGATTACGGGCGCGACCGTAAGCAGCATTCAATACACTTATGTTTTCAACGTGCTGGGCTATACGAATTACCAAGCAACCAGCTTGATCGTTAAACCGATGTTTCAAGCCCTTTCCGAAATGTATGCGCAGTACGATTCCGAGCAGAACTACGATAGTGGTTTCTTATACCTCTAGGAGTTATTTTTAATTAGATGCGTAGACACTACCGCCTTCAAGCCATGATCCCGGACATCGAATTACTGGCGGAGAAATCCCCCATGACGGCGGCTTTGCGTAAGCTGGTACAGGAAGCGGATTTTTATCAAACGATCTCACAAAATCCGAACCCCTACATTCGCAAGGCGCTTCGTGAACCGGTCGTAGCGGCAACCGACCCGTGGGCAGAAGTGATGTATCAGTCCCTCTACCTGACGGACGACAAGGAAGACAGGATCGTACTTCAAGAGCCTGCCACGCAAGATCCAACGGTAGGAATCTTGGTACTGAAAGCTGCTCGTATCCAAGGTGAATCCGGAATGGTGTTTTGTGGATCGGAGGAGCATCTTCAAAGTTTCATCTCCAAACTTCCCGAGTTCGAGGAACGTGGGGAAGAGTTGGATGAAAAAGAATTTCTTGAATGTCTATCAGAAGCTGCGGAAGCGGAGGGACTCAAGATCATTTATAAACAATTGAGTCCCGAGCACGGTGGAGACCTCGAAGCAGAGGACTCTGAATACTAATCAGGCAGCCCAACGGTAGGGCTTAATTCGACACTTTGCCAATCCTAGTACTTCACTCATGACGGTGCTGACCGTGTATTTGTCTGCGTACTCAGGTCCGCCTGTCGTATGCGCCTCTTCCCTTTCGCCTGTCTCGTATTCGATTTCCAATCGGGTAGAAGAGAGTGATAAGATCCGAAGGATCGGAGGACGTTCCTCGGAGGTGAGCAAGGAAATGGTACGACCTTCGCACATGACATCAAAGGTCTTTATTGGGCATTTAGATTCAGGAGCAGGAGGTGGGGGGATGTCTTCCACGACACACCATTCGTCGCCGGTTAATTCAATGTGAAAGCCTTGTTCACTGATCCACTGGACCCAGTTATCCTGAATCCAGAACGCGCGATCGTAATCTGGTTCTACATCCAGGCAGTCCCAGTGAAACGCGTTCCTGTACGCTTCTTTCACCATCTCCCGCGCCGTTAGGAATGGCAACGGTTTACCCTTTGGCATGGCTTCAATTTCGTGCAGAAAACGGGTGCCTGATTCGATGGGGAATACGCCATCCATCATGGGCTCTCCATGACGTGTTTTGGAAGGATAATCTTTCCAGGATACTTTATAGCCGTGAGAGATTGGTGTCATATCAGTAAAGTATATGGATCTTGACCTTAACAATCAATCAAATAAAACCCTAATAAAAACGGGGTTATTTTTAGGGGTATGGAACTTAAAAAACTTGAACGTATGGTCAAAATTCTCTTAAGAAACGGTTCAGGGGCACTTCAAAAAGAGTTAATAGAGGAAAGACCTCCTGAAATGCTGGAATCCCAAGTCATTGGGGATTTTAACAAATCTTTGCTCGAAACACTCCAAAAGAACATAAGGCAGTTTCAATTGTCGGATGATGACTTGAAGAAATTGATTGCCAGCAGATCCGATCTTAAGAACGATCCAAAGATTAAACATCAATTGGAAAACGTGAACGCATCCGTGCTGGCGGCCTACCCTCTGCTCGCCGCTATCAATGAAATCAATTCCTACCCACTCCTCAGCGAGATTGATAAACTTGAACCTTAAACTCGCTCCAACTTATCAGCCTGACTCGAACGAAGTAACGGTAGACTTTCGTTCCACGCAAGACGATCTCGTGACCACCACGATTGCGGATTCGGTCATCACTACACTTTACAGTCAGACGCTTAATGCAGTCGGAACTCCGACGAATAGTCAGTTGGCTCAAATTAAAGTCACGGCTGATTTTATCCAGCAGGAGCAGAATTATTTATTTCGCTTTCGCAATCCTCAACGGAAGATGAACCTGATCGTTACGGTTGATGCAACCTACGGGGCCAACACGTACACGGCAACTTCTCCTGTAGGCGAAGGCGTTTCGTCCCACTTCAGTATGGAATTGCCGCCCAACCTGACGTGGGAAACGGATCCTCTCCTGACCCCTCCCCCTCAGGGGGAAATAGATTTACCTCTCACGCCTGTTGCGGTTGTGCTGGCGCCAGAGATTCAGCAGTTCATCAAGACTTATGACTTCACGACCGCAACTCCTCCTTCCGAATTCGTTCTATTGAATTATGCAGGAGGAGGAAATCGGTTGTTGTTAAGCAATCGCACGAGCGCCTACTTTCCTCAGCCGCTCAATTTCGCCCCTTGGAGTCTATCGGCATACTTGTTCATGGAGCAAGGTGTTACGAATCTGATTCCCAATTCTTTCTTTTCACTCGTGACTAATCAGACTCCCACGGGTTTCGAAGTCTCTGACGCAGGCTCTGCCGTGCTGACGCAAGAAGTTAAGACTGACGCAACGCTCGCTACAGGTGCGCAGGTGTGGACACTCAGGTCTCAGCAAGGCAATCAGTTTACACCTTTCAGTCGCATTGTCGTTTCCGTATCGGATCCTTGCCCAGTCGTGGCGGGGCAGGCTTATTGCTTCTCGGTTTATGCCCAAGTCAAAAATTTGACGACCTTTACGATTCCTAAATTTCTGACTTTTACCGTCCAATGGCTTAACGGCACGACCCCTATCGCGGCCAGCACCCAAGAACATCCTATAGGAGACTTCCAGACGCTCAGCCTTGGCTCTTACGACGTGCAGGCGCCCGTAGGTGCTACGAACGCACGACTGTCCTGGACGCTCTCTCCAGTCGATCCTGGGGCGGATGTAGCGTTAATCCTATTCGCCCCTCAGTTTGAGCTTGGACTTTTTCCAACTTCCAGAACTCAGGGAACTCGTCAAACCGATTCACTCGGCATTCCGAACTACAACGCAGCAAATCAAAAGATTCGAATGCAATTCATTCCAGGTTTTTCGTCGGGGCAGGGAGGTCTCAATCGCGTCATCCTCGCGGGACCGCTGACCGTAACGCTCACCGCCACTCAAACTCTCTTTGTGGATGTAGATGGGTACGCATCTGCGTTCATGAGTTTAATTTTTGCGGCAGGAGATTTTGTGGACTTCACGATCGAACATCGTGCGGGGGAAATGGTAAAACTCTACAAGAATGGAATTTTAATGACTGCGGTGCCGCTCCCTGCTTTTAGTGTACCTCCCGCTACGCTAACGAGTACAGGAACGGGAATGGAAATTACATCGCTGACAGTTTTTAGTCGGGCATAAGGCGTTAACTTTATATTATGAGCAATATCTTAGGCGGACTGAACTACGACGCAGTGCTTGGATCTCAAGATTACCAATCCTACCGCAATCTCGTAGAGCAATCGATTTTGAGTCGTTTTCTTCTTACGGTCGGAACTCCCCCTCTCACGGTCCCTCAAACAGGGATTGTGGATTTTATAAATCCTGCTCAGATTTCTGCCTCTCAAACGACACGCCCTTATCTCGTTACGGTATCGAGTGTGAACCCACTCCAAGTACAAATCAATCCCGGGACTGCCGTCACGCCCTCGGGAGCGGTTTGCCAATCGGATGGATCCTTTTCGTTCACGTTAGACAGTACGCTCGCCAACGCCGTGAATGTGGTTTTCGTTGAGAATATAATCATTCCAGGCGGTACTGAATTGTTGAATGATTACAATCAACCCCTCTTCAGTCAGGATGTTCAATCCGTCCAGATCGGTTCTGCTCAACTCTCGGTGTGGAACAATGTAGCGAACTTCCCTCCTAGTCGTAAAAATAATATCGTCGTTCTGGCGGTCGTCTCTATTATTGCGGGTACAAATGGGGCGCTCGAACTTCAGATCGACATGTCACAGAACACTTACGCGTTCGTGCGGCCTTGGTTCAGTGTACGGGATACACAGCACCGCAGTTATGTAGGGACCGGAACCACGACGGTACAGAATCCGCACGGGACATCCTTCAATGATCTGACGACTTCCACGACTGGCGTAGGTTTGTTTGATGGATTGGTCGATGCTGGGTTCGTTACCTCGACCGATATTCAAATCAATAAAATGACAGGGGCGGTTTACTGCGTTGAAAACATTCAGGTCAGCCAGATCCGCACCGACACGTCAGGAACCATCACGGCCTTATCCGCTTATGGAAAACCAGGAGCTAAATACGTTCTGCTACTCGCTTACCCGACACGCTTAGGTTCTGTTTATCAGCAGGGCATTCCTGCCAATGCGATTGCAGCGGAAGTAATCCAGGGTACGAATATTTTGGTGTTTGGCCCGAATGAATTGCTGACCCAACCGATCACGGCAGAATATACGGAAGCGCAAGCTCTTCTGCCTCCCACTTCTTCGCCCACCAATATTCTGGTTTTCGGAGAACCTGCTTCGGGGGAACTGATTGTTTCTGAAGGATTAACGTTTTCCACCATCGCAAATCCTACGCTGGATATGAACGGGGTTGGACCTTATCCGCTCCGTTATACGGTTTATCAACTTTCCAGTGGCTCTCTTGTATCTTACCCGCAGATTCTGATCCCTTCGGTCCCTTTGACTACCATTGGAACCGCAATGGTTCCGCCGTCTTATACTTTACAGCAACCTGCTAGAATTCGCACCGCACTGACCTTCGCGCAGATCCAAGCGGTTCAAACCCCAAACCTAAAAGTAACGATCCAACTTTCAGGACTGGATAAGACCGGTACCGCCATCACTGAGCAAGTCGTGCTTTCGGTAGCGAATGGTTACGTAGATTCTCCCGTGCCGTCTGCTGAATATGATGGCGGAAATCAATACGTCATCTCGACTTTGACTTATGCGGTTCTTAATACGATTCAATTAATCGATGCCTCTTCAGAGAACTACGGTTCGGCTCAGATCCAGATCTGGGGAGAGATTGAGCCTGGAAATGCCAACCCGATCAACTACGCGACTCGGGTTGCGTTCGTGGATTGGAACGGAATGGGCGTTGCGAACATCGTGGATGCTCGTATGGTATCGATGGGGTTCTCTAGACCTAATCAATTCGATTTAGGAAGTGTCGGGCAGACCCAGTTGTCTTCTCTACGGATGCTCAGCACGATGCTCACGTCCCCGATCCTCGATCAGACTTCCAGCATCCTCTTTACAGAAAAGTTTGATGACCTGGCGAGGTTTGATTCCAAGCAAGGCTTCTTTACCGCTACGCCTGCGCAGGGTTTGATCATCATTAACGACAATACGATCGTCGCAGCGGGTGATACGATTACGGTTGCGCCTGGCAAGACGGTAACTTTTTTTGCTAATGGCGTCTCAACCAATCCAGCACTAGGTCAAGTCAACATTGGATTGAACGCCAACGACACCGTCTCTTCGCTAGTTTCAGTCATCAATAATTCTAACTTCAACAGCGGCGTTACGGCGTCCGCTGGATCAGGCACGAGTGTGAAGATCGCCTACACTGCGGTGCCTGGAACGCAGGGCAATTCATTTATCGTTACCGCTACCTTAAGCAATCCGCTCAGCATCACGGTCTCCGGATATTCTCGCGGATACGACCCTTACGGCGAATGTTATATTGATCGTTCTACTATTGGGCTTAAGAGTTTCGTGATCCCTCCCGATTCTAATCTAACTCCTTATCAGTATAAATATCGAAACCGCTATCGCTGTCGTGCCGTTTCCACTCCCTACTTACTGGGGCCGCAACAATTCTACGGCGTCGAGCTGCACGGGCATGATCCGTTCTATCCAACCTCTGTGCGGATCAGAGGGGCGTTCCTACCTACTCCAGACACTTGGAGTGCGTGGGCCGTCATGGCAGTATCTAACAACGGGGTGGGAAGTTTGTATAATTACAATTTCCTGAATCCAGTCCATAAGATTCAAGTTGAATTTTATGGAAAAGCATACGGTTTGAGCGCGTATTTATTAACCCGGAATACTTGAGGTAAAGACACTTGCAAACTCAAATCATCTCAACAGGCGATCCGGTAACATCAGTCTCCCTCCAACAAATCTTCGAGAGTTTGTCCGAGCCTGGAATATTGATCGGGAATGAATTGGTTGTCGTCTCCGCAGGAATTGTCGGAGTGAATCCCGGTACGGTTTTGACCGACTCGGGTGTTTTCATTATCGAAACGGAAGTAAAACAAATTCCCTTCACGCTAACCGTTTCGCCTCAAACCTATACGGTCTATTATCAGTACGTCTTATCGTCTAACTTCGGAGGAAATCCCGCGACTTTGAATATCCAGAATGGATTGATCGAAGCGGAAGGTTTTGAAAATGGAGTAGTGCTGGGTTGGATTATGTACCCAGGTGGATCAGTGCCACTCAATGCGGACTCCATGTTCATCTCCGCACCTCGTTTTAGACTCGGACAAGCAGAGATCCAGAATTCAAATAGTTATCTAACGGTGTATCCACCCTTTTCAGTTCAACCCACCGCTACGCAGCGGATCGATTTAAAGTGGACACAAATTGGTGCGGCAGGACCTCTATCGACCGTAACGACAGAATACAATTCCACCTACCTGGCACCCATTACGACAGTGCAAAATCTGACGAATCAACCCCTTTCCGAAACCACGTGGCTCATGCCGTTTAC
>Ga0315286_10008514_pt1 | contig 10103 bp, 4 predicted proteins | sample YL17G10_0_MG_FD_205038 | JGI IMG/M metagenome (GOLD analysis project Ga0315286, IMG submission 205038) | Sediment microbial communities from Yellowstone Lake, YNP, Wyoming, USA - YL17G10_0 | ecosystem: Environmental > Aquatic > Freshwater > Lake > Sediment | place: USA: Wyoming | collected...
GATTTGGCAAATGCGGCCGAGGCCGATTTATTGCTATCCATCTTGATTTTTACGCTTTTTCCCGTCCCTGTAACATCGCCTGACCAGCCGGTGAACGTAGAGCCGGTATACGCCGTGGCTGTCAAAGTAACCACTGTTCCAACGATGTAGGTATCACCAGGACCATTAGGCATCGGGAAAGCGTTTACCGTTCCGCTGCCGAGGCCTGTCGTTGCGGTGGAGAGAGTAAATTGAGTTTGATTGATAGCTTCCGATGGTATAAGCTCATAATCAGCATTTGCAGCCACGGCTCGTTTGACCGCCTGCAACGCTTCCTTTGCGCTTACGCCTGACAATCTCATAATATTTTGAATGAGCGCAAGAGCGGCAGGGGCGGCGTATGAGGTCCCGCCGGCGGCTTCAGCGTTGTTCCGAACTGCGACGTTAGGGTCTGCGGGACATTTATTGCCCGGCATCGAAGTAGTGGAGACGATGAGCACGTTATTCTTTAATACCTCGGCAAAGCGAGGGTTCGCGCGCAAACGTGTGATGCTGTCGCATACAGGCATATTGTTATTACCAGCGCAAACAGTAAGCACCAAGTTATCCCGATATTCCGGCGGCAAAGCCGAGATTGCATTAAGAGCGGCGACCATAAATATGTACCAGGCGTTCTGAAGCCTCTGCTGCTCGTCGGGGAGGAACTCATCCCAGTCATCACCATTTATAAAGGTTCCATCCTCATAGCGAAGGGTGCCATAAGAGGAAAGGTTAATGAGCGTGGCTCCTTTGCCGTTCAGATTTGCCTCCTTGAAAATCTCTTCAACGATTTTGTGAAAAGGGCTTTCGTTAGGACCGCCATTATAGATGTCTCTACACTGGTCATCAAGGCCGCCGTTATTTATGAAAGCCGCTCTAACTCCAGTATAGTGAGCGTCCCCGCAGCCTTCGAGCAGAGCTACCCGAGAGCCGCGCACACCAATCATATTCGGGGCGGCCAACGACACACGGGCGTCTGCCGAAACGGCGGAAATGAACGCATTTTCTCCTCCGACGGCAACAGCGACCAGATAATAGCCGACGTTTGGAATTTTGGCGAGAATGGTTCCGCCTGCGGCCGCGAATAATGCCTGTGCACTGGATTCGCTGACTGGCGTTTTAAAGAATACGACCACCTGACCGGGATATGCGGGGACATTCACCGTTTCTCCGTTGTCGATGTAACTTACGGTATTGGGTTCAGGATAGGAACCCGTATAATCGACGGCCCCTTTGAACAGGCCTGAGCCTTGCAAAACAATCTGCACCGTCTCGCCGAAGCCGGCAAAGCCAAGTCCGAAATCAATAGGACCCGGGTCGGCGGTAATCTCAGTGTTCTTTATCGTCAGTGTGAAAGAACATGTCTTGAAGTTGAACGCGGCATCAGCAGTACCGCCTTCCGTTATCTGGGCTTTTGAACAAGTGAATTTATTACTGCCGGCCTTGAGACTGCCTGCAGGGATAGTGAACTGCTGCGAGCCTAAAGTAATAACAAGGTCTTCAGTAATCCAGTTCGCCATATTCGGGTCAGGAATTTCAACCGCGAAAGCACCGCTGATCGTCAACAGGTCGCTGTTCGGGTCTTTGCCCTGCTGAAGCTGGCACTTGTCGACCCTGAGGACATTTTTGACTGACGTCATCAACTGGATTGGTATCGGCACCTTCGGGCCGTTGACGAGCGTCTCGTTGACTTCGGCTGTTCCGATACGACCACCTATGTTTATATCAATGGTCAGCGGACATCCGAGGCCCGACAGGTCAAGTTTGCCTGCTGAAAATGCGAATTTATAGGTTTTCAAATCATAAGCGAAAGATTTTGTTATGTTGCTGTCGGTTCCCGAATAATTGTATTTGCCATTCTTAAAGGTCTTGTTGCTGACAGAAAAGTTTATATCGCAGGGATTGACTAAGTCGTTTGAGTCAATAGAAACCCTGATAATATTATTGGCGTCGTTGAAATCAACGGCAGCGGCGAGCATCGTTCCTGAGAAGGAAATCTTGTCACTGTTTACCTTGCTGCCTGCCGTAACAGTGCATTTGGCAACTTGAATCAGAAGTCCTACGCCTGCCTGGGCGCAATCAGGCAGGATGAAAAAAGACAATAATAAGACCGCTATGACAGATACTTTACGAGCTTTCATTTTGCACCTCTTTATTTTTTTCATCTCTTGCACCTTTATTCTTCTTTTATACCTCTACTGTCCTCAATCCTCCAGAAGTCGACAAATCATACCAAAAGTACTCTGTCCTGTAAACAAATTCTCGCGGTCGGGACAAAGCCCCCGCAGATTAACAAAAATTGCCTGAATTTAGTTTCTTAAGTAAGCCTGGAACAATCAGCCGGTTGGAAATAGGGTCATTGGTAAAACAGCAGTTAAACAAAACTCTTAGAAAATAAGTATTGGAGCCATAAGGACTTAAACACTGTTTACCGGTCAAAAATCAAACAAATGTGGTATTTTGGCTTGATTTTTCCGGTTAAGAAACGTATTATAGTATATAAAGCGATTTGCAAGCTGTGTAGTTTGCAGCGGATAATCGCGAGGGCAGGGGTAAAAACCCTGTTGTTGAGTTTTTTAAGTTACAAAAGCACTGAGAGCAGGCCGAAGCGGCGATAGAGAAAATTCTCAAGTCGAATCGGCCGGGCAAATCAGTGAATAAGAGAAAAAGAAATTTATTTTTCAGAAACTATGGTTTGCAGACGAGTTAATATTAACTTTCAGCAAGAAGAAAAACAATCGCCTCTGAGGGTCTATAAGAAACCCGATTAACAGGCAATTGGGAACCTAAATTTTCTGAAAAGGATTTCAACTTTCGTCATTTCTTTTGTAGCGACTGCTGCCCTTTCTGCGTTATCCGTTTTTCCAATTTATACTCGAATTAGACATCGTACAGGAAAGGCATAAGAAATGTTTACGTTAGCACAGATTACCGGCCAAATTACCGCTGTAACAGCGGTAATTATAGGGGCCGCAGCCGGGGTAGTACTGGCCTTCTTGGCCGGTAAGGTCCTCAGCTCATTAAAACAGAGCAGTCTTAACAAGAGACTTGCCCTGCAGATGGAACAAGCCAAAAGAGACGCAGAAGAGATAATCAAGGTCACCCGCATCGAGGTAACGGCAGAAACCTTAAAGAAAAAGGAGGAATTCACCGCAGAAGTCAACCAGGCAAAGGTGGAACTCCGCGAAGCGGAACGCAGATTAAGCAAGCATGAAGACGCCATCGACAAGCAGAACGAACTGCTAACCCAGCGAGACAAAGCACTCGGGCAGACAGAACAGAACCTTAAACAGCGAGGCCATCAGCTTGACGAACGGGAAAAGGAAATCGGCCATATAGTCACCCAGCAGAAAAACCAGCTTCTCAAAATCACCGCGATGAACGCCGAGGAGGCGAAACAGCTCCTGCTGAAAAAACTCGAGGATGAATGCGAACACGAAATGAACGGGATCATTCAGCGAAAAATGGAGGAAGCACAGGAGATTTCTGAAGAAAAGAGCAGGGAAATCATAAGCTCGGCCATCCAGAGATTCGCCGCCGAGCAGACCTGCGAAGTGACCGTCTCGACAATCGACATTCCAAGCGACGATATGAAAGGCAGAATTATCGGAAGGGAAGGCAGAAACATACGCGCCTTTGAAAAGGCGACGGGCGTCGACGTTATCGTCGACGACACGCCGGGCGTTATCGTCGTCAGCAGTTTTAATCCGATAAGAAGAGAAGTCGCAAGACAGTCAATGGAAAGACTCATACAGGACGGCAGAATACATCCGAGCAGAATCGAAGAGCTCGTCGCACAGACCAAAAAAGACGTCAACCAGAAAGTCCTGCAGCTTGGAAAGGAAGCGTCGGTCGAAGCAGACGTGCGGGGCCTCAACCCTAAAATCCTTATGGAGATAGGAACGCTGAACTTTCGAACAAGCTACGGACAGAACGTTCTGCGGCACAGCATAGAAGTGGCGTTTCTGGCGCAGGTGATGGCGGACGAACTCGGCCTTGACGGCTCGCTTGCAAGAAGAGCGGGCTTTCTGCACGATATCGGCAAGGCAATGGACCACGAAGTGGAAGGCGGTCATCCGGCAATCGGCGCAAATTACCTTAAAAGATTTAACGAATTGCCAGTGGTACTCAACGCGGTGGCGGCCCATCACGGCGATATCCCGGCAGATAATCCTTACACGCCGCTAATCGCAGCGGCGGACGCAATAAGCGCATCGAGGCCGGGAGCGAGAAGAGAAACGCTTGAAAGATACATCAAGAGACTTGAAAAACTTGAAGAAATCGCAAAACAGTTCAAGGGCGTCGATAACTGCTACGCAATCCAGGCGGGCAGGGAAATACGCGTTATAGTCGACGCACAGAACATCGACGACGGCATCGCTACGAAAATGGCCCGTGATATCGCCAACAAAATCGAAGAAGAGCTGACCTATCCGGGCGAAATAAAGGTTACACTGCTGCGGGAACTTCGCTGCGTCGAATACGCGAAATAATAAATAGCCACGAAGGCATAAAAACACGAAAAATATTGAATATTGAATTGCGAAGTCAATGAAACTGAATATTCTGTGCATAGGCGATATTGTGGGAAGGCCTGGGAAAAGAATCCTGGCTGATAATCTGGCTGCAATAGTAAAAGAGCAGGAGATAGACTGCGTTATTGTAAACGCTGAAAACGCCGCGGGCGGGTCAGGACTTACGCCGCAGATTTATGAAAAGCTTTTAAAATACGGCGTCGATTTGATTACGCTCGGCGACCACGTTTATAAAAAGAAAGCCATAATAACAGTTCTCGAAAACAACAGCAACATCGCCAGGCCGGCGAATCTATCGGTTCACGCCGCCGGCAAAAGCTTCGCATCATATAAAACCGAAAAAGGGCCCGTCATCGCCGCTATCCCGCTTATCGGCAGAATTTTTATGAAGCCGGCCGACAGCCCTTATGACTGCATCGACACATTACTGGCGAAACTCGAAAATCAGGCGGACATCATCTTCGTCGAAATGCACGCCGAGGCGACAAGCGAAAAAGTCTCCATGGGTTATTACCTTGACGGGAGGGTAAGCTGCGTCTTCGGCACACACACGCACGTCGTTACGGCAGATGAAAAAATCCTGCCGAAAGGAACCGCATATATAACCGACATTGGAATGACAGGCGCGCATCACTCGGTGCTGGGCAGAAAAATCGAAGCCGTGCTGAAAAATTTCAGAACACAAATGCCCTGCCCGTTCGAAATCGCAACTGGCGACCTGCGGCTGAACGGAATCATTGTAACCGTTGACACTAATACAAAAAGAGCTGAAAAAATCAGCCGATTTGAGTTTAAAGACGAAAAGGCTGAGTCAATCGGCTACGACAGCGACGACGGCAAACCGGATTACAACAGCGGCTTCGAATAAAACAATTCTAAAAAAACTGATAAATCAGCATAACCACCTTTCAATAAAGGTCTTATAATAACAGTCGAATTTCCATAAAATTCACTATTAAAGCTTGCTTTTTCCTATTAACCGGTATATCATACCTAATGGCTTATTTCGGAGCCTGAGAAGTCAAGGAAGGATTGAGGAACTAACGATGAGGCCAGAAGAAGGGTTACGCCAATATGGGCGGGGGCTGGATTTTCCATGTTTATTGCAATCAGATAATAAATTTTCCCGGCTGCTGCTCTGTTGCTGCGCCAATAGAACATCGGCAGCAGGGAGTTAAAAATATATCTTTCGTTTAAAAATAAAAAAGCTGTTTCAGAAAAATGGAGATTAAATTATGGAAACAAGAATTAAATTACTAATCGTTTGTATTGCTGCGGCCTGCTTTATGGCGGTCGGCGCAATTGCATTAGCCGCCGACTTCGCAGGGCCACAGCAAAGTACAACCGGGCCGACACCTTCGCAGGAAGTTTTGATGAGAGACGCCGAAAGAAAGTTTATGCTGCTGGGGGTACCGCCGACCGCTCCCGTAGTCATAGCCGGGACGCCGGATTATCTTTGGCGGCACGGCTGCGGACCTACGGCAGTAGGCAACGTTGTGGGCTACTATGATACTCACGGCTACGATGACCTTATCACAGGCGATGCCAACTCACAAACCAATGACGTAAATCAGGCAATGGCTTCCGGAGGAAGTTTTAACAATCCCAATCCTGTCGGTTCTGAGAGACATTTTGAAGACTACTCGCGCCCTCGAGACGATGATACGAATTTCCCCATAAGTACCGATGACTATATCACCGCCGGACGTATCCCTCACGCAAACGACTGCATTGGTGATTATCAGGACACATCCAAAAGCACCCGGACTAATCGCTATGGCTGGAGCTGGTCAAATGACCTGGGGCCATCTTTCGTCGGTTATGTAAATCAAAAAAACGCAAGTTACAACCCTACTTATACGGAATACAGTCCGCTTAGCGGAAATCCACTGACATGGGCCATCATGACCAATGAAATTAACAACAATCGGCCGATGGTTTTTCTTGTCGACTCTGACGGCGACGGCTACACCGACCATTTTGTAGCTGTTGTCGGCTATGATGCCGCAACCAGTCAATACGGTTGCCGTGACAGCTGGCTTCCTGCCGGCGATATCAGGTGGGAAACATTCCAGGGAATGGGCAACGGCGCCTGGAGTATCTGGGGCGGATGGTCATTAAAGTTAGGCCAGCAATCAGGCCCGGTAACCAAGTGGGAGCAGCTTCCCAATATGACTCCCTACGGTATGGATGTCCGCTGCGACCGAAGAGACGGCATTAAACGTGTGCTGGCAGATGATTTCCGATGCGAACAGACCGGTCCAATTACCAAGGTAAAACTGTGGGGCTCGTGGAAAAATGATGTAAACGGTCTAATCAAAACAATTCATTTGAGCATTCACAGCGACGACCCTGTCGGGCCAGGCGGACCAGACCCCTGCAATATTTACTCTAAACCGGCTCAACTGCTGTGGTTCAAGGACTTCAACGCACCAAACTTTACACAATCACTCTTTTTCGACCTTACCCCTCTATATGAATATTGGTGGCAGCCGGGAATCGCTCCAATCGCGCAGGGCGACCATAGGATTTGGCTGTATGAAATACCAATTGACCCGTGCGTAGCATTTGTCCAGCAGGGTAGTCCCAGCACACCTACTATTTACTGGCTCGATGCCTATGTGGAGGTAAATTCCATTCCTTCGGGTGCTCAATTCGGCTGGAAAACATCGGGAGAAACGATGCACCGGATAGATGACGCGGTGTGGTCAAATTTCGATGGCAACAGCGGCACCTGGAACGAAATGAGATATCCTACCGGACATCCTCAATATATGGATTCTGTTGATTTGGCATTTGCGATTATAACGAGCCAAACAGAATCCAACGAAGTTAATTATCCTACCAATGCAAAATGGCTGCAAAGACCCGATTTGAGTTCCAACGGTCTGGATGTTAAGGCGTCAGCCCCTTATCTGATACTCGCAGATGACTTTGAATGCAACAAATCAACCCTGATTACCGACATCACAATCTGGGGTTCCTGGAAAAATGACGTCCTGCCGCCGAATGGAGCGAGCGATGTATGGTTTACACTTAGCATCCATTCGGATATTCCGGCCAGCCAGAGCCAAAACGGCTATAGTATGCCAAACGAAGTTCTGTGGCTCAAGAATCTTACGATTGGAGAGGCTAACGTCTCCATAGAACGAGAAGGGATTAACGAAGGCTGGTGGGACCCGTATTATCAGGATTATCTGACCATCGGCGACCATATCTGCTGGAAATATGTATTTCATATTCTGCCGGAAGAGGCCTTCTGCCAGAAGGGCGAACCGAATAAGCCGATTACTTACTGGCTCGATGTGCAGGCACATCCGAATGGCAATGCAGAGTTCGGCTGGAAATCCTCAATCAATCACTGGAACGACGACGCCGTCTGGGCAGCGGGTTCTGAACCATGCACTGGACCATGGAACGAGTTAAGATATCCGTCCGGACATCCATACCATCCAAATTCGATAGACCTTGCTTTTGCTATCGAGGGCAATATACCGTGCACTTTGCCGCCCGCAAAAGACCTTGGCGATGCGCCCGACAGCAGCAACAACTCCGGAATAGCAATGACTACATATCCGTCAGGCGTTGTCGCAAACTTCCCGACAGTATATCTTGACCCTACCGGCTTACCGCCTTTCGGCCCGATTCACCAGCAGCCTAAAGGAGTGGCCTGGCTGGGCCAGAGCGTATCCCTGGAAAACGAGGCAGATACTGGACCCGATGAGGATGGCATAAACAACATTAATCCTCCGGCAAACAGTCCTAATCATGATGCAAATGATGACGGTGTGCTGGGTATTCCGCTGAAATTACCGTATTGTTATCCTAAAACCTTCCAATATCGGGTAAACGTGGTTAATAATACTGTGAATTTGTATGCCAACGTCTGGTTCGACTGGAACCGCGACGGCGACTGGGACGACACCTTCACCTGCAGTTCGAATAACGCACCCGAATGGGCAGTTCAGAACCAATTGCTGCTGGCAGGTTCTTTGGCCCTTGGCTTGAATACTATTACCACGCCTCAATTCCGAGCGTGGCATCCATCACCCCTGCCAACGGACGCAAATATCTGGATGCGAATTACACTGTCTGAACTGCCGTGGGTCGGCAGCGGCAGCGGCGGTTCAGGCCCCGCGGGCGGCTACTATTATGGTGAGACAGAAGATTATTACTTCCGACAAGTTACTGGTTGTATGAAACCAATTGATACGAATGAGTACAACGCCTGGGTGCAATGGGGCGAGCCGAATTGCTGGTGCTTCAAGAGACAGTGCCGCGGCGATGCAGACGGCAAAAAGTCCGGTCTGTATTGGGTCGCGGGACTTGATTTGACTTTACTAAAGGCTGCGATAAGCAAGGCTGATACCGTCCTGAAGAACATAACAAATGGTATCTGTGCAGATTTTGACCATAAAAAGTCGGGTCTGTACAGAGTGGCGGCAGCTGACTTGACTATACTAAAAGCCTACGTCAGTAAGCCTGAGACATCAGTTCCATGCTGCGACAAGGACCAGAACTGTACCCTTGATTGTAATATACCCGGCGGCGACAGGTGGTATTTCTGGACGAATTAAACATCTTCCGAAGATACATTGTTTTTCAAGCCGTGAGCAGATTATTGCTCACGGCTTTTTTTATGGAACAAGCTTCAACACAGATTTATAATCATCTCTATGAAAGATAGCCTGTTCGAAGAACCCGCTAATATAAAACCAGCAAAAGAAAGATTATACACCGTCAGCCAGATTACATCACTGATAAAAACAAGCCTGGAAAATTCGCTGCCGGGGCATCTTACAATAACCGGCGAAATCAGCGGCTTTAAGAGACATTCCAGCGGACACTGCTATTTCGACCTCAAGGACGAAAACGCCATCCTGCCCGCTGTTATGTGGAGCAGCGATTTTAGCACCCTGAAATTCAAGCCTGAAAACGGCCAGGCGATTATAGCAAAAGGTCATATAGACGTTTATGCACCGGCGGGAAAATACCAGTTTTACGCCGAGTCGATGCTGCCGGCCGGTATGGGAGCGCTTCAGCTCGCATTTGAACAGATGAGAAAAAGACTCGAAGCCGAGGGCCTCTTCGACGACAAACACAAAAAACCCCTGCCGAAATATCCATTCCGAATAGGCATCCTGACAAGCGAATCAGGCGCAGCACTGCACGATATAGTTGACAGTATCCAAAACCGCTGGCCGGTCGCGAAACTTTTCTTTTATGATGTGCCGGTGCAGGGCGAAGGCGCCGCTGAAAAAATCGCGGCAGCAATAAACGATGTCAACAGAAGAAACGCGGTGCTGAAACTTGATGTCATCATCGCCGGCCGGGGCGGCGGCTCAATGGAAGATTTGTGGGCGTTTAACGAAGAAATTGTCGCAAGGGCAATTTACGCATCAGAGATTCCTGTCATAAGCGCTGTCGGCCATGAAGTCGATTTTACAATCGCAGATTTCGTTGCCGATGCACGCGCCTCAACGCCGACAAAGGCCGGCGTCATTGCGGTGCCGGACATCAAACAAGTTCTGCAGCAGATAGATTCCGCTC
>Ga0315286_10008515_pt1 | contig 10102 bp, 6 predicted proteins | sample YL17G10_0_MG_FD_205038 | JGI IMG/M metagenome (GOLD analysis project Ga0315286, IMG submission 205038) | Sediment microbial communities from Yellowstone Lake, YNP, Wyoming, USA - YL17G10_0 | ecosystem: Environmental > Aquatic > Freshwater > Lake > Sediment | place: USA: Wyoming | collected...
CCGCGAAGGCAATCACCAGCCCGAGTTGGACCCACTTGGCCACGCCCGACTTGCCCGAGATGTTCGTGACGTTGAGGAAGTCATTGCTGAGCGCAAATATCACGAGCAGGATGACCAGGTACAGGCCGATGCGCAGCGCGATATCCCATTGCCGGGCCGTGAGTTTCCTGCCGCGGGCCGCCTCATAGATGAACAGGTAGGCGCGGCCGCCGTCGAGGAACGGGACCGGCAGCATGTTGATGACAAAGAGATTGATGGCGAGCATGGCCCAGAGCGCGAGCAGCATCTCAAGACCCCATTCCGCGCCCTCGTAGGCGATCTTCGCAACCATCACCGGCCCACTGACCGCCCGTCCGGAAATCCGGCCGGTAATCAGGTCCCAGAGGATAACGAAGGTCTTGACCACCACGATTCCGGTGCGCTTGAACGCGTCCCAGACTGCGGTCGGGAGCGGAATCTTGACGCGCGGGATGCTGGGCTTGATGCCGATTTGCGCAATCTTCTCGCCGGTGCCCAGGTCGCTGCCGACCCGGGGGGTGACGGTGCAGGAGAGCGTGTCGCCGTCCCGGACGAAACGCAGCGCCAGTTCCTTGTCCGCCGAGGCGCGGACAATCTCGGTAAGGTCGCTCCACTCGTTCACCGGGGCCGTGTCAATCCGGACGATTTCGTCGCCCGGTCGCAGGCCGGCTTTTGCGGCCGGGCTGCCGGCTTTCACGGTGCCGGCAATCGGGCGATAGAACGGGTCAATGCCGATGGAATCCGGAATGCCGAAGACGGTAATCGCAACTACCCGGTCGTCGCGGCGAACCCGGAAGTCCAGCCGCGTGCTTTCCGGTCGGATAAGCAGGGAGTCCAACTCGTAGAAACTGCTGATTGAATCGTTGTTCAGGGACAGGACCAGGTCGCCCTTCTGCAGGCCGGCCGCTTCGGCGAGATAGCCCTTGAGCGGCGCAATCCTGGGTTCCGGAACGTGCATGCCGAATACCGCAAACAGAATCGCCATCAGGACGAAACCCAGGACCAGGTTGAACGCCGGGCCGGTGACCATGACCAGGACCTTCTTGCCCAGCGGCTCGGCAAAGAAACCGGCGTCGCCGACGTCCTCGCCTTCCATCTTGATGTAGCCGCCTAGGGGCAGGGCCGAAATCGAGTACACGGTCTCCTGCCACTTCCATTTCAGCAGCGCCGGGCCGAACCCGAGTGAGAACTTCTCGACCTTGATATGCGATACCTTGCAGGCCAGCAGATGTCCCAGTTCGTGGATGACAATCAGAACCGAGAAGACGATGACGACAATGATGATATTACCGGCCACCAATTACCTCCTTGAAAGCGACCCATGGCGAGTCGCCAGTTGTTCGCAAATCCCTTCCGCCCGGGTCCGGGCCGCCTGCTCGAACCGGAGCAGTTCCGTGATGCCGGGCTTCGGCGGGTTGGGCAGGGCGCGCATCGTCCGGGCCACGACCTGCGGTATCTGGTCGAACCCGAGCCGGTGCTGCAGAAAGGTCTGAACCGCCTGTTCATTGGCGGCGTTGAGGATACAGGGCATGGCGCCGCCCTGACGCAGCGCGCGGTAGGCCAGGCTGAGGCTGGGAAAGCGCTTAACGTCGGGCGCGTGAAAATCGAGGCGCGCGATGCGGTCGAGCCGCGCCGCGCGGGTCAGTCCGGGCAGGCGCCGGGGCCAGGTGAGCGCGTGCTGTATCGGCAGGTGCATGTCCGCTGTCGCGAGTTGCGCGAGGATGCTCTTGTCCGTGAATTCGACCAGCGAATGGACGATGCTCTGGGGATGAATCAGGACTTGAATCCGGTCCGGGTCAATTCCGAAGTACATCGCGGTTTCGATGACCTCGAGTCCCTTGTTCATCATGGTCGCGGAATCCACGGTAATCTTGCGACCCATGCGCCAGGTCGGGTGATTCAGGGCCTGGCGGACCGTGATGCCGGACGTGTCGCGAACCCGACGGAACGGGCCGCCCGAGGCGGTGAGAATGATGTGCGCGACTTCCTGCGGGTCCCTGCCTTCCAGGCACTGGTGAATTGCCGAGAGTTCGGAATCCACGGGCAGGATTTCCGCGCCGTGACGTCGGGCCAAGGCCATGACCTCGCGGCCGAAGCTGACAATAATCTCTTTGGACGCAATCGCGACACGCTTGCCCAGGCGGAGAGCAGCGAGCACCGGGAATACGCCCTGAGTGCCGGCCAGCGCCATGACCAGGATTCGAGTCTGGGGGTCGGCTGCGACCTGTTCCATGCCTTCCCGACCCGCGAGCGCCTTGGTGCGCGTGCCGCGCAGGGCGCGCTCAAGGGCAGGAAGCGCCGCCGCATCGGTAACGACCGCGAAGGCAGGCGCGTAGCGCCGGCACTGACGAGCCAGCAGCGGGACGTTCTGCCGCGCGACCAGGGCCGAGACCGAGAAGTCGTGCTTCAAATGCTCGATGGTCTCCAGGGTCTGGCGACCGATGGCGCCGGTCGAGCCGAAAACGGCAACGTGTTTCATACAAAGAATGGTCTAGTGGTCACGTGGTCCGGGAAAGAGTGGTCTAGCGGTCTAGCGGTCGAGTGGTCTAGTGAAAGCGGTTCGGTCACTTGGTCACTTGACCACTTGGCCACTGGACACTGTTCTTTCGTCACTGGGTCACTCGACCACTCGGTCACTGTTCTTCTCACAGCAGCTTCTCCGCCAGCTTCAGGTCGGCCCGGGTGGTAATCTTGACGTTCTCGCGCCAGCCGGGTAGCACCAGAACGCTGCCACCGGCGCGTTCCACGAGCTGCGCATCGTCAGTGCCGTAGAAACCTTCCCGGAATGCCTGCTCCACTGCCTGCTTGATTACGGGCAGGGTGAAGAACTGGGGCGTCTGGACCAGTATCAGCGCGGCGCGGGGAACGGTCCGCGTCACGATCCCTTTCTCGACTTCCTTGACGGTTTCGCCGGCCGGGAGGGCGAAGATGACCGCCTTGCTCCGGCGGCAGGCCCGAAAGCCCTGGGTCAGGCGTTCCGGGGTCAGCAGCGGACGCACGCCGTCGTGAATCGCGACCATACCTTCATCCGGCAGCACGCGCAGGCCCCGTGCGACCGAGTCCTGGCGCTGCTCGCCGCCGGCAATAACCCAGTTCACTTTGCGGAAACGCCACTTCCGAACCAGCGCCTCGACCCGGTCAATCATGTCGAGATTCGTGACCAACACGGTCTCCTTGACCTGCGGGCAACGCTCAAAAGCCAGCAGTGAGTAATAAAGAACCGGTTTGCCATCGAGCTTGACGAACTGCTTCCGGCCGCCGAAACGACTTCCGGCGCCGGCCGCAACGACCAATCCGAAGTTCACGGCAGGAGCGTGGCCAGGGGTCGGGGGTCAGGGGTCAGGGGCTCGGGCGGCTTGCGGCTTGGTGCTTGGTTGGTCATTGGGATTTGGGACTTGGGGTTTGCTTCAGAAGTAGTCAATCTTCATCGCCCGGCGCACGTCGGCCAGAGTCTCCTGACCCAGTTCCCGGGCGCGCTTGGTGCCGGCCTGGAGAATCTGCGTGACCAGGTCCGGATTCTCTTCATACTTCCGGCGCCGCTCGCGCATCGGTTCAAGCAGGTCGTTCAGCGCCTTGATCAGCGTCTTCTTGCACGCCACGCAGCCGATAGTCCCGGCTTTGCAGTTCTGCTCCAGTTCCGGGATGAGGGCGGGATTGAAGACTCTCTGATAGGTGAAGACGTTGCAGATATCCGGATGCCCGAGGTCTTTGGCGTGAATCCGGGCCGGGTCGGTGACCGCGGTGCCGACTCGCGCCGCGACTTCCTCCGGCGTATCCGAAATGTTTATGCAGTTCTTCAGGCTCTTACTCATTTTCGTGTTGCCGTCCAGCCCGGGCAGGCGGCCGACTTCGCCGACCAGTCCTTCTGGTTCGACCAGGGTCGGGCCGTAAAGCTCATTGAACCGGCGGACAATCTTGCGCGTGAGTTCGATATGCGGCATCTGGTCCTCGCCGACCGGAACCAGGTGCGCCTTGCAGAACGTGATGTCTGCGGCCTGGCTCACCGGATAGCCGAGAAAACCGTAGGTCATCGCCTCCTCGAACCCGTACTGCTTCGCTTCGGTCTTGATGGTCGGGTTATGGCGCAGGACGTTGACCGTGACAATCATCGAGAGAAACACGGTAAGCTCGGCGATTTCCGGGACCGTGGACTGGATGAACATCGTGGCGACCTCAGGGTCAATACCGACCGCAAGGTAATCCAGGCAGACCAGACGCACGGTCTGCTTCAGCAGTTCGGGATGCTCGAAATGAGTGGTAAGCATCTGCACGTCGGCGATTTCGCAGAGCGTATCGTACTCGTGCTGCAGCTTCACCCGGTTTTTGAGCGAACCGACATAGTGCCCGAGGTGCAAAGGCCCGGTCGGGCGGTCACCGGTCAGAATGCGCTTTTTGACCATAACCGCTTATTATAGTTCAGAAACCGGGCGGGTCAAGCGAGTTCCGGATTTGGATTTTCAACACCAAGGCACAAAGACACGAAGGATAGTCAGGAATCCGGAATGAAACCGCAGACAAACGCGGATGAACGCAGACCGCAGTCCGGGGACCAAGAACCAGGAACCAAGAACGAATTCACCACCAAGGCACAAAGACACAAAGGGAGGGCAACGGTTCCGGATTTGGATTTCCAGTACCAAGACACCAAGAACCAGGAACCAAGAACCGGCAACGACCCCGCCGTCCCCGGCCGGCTAGCGCTGGATGACTACCTTGCGGACCTCTCCTTGAACCCCGTTCCCTGCCCCTTGGCCCCTCATGAAGTAGACTCCGGCCGCAAGACCGCTCACGTCGTTCGGGCCGGGATGCAAATCCAGCACCTTGCGTCCGGCGATATCGAGCAGGAAAACCAGGGACTGTCCCGTTGTGGACTGTCCCGGTCTTCCGTCGCGGAATGCAGCCAAAGGCATTTCCAGCACGCCCCACACATGCGACGGCATCGGGTTCTGGACTCGCAGCGCGTGGCTCGGCGCCTCCGCGATTCCCGGGCGCGGGTCCAGCTTGCCCCAGACGCGGTCCGAGTTGTAGGGCCTACCGCCCACCGTACCGGTCCAGCCCTGATAGACCAGGAACAGCAGATTGCCCGGACCGCGCGCCAGCGCCGGAGAAATCTGGTATCCTTCCTGCCGGACGATCGGTCCGCTGTCGAACACGCTCCCATCCGGCCTGACCCGCGCGCCCCATATGTTCCCGTCGCCGGCCCGCTCGTCCATCCAGGCTGCCAGAAAACTAGTACCGTCGAAGGCAACCGCCGGAGGCGCGCTCGCGTTGGAGGTGACCGAAATCGGAATGCCCGACGAGTCGAGCGCCGCTCCCGCCGGACTGACTCTTGCACCATAGATCATGGAGTAGTCGTGCCCGTTCCGCCAGTCCTGCCAGACCACCAGCGAGTTCGTGCCGTCAAAGGCCACGGCCGGGAATCGCTGTTCGTCTGCGGCGGTCGAGATGGCGATGCCTGCCGAATCAAGTACTACCCCGCTTGGACTGATTCGCGCACCTCGGATGTCCGGGTAGCTTCCGCTGCGCCGGTCTTCCCAGACCACTAGGTAGTTCGTGCCACCAAAGACAACCGCCGGAAGACCTTGACCACCCGCCGCAGTCGAAATGGCAAGGCCGTCCGGATCCAGAACGACCCCGCTCGGACTCACCCGCGCGCCGTAGATGTCGTCGCCGTTGCGACTGTCTTCCCAGACCACTAGGTAGTTCGTGCCATCAGAAGCGATGGTCGCAGCACACTGGTGGCTCGCCGCCGCAGAAATGACGATGCCATTTGGGTCGAGCACAGAACCGTCTAGGCCAACACGCGTCCCATAAACGTCCCAATTGCCGTTACGCAGGTCGCCCCAGACCACTAGAAACTCTGAGCCATCGAAAGCTGCTCTCGGACCGCACTGGTCTCTCTCCGCGGATGCGATGGCAATATCCCTCGCGTCGAGCGGTACCCCGCTCGGGCTCACCCGCGCGCCGCAGATCTGGAACCAGGGGTGAAGACTCTCTGCCTGGTCCTGCCACACAACCAGGAAACCCGAACTACCGAAAGTGACCGCAGGAAGCTGCTGCTCATCTGCCCCCTTCGAAATACCGATGCCGAACGGGTCAATCACGGTTCCATCATAACGCAGCCGCGCGCCGTAGATGTCCTCGTTGTAGCACCTGTAGTCGTTCCACGCCGCGAGGCACGTCGCGCCGCCGGACGCGATCGCCGGAGAGAACTGGTAGTCATCTGCTGCCGAGACGACAATGCCTTCTGGGTCGAGCACCACCCCGCCCGGAGTGACGCGCGCGCCGTAGACGTTGTAGTCGTGACCATCGCGCCGGTCCTCCCAGACGACGAGGCAGTTCGCCGAGTCAAAGGCGACCACCGGAACGCCCTGCCGGTCTGCTGCGATTGAAATGGCGATGCCGTCCGGATCGAGCACATTCCCACCCTGGTCTACCCGTGTGCCAAAGACATCGGCAGTATCGCTGCGGCGGTAGTCCTCCCATGCCACGAGGAAGTTTGTGCCGTCGAAGGCAGTCACAGGAAGGTCCTGGTCTGCCGCCGCGGCTGAGAACGCGATACCTTCCGGGTCCAGTACCGTTCCGTCCCGGCTCACCCGCGCACCATAGATATCCAGACTGGTATCGTTGCGGAAGTCAGCCCAGACCACCAGGAAATCCGCGCCCCCGAAGGCGATGGCCGGAGCGTTCAGCCCACTTGTTGCGATCGAGATGGCGATTCCGGCAGAGTCAAGCACTTCTCCGTTCCGGCTCACCCGCGCACCATAGATGCCGCCGGCGGTGCGGCAATCCTCCCAGACCACTAGGTAGTTCGTGCCGTCAAACGCGACCGCCGGGTAGACTTGATAGTCGGGTGCGTCCGAAACGACGATTTCCACAGAGTCGAGCACATTGCCACTCGGACTGACGCGCGCGCCGTGAATGTCATCAGTATCTCCGTGCTCGGAGCTCCACACCACCAGGAAGTTCGTGCCGTCGAACGCGACCGCCGGGGCGTAGTCAGCACGCGGTCCCGCAGAGGAGATGGAAAAGCCGACCGGATCCAGCACGCCCCCGGACTCTGTCACTCGCGCGCCGCGGATCTGTAAAGGATCGCCTGTCCAGACCACGAGATAGACCCCGCCACCGAAGGCGACCGCCGCGTCCTCCTGATATTCGGGCGCTGGAACGTACGTGATGCTCGTGTCAATCAGGAACTCGCCGTCATCGAGGCCAGGGTTCAGGGGGTCAGGGGGGCGAGGAGCCAGGTGATGCGCGCGCACCTGCCGGACTACGTCATTCGGCTCGAAGCCCGGCTTCACCTGCGCCATTGCGGCGCTCACAATCAGCGCCGCCAAGATAACTTCGGGCAAGCACGCTCTCTGGGTCGTACAGACTGTCGGCAAAAGCGTGAACCTCTTCACATCCCCTCCCTAGCGCTGGACAACGACTTTGTGAGACGCCGACCGCTGACCGCCAACCGCTGTCCGCACGAAGTAGACGCCCGGCGCCAGCCGGCTCACGTCGTTCGGGCCGGGATGCAGTTTCATCACCTTGCGGCCGGCGATGTCGAGCAGGAAGACCAGGGACTGTCCCGTTGTGGACTGTCCCGGTTTTCCGTCGCGAAATGCAGCCAAAGACACGTCAAGCACGCCGCGGACGATGGTGGCTCCACCTTTCACTCTTCTCACTTCACCATTCTCTACTTCCTCGACTCCCGGATGCGGGTTCATCTTGCCCCAGATGCGGTCCGAATTGTAGGGCCTACCGCCCACAGTCCCGGTCCACCCTTGATAGGCAAGGAACATCTGGCTGCCTGAGCCCCGTGCGAGCGAAGGACCAGACTGGAATCCCGGAGCAGTGACGACCGCGCCGCTGCCGAACACGCTCCCGCTCGGGCTCACGAATGCGCCATAGAGGTCCGGGGCGTAGTCGTTGCGCTCGTCCTGCCAGACGGCAATAACGTTCGTGCCGTCGAATTCGACTGCAGGGTGGTCCTGGTCTTCGGGCGCAGTCGAGATGGCGATTCCCATGGTGTCAATCAGAATCCCTGCCGGATTTACCCGCGCGCCGTAGAGGTCGTAGTCGACGCCGCTGCGTTCGTCGTCCCAGGCCACGAAGAAGTTCGAACCGTCAAATGCGGTGCTGGGCGACCTCTGGCTGGACATGGCGCTCGAGATGCGAATGCCATCCGTATCAAGGACAACTCCGCCAGGGCTCAGCCGCGCGCCGTAGACGTCGACGTCGGCGTTGCGTACGTCGCACCAGACGACAAGTGAATTCGTGCCATCGGATGTCGCCGTCAGCGGCTCGTATTCGTACAGGGTTGACGAGACCCGGATGCCGTCGGGGTCAAGCACGGTCCCGCCGGAGCTCACCCGCGCGGCGAACACCGCAAGGGGTGAGTTGCGCCAATCCTCCCAGGCCACAAGAAAGCCTGTGCCGTCGAAGGCCACCGCTGGATATCGCTGGCGGTGCTCAGCCGTTGAGATGGCTATGGCATGGGTATCCAGCACGACGCCAGGTGGTTCGTTCCGTCAAAGGCAACCGTGGGTCGGCCCTGAGTGTCGCTCGAAGTTGAGACAGAAAATCCATCCGGGTCGAGAATGACACCAGCCGGACTCACCCGTGCGCCGTAGATGTCGGTATTGCCGTTGCGCTTCTCTTCCCAGACCACCAGGAAGTTCGTGCTGTCTGAAGCCGCCACCGGAGTCACCTGCCGCCGCGCTGCGGTTGAGATGGCAAAACCCCCGGAGTCAAGAACGACTCCAGCCCCGCTCACGCGTGCGCCGCAGATGTCGTAGGGTTCATCGGTGAGGTCGCCTACCCAGACCGCAAGGAAGTCCGTCCCGTCCGAGGCAATCCTGCTGTTGCCCTCATACTCGCAATTCGTGGCAATTGTGATGCCATTCGAGTCAAGCACGATACCGGCCCGGGTCACCCTGGCGCAGAGAACGTGGTGGCCGTAGGCGCGCCACACAACCATGAAGGTCGTATCTCCGAAGGCAATCGCCGGAGGCTCATCCCAAGACAGCGAACTCGAGATGGCAATGCCCGCGGTATCCAGCACAACTCCGCCCGGGGTGATGCGCGCCCCGCGCATGTCGTGGCCGTCGCGGTCGGTCCAGCCATACCAGACCACGAAGTAGTTCGTGCCGTCGAAGGCGACCGCCTGATGCTGCTCGCGTTCTTCCTCGAACGAAATGCGGATACCGTTCGAGTCCAGAACGACACCGTCGGGCCTCACCCGCGTACCGAAGATGTATCCGTCCGCCTGTCTCTCCCAGACAACCAGGAAGTTGGTGCCGTCGGTCGCGATTCTGGGATTGCAGAGACTGCTGCTCAGTGTGGAGATTGCGATTCCGTCCGGGTCAAGGACCACCCCGGCACGGGTCACCCGAGTGCCTCGGGTGCTGCCGCGCCAGTCGTCCCACACCACCAGGAAGTTCGGGCTCCTGAATGCGACTGCCGGGTTGAACTGATTCTCCTGCGAGATCGAAACGGGAAATCCGCCCGGGTCAAGAACTGCCCCACCAGGGCTCACCCTAGCACCATAGATGTCCATCGCGCTGTTTCCGCGCGCATCCTCCCAGACCACCAGGAAGTTCGCTCCATCAAAAGCAACCGCAGTTGAATTGTCCTGCTCCAGCGTCGAGGCAATCACAACACCGGCCGGATCGAGTATATCTCCATCCGGGCGCACTCGCGCACAGTAGATGTAGTTGGGGTAGTCGCTGCGCCAGTCCTGCCAGACGACCAGATAGTTGCCGCCGCCGTATGCAACTGACGAATACCACTGCATGTCGGTCGCGGGCTCGTAGACAGGAATCGTGTCCAGCAGGAATTCGCCATCATCGAGGCCAGTGGCCGAGTGGTCAAGTGGCCCAGTAGTCGAGTGTGAGGAACGCACCTGCCGGACTACGTCATTCGGCTCGAAGCCCGGCTTCACCTGCGCCGGCGCTGCGCTCGCAACCAGAAGCGCCAGTGCCATCCAGACCGTCTTCATGTTCACGGTTCCTCCCGTCGCCGCACTTGCGGGCTATAGACGCTCAACAGATTGTAGGTCAGACCCTTCGGAAGTCAAGGATAATCGCGCGACGCGAAG
>Ga0315286_10008516_pt1 | contig 10101 bp, 5 predicted proteins | sample YL17G10_0_MG_FD_205038 | JGI IMG/M metagenome (GOLD analysis project Ga0315286, IMG submission 205038) | Sediment microbial communities from Yellowstone Lake, YNP, Wyoming, USA - YL17G10_0 | ecosystem: Environmental > Aquatic > Freshwater > Lake > Sediment | place: USA: Wyoming | collected...
CGGTTTTGGTCAGACCAGGTTCCAGCAATGGTACCAGCGCATCTGCAAGACTGTAAAAAGGTTGGCTGCCCGGGCGGAAGATAGCAAACTGGTACCCACCCGTTTTGCGAAGGCGCGGCAACAGCCCGGCAAACAACGCCGACGACTTGCCTGAACCAGACGATCCCACGATCACTGCCACCAGTTTTTTGGTACCGATGGCTTGCTCCAACGAGTCGATGAAGGTCTCACGCCCAAAGTAGAACCGCGCGTCCGCCTCCTGGAAAGCGGAGAGTCCGCGGTAGGGGCAGTCGCTCACCTTGCGTGGCGGGCGGATCGATTCGGGTGGCAATGCCTCCAGTGAAGTCAGGGGAGGAAATTCTGTTTGCAAACCTTCGATCACCAATTGATGGATGCGCTCAGGGCGGTGGATATCCTTGAGCAGGTGGCGGCCTAAATCCTTCGTGCCCACCCCGGCTGGTAGTTCATCCCGCACAAGGGCAGTTGTCGTCTCAGAGAGCAGCACCTGTCCGCCATTCCCAACGTGGGCGATACGCGCCGCCCGGTGAACATCCATCCCGACATATCCCTCTTGTCCGCTCCATGGTTCGCCGGTATGGATGCCCATGCGCACTCGGACTGCAACCTGCTCCGGCCAGGCATAGTCAGCCAGCTTACGCTGTGCCTCCACGGCGGCGCTGACCGCCTGGGTGGCGCGCGAAAATGCTACAAAGAAGGCGTCCCCCTGCGTATCAACTTCGTGTCCATCCCAATGGGCAAAGACCTCACGCAGGATGCGGTGGTGGTCAGCCAGCAGGATGGCATATTTATCCCGCAAGCGGTGCAGCAACTGGGTTGAGCCTTCGATATCGGTGAAGAGAAATGTGACCGTGCCTTCCGGCAGATCGGGGAATGGGATTTGAGCAGGTGACTGGGAATTCAAGGCAAATCTCCTTTATCTACAGTGGTTAGACTTCAGAGATAGCGACAATGACCGACCCTATGTGGTCAACATAATCCAATCGTATAAGTGAATTTTAGCACATATCTCCTCTTATAAAAATAACCACTCAAATACTGCTCGCAATACCTTCAGCCCGTACTTCTTAATGGCTAGCTGGAGGGTATCAAGATCGGTCAACTATGGGTGGTTGCTCAAAGTGCTCTTGATCTGTATATCGAGCTAGCACATGATGTAACTGACTTTCCCACCAAAACCCCAATATTATTGTTTCTTTTTGTGAATTATTGTATTATGTTATTGTAATCACTAAATCCTAATTTTAAAAGAATCAATTAATAAGAATATTCAGGGATATAGTAAAAAATCTATTTGATGAAGAATATCGGAGGGCAAATCTTCTCATCGGTTTTTATAGGTTTAGAAAGAAACTGGAGTGTTATTTGCAACCCTTCTTTCCTAGTATTTACCAATGATCATCTTCTTGTTGGGTTGTAGTGTATATTTATTTTTTATGATTTGACATTATTCCATTTATTTTGATTTGGGAGGTTACCATGTTTTCAGCCAGGAAACTTCATACAACAAGTAATTTTATCAATATCATTGTAATTCTCGTGACCGTTTTCAGTTTGTTTGGTAGCGCTACGACAACAGCATTAGCGAATGGTGGTGAGACCCCCAATCCCAGTTTCGGCGTTACGGTCATTGATGGCACAATCAGAGGTTGGGGATGGCCGGGCCCGATCGACACTCTGGTCACCGTCACGATTGATGACAGTGATCCTCTCACCACCAATTATTCCGGCACTGCACCCATATACGACCTCAACAAGGATGGTCAATTAGGCTTTGATCTAAAACTGCCAGCTGATGTCCTTCTGTTGCCTGGCTATATCGTGACTGTCACGGACGGCACATATACCAAACAGACCACGGTCACTACTTTGGCTGTGACCGATGTCGATGCAGATACCGACATTGTCTCCGGCGTGGCTGATCCCGGCCAGGTGGATGTGTGGATCTGTGACAAAAATGGCTGTGTCAACCGCCATGTGATCGCAGATGAATCCGGCGACTGGTCTGCCAACTTTTCTGAATTTGGGTCAGGTGATGATGAACAGACCAAATTCGATATTGTCCCGGGTACAAAAGGTGATGCCATGCAGAAGGATATTGACGGCGATGGCACCATGGCGGGGTTCTATGTACCTGAGCCGCCCAATCCCAGTTTCGGCGTTTGGGTGAGTAATGGCACCATTGGAGGTTGGGAATGGCCGGGCCCGATCGATTCTCTGGTCACCGTCACCATTGATGACGGTGATCCTCTCACCACTGACTATTCCGGCACTGCACCTATAGTCGATCTCAACAAGGGTGGTCAATTAGGCTTTGATCTAAACCTGCCAGCTGATGTCCTTCTGTTGCCTGGCTATATCGTGACTGTCACGGACGGCACCAATCCCAAAGACACCAAGGTGACGGCTTTAGCAGTAACCGGCGTCGATGCAGATACCGACATTGTCTCCGGCGTGGCTGATCCCGGCCAGGTGGATTTGTGGATCTGTGACGAAAAGGGCTGTGCCAACCGCCATGTGATCGCAGATGAATCCGGCGACTGGTCTGCCAACTTTTCTGAATTTGGGTCAGGTGATGATGAACAGACCAAATTCGATATTGTCCCGGGTACAAAAGGTGATGCCATGCAGAAGGATATTGACGGCGATGGCACCATGGCGGGGTTCTATGTACCTGAACCGCCCAGTCCTCCCAATCCCAGTTTCGGCGTTTGGGTGAGTAATGGCACCATTGGAGGTTGGGAATGGCCGGGCCCGATCGACACTCTGGTCACCGTCACGATTGATGACAGTGATCCTCTCACCACCAATTATTCCGGCACTGCACCCATATACGACCTCAACAAGGATGGTCAATTAGGCTTTGATCTAAAACTGCCAGCTGATGTCCTTCTGTTGCCTGGCTATATCGTGACTGTCACGGACGGCACATATACCAAACAGACCACGGTCACTACTTTGGCTGTGACCGATGTCGATGCAGATACCGACATTGTCTCCGGCGTGGCTGATCCCGGCCAGGTGGATGTGTGGATCTGTGACAAAAATGGCTGTGTCAACCGCCATGTGATCGCAGATGAATCCGGCGACTGGTCTGCCAACTTTTCTGAATTTGGGTCAGGTGATGATGAACAGACCAAATTCGATATTGTCCCGGGTACAAAAGGTGATGCCATGCAGAAGGATATTGACGGCGATGGCACCATGGCGGGGTTCTATGTACCTGAGCCGCCCAATCCCAGTTTCGGCGTTTGGGTGAGTAATGGCACCATTGGAGGTTGGGAATGGCCGGGCCCGATCGATTCTCTGGTCACCGTCACCATTGATGACGGTGATCCTCTCACCACTGACTATTCCGGCACTGCACCTATAGTCGATCTCAACAAGGGTGGTCAATTAGGCTTTGATCTAAACCTGCCAGCTGATGTCCTTCTGTTGCCTGGCTATATCGTGACTGTCACGGACGGCACCAATCCCAAAGACACCAAGGTGACGGCTTTAGCAGTAACCGGCGTCGATGCAGATACCGACATTGTCTCCGGCGTGGCTGATCCCGGCCAGGTGGATTTGTGGATCTGTGACGAAAAGGGCTGTGCCAACCGCCATGTGATCGCAGATGAATCCGGCGACTGGTCTGCCAACTTTTCTGAATTTGGGTCAGGTGATGATGAACAGACCAAATTCGATATTGTCCCGGGTACAAAAGGTGATGCCATGCAGAAGGATATTGACGGCGATGGCACCATGGCGGGGTTCTATGTACCTGAACCAACATTCACCATCTCCGGTAATACTGGTGTGGCAGGTGCCAGCCTGGGTTACACGGATGGTACACCGAAAACAGCTACTACGGATGAAGATGGGAACTACTCATTTGAAGTATCCTACAACTGGTCCGGGACGGTCACTCCCTCCCTGCAGGGTTACACCTTCTCACCTGGCAGCCTGAATTACATCAATGTGAAGTCAGATCAACCCGGGCAAAACTATACTGCTGCCATCGTTATCCCGGTCAACCTGCAAGCCAGTGATGGGACTCTCACCGACAAGGTCTTGATAAGCTGGGATTCCGTTAGCGGGGCGACCTCCTACAAGGTGTACCGAGCCGGCAGTTCAGGAGGCATAAAAACCCTACTGGGCAGCCCGACTTCTGTCACTTTTGCTGACACTACTTCCATACCGGGGGTTACCTATTATTACTGGGTGAAAGCCTGCATCGGTGCGGAGTGCAGTGATCTCAGCATACTCAACACCGGCTGGAGAAAGCTTTCAGCACCAACCAACCTGCAGGCTAGCGATGGCACTTACAAGGACAAGGTATTACTGACCTGGACTGCCTCCAGCGGGGCGACCTCCTATAATGTCTATCGCGCTACAAGTTCTGGAAGTGCCAAGACTCTGCTGGGTAGCCCTGCAGGCGCAACTTATGCTGATACCACTGCCACACCCGGAGTGACCTATTATTACTGGGTGAAAGCTTGCATCGGGACGAATTGTAGTGCTTACAGCTCTTTCAACACCGGCTGGCGAAAGCTCTCCGCGCCCCTCAATTTGCAAGCCAGCGATGGCACCTTAACCGACAAGGTGCTCCTGACCTGGACCGCTTCCAGCGGGGCGACCTCTTACAACGTTTATCGTGCCCCCGCTGCCATAGCCACCAGGACTCTTTTGGGTAGCACATCCAGTCTAACATTTAATGATACATCCGCTGTACCCGGTATAATTTATTATTATTGGGTAAAAGCCTGTCTAGGTACTGGCTGCAGTGTGGCCAGCACAGCCAACACTGGCTGGCGGATGCTCACCGCACCTGCCAATTTACAAGCCAGCGATGGCACATACACAGGTAAAGTGCAGTTGACCTGGACTGCCTCCAGCGGTGCGACCTCCTACAATGTGTATCGAGCAGCAACTTCAGATGGCACCCGGACACTATTGGGTAGCCCGGCAGGAATTAGCTTTGGGGACACAACTGCCACACCCGGAGTGACCTACTATTATTGGGTGAAAGCTTGTAAACAGACTCGCTGCAGTGTCGCCAGCACAGCAAACACTGGCTGGCGGATGATCACTGCACCTGCCAATTTACAAGCCAGCGATGGCACATACACAGGCAAAGTGCAGTTGAACTGGACTGCCTCCAGTGGGGCAACCTCCTACAATGTCTATCGTGCCACCAGTTCTGGAGGCACAAAAACCTTGCTGGGCAGCCCTGCAGGCGCAACTTATGCTGATACCACCGCCACACCAGGGGTTACCTATTATTACTGGGTGAAAGCCTGTAGAAATACCCGATGCAGTGTTTATAGTATTGCCAACACTGGCTGGAGAAAACCTTAGATTGTGATGGCATAAGTCCGCAAAGATATTATCAGGACCTTGCGAAGGTTTAATAACTTCGCAAGGTTTTCTAATATAAGTTTCCAGAGCGGAAATGGAGTGCAAACAATATCCACCAGAGGATGCCTAAAACTAATCCCAATGTGCCAAGCACAATTCCTGCAGCAGCCATCCAACTCTCTTTTACGGCTGCGCCGCTTTTCTTGATCATAGATGATGCTATGATCCCAGTGATCAGGCTGAACAGCCCAAATGGGATGGCTAGAAAAAGCCCGGAAACGATGCCTGCCAGAACCACAAAATTACCCAGCGGACCGAAGATCGAATAGATGATCGACTCGCTCGTTTCCACCCAGATGATCTGAACGATCCCCATTGAAAACAAGAGATCGAATATGCCGAGAACGAAGCTGGCAATTGCCCACTTCTTCCCCTTTTCACCAGGCTGTATGATCGGTTCCGGTTTTGTTTCCATATTCAACTCCTTGAAATGGAACCATAAACGATTAATTTATAAATTCTTTATGGCTGCCAGCACCTCGGCACTGTGCTCCGCCGGCTTGACCTTCTCAAAAACATGGGCGATCCTGCCCTCCCGATCGATCAAAAAGGTCGTGCGCAGTACTCCTTCGTAGGCGTGCCCGGCCAGCTTTTTCGGTCCCCAAACTCCGTACAGGCTGCAGACCTTGTGTCCTTGGTCCGCCAGCAGGGGGAATTGCAGGGAATATTTATCCTTGAATTTGGTATGAGATTTCGCATCATCCGGGCTAACACCCAGGATGGTCACACCCGCGTCTGTGTAAGCACTGTAATCATCCCGGAATTTGCAGGCTTCGGTGGTACAGCCGGGTGTATTGTCTTTTGGGTAGAAATACAGAACCACGGGTTTGCCGCGGAATTCGGATAGGTGCCGGATGGTACCGTTCTCATCCAGCAGGGAAAATTCAGGGGCGGGAATTCCAGAATTGATTGGCATGGTTCCTCCAGAATCTAATCATGTTTGACCTGATTATAAACGAGAGCGGGGGTGATGGCTGGAAGCCAGGGAGGCGAGGCTCAATCGCTCGCTGCGCGTGGCTTCGATCACATTCAAGTGAGCTGCCTTTCGGGCTGGCAGCCAGGCAGCCATAAGTGCGATCAGCGGAGTAACCAGCAGGCTGATGACGATTACCAGGCACATCCTGGCCAGAGCCGGCGGCAGGCTGTTCCACTGGAAGATCACTCCCATCGAATAATACCCATTGGGTGTGACAACCAGCAGGAAGGCACCCACCAGGAGCAAGCCCAACCCGGCAGCCAGGATAGCCGCCAGCAAGCCGAGCAATGCTGCCTCACTTGCCACTCCAACCTGCACCTGCTGACGGGTGGCACCCACCGCGCGCAGCATGCCCAATTCCCGCCCGCGTTCGGCGATGGAGATGGTGATGGTATTGACCACGCCAAGCGAGGCGATCAGCACCGCCAGAAACATCAAACCATCCAGCAATGCCTGGAAAGCCCCAAGCATGTCTGCAGCTGCATCCACCTCTTCGTTCAGGTCGCGTTTCAGCACCAGCATGGGGTAACCCTTCAACAAGCTCTGCACCTCAGCCAGCAGGTGTTCCTTGTCAGCACCTGCTGGCAGGATGATGCCCAGGGAAATGGGACCTTTGATATCGAAGTAGCGCTGTGCATCGGTAAAATCGATGAAGGAGGTGTAGAGGTTATTCCCCCCGATGCCAGCCACGGTAAATTCCACAGTTCCCTGCCTGGTGGGCAAGGAAATCCTGTCACCCAACCCGACACCCTGACGGGCGGCATCCCCCGGCGTCAACAGGATGACCGCTTCAGCCTGCATCTGTTGGATGGTGAAAGCACGGTCGCCGCGGAAATAATCAAAATTACCGATGCGAGTGTAAAGCTCCAGGTCTGCCATAGCCACAGCATTCATTGGCGGCAGTCCACCCTGTGGCAGGCGCAGAAGACCGTAGCGTAGAATCTCGAAACCTTCGCGATAGGCAAGGGCTTCCATTTCCGTCAGCAATTGCGGGTCGAGGGGTGGCTGGGCGAACAAATAGGCGGGGAAGTTATCCACACTGAGTTGACCACTTTTCATGGCAGAAGTGAGATCCAGACCAACGCTGGCATCCTCATGAACCATGCTGCTCTGATCCAAAAAAAAGTTGCTAAAGAGCAGGCTCATCACACCGGTCATAAAGATGACGATGGCGGGACCGATCGCCAGACCCAGGACGGTGGCAGCTGAGCGGGCAGGGTGTCGGGTAACTCCATCCACAGCCAGGCGGAAAGATGCCCCGAAGCGATTAGATCTGCGCGGGTAGAATAGCCTGGCGAACGGTGGGATCAAGCCGGGCAGTAGAAAAATGACCGTCCAAATGATGGCGATCATACCCAGTGCAAGCCCGCCAGACCCCATGATGAAATCCGGGCGCACCAGCAGACCGTAACCAGCCAACGCCGCCAGGGTTAGAGCCAGGAGAATCCATCCCAAGTAATTCCTGCGATGCAGTTCTGTCCTGGCAGATGACTGCAAGTTGCTGCGCAGGGCTTCCAATGGAGAAATACGTTCAGCCTGCCTGGCCGGTGCCAGAGCGCCAGTAAGAGTGATGAGCAACCCGATTAGAGGACTGCCCACAAGTCCCCACCAGGGCAGGGCAAAGGGAAGCTGATCCAGCGTACCCAGGAAACGCTGGATGACCCACCCGAGCAATATGCCCAGCAAAACCCCTATAAGGCTACCAGCCAGAGCCAGATAAGCCGCTTCCATAAAAATGTACGTAAACACCTGGCGGCGTGTCATACCCAGACAGCGCAAAGCACCGATCTCGCACCGTCGCCCGGCAACCGCCATAGCAAAGGCATTGAAGATCACGAATGCGGAAGCAAACAGGATCATCAGCCCGACCAGACCCAGCAAGCCCTGTACCAGCACATCCATGACCGTGAAGGAGGTGGGTGGACGGGTCTGAACAATAACGAAATCATCCCCAACCAGGCGCTGGATGTCTACCGCCACCTGGTTGATATCGGCGCGCTCCTGCAGGGAAATATCCATACGGGTGACCTGACCGGGTGCGTTTGCCAGGGTTTGCGCCGCCTCAAGTGGCAAATAGGCTGTCAGGTTCAGGTTGGATGCAAACGCCGATCCGCTTGTGGAGGCTTTAAGAAGACCGGAAACAATCAGTTCCAGCGAGCGTCCGCCCAGTTTCAGGGAAACATGATCACCTGGAGAGAGATTTTCGCTCGCGGCGATCTCCTGCGGCAGTACCAGGCTGTCGGGACGATCCAGGAATACCCCTTCGGTCAAAGTTAGAGCATGCATAGCCGCGTACTGGAGCTCCACTCCTCTCAGTGAAAGGGTGGCGAGATGAAACTCGATGGGAATTGCCTGCAGATCGAGAATGGGAGCAACCGCTGCGACACCTGGCAGGTCAGAGATGCGTCCGCCCAGGCTGGCGGAGAAATGGGTGTTGTTGCGGTGAACAAGCTGCAGATCAATGGCGGACTCACCGGCAGCCAGCTGGTGAGAACTGCGGGCGGTCGCCTGCATGAGGATCGAAGCAGCCAGCAGCATGGCAACGCCCAAGGCTATGGCGCTGGCTGTCAGCAGGCTACGCAGGGGATTGGCAACCAGGCTGCGCCAGGATAGGGAAAAGGAACGCATGACAGGAGGATGCTTCGAGTTCAACATATCACTCCGTCCTGTCACTGGCACCGCGGCACGCGGTTCACAGCTCCAACTCTCCGATCACCTGCAGGATCAACTGTGGATCGTGGTTGCCGTCCGAAGCAGGCAGTTCACGCACCAATCGCCCATCCTTGAGGAACACCACACGGTCAGCGTAAGATGCCGCATGGGGATCATGAGTGACCATGACCACAGTTGTTTTAAGTTCCCTGCATGCATGCTGCAACAGATCCAGCACGACCGTGCCAGATCTCGAATCCAGGTTGCCGGTCGGCTCATCCGCCAGAACGATGCGCGGTTGGTTGACAAAAGCCCGGGCGATCGCCACCCGCTGCTGCTCCCCACCGGAAAGCTGTTCCGGAAGGTGGTCACGGCGATCCGTCAGGTCCACCAATTCCAGGAGATGATCGATATGCTGACTGTATTCACGCAGGTCCTTTCCATCCAACATCAGCGGCAGCGCAATATTTTCGGATGTGGTCAGGGTGGGCAAGAGGTTGAAGAACTGGAAAATGAAGCCCACTTCCCTCCGTCTCAAGATCGTGAGTTGGTCATCATTCAGGTGAGCCATAGGAGTGTCTGCCAGCAGGATCTCCCCCTCACTGGGCACATCGAGTCCACCCAACAGGTGCAGCAGTGTGGATTTTCCTGAACCGGATGGACCCATGATAGCGACGAATTCACCCGGTTGCACGGTGAGATCGACACCCTGCAACGCGTCGACTGTGATAGTGCCCATTTGGTACTGCCTGCCGAGTGCGTTGGTTTTAAGGATTTCCATGGGGTTTTCCTCCTCGGGATACATGGGGGGTGGAAATAAAAACAATCATATCAAAGAATCGATCGCAGCAGGCTCCGACTTATCGATCCAATGACCTGGAATTCCTTCCAATCCTATCTTTTAGTTATTCTCCCATCAACGGGATACGTTTAATAAATCCCCCACGAGAAATTAGGCTAATCCGGCACTATTGCAGATCACTTTATTAACCGGTTCAATCCTCCTCTTTGTGGTGCAGGGCTGGCGTCGGAAAGGAGTAGGTTTCTCCGCCCGC
>Ga0315286_10008517_pt1 | contig 10100 bp, 9 predicted proteins | sample YL17G10_0_MG_FD_205038 | JGI IMG/M metagenome (GOLD analysis project Ga0315286, IMG submission 205038) | Sediment microbial communities from Yellowstone Lake, YNP, Wyoming, USA - YL17G10_0 | ecosystem: Environmental > Aquatic > Freshwater > Lake > Sediment | place: USA: Wyoming | collected...
ATCGAGTTCGTCCTGGGTCACGCGCTGTACATGAAGGCGATACACGGTGCAAAGGTGAAAAACGACAAAATAGACTCCCTGAAGATCGCCGCCCTGCTTCGCAGCGGGATGCTCCCCATGGCCTATACGTATCCGCAGGCAATGCGCTCAACACGGGATCTCCTTCGCCGCCGGTTGTACCTTTCCCGTCATCATGCACAGCTCCAGACCCACATCCAAAACACCAATACTCAGTACAACCTGCCCTCTTTCGAAAAGCGCATAGACCGCAGCTCCAATCGCAGCGGTATCGAAGATCGATTCACCGACCCTATGGTCCGTACCACCGTCCAGGTGGACGGCGCACTCATGGGCGCCCTTCACACACAGATCCTCGCTGTCGAACGACAGATCACTGCAAACGTTCCCGATCATGATCCCGTAGCCGTTCACCTGCTTCGCACTATTCCCGGGGTCGGGAAAATCCTCGCCCTGGTGATCTTCTACGAAATCCACGACATCAACCGCTTTCCAAGAGTCGGCAACTTCATCTCCTACGCACGGCTGGTGAAGTGCGCTCACGAGTCAGCGGGTAAACGTAAAACGGGAAAAAACTCAAAGATTGGCAATGTCCACCTGAAGTGGGCATTTAGCGAGGCAGCCTGCCTCTTCCTCCGCCGTAATGAACAGGCCAAGCGCTACCACAAGAGATTGGTCAGCAAATACGGAAAAGCCAAGGCGCTGTCCATCATCGCACAGAAACTCGGTCGCACCGTGTACGTCATGCTCAAAAGAAGAACGCCTTTCGATACAAAACTGTTCTTTGAAACAGTAAGATGAAAGGGGACGGGACGCATGAGGCCCTGTGCCTAACTGGAACATTACAGGATGATGCTCACCCGGTGTCCACTGTATGCAGCGTTCAGACTGCCGTCCGGACACCGTAGCACTGACTCCTCGAGTCCGTCGCTTTGAATGGTCCTGCGTCCCGGTCCCCTTTCTCTTACGATGCGCTCATCGTGAATCCGTTTCCGTGGTCTGCCCCGCGCCGATCCGCCATAGTAACCTGAGCCTGTCAGACTCACAGGCAGAGCTCCGCTTTTGATTCGGACGGCATTCGGGTACCAATGATGTTCTTAGGCGCCACGCGCGACCTTCGATATGTGTTTGGTGCAGACCCGCTATTGCACCAGTATCTTCGAACCCAAGTCGGACCTGGGAAACATATGAACGATGGAGACCGGTTGATCAGCAATAAAAAACTTGTTCGGGATACTTTTGTCCCTTGACTTTGGGGGCCTTATATGTGTTAGACCGACGGGTTCTAGTTTTCGGTGGCATCTGCGGTTGGTCAGCTTTCCTGAGGTGATATCTCCGCATACCCGCGAGAGAGATACTTGCGCAGTATCATTGACACCATCGTCTGATAGGGTATTCCTTCCTCCAGCGCCCGCTTCCTAGGGTTTCTCAGATCCAGTTCCGAAACGCGGATATTCACTCTCCTGTCTTTGCGGATTGTAGCCTCCGCCTACTCCCGGGCCTGTCTCTTCTGCTTGTCAATGTCCCCAACCTCGATTCATTCGTCGTTTTCCGTGAACCTGATCAGGCCCCTTTCTCATTTATCTATGGGCTGGTAGATCCTATTGCATTTTCTTGTCATCCTTCGGCTCCGAATACTCCTTTCAAACAACAGAACAGATCACATTGTAATCACTTATTTTAGGAGACTACCCCATTCTGTGAAATACGGCAAATAACGTATTGGGCTGCTCCATGACGGCGTCGCTGCGGCCCCTTGGCGACAACGGGCGAAAGCCGCGACTGATGACTGCGTTGTGACGCCAAGCAGCCTTACGCGGGAAGCAGGTCAGCGAGCTGGTGCTCGAGTTCGTCGTAAACAGGGTCCGGCCCGGCTCCCAGCGCGTTGAACGTCTTGCTGGCAAAGCTGCGCATCGTTGACGTCAGCGTAATGTCAAGAATTTCGACGTCTTCGAGACCCAGCGCACGCAGAGCGTCAACATCCGCCTGCGTTATCTCGTTGGCGCTCCGGGCAATCTTTTGAGCGAACTCCATCATCGCGACCTCGGTACGATCCAACCCCGCGTCATGGAAATCCGTGAGGATTGCGCGCAACTGATCCACGCTCACCCCGTTCTTGTTCAAGATTGCGCCGTGAGCGAGGAGACAATAACGGCAATTCAAGGCCTGCGCTGCCGCCAGCGTGACCAGCTCGTAACGTCTCAATCGCAGGTTCTTGCGAATTGCCCCTTGAAAGGCGCGCCACGCTTCCAACACCTCAGGGCGCAGGCTGAAGACTCTGGCATGATTGGGTACGTACCCCAGACTCTTTCGGTCGCTCTCGTAGATTTCGCGGAGCTTGTCTTGAGCCTCGGCTTCTCGGGTGGTCTGAATGAACATAATCTCCTCCATTGAATCTCGGCTTTCCTCGGCCATAGCTGGCCGTCTATCAGAGCCCTATGCGGCGGTCTAACGCCAAGTTGACTTGCGTGCGCCGCATGGCGCTAAGTCAAGTCGAACTTGATGTTAGATTTCTGATTACTAGAATCACTCTCTAGATTTACTGCCTAAGAAAATATTAATCGCTTCTTATTCGTATGCCATAGACCAACCACCCAAGCCAAATAAAACCAATAAGCATTGCTACAATCTTGGGAAACCAAAAAGCAAGTACTGTTAATATTATATTAATTCCGAAGGCAAAATAACTGATCTTTTGACTAGCACGTGCAGTTATTGTTGACTTTTCATTCTTTGTTAAGGAATTTGGGCGAAGGGCGGCGTGACCTAAAAAAATCCATGCCAAAGATTGCAGAGCATTGATCGCTGCATAGACAACAACTGCGGGCGCAGCGTGATCCGTGAAAAGATTCTCACTGAGCAAAGAAGTTGTAAAAGGGAGTACGACAATTGTTAGGAGTAGAAAACCATTGGCATATATGAATGATGGGGATGATTTATGGATTAGCTTCAACGTTCCATGATGATTGACCCAGGTAATGAAAACTATTGTAAAGCTAAGTAGAAATGCAATAATCGAAGGAATAAGATTCTGCAATGCAATCCAGAGATCACTTGTAGAATTAGTAATCTCCCTAGAAGGTATTTTGATATCAATTACTAATAATGTTAAGGCGACTGCAAAAACACCATCGCAGAATGCTTCCAACCGTGAATTCGAGTTTGATTCTCCCATATTAGGCTCCTTTTATATTCATATCGCGCGAAGCGTCAATCTAACGCTGCGGTTCAGCGGCGGCGCACTAGCGCCGTCCGCTGCAACCGCCTGTTAGCTGTTCATGGTTCACTTCGCTGATTGGTCTGATCGCTTTCCACCGTCTCATTTCTCGTATGGATTGAAATCCAGCGGCGCTCCAAAAGGCACGCTGTCCTTCTTTAACGACGCCCGCAGTTCCGCCGTCTTGGGCCCGAACACCTTGTACAGCACCCATGAGTGAGCCAATTCATAGTTGTATGGCGTGTCCTCGTCCGGATTGACAGTCAGATTGTAGATGTGCGGTATCGCAAGTTGTTGAATCGGCGCCGCGCCATCCTCGATCTTGTGGGTCAGGACCTTGAAGTTCTTGTATCGCATGCCGACGTGTAGATGATCGAAGAACATCGGGAAGTAGTCCCGATTCGAATGCTCCTGTTTGCTCGTGACAAAGCGTGATTGATCGCAACCATCGATCACCCGATCGGTCGGCACGCTTTCCTTGTGACCGATCATGTTCAGCAAAGTCGGGAACCAGTCGGTGATGTGCATCATTTCGTCGGACTTTCTGGGCTCGATCTCTCCCGGCCAACGGATCATGCCGACGGTTCGATTGTTGCCCTCATACGTCGAAAAGTACCCGCCACGCCACGGGCCGGCGGCATTGCGGTTGCCTGGCGCATGGAATGAGGTATCCCGGCCGTTGTCGCCGGCGAAGATCACGATCGTGTTGTCGCGCAGCCCCAGCGCATCGAGCTTGTCCAGCAAGACCTTGAAGTCGCCGTCGAGCATCTGGATGCAGTCTGCGACGACGCCGCCATTCGACGAGTCTTGATACTCCGCTCTCGGCAGCACCGGAAAGTGCATGTTGGAGTGGTTGAAATAGATGAAGAAGGGCTGGTCCCTGGCCTTCGCGTCCTCCATCCAGCGACCGGCCTTTTCCATGAATTCGAGATCGATGTTGCGCCGGACTTCCTTGTCGAGGACTTTCACGTTGCGCACGTCGCCCTTGCCCTTGGACTCCAACATGTGCTCGGGTTCGAAGTTCTCCTTCTTGAACCATTTGTCGTCGGGCCACAACGCGACGTCCCAGGTGCCATGCAAGCCATACCAGTAGTGGAAACCCTTGTCGGTCGGCAGCCTGCCCACATCTTCGCCGCAGTGCCATTTTCCGTAGCAGGCGTTGCTGTAGCCCAGCGCCTTGAGCTTGTCGGCGATCGTCACTTCCCAAGCCACCAACCCGGAACCCGGCAGCGCCGTGATGCAGCCAGTGCGAACCGGGTGTCTGCCGGTCATCAGCGCCGAGCGGCTGGGCGTGCACTGCGCTTCGACGTTGTAGTTGGTCAGCATCAGGCTTTCGCTGGCGAACCGGTCGATGTTCGGCGTCTTTGCGCCCAGCGGATAGGCGCCCCCATAACAGCCGAAATCGCCGACACTGATGTTGTCAACATGAAACATCAGGATGTTGGGTTTGTTGGGCATGGCTTCCTCCTCCTAACGTCGTTGGGCTGTTTCAGGAAATGTGTTCTGTCGTACCCGTGTTCGGTTTGACCCCGGGCTTGGCCAGTTAACGTCGGCCGTGGCTGACGTTGAACCGCGCAGCGATTCAACGTACATGTCCACGGCCTTGTTCGGCCTTCCGTTCCCATTCCGTCCAATACTCTTCGCAAACTCGCACGATTGTCTCGAAGGAGACCTCCTCTCCCGTGTCCAGATTGAACCGGATTGCGTCGAATTCCAGGATCAGACTTCCCATCGTCGTCTCGATCGTCACGGGAAGGGTCTGCGAATCGGTCTTCAGAATCTCCGGCGTTCCGATGTCGAGTTCCTCCCGGAAGGATGACACGCTGCCATCGAAATTGTGCCACTCAAGACGTTTGAGGCCGGTCAACGTCAAGACGAAGCTGTCGCCCAACGGCTTCAACCTCTTGCGGAGGTAGGCAATGCTCACGAACATCCGCAATGTCGTGCTCTGTTCACCCTCAATGGCGGTGAACTCGCCGTCGTGCAGTAAGTTCCATATTTCGATCTTCGGGTCCATATTCATTGGCCGAACATAGAGTTGAGCAGCGCCGCTGATCATGACCTTAGGCCGAGGTTTCTTTCCACGCTTAGCTCACCGTTCCGACCGGCCTCTTAGGCGACTGCTCCAACGACTTGTTATGGCTCTTCCGAAATAGAAGAGGCATTTCTTTTGCAAGAATCATAGTATCCTACTTTGAAAAGAATGCCCTTCGCCTGGATACCAAAAGAACAGATAGGTCCTTTCCATCTGTCCATGGTCATAGACACTAATGTTCTGCTCAGCATAGTTCAGAAATCCGTTTGGAGATCTAGACTGAAAAACCATGACCCGGTACCTGGCTGTTGATTGGAGAAGCTTGTGGAAATCGTCGATCACCGCGTACGTGTTCTGCCACTCAGATTCCATTGCCAAGACCACTTCACGCAGGTGAGGATAGTCAACGGTGGAGTCCTTTTTGTTGTCGTAGTCGAGCCAGCTAAGATCATATAGCCATTCGCCTCCTTCCTACCCAACCTGCTTCGACAAGGTAGTGTAGACTTCGTAACCTTTGGCGCAGCCAAGTTCTGTCAGGCGCGCCTTCAATATCTCTGTCCACTCGGCGTCAGTTCCAGATGGCGTTGTGAAAAATGTCTGGACGATCTCGTCGATTTGACGCTGCCGATTTGTTTGCGCTCTCACTTATCCCCCCTTCACGGTGCCCGAGGTCAACTGCCGGACGAGCTCTTACTTCGCAAGTGTTTCGCCAGGCGATAGGTACTTTTTCATTTGCTTCGTGGCATGCAGTACAACGCCGTGGGCTATGAGCACTTTTCGATTACTGCGCCTATGTCAATCAGCGAGTGGAAAGGCACTGGAGCCTTAGGCATGATGCCGTGGGATTTGTTGCTCTCCATTCTCACAACGTCGGACGTCCAAGCATGTTTGGGGAGGACACTGCCCTTTGTCGGCGCGATATCGTTCGTCCAAAAGCGTAGCTTCACTTCAATCATCTTCTCTCCATAGAGTGCCTCTCTCTGCGACCCCTTGTCCTGGCTTTGCATATTCCACCTCCTCTGTCATGAAAGGATCCACAGGCCCATGGCTTACGTTGCCAAGCTCCATTGCTGAAGAGCCATAACTATGATTATACAGTCTGCCTAAATAGGTCAACATAGCTCATTTTAGTCAATATAATGCAGTTGTCAAGATGTTATATTTACCGGTTAATTGTATCTCAGATAATGAAAAAAGGGGTTTAAGCCTTTTAAGATTTCGTTTCTTAGGCAGTCTGTATAAACCGGCTCAAACCCTGTCGAGAGGGCTGCGCACGCCGTGGCCCCCTTTGTTAAGGACATGCGTGTAGATCATCGTGGTACTTACGTCTTTGTGGCCGAGCAGCTCCTGGATGGTCCGGATGTCGTAACCGGCTTCGAGCAAATGGGTGGCGAAGGAATGCCGAAAGGTGTGGCAGCCGACGTGTTTGACGATTCCGGCTTTATGGACGGCCGGCGCCATTTGATGGGCACGTTCGGGTATTTACAGTAGAGGGCGTCCGGCAGTCGGACGCGCCCCCGGCCTTCTTCGAGGTCTTTTTCGTGGGTTACGTGTATTTCTCTCAGATGTTTCTGAAGGTCTTGCTTCAGCGACTCGGGCAGCATGCTGATTCGGTCTTTTCCACCCTTGCTGTCTCGGATTGTTATCTCGTTTCGGTTGAAATCGATGTCCTTGGCGCGCAGGCGCAGACATTGCGCACGCGCAGAGATGCCATAAGCTGTTTGTCGCCGGTAATCCTGTCGAGGACTGCCCTGACCTCATCTCGCGTCATAACGACGGGCAATCGTTTCGGTTTCCGCGCGCGTATAACGCCAACGAGCGACCCGACTTCGCGGCCTATGACGAAACGGTAGAGGAAAAGCAGGGCGGAGAGAGCCTGGTTCTGCGTAGAAGCGCTGACATTGTCCTTCACGGCAAGGTGGGTGAGAAATGCGTTTATTTCAGGTTCGGCCATCTCCGCCGGATGCCGGAGATGGTGGAAGCAGATGAACCGCTTGACCCACTGACAGTAGGTTTCTTCAGTCCGGCTGCCGTAGCGGCGGGAACGCCCCTCCATTTCCCGAATCGACTTGTGTATCGCCGTATCCATGATACGTTTGGGCACGGCTAACCCGCGGCCGTCCCACGCCTATGATATACTTCCTTGATATTGATAAACACTCTTTATCCCATGATCTAAAACGGATGAGGAGCCGGGGACGAAGTGAAAGCTAGGCAGGCGAAGCCTGCCGCCACGTCAGTCGGCCGATCGGCCCATGCGCAAAAGGAGCGTGTACGATAAATGTATAAAATTACGCATATATAACACATGATACGAGGTGGTCGGCCGATCGTTCAGGCGAGGCCGTACTTCGCGAGCACGCCGGGGACGTCCTTCTCCTCGTATACCACCTCCTTCAGCGCCCTGATGAGCTCCCGCATCCGGTCGTTCTGCCAGACTGCCCTCCCGAACACTATTCCCCTCCCCCCCGCCTTGACGGATCCGAGAGCGGTCCGGAGGATGTCTTCCGTGTTCCCCATCTCCGTTCCGCCCAAGATCACGACGGGGACGCGGGACCTCTCCACGAGCAACCTGAAGTGGTCGACCGTTCCCGTGTAGGGGACCTTGAGGATGTCGGCCCCCATCTCAACCGCGATCCGGGCCGCGTGGGCGATAGTATCGGGGTCGTTCTTCTTCCCTGACGGGATGTGCTTCCCCCAAAGGACCGGCTCGATCATGATGGGCACGTCCCACCGGTCGCACTGTACGATGAGCCTTCCGATGGCGCTGATCTCCTTCATCTGAATGTCGTTGTCGAGCCCCCAGATCATCAGCACCTTGACCGCGTCGAACCCCCACTTGAGGGCCTGCTCGATGCCGACGAACATGTCGTAATCCACGATCCCGTGGAGCTCGCCGGGGACGTTTCCGAGGAGGGTGCAGTCCATCGCGAGTATCCGGGCGGGGGCGTCCTTTGTAAGAAAAAGGCCGTTCGTCACCTTCCCCATGCCGAAGCTCAGGAGGGTGGCGTCGACCTTCTCCTCGATGAGGATCTCGGTCACCCTGTACGGGTCCTCGAGCCCTTTTATGTTCCCCTGGTAGAAACCGTGGTCCATGGGGATGATTATGCTCTTTCCGTTCGAAGGGTTGAAGAGCTTTCGCAGCCTGCTCGAACAGATACCAAGGTTCATATGCGCGGTCTCCCGGGTCGATCGTGTGATGGTGTAATATACTGCCTGGATTCCCCCCTTGACTATCGGGCCGTAGAACGGGTACTATTTTAAACTGCAGCGGTAGGCCCCGGGTCGATGGGAACGGTCGTGAAAAACGGCGAAGCGGCTCGGCGATTTCGTGGAAAACAGGGGGGTGGGTGAATCACCCGCCAGGGGTAAGCGAATGGCGAAAAACCTCGAGGATATGGTCGCCCTGGTGACGGGGGCAAGCCGCGGTATCGGGAGGAGCATCAGCCTCGCCCTCGCGGAGGCGGGAGCCCAGGTGATCGTGAGCGCGAGGGACAGGGACAGGCTCCAGGACGTGAGCGCCCGGATCGCCTCCGCGGGAGGCCGCGCAGCGGTCATCCCCGCCGACCTCGGCGCGGAGGGGGAGATAAGGGCCCTTTTTGACGGCATCATGGAGCGGTTCGGGAGGCTCGACGTCCTCGTGAACAACGCCGGGATCGGTATCTGGGGGAAGCTCGTCGATTTTTCGATGGAGGACTTCGACAGGCTCTGGGCCGTGAACGTCCGGGGTATGTATCTCTGCTGCAAGCTCGCGGCGAGGATGATGATCCCGAGAAAGAGGGGGTACATCATAAACCTCTCGAGCGTCGTGGGGTTCAAGGGGTACGCGAAGCAGTCGGCGTACGCGGCGACGAAACACGCCGTTATGGGGCTCACCAAGGCGCTCGCCGTCGAGATGCAGGAACACGGCATCCACGTCGCCGCGGTTCTCCCCGGGGGGGTGGACACAGACTTCATAGGGGACGCCCGCCCCGATCTCGACCGCTCGGTGCTCATGCACCCCGAGGACATCGCGAACACGGTGCTCTATCTCCTCTCCCTCTCCAATCGGGCCTGGGTAGACGAGATATACGTGCGGAGGAGGACGGGCACGCCGTTCATTTGATGAAGCGTTTTTAACGAGGGGCGCGCGCTCAGTGTGCGCGGCCGAATGGGGGACGGTGCGAAATGCGGTTTGCCATGATCGAGCGGGGCGAGGGAGCCGTCCCGGCCGTAGCGATGCCGGGCGGAGGGTACCTGGATCTTCCAGCCTCCGGTCTTCCCTGGAGGGACATCGAGGGGATCATCGAAGCGGGGGATGAGGGGCTTGAGGCTGCGAGGGAAGCGGTGAAAAGGGCGCAAGGCCCCGTGAGCGCCGGGTCCGGCGGCGGAGCGGCCGAGGCGCAGGGCCCCGTCATTCGCGACGCGAAGCTCCTCTGCCCCCTCTCGAGACCCGAGAAGATCCTCTGCATCGGCAAGAACTACTCCGACCACTGCCGCGAGCTCGGCTCTCCCCTCCCCGACAGGCCCGTGCTCTTCGCCAAGTACCGGAACACCCTCTCGGGGCCGGGCGGCGAGGTGGAGCTCCCGGCAGTGAGCGGGATGATCGACTTCGAAGCTGAGCTCGCCGTGGTAATCGGGAGGCGCTGTAAGCAGGTTACCCCCGAAGGCGCGCTCAGGGGCATCTTCGGCTACGCCTGCGCGAACGACCTCACCATGAGAGACGCCCAAACCGCCGACGGCCAGTGGACGAGGGCGAAGAGCCCCGACGGTTTCTGTCCCCTCGGCCCGTGGATCGTCACCGCCGACGAGATCCCATACTCCGGTTCCACCCCCGACCTCGGGATCAGG
>Ga0315286_10008518_pt1 | contig 10100 bp, 7 predicted proteins | sample YL17G10_0_MG_FD_205038 | JGI IMG/M metagenome (GOLD analysis project Ga0315286, IMG submission 205038) | Sediment microbial communities from Yellowstone Lake, YNP, Wyoming, USA - YL17G10_0 | ecosystem: Environmental > Aquatic > Freshwater > Lake > Sediment | place: USA: Wyoming | collected...
TTATTCCATACTGGAAGACTGAAACAATTGAAGCAATGACAGCATTCAGATATAAGGAGAATTTCACATCAGGAGCAGGTGAATGTGTTTCACTATCAGCTTTGTATGCTGCTGCCATGTTTGTGGTTGGAAGAGTGCCACTTGAGAAAATTTACCTGATAGCCACTCCCCTTCATTCCCAGAATTTTATTATTGAAAAAGATGGATTAATAACCAACAACCGTAGGATTGTCACAAAGAATATGTGGTATAATGGAACCTCACTGTCTGAAAAGGCAAGAAGGGCCATGGAGAACGAAAAAGTAACTATAGTTTCACATATTTCCGGTTATATACATACTTTGTACAATGATGCAACAATTGACAAGGATGCCTATGACCTGTTTTCAGTTAAGCTAAAGGAGTTTCTTGCTACAGATCTAACCAATCTCATCTTCATCAACTTCCTTCGTTTTAAGTCCAAATATAAGGCTCTCTTCCAGTATCGATGTAAGTGTTCCGGAAAGCAGAGGTATATATCGCTTGAAAAAATGTTTGAATATGAGCACACCAGCAAGTTCAATGTATCAGTCGAGACACGTGCTTCTCTCGTAAAAGAAATTGAAGGAGATGAATTTCACCTTAGTCCCATACAGGGAAAAATTATGTTGAATGATATTGAGGAGATTCTGGATACACATACCAAAAAAAGCCTGAATGAAATTGAGAATGAATTTATTAAAGTAACCGACGTTGTTTCTGAAGAGATCATTCATGAGATGTTTAAAGAACTTAAAGATTTTATTTTCATTGATCCAAAAATTCCGGATTTTAAAAAGAATTATTCAAGTACCAATAATCTTGATATAACAAATAAAGATAGTCGCCAAAAAATCATGGATTTAATAGCCAGGGATGCAGGCAAATCAGAGATGGCTCTTCTGGCACTTTATGTATACAGACAGATGGATAAAATCGACTGGCTTCCATTCATTAAAGCTGCAATTGAGCGGAACCCTGTCTGCTTCACTGACATGAACGGGAAGAATACTTCAGAAGTTTATCATATCCTCAAAACAATGGCTGACAAATCAATTTATGACGGGAAGAGGCTGGCATTACCAGATGAGGTATTGAATTTCAGGCGCGGTGACGGAATTGAAAAAGCTCTTTTACTAGCTGACTTTCTTATTAATAGGGATAATTCTTCTACAGTTTCGATAGAGATAGAAAATAAAAAAGTTCTCTTAACGTCTAACGGGAAAGGTTTTCACTTCACTTCACATAAAAACTTCAATAAATCGATCCATATTTCAGGGAAGAGTTATATAATAATTTGAAGTTGAAAGTAAATTACTTTTAGTTATAGTCTTTATCTAAGTACAATCTCTTTAATTACTTCGTTGCCGGCTTTTTCGTTTAGTTTTTCTCTGATGCCTTCCCTGTGCATAAGCAATTCATTTCTGACAACGGACGAATTCAGATGGACATAAAGAATGTGGTCCTTAATATATATTTTTGATGTCCGTGAGCTAATTGTCTTACCAACAATTTCTTCCCAGCAGCTAATGACCCCAATCTCGCTTAGCTTTCCACCGAGATTCATCTCTTTAATATAATCCTTTAAAGCCTCAGCAAGTGATATTGTTTTACTTCGTCTCATTTCATTGTTATTCCATTCTGAGCTACTTCTTCCACCCCATTACCGGCGATATTGAAAAGTTTATAATCAGTTTTATGTGAAGATAAAATTTCCTGGAGACGGCTCTGGTGAGTATCAGTAATGAATATTTGCCCAAACCGTTGATTCCCGACAAGTCTGATTATTTGCTCAACACGTTCAGCATCAAACTTATCGAAGATATCATCAAGCAATAAAATCGGTGAAAAGCCTGCTTTTCTTTTTATATAATCGAATTTTGCCAACTTGAGAGCAACCAGGTATGATTTCTGTTGTCCCTGAGAGCCAAGTGATTTCACGGAAAAATCATTCATCTCCAATAGCAGATCATCTTTATGAATTCCAACAGTTGTGTACTCCAAAAACCTGTCTTTGGTTACAGAATTCAGAAGCGCTTCCGGAAAATTGCCTTCAGAGAGATGAGAACGGTATTTAAGTTTAACCACTTCCTTACCAGAAGAGATCAGGGAATAGTATTCCTGAAAAACCGGAACAAGTTCATTAACAAGTATATCCCTTTCACTGAAAACATAACTTCCATATTTAACAAGTTGTGCATCCCATATTGAAAGAACATCGCTTTCGAAATTGCCCGATGATTTGAAATCTTTCAACAGCTTGTTTCTTTGTTGAAGTGCCTTGCCATACCTTAGTACAGAATCGAGGTATTCAGCATTGTACTGGCTTATTATTTTATTCAGGAACCTACGTCGGTCTTCACTTCCTTCTGAAATAAGAGCACTATCTGCAGGAGATATCATAACCACAGGGTATCTCCCGACATGATCAGAAAGCTTTTGATACTCTTTCCCGTTTCTTTTTAATAATTTCTGCTTTTGCTTCTGAAACGCACAGTATATCTGATCTTCTTCCCCATCTCTGACAAATGTTCCCTGGATAATAAAATAGTCTTCGCCATGCCTGATACTAATGCTGTCAATATTATTAAAGAAACTTTTAGTAAGTGACAGATAGTGTATTGCATCAAGAATATTTGTTTTCCCAACTCCGTTATTGCCAACAAAGCAGTTTATCTTAGACGATAACTCAAGCTCATTCAGCTCATAGTTTTTAAAATTGGTCAGGGCAAGCTTTTTGAGATACATCGAAGATCAAGTAAAAAAGTAAAATATTAAAAGGTTTGAAGTTTCAAAGTTAGAAAAAGATATGAACGATAAGAACATAATCTATTATGAAATTACAATTCCTTATCCTTGAGATTCACTATTTAATTACTGATATTCAATTAGATAACAATTATTTTATACTCAATCTGATATTCATTAAATTAAATGTTTTAAAATTACTTGAAAAAAATTACTTTTGCGAAGGTAAATTTTGAAGTTAAACAGTAAAGACCAATATGGCTAAGAATAAAAAGGATGTAAATCCACAGACCATCTCAAACGTTGAGCAGACTCTGACCAGAACAGAACATTTTCTTGAAGAGAATTATAAGACTTTATTGATCGGATTAGGAGTTATCATCGCATTGGTAGGAATAGTCTGGCTTGGCAAGCTCTATCTTAACAAAAAAAACGATGAGGCCCAGTCTCAGATGTACCAGGCAGAAAAGTATCTTGAAATGGATTCTCTGGATCTTGCATTAAATGGAGATGGGAACTATCTTGGATTTCTTGATATAGCCAAGGACTATAAATTTACAAATTCCGGTAATCTTGCACGTTACAGTGCAGGGATCTGCTACCTGCATCTCGGTGATTACCAGGAGGCAATTGATTTTCTAAACAAATATTCAAAAAAGGATAAAGTTCTCGGGTCCTTAGCCATTGGTGCTACCGGAGATGCATACGTAGAATTAGGTGATCTTGATAAAGGGATTTCAAAGTACATTGAGGCTGCTGATTTTGCAAAAAATTCATTTAACACACCATTATTCCTGATGAAAGCCGGTGAGATCTATGAATTAAACGGTAAGTACTCAGAAGCTTTAAAAATTTACGAAAGAATTGAGAGTGATTATCCTGAGAGTACTGAAGGAACAACAATAGAAAAGTATATTGCGAGGGTAAAACTTCTTATAAAGTAGTTTGTCTGAGTATTCTCTTTGCATCTGTATAATCACGCATCACCTCATTTCTTTCTGAGACAGATGCGTTTTTAATTAAAAAATATTCGTTATGAGCACTGTCAATCTATCAGTTTACGATCCGGGAATTGTTCCAAATGCCAGTGAAATGCGTTTTGGCATTGTGGTTTCTGACTGGAACAGTGAAGTTACCTGGTCATTACTTGAGGGTACTGTAAATACCCTGAAAAAACATGGAACAACCGATAAAAATATTGTTATAAAGCATGTGCCGGGCAGTTTTGAACTACCACTTGGCGCTCAGTTCCTTGCAGAATACGATGATCTTGATGCTGTTATCTGTCTTGGCAGTGTTATCCAGGGTGAAACACCTCATTTCACATATATCTGTCAGGGAGTAACACAGGGTATAACTCAACTAAATATGGAGTATAATATACCTTTTATATTTGGAGTTCTAACTACGAACACTCATCAGCAGGCCATTGACAGAGCCGGAGGAAAACTTGGAAATAAAGGGGATGAAGCTGCTGTTACCGCTATAAAAATGGCAACTCTGCAGCGTGAAACAGAGAAATAATGCTATCTGAGCACCTTACGTACAAATGCTACTGTGAAGTAGGACATCATAAATACTCCCATAAATCCCTCTAACCCGGAGATTATCCTGCTCAATCCTATTGGGTAAACATCTCCGTAACCAATTGTAAAGAAAGTAATTGCACTATGGTAGAATGACTGAAGAAATGCCGATAGCTGATCGGGATTACCTACTGCCGATACCGTTTTACCCATACCTGACAGATCGATAAGGAAATAGACCGATCCAAAGAAGATCCAGAATAAAACAACACTAAAAAGGACCCGGCCAGGTGAAGTTGCATAAAGTCCGATCTTATCAAATACGAGCCATTGAAAGCCATGGGGAATATAGCTTACTAATTTTGCAATGCCACCCTTTTCTTCCTGTTCTGTAAGCCACGACTTAGCCTCATAACGCTTGAACATAATATACGCTTCGTCTTCATCCTCGTATTTCACGGTCCCGCTGAAATTTTCTTTTAGAATTCTAAACTGGTCTGCTTTTTGTCTTAAAGTAGTTCCTTCCTGGTTAATAATAGAATCATTGCATTTGTTATGCCTCCAGTCGATATAAAGCTTACCAATAAGTCTCATACCTGAAATGTCAAGCGTTCTTATTTCAACGGGAAAATCATAAGGTTCCAGGTCTACAATATCACGGACAATTGTATCAGATATATCGAGTAGTTCTGCTTTCGCCAGACGAAGATCAAAGTAGTGATCGAGGTGACATGATTTTAGTGAGATAATATGGAACTTTGACTCATAAAAACTGACATCGCCATCGCCAAATTCAGTTCTTTCAAAACTAATATCAGTATCGTCCATCTCGATCAGATTGAAATTCTTTGGACCTGAGCCCATCTCTGCCTTTTTGAACTGAATCTTACCTGCTTTGCAGGATGCACCTTCAAAATTAACCTCCCCGTTGCCAAAGACAGAGCGGTTAAAATTTATTCTTCCTGATCCAAAATCAACCGTTCTGAAGTCAACCCTGCTGTTCCCGAATTCAGTTCTTTCGAACATTATTTCACAATCTCCAAAAACTGAATAATGAAAATCTACCTTTCCTCCTGCTATCCTGGTTACTTTAAAATTAAACCGGCCACTATTAAAACGTGTGTTTATGAAAAGTAGTTCCCCGCTGTTAAATTCAGTATTTGCAAAGCTGACCTCACCGTTCCCAAACTGAATATCCTGGAAATCCTTAATTCCGTCTTTTACAATGGCATTCTTGAACATGAAATCGCCTTCGCCAAAGACTGATCCAGTAAATTCAATATTCCCGTCTCTGAATAGTGTATTTGAAAATATCACATTTCCCTTACCAAATACCGACCCGTTAAAAAGTACTTTTCCTTTGGCAAACTGGCTTCCTTCAAAGTTGACGTCACCGTCTGAAAACAATGAATATGTAAAATCGGTACATCCTTTAGCTTCAAAAAATGCATTCTTTGCAGAAAACCCTTTAATCGCAACCAGTTCTTTCTTTTCAATACCATTATGTCGTCTGTAGAAAAAGAGAGAGAATTCCGGGATGTAATAATTATCAAGAATGAGATCTTTCCCTTCCTTAATCATGTTATAAACCTGATTAATATCCACAGCACCAAATAATTCAGAACCAATCTCTTCCCCTTTTTCATCATGAAATGTTACGATTGCAGAACGCGGACAGGTCCGGCCGTCAGGAGCAATGAATTTAACATTTTTAACCTCAATATTGTAATTTGTATAACCGGTAACCATTTATTTACTTTTAGATAAGTGAAGCTAAAATTATAAAAAAAAACTATAACCAAAGTAAATATTATTCAAGCTCACCGCATACACAATGTCCTGTAAGAACAATATGAACATTTTCCCCTTGTATCGGTAGTCATGGAAAATGGCTCATCATTACTGAAAATCGTTGTAATAATTCCTTTAAGACCATAAATAAATTCTTCTCTTACTAATCTGTAATCATCTATGATTATCTCACTTTTGCTATCTGTTTTAAGTTTTAGTTTATCGGTAAGTAAGCCTACAGCTAATTTCCTGATCTTATAAACTGAAGGTCGTACAACACTTCCGGGTTTATTTAGCAGATATGCTTCGCAATAAAGTAATGTTTGAAGCCATCCGTCAGGATCCTTCTTCCGGTCATCAGCAAACAGGTCGCTTATTGAATTAATCATTTCGGCAACTGTCCCGGTCTTATAATCAACCATCCTTATCACATCGCCAATAACATCAATCCGGTCTACCTTCCCTCCTGTCATTAATTCAATCTGAGATCCATTTGATAATATGGTCATTGTAAAGCTAAAAGTATCTTCAAGATTGAGAATGGTAATAGGAGGAAGAGTTTTATCCGTATTGAGTATTCTGATCAGATAAGCCATCAAAACATCTCTGACAATCAGTTCATTTCCACTTATAAGACTATCCTTCCCGTTTTTGAATTTTTCAGTAATAGCTTCATTTGTAACTCTTGTAAGAAGTTGTCTGTCTCTGATAATTGAGTCAATCATATCTTTGGTAAGAACCTGACCAATGTACTCATGGTAGAGGCTCTTCATTATTTCATGTAAAATATTCCCTAGCATAGCAGGGTCAATGTCTGAAGAGACTCTTTCAGATTCTTTCAAACGGTTTACATACCGGTAATAGAACTTCATCCTGCAATTAAGCCATGTATTTATGGCAGATGGAGACAAAATCCTGCCTTTGCTCTTATCCAGAAACTGAGAGTTTAACTGGAATGAATGTTCTTCTGTTCTTTCAATTCTCTCTCCGATTGAACCGTGTGTTTTTATCTCAAAGTTCAGATCCAGAAAATCGGGCTTAAATGCCGTTTCATACTTCATCTGAATTAGAAACCTGCTCATCTCTCCACTTCTTAATCCATCAGAATTGGAATTATAAGTGAAGGTTACATCTTCTGCTCTTTGAAGAAGCCGGTAAAAGTGGTAAGCATATATTGACTCCTGGTAATTGACTGATGGAAGACCAAAGGCTTCCCGCAGATTAAAAGGGATGAATGATGATCCGGCAGAAACAGCAGGTAAAACGCCTTCATTAACTGAAAGAATTATCAGATTTTTAAAATCCAGAGCCCGTGTTTCAAGAATCCCCATGATCTGAACACCGGACAAAGGTTCTCCTGAAAACGGAACAGATTGAATCCTTAACATCCTGTCAAGTATTCTAATGTAGGTGTCTGTAGTAAAATTTACCTCACGGCTATTAACAATTGTCTCCAGTCTGTTTATCGACAGGACTACCCTGTAAATAAACTCATTCCTGATATTTCGTTGAACGTGATTATTATCAGAACCAGCCAGTGTTTTCTCATCAATTGAAGCAATCAGGGAAAGGATATCTTTAAAATAATCGGATAGTAAAGCAGGAGTTAATGGCTTTTTAAAAACCCTTAAAAGATGTTCCGATCGGGCAAAACGATCAGAGGGTACCCAGATAAGATTAGTTTTTATTATCTCCAGGATTATCTCATTATCTTTTTCACTCATTAATCCTGACATTAATGTATGTTTTAGAATGCTGATCACATGCTTGTAACTGAAACGGACAACCCCATCTGAAGTAATGGTAGTTCTCTGAAGATCCATTAAATGTTTTACGAGAGTATAAACAAGGGTCTGTTTAAGCGGATGCCCCATGGTTATATTGATATCTCCAATATTTTCCGGAAGGCTCGTCAGAACGGGCATCAAAAGGTTTTCGTCAGCAAGTACAACAGCTGTATGATGGGCATTACCTGCAGTAAGATCAGGCAAATCCTTAATCAATTGTGAAACAAGTTTTACCTGGGCCACATCAGACGAAGTATCGATGACGCGACGCTTTACAGATTGAGATCCAGCTGAAATCATTGTATCATAACACCAGTCAGATGGCATATCATTGCCGAAGATTTTCAGATTATCCCGTAAGAAAAAACCGGCAGAATTCAATTTGCTTTCTTTAATATAGGAATTATCATAGTCCCAGTAAAAGCGGGCTTTACCTGCTTTTTTAAATCTGGTCATTATTACTTTCTCGCAATTGTTCAAGGCATTGAATCCAATAAAATGAACTATATCCCAGCGCGTTCCGGATGTATTATCCTTTTCAGAGTTTTCAGCCAGTTCCCTGAAAATCATGCCTTCATATGCCAGATTTTGATCTTTCAGAGAGCTTCTGAAGCCGTAATAGAGATCACTAAGAATTGACCAGATACTTATAAATCCTGATTTTTCATTTGTCGGTTTATCGGGATTAAAATTAATCCAGAACCTTTTGATAATTTCAATCTGTCCTTCGGTCAGACCTCCAAACTGCTGATCAATATTCTTGATATCCTGAACATTACGGAATAACAGCGATGCATTTACAAGATACTTATCAACATCATCAAAATCGTTTAAAAGCATGTCGCCCCAGAAATAAAACTCATCAAAACTTTCGGGTGATTTTTTTAATTCACGATAAACTTTATAGAGCTCAAAAAGAAGTATCTCGTTGCCGGCTGTTTGCAGAGAGGAATATGATCTGAATAGTTCATTAATCGTGAAAATTGATGGTGCCCATACTGGGTTTTCGATCCTGGCAGCCAGATATTTATGGAAATATAGTCCGGCTCGCCGATTTGGAAAAACAAGACAATGGCGGTTAAGAGTGTTTCCGAACTCCTTGTGAAGTGATTGGGCAATATTTTCGAGGAAGTATTCCATAAATCAGTCGTTGCGTGTTTAGCGTTTAGGGTTTGGTTCATACAGTCTCCCCTGACAGGTATCGAGTTCTTCGAGTCGTTTTTCAATAAGATTTACAATCTGATCGGTCCTCTTTTTACCCCAGCCCTCTCCTGTTAAAAATCGTGGTGGTGCCTCACCAGTGAAGCGCTCAACGACAAAGACAGGGTTAAGTCTTTCAAGAAAACTGATGAAGAAATCGAGATACTCCTCCCATGTAAAAAGCTCAAAATCACCAGGATTATTCTGAAATTCCTTTTCCATGGTGGTTCCTTTAATTATCTGAAGCTGATGAAATTTTATGGTTTTAAGAGGTAGTTCAGAGATAACAGCAACCTGATTCACCATTTCCTCTCTTGTTTCACCAGGCAATCCGAAAATGAAATGGGCACCTGTATTTATTCCAAGTGCAGATGTTCTCTCAATGGCCCATACTGCATCTTCAAATGAATGTCCACGGTTGATCCTCTTAAGTGTTTTGTTGTAACACGACTCAATACCATACTCAACAGCAAGATAACATCTCTTCGAAAGTTCCTTTAAGTATACGAGTTTCCCTTCATCAATGCAATCGGGTCTGGTTCCTATTATCAGTCCAATCACACCCGGATAATTCAATGCCTCCTCATACAGTTTTCTCATGGTATCCAAAGGGGCATAGGTATTTGAGTATGCCTGAAAATAAGCCAGATATGAAACAGTCTCACTATATCTCCATTTGTGAAATATTATTCCTTCCTCTATCTGCTGAGAAACTGATTTTTCCGGTACACAATACGAAGGATTAAATGCATCATTATTACAATAAGTGCAGCCACCGGATCCTTTTGTTCCATCACGGTTGGGACAGGTAAAACCAGCATCTATTGAAACCTTCTGCACTCTTGCTCCATAGATACTCCTGAAATAATTGGAATAGGCATTGAACCTGCGATCATGACCCCAATGGTACACTTTTTTGTCTTTCTGACTTATTGCCATTTAAGAAGATACAATTTTATTTTTATCAACATACCATATAAAAGCTTCGATATTTTTATAACCCATATCTATCATTAAATGGCGGTACTGG
>Ga0315286_10008520_pt1 | contig 10099 bp, 6 predicted proteins | sample YL17G10_0_MG_FD_205038 | JGI IMG/M metagenome (GOLD analysis project Ga0315286, IMG submission 205038) | Sediment microbial communities from Yellowstone Lake, YNP, Wyoming, USA - YL17G10_0 | ecosystem: Environmental > Aquatic > Freshwater > Lake > Sediment | place: USA: Wyoming | collected...
GTGGGCACAAGGTCCCTGCGGTCGCGCGTCACATAGTGAGCGCTGATCAGCTTCTCGATCGTTTCAGCCCGCGTGGCCGGAGTGCCCAGGCCCCGCTCTTTCATGGCTTCGGCCAATGTCTCGTCGTCCAGCAGCTTTCCCGCCGTCTCCATTGCAGCCAGAAGCGTGGCGTCGTTGTAGCGCGGCGGCGGATTGGTCCGGTATTCGTCCAGTTCCACCTTGCGGGTCCACACGCCGCGGATATCCCCGAGGGCGGGCAAATGGCTGGCGATACCGATATCGGTCTCCGTCTCCTCTTCCTTTCCGAACGCCTCGCGCCAGCCAACCTTTGCCAGCACCCTTGCGGTGGTGCGGAAGGTGTCTTCGCCGATACAGGTGGTTCTTTCGACGACATTCCATACGGCCGAGTCCATAAAGGCGGCCAGGAATCGGCGCACGACCAGGTCGTACACCTTCTGCTCCACGGCAGTGAGTCCTTTGGGCGATTCGCCGGTGGGGATGATCGCAAAGTGGTCGGAGATTCGGGTGTTGTCGAATATCCGCTTCGCCATCTGGGCCCGGGAAGGATTGCCGATACGTTGGGCGAGCGGGGCGTAAATACCGTCCAGGGAACCGAGTATCCGACTCACCTCGGCGGGGTAGTCTTCGGGCAGGCATTTGCTATCGGTGCGCGGATAGGTGAGCACCTTGTGCTTCTCGTAGAGGGATTGGGTTGCCGAAAGGGTGGCCCGCGCAGAAAGTCCGAAGCGCCGGTTCGATTCACGCTGCAAGGTGGTGAGGTCAAAGAGGGCAGGGGGGGCTTCCCGGGTTTCCTTCGCCTTGTCCGTCGCCACGGCCGGCTTCCCCGCACAGCGCGCCGCAATCTCGTCCGCCGTCGTTTTGGACCAGATCCTGTCGGCTCGGTCGTCCGGATCGCCGGGCTGCTTCTTGAAGGGCTCCCGGATCCAGATCCCCTCGTATGTATCTCCCGATACCTCAAATATACCTCTGACAATCCAGTAATCACGGGACACGAAGGCCTGGATTGTCTTCTCCCGTTCCACCAGCAGGGCCAGCGTAGGAGTCTGGACACGGCCCAGGTTGGCAGTTTCCTTGACGTTACGTCCGAACAGGCGGATGGTGAAGGCGCGCGTGGCGTTGATACCGACCAGCCAGTCCGCTTCCGATCGGCACATGGCGGCGTCGGCGAGCCCGGCCTTCCTGTTTCCCGGCAGCAGATGCGAAAAACCTTCCCGGATCGAGCCGGGCGTCATGGATTGCAGCCACAGACGCTCGGTGCTCTTGTCGATCCCCAGGTACTTCATGATATAGGTGAAGATGAGCTCGCCTTCGCGCCCCGCGTCGCAGGCATTCACGATGCCGTCGATCTCCTTGCGCTTTGCCTCCCGCTTGATGATGTCGAGCAGTTCGGAGCCCCCTTCGGAGGCCGTTTCGTCCGGATCTTTCTTCTTGTGGAAGCGGCCCTTGGGGCCGTCGCTTTTGGACGGCTTGAGCTGGAAGGTTTCAGGCAGGATGGGAAGGGTTTCTAGCCTCCAGAACCCGTACTTTTTCTTGTCCAGATCCTCGGGCATGCAAAGCTCCACAAGGTGGCCCGCGGCGGAGCAGACGATCAGGTCATCCCGGTCGAAGACCTTGCCGCGAGCCTTGAAGCCTCCCAGGGCTTTGGCTATGTCGCGGGCGACGGATGGTTTTTCGGTTATGACAAGCTTCTTGGACATCGGCAGTTTTCTCACTCCTTGCGTACAAATTGTTTGCCCGGCATCTGCCGGATCAGGCCGCCAAGTTCCAAAATAAGCAGCGCGTTAAGGACCTCCTGGGCCTTGAGGCCGGAGGATGCAATCAATAAGTCGATATCCACCGGTCGGGACGAAATCAGGGACAACAACTTTTTTTCTTTATCCCCGAGGCCGGCGACATCGCCACCCAACGCGGGCGGGAGGGCTGATTCCCGGTCGGGCTCAAACGCCTCGGGCCGGAAAGCCGGCGATGGTCCATTGAAAACAGATGGGGGTTTCCCAACCTGGGGAAGGATCTCTTCAAGGATATCATCCACGTTTTCGATCAGCATGGCCCCCTGTTTGATCAGGCGGTGCGTCCCCCGCGAGCCGGCGGCGCCGATCTCCCCTGGAACGGCGAAAACCGAGCGTCCTTGCTCGGCGGCAATTCGCGCCGTGATCAAAGAGCCGCTCTTCTCGCCGGCTTCCACGATGACGACCCCGAGGGAGATCCCGCTGATGAGCCGGTTCCGCGACGGGAAATTGGGTGCGTTGGGCGGCGTGCCGAACGGAAATTCCGTGACCAGGGCGCCGTGGGTCGCGACAGCCGCTGCCAGTTCTTTGTTTTCCGGCGGATAGACGATGTCGAGACCGCAGCCTAATACGGCGATGGTCCTTCCTTTTCCGGCAAGGGCGCCCCGGTGGGCCGCGGCGTCGATCCCCCGGGCAAGGCCGCTGACGATGGTGATCCCTTTGAGGGCGAGTTCGCGGCTGATCTTTTCCGTGGTGTAGCGGCCATAGACGGAGGCGACACGCGATCCGACGACCGCCACAAAAATCTCCGCCGGGCAGAGCGATCCCTTTACGTAGAGAAAGGGCGGGTAGTCGTAGGTGTTCAGCAGGTTCCGTGGATAGAGAGGATCTTCACAGGTGACGATATCAACACCGAGCTCAGCCGTCCGTTCAATCTCCCGCTCGGCCATCCTCCAGTTGGCGAAAGAGCGGATGTGATCCGCCGTCTTCGGCCCAATTCCCGGAATGACCTGGAGGGTCTGCGCGGTGGCGGAAAAGACCGCCCGCGGCGACGAAAAGGCCTGAATCAGGGTCCGGAAACCCACACAGCCCACCTCTTCAACCGCCTTGAGAGCGATCCAGTATTTCAGCGATTCCTGATCCATCTCTTGCGTCGATCCCATTTTTGCGGTTTGAAACCGCACCCGATTTTTCGGAAAATGCATGAAAACGGGGGGAAGATATACCGGATCTCCGAGGGGTGTCAAGTCTTTTGATGGCGAAAAACCATTGCGTTCTTTGGTGCTTTGGGTTAGACATAAGGAATACACGATCGGTATGGGGTGTTTATGGCAAGGCGTTTTTTCACCACTTTTATACTTCTTTTGGTCGGGCTTTCCGGCATGGCGGCCTTCGGTCAGAATGTCCCGGAAATCCCTTTGTTTCCAGTCGATGAAATGGATTCTTTCGGTTCAGTCCTGACGGTCAACCTTGGGGAAATCGACCTTGGCGTCCTCGCTCCGGGAGAGGAAGCGAAAAGGACATTCTATCTGAAGAATGTGGGACCGGGGAACCCGGAGTGGTTCGCGGAAGGACCGAAGGGGTGGAAGCTTTCGGAGAGTCAGAATCTCTCCGGACTGGTCGGTCAGACGCCGGTGCCTCTACGGATCCATCTTATTTATGTAAGGGAGGTTGGCGCGTCGAAAAGCCGGAGCTGTTCGTTGACCCTCCGTCTGGAGGGGGGAGGTGAGGCAGCCGTCTTCCGCCGCGAGGTCCCTGTCGGGGAACTGCGCGAAGAGCTCCGTTTTAATTATTACGGCGGGACGATATCCGTTTTCTTCAATGTCAGACTTGTTGAGATGGCCTCCGTGCCTCTTTTAGAGGTGGAGCCACGCCGGATGGATTTCGGAATGATCCGCCCGGGTGAGCAGATTACGAAAAGGATCCTTCTGAAGAATCGGGGACGGGAGTCTCTGAAGTGGAAGGTGGGCGCCGCGGGAACAAGGGGGATGCCGGCGCCGCCGCCGCCGGTGGGGCGGTATGTCTCCTTTCGTCACGAGACCGCCGTCACAGGATCCTATACATTAACCGGGCAAACCCGGGAGGATTTGGAACTTACCGGAACCTGGGCGGAAGAGGGCGGCTATCCTTCCGGGCAGGGTGAACAGAATTCGCTGCGATACCGGTTCACCGGAACCGGTATCCGTCTCTACTTTTGGAAATCACCGGACGGTGGGCCGTTCAGCGTCTTTCTCGATGATCAATTTATTGATATCATTGATGGTTATGCGGAACGCCGGGAGAGGGTGGAGGTTCTGATCGCAGACGCCCTGGCCGATGGTCCTCATCTGCTCGCCATTGTCAACGGGGGAGGACAAGTGACGCTGGAAGGGGTGCATCTCTTCGGCAAGCTGATCCATAGGGGGCCCCGCGGCTGGATCACCGTCTTCCCGGATAGCGGCGTGACCACCCGGGAAACCGATTATATCAATGTCGCCCTCAATACGCGCCAGCTTTTGCCCGGCATCTACGGGGAACACGTCTTCTTTACCTCCAACGGCGGTGAGGCGGACGTCCAGGTGTTCCTCGATGTGGCGGTGGAGACGCAGCCCAGGTTCATGGATGTCCACCGTTATATCGCCGGTTTCGACTACCTCTACACGACAAACCCGCAGGCCGAGGCGACCCGGATCCAGGTGAAGGTGTACCGGCACACCGGGATTGCTTTCCGTCTCTTTGCCCAGGGGACGCCGGGTACGACTGATTTCTTCCGCTGGTTCAACCCGTTGAAAGGCGACCACTTTTACTCCTACGATCCGAAAGGCGGGAAGCCGCTTCCGGGATATCTCTTCGAGGGGTCGATCGGGAACATCGGGACCTCGCGGCTGACCGGTACAAGAGAACTATACCGCTGGTTCAACCCAACCACGAACGGCCATTTCTACACGACGGAACAGGGCGGGGAGGGGATCACCACGAAAGGGTACCGATTCGACGGGATTGCCGGATTTGTCCGTTGAACGGAGAAATAAAAAGTCTGCATTCATATCTTGACAAAAGAAGGCAAACGGATTATAAGCCACCCTCTTTTAAAAGAGACTGAACGCAGTGCGTCGCGAGGATAAGCGCCTGTAGCTCAGCTGGATAGAGCAACGGACTTCTAATCCGTGGGTCGAGAGTTCGAATCCCTCCAGGCGCACCAGGCATGGATGGTGGGTGTAGCTCAGTTGGTTAGAGTGCCGGGTTGTGGCCCCGGAGGCCGAGGGTTCAAATCCCTTCACTCACCCCATTAATTGCATCCGGCCGCGACAGGAAACGGAAAAAGCGCCCGTAGCTCAGCTGGATAGAGTCGCAGACTTCGAATCTGTTGGTCGTAGGTTCGAATCCTACCGGGCGCACCAGATTTCTGTTACAGGTAATCGACCCAATGTGGGCCCTTAGCTCAGCTGGTAGAGCAACTGACTCTTAATCAGTAGGTTGTCGGTTCGATCCCGACAGGGCTCACCAAATTAAAACGAGGGGTTACGGAGAAAAAGCCGCAGCCCCTTTTCTTCGAGCGGTCATTTCAGCCCACGATTTCCCCTCGGTTTCATTGAACGCGACCCCTTGGAATCTTGTCATTTTTGCGGCATTGACAAAAGAAGGGAATCTTTGTATTTTTTAAAAAAGCGAATCTCACCATGGCGAGGTGCATCCGTTTTACCCTGTTCCATGGTGGGAATGGAACGTTCAATATCAGAACAAGGAGGTCTATCATGAAACAGCCGAATCCCGTTCAGAAACTGGTTGTCGTTGCACTTTCTTTTTTTCTTGTTTTCTCGTTCGCAGCGTGCGGCGGAGGCAAGGCCGTCAAGTCGGAGGAGCCGGCAGCAGCGGCGCAGAGCGCGGCCAGAGAGACGGCACTGGAAAAGCGATACGACGCGGTCGTATTCCAGAAATTCGATGTCGATCCGAAAATTGAAGCGGATTACCCGGGGGCCGTTGTCGATTGTGAAGACTCTGCCATTGTCGCGCTGCGCTTAAAGAATCTTTTTCAGAAGGTTGAAAAAGAAGGCGCCGGGGCCCGCTATGACGCGCAGACCCTCCTGGTAAAACCAAGGGTGGTCAGCATCCGCATTGTCAGCGGTGCGGCCCGGATATGGGGCGGGCCTTTTGCCGGCACATCGGACATGGTTGTGGAACTCAAAATGAGCGACGCCGTGTCCGGAAAGATTGTCCATGAGAAGGTATTGTCAACGGCCAATAATCCCTACGCCGCTGCATGGGTCTGGGGAAGCAGCGACCGGTCTCTTCCCGCGGATATGGGAAAGATCATCTCGGAATATATCGGAGCTATCATGCCGCCAAGGTAATGTCGTTTTGATGACTGTCTATCCGGAGGGGGGGGAATCCGAGATGCGTATTCGACGACCGTTCATCCTTATGTTCATTTTATGGTTTGTTCTTTCTCCGGTACGGGTCTGGTGTCAGGAAAAACCGCTCTGGGAACTCGGCGCGGGGTTGCTTCTCCTCCAGATGCCCGATTACCGGGGATCCGACGAAAACAGGCGCTATCTGCTTCCCTATCCCTACTTCGTCTACCGGGGGGATATCTTGCGGGTTGAAAAGGAGCGCATTTCCGGACGCATCTTTGAAACGGACCGGCTATTGCTGGATATCAGTTTGAACGGCAGCGTGCCCGTGAAAAGTTCAGACAATCCGGACCGTCGGGGGATGGACGATCTGGATCCGACCTTTGAGATAGGCCCCTCTCTCAATGTGACCCTGCTGGAAAACCGGCAGAACCATTACAAGCTGGCGCTTACCTTGCCGGTTCGGGCCGCTTTTTCGACCGATTTCTCTTCGGTCCGTCACGAAGGATGGGTATTTCACCCGCGACTGGTCTTTGAAAAAACCGATATGATCGCCGACTCCGGGGTGAACCTGGGCATTTCGGCCGGTCCCAGGTTTGCCGACCGGGGCTATCACCGTTACTTTTACGCCGTCGATCCGCCCTATGCGACGCCATCGCGTCGCGCATACGAAGCCGGCGGCGGATACAGCGGGTCGACGGTCACCGTCGGTTTGAATAAAGACGTCAAACCATTCATAATCAACGCCTTTGTCAGCCTGGATTTCCTGCAGGGCGCCGTCTTTGAAGGGAGTCCGCTGGTCAAAACCAAATACGCCGTGATGACGGGGTTCACCGTCTCATGGGTTTTCCTGACATCGTCTAAGATGGCTGAAAAAAGAGACTAATCCCCATGCCTGGATCGGGCACAACGTAAGGATGAAAATGCCCCCCTGCCTCCCTCTCTCAACGGGGGAGGGAAGGGGGCGTTTCATATTAGCCGGGATGCGCCTCCAGCCACGTCTCGACATCCCGCAGCACGCGGCCATGTTCCGGTTCGTTGAAGACCTCGTGGTAAAAACCCTCGTAGAGGATGATCTTCCGGTCCACGGAGGCAACCCCGTCATGGAGCATCTGCGCGCCGGACGGATGGACCAGACGGTCTGCACCCCCCTGGAGGATCAGCAGCGGAAGGCTGATCCGGGACGCCTCGGCGCCGATCTGCCCCATCGCCTTGATCATTTCTGCACCCAGCCGCGCCGTAATCTTCCCTCGATAGACAAGGGGATCGGTCTCATACGCCTTAACCACCGCCGGATCCCGGCTTACCCCTTCCGCCTCCAATTGGATAAGTCCGAGCCTGGGCATCAGAGCGGAAAGAACCTTTCCCGCGAAAATGGTGACCGGGGAGATGTCGTCCGGCGCCTTGACCGCCGGTCCGGATAGAACCGCACCGACCAGCTCGTTCTGGTGGGAGAGCAGATAAATCGCGCCGATCAGGCCCCCCATGCTGTGACCGACGAGAAAAACCGGTTTCTCCTTCTGCCAGCCGCGGATCATCTCCCGGAACGATGAGAGTGTATCCGTATAATCCGCGAACCGTTCCACATAGACCCGGGCACCTTCAGACCGACCGTGTCCAAGGTGATCGGCTGCGTATACGGCGTAGCCCAACGGCAGGAAGTGGTTGACAAGATTCATGTATCGCCCGCCGTGTTCCGCAAGGCCGTGAACGACGAGGAGCACGGCCTTCGGTTCGGTCTCCGGGAGCCAGTACTGGTAATAGATCCGGTGATCCCGCACGCCGTTGAAAAATCCTTCCTGGTGTTTCATGATCCATCCTCCTTCCGGCCCTCCGGCCGCGTTCGGTGTCCAATCCTGCTGGACCCGTAAAAAGTCACGTTTCCCCTCCCCTGGCGGGAGGGGATTAAGGGGAGGGAGAAATAACAAGTGGAAATACGATTACTTACCACCCCCACCCTGACCCTCCCCCGTCAAGGGGGAGGGATTTTTGGACTTTTTACGGGTTCATCAACCGTAATGCGGTAAATTCAAACTCCCATCAGGTCTCGACCCAGTTCCGGGAGCGTTCCAGCGCCCGCCTCCATCCCCGGGTCAACCGGTCGACCTTCTCTGTGTCCATTTTCGGCAGAAACCTCTTTTCCACCGGCACGCGGTGGCTGATCTCGTCCACGCCCTTCCAGCAGCCGACGGCGAGGCCGGCCAGATAGGCGGCGCCCAGTGCCGTCGTCTCCCGGACGGGCGGTCTGGCGACCGGAACACTTAGGATGTCCGCCTGGAACTGCATCAGCGTATCGTTTGCGGTGGCGCCGCCGTCTACGCGAAGTTCTTCGATGGAGATCCCCGCATCCGCCGTCATGCAGTGGAGCAGGTCCATCGACTGGTAGGCGATGCTCTCCAGCGCGGCACGAGCAATGTGGGCCGCCTTCGTCCCGCGGGTGATGCCGATCAGAATTCCCCGGGCGTAGGGGTCCCAGTGGGGTGCGCCCAGGCCGGAGAAGGCGGGGACGAGGTAGAGCCCTTCCGTATCCTCGACCTCCCGGGCCAGCGCCTCCACATCGGCAGAAGAGCGGATGATGCCCAGCCCGTCCCGCAGCCATTGGACGACCGCGCCCCCGATAAAGACGCTCCCCTCGAGGGCGTAATCGGTCTTGTCGCCGATCTTCCAGGCGACGGTGGTGAGCAGTTGGTTCGCCGACGCAATGGGGGTTGTCCCGGTGTTCATCAACATGAAGCATCCGGTCCCGTAGGTGTTTTTCACCATCCCCGGCTCCGTGCACATCTGACCGAAGAGGGCGGCCTGTTGATCCCCGGCCGCGCCGCCGATCGGGATCGGGACCGGGAAGGCCGGGGAGCGGGTCTCGCCATAGACCTCGCTGGAGGAATGAATTTCCGGAAGAATGGCCCGGGGAACATTCAGGAGCCGAAGAAGCTCGTCGTCCCAGCCGCCCTTATGGATGTTGAAGAGCATCGTCCGGGAGGCGTTGGAGGAGTCGGTGATATGCCTTGCCCCGGCGGTCAGGTTCCAGATCAGCCAGGAATCGATCGTACCGAAGGCCAGGCGTCCCTGCTCGGCCATTTTACGTGCATTCGGGATATGGTCGAGTATCCAGGCGATCTTGGTTCCGGAAAAATAGGCGTCCGGGACGAGTCCCGTCTTGCTGCGGATGAGCGGTTCATGGCCGTCCGCCCGGAGACGGTCGCAGACCGCGGCGGTCCGCCGGTCCTGCCAGACGATCGCGTTGCAAATCGGCCGGCCCGTGGCCCGCTCCCAGACAACCGCCGTCTCCCGCTGGTTCGTGATGCCGATGGCGGCGATATCCCCGCTGCCGAGACCCGCATTTTTCAACGCGAGGGTTGCTACGCCGACCTGGGATTCCCAGATTTCGACGGGATCGTGTTCGACCCAGCCGGGCCGGGGATAGTGCTGGCGGAACTCCTGCTGCGCTGAAGCGACGATGGCGCCGCCGTTATCGAAAATGATTGCGCGGGAACTGGTCGTGCCCTGATCGAGGGCCATGAGAAAGGCCACAATTCACTCCTTATTTCCCCCGTCAGGGATGATCGAACAGATACCCCACGGAGCGCAGGCTCCTGAAGTAGACGGGATTCTGCGGGTCCTCCTCGAAATATTTTCGGAGGCGGACGATGAAGTTGTCAACGGTCCGGGTGGACGTTACACCGGAGTAGCCCCATCCCACCTCTAAAAGCAGCTTGCGCGACAGCGGTTTCCCGCGGTTGGCGATGAAGACCTTCAGCAGCCTGGCCTCCTGCTCCGTCAGCCGGATTGTTCCCTGCCTGCAGGATACGGTCAAGGTCTTCCAGTCGATCGTATTGCCGCCGAAACTGTATTCCATCGATTCTGCCGTCTCTTCCGGCCCGCTGCCTTGCTCACGGTTCCGGCCCCAGGAGGCCCTGGTCAGCAGACGTTGGACCCGGAGAAGAAATTCCTCAAGGTTGAAGGGTTTGGCGAGATAGTCATCGACGCCGAAGGAAAAACCCTTGACCCGATCGTCCGGAG
>Ga0315286_10008521_pt1 | contig 10099 bp, 10 predicted proteins | sample YL17G10_0_MG_FD_205038 | JGI IMG/M metagenome (GOLD analysis project Ga0315286, IMG submission 205038) | Sediment microbial communities from Yellowstone Lake, YNP, Wyoming, USA - YL17G10_0 | ecosystem: Environmental > Aquatic > Freshwater > Lake > Sediment | place: USA: Wyoming | collected...
ACTGTTCAGCGACGACGGGGCCTTTTTCATCCACCGGGAGACCGAGGACATTGAAAATGCGACCGAGGGTCGCAATCCCCACCGGCACCATGATGGGTGCGCCGGTAGCGTTCGCGGGGAGACCGCGCTGCAAGCCATCGGTGGTATCCATTGAAACACAACGCACCCTGTTCCCGCCCAGGTGCTTTTCCACTTCAAGCACAAGGTTTCCGCCGCTTTGGCGCGGGATCTCGAGCGCTTCAAAAACCTCCGGGAGTTCACCCTCGGGGAATTCCACATCCACAACACTTCCCTGAATCTGGATCACCTGTCCAGCGGCTTTTGCCATTGACTTCCTCCGGTTAGATTACTTTTGGCAGTGACAACTTTGGTCGTGCTTGACGACAAAATTCGTCACTACTTTCATCCTTGAATTACTTTGGCGAGTGCTTCCGCACCACCGGCAATGTCCAAGAGATCATTAGTGATGGTTTGCTGACGCGCCTTGTTATATTGCAGTTGCAGATCACCGACCAGTTCGAGGGCATTGTCGGTGGCATTACGCATGGCCACCATGCGGGCGGCATGCTCCGACGCCTGCGACTCAAGGATCGCCTGGTAAACCTGCAAAGCCGTGAAGCGCGGGATGATCTCATCCAGAATTTCGCGCTCAGTTGGTTCATAAATATAAGCAGCCGTCAGGCGCTGGTGGGTGAAATCCTGCACCCGGCCGGTCTCATCGCCGACTTCCAGCGGCAGCAGTTTTTTGACAACCGCCTCCTGCCTGGCCATGTTGATGAAGTCGGTGTAGATCAGATAGACTTCGTCGGCTTCCCCTTTGAGGAACTCGTCCACAGCCATGCGGCCAATCGCGGAGACATCTGCAAAAGATGGTGCAGCCGGCAGATTGCTGAACTCGGCAATCACCTGCCGGCGGCGGCGCATGAGCATATCCCGGCCTTTGCGGCCGACGGCGATGTAACGCACGGGGGATTCGGAAACGCCGAATCGCTGGGTGACGTAGCGGATGACATTGGTGTTATACGCACCTGCCAGCCCGCGGTCACCGCTGACGACCAGCACGAGCACATTTCGGACCTGGGTCCTGCGTGTTAAAAGAGGATGCAGATTTTCCCGCCCCGGCTGGCTGGCAATATGCGTCAGCACCTGCCAGGCCTTGGAAGCGTAGGCACGCGTCGCCGAGACCGCCGCCATCGCCTTGCGGACCTTGCTGGCAGAGACTGCTTCGAGGGCACGCGTGACCTGAGAGATGTTCTTGACACTGCGGATGCGCACGCGCATTTCACGAGCTGAAGCCATTTTCTTTTCTTTGTCCTATTGCCAGGTTGCCTGGAAAGCAGACAGCGCCTCGCGGAGCATTTTTTCGTTCTCTTCAGTGATGCGCAGGTTGGCAGCGATATCGCTGGCAATTTCCGGATGGGAGCTGGAAAGATAGCGCAACATCTCGCCTTCCCACTTTCTCATCTTTTCGACCGGAACGTAGTCGGCATAGCCATTGGTCCCCGCAAAAAGCACAATGACCTGGTGCTCCAGAGACATGGGCTCATATTGGGGCTGCTTGAGGATCTCCTGCATGCGCTGACCGCGGGTCAGTTGGGCCTGAGTGGCTTTGTCGAGGTCGGAAGACATCAGGGCAAAGGCCGCCAGTTCACGGTAAGCAGCCATATCCATGCGGAGCTTGCCAGCCACCTGGCGCATGGCCTTCACCTGGGCAGAACCACCGACACGCGAGACCGATATGCCCACGTCGACTGCCGGGCGGATACCGGCGTTGAACAGGTTGCTGACCAGGTAAATCTGCCCGTCAGTGATGGAGATGACGTTGGTCGGGATATAAGCCGAAACGTCGCTGAGCAGAGTTTCAATGATCGGCAGGGCTGTCAGGGAGCCGCCAGAACCGGCAAGTTTTACAATCTTATAACCGTCAGGATCCTTCATTGACATGCGTGCTTGCTCAGCATCGTGCCCGGAGCGAGGTCCGGTGAAGACACGTTTGTCCACGGAATCTTTTTCGACGGCCAGGCTGGCTTTGAAGTTCTTCCTGACCAGGACATATTTGTTCGCCAGACGGGAGGCGCGCTCCAGCAGGCGGGAATGGAGATAGAAGATGTCGCCCGGATAGGCTTCACGTCCCGGCGGACGGCGCAGGAGCAGCGAAACCTGGCGATAGGCCCAGGCGTGTTTCGAGAGGTCATCATAGATCACGAGGGCGTCGCGCCCGGTTTCCATGAACTCCTCGCCGATGGCGCATCCGGCGTAAGGAGCGATATATTGCAGCGCAGCGGACTCATCCGCGGCGGCGATCACCACGATGGTGTGAGCCATCGCCCCGTGACGCTCGAGAAGGGCCACGGTGCGGGCGACTGCCGCCTTTTTTTGACCGATGGCAACGTAGATGCAGGTGAGATCCTTGCCCTGCTGGTTGATGATGGTATCAATTGCCAGGGCGGTCTTGCCGGTCTGGCGATCGCCGATGATCAGTTCACGCTGGCCGCGGCCGATGGGAATCATCGAGTCGATGGCTTTTATGCCGGTCTGGACGGGGGTATCCACATCCTGACGCTGGACCACGCCGGCAGCGATACGCTCGATGGGCCGGTAACCGCTGGCTAGGATGGGGCCTTTGCCGTCGACCGGTTCGCCCAGGACATTGACCACGCGACCGATCAAGCCGTTACCCACCGGGACAGAGGCGATGCGCCCGGTGGCCAGGACGCGCATGCCTTCGGCAATCCCGGAATACTCGCCCATGATGATGACGCCGACTGCATCCTTTTCCAGGTTGAAAGCAATGCCCATCACGCCATTGGCAAACTGGACCAATTCCTGCGATTTGACATTCGCCAAGCCGGAGACACGGGCGATGCCATCCCCCGCCTCCAGAACCGTACCGACGTCGGTAATGCCGACCTGTGGTACGAAGGATTCGATCTGTTTCTGCAATTCACTGGTAATCTGTTTAACGAGGTCAGCCATTTAGCCTCCGGGCAAGTAACTATCGTTATTTACGCACAACTGCCCGGATTAGAGTCGCGTATCCGGGCACGCCGTGGGCAGCTGTCAAATTGTGAACTCCCGCCCGGCCCAGTCCATGAAAAGACGATCATTATGGATATTTTCTGAGGGTCGGAGCGGGTCAGGCGGGCTAATGATACCTGAAAGCACTGGCATTGTCTAGTTTTCCCTTGAAATGACAAACTTCGAGCAAGATTGGTGGTTGTTTGTTTCTGAACAAAAGAGGAACAAACAACCCCTCCCAGAAGGCTATCGAAATGGTGGACGGGCGGACGCCGTCCGCCCCTACGCGGGCTGCAAAAGAGGCGGGAAACCATCACGGATATTGCGCAAGAACAGGTCTTGAGGGGAAGAGGCACTTGCTTGGTCAAAACGAAGAGGCACGAGTTCCTTTCCTGTTCGGTTTCTGCGTGTCGAAATCCCAATTTGGGGGCGATTTTGCAACAAACAAGCATTCGTTCTACCGAAAAATGAGGAACGAAGCTCTTTAATGACAGGAGGAAGAGCGGTAGCCAACAAGGCATGCAGGCAAACGGTCTAATAATTGTTTGTTTCGCGGAAAAAAGGGGAACAAACAATTCATTCCGGCACCCCTTATTCTCTTCGAGGGGTTCTTCATAATTAATGTTACTTAGTAGCAGAGAACCATTGGTGCGGAATTGATCTTTGCAAAACAAACAATTCCGCTCTTTCTTCATGAAGAGCAGCGGGAGGTTCTGCAGGAAGGACACCGAGAAGTATGAGCGAAGGTGAGATAGTGTCAGGGTGGACGCCGTCCGCCCTTACAACGAGGAAAGCGATGTGCGTGAAAACGAACAGGAACGAATCTGGTTCCGGAATATTCAGATTTAAAGGTACAAAAGAATACGCGGCAAGGATTCCCTGCAAATATCCCGTGCCGCAGCATAATTATAAAACAAATGTTCTATTTTTGCAAGGGGAAAACAAAGAATTTAACGAAGCGCCTGGCTTATGAATAGGGAGTGAACTTAAAATTCCTACCAGCCAAGCAAGGCTGAAAAAGCACAAACCCTTCCCGGCGAAGAAGGTCTGTTGAGGTTCGAAACCGCCCGCCATAATTCCATCATGGGATGCTTACACCTTCCACACGGAAGATGGCGGCCTTTGCAGCAGCATCAAGGCTTTTAAGAACAGCAGAATATGCCGCCGCGTCTGGCAACTCACAGGACCGGTAACTTATCGAGACCAGATATTTACCCAATACTTTCTCTGCTCCATAACCGTTGCCATTTTCACATTCCTGAACGTTGGACCAGCTGGTGATCATGAAAACGTAGCCGTCGGGATCCTTTTCAATAAAGGTGATCTCATCTTTTGCTTCAGCGGGAAGACTGGGATCCGCATTCCAAGCCTCTGACTGGTCGACAAAGCCTTGAATGTTGGCTAGCAGCTCATTGTAAAACGCCTCCAGCATATCGGCTTTATAGGCAATGATACTCAGGTAATAACTCACGGAAAGATCATGAGTACCTTGACTTGACGAACTGCAGATCAAGTAAGGACCGGCATAAGTGTCATCGATGTTGTAACTGATGGTAATATCGGAAAATTTGACCCCGGCGAGGCTGCAATCCGTCCTCTCAAACTCCAAAGGCCTGGCTGAGGTAGCCTTGCTTATTTGACTGGTGGGAGTCACCAGGCAACCCAAAGAGATGATGACCAGCAAAACCAGGATGATGAGCCAGATCGCCGATGCGGGAGCCCTGCGTTTTAGCGCATGCAGGCTGGAAGTGGATAAGATTCGAGGCAGCATACCAATCCCTCCCGACAAGTTTACGCAAATAATATCCGTTAAGTCATTGTAGCATTTATTAAATAAAATACAAGAACTGTTCCAGGGAGCGAAAGCGGAGCGGCTGGTTGAACCATCCTAATTTGGCGTACAATATAAACAACATCCTAAGGAATGGGGAGCTTAAACCCTGACTACACACAGAAATTATGAAACAACTCCGAGAGCCAGCCGAAAAGCTGCACAGCGAAATGATTTCATCATAAATAGATTGGTATTCAGAGTCGGGAAGGTGCATTATGAGCATTTATCAGCTAAGCCCGTCAGATCTCACGTTCTCCTGGGATGGCTGTAAACGGTGTTTTTACCTGAAGGTAAAACATAACATTGTTTACCGGGGGCCATTTCCGGGCATGTTCGGAAAAATGGGCGATTTGACCAGTAATTATTACCTGGATAAGCCCTCGAGCGAAATATCCCCCGACCTGCCGGCAGGGATTGTGAAATTCAGGGAAAAGTGGGTCAAATCTGCTCCGATCAGCTTCCCGGAAACCTCCAGTCAATGCTTCATCAAGGGCAGGTTCGATGCGATCATGGCTTTCGAGAATGGCTCTTACGGCATCATTGATTACAAGACCTCGGATGCATCGGAAGAAAAAGCCGCTTTTTACAGCCGGCAATTATCAGCCTACGCCTACGCGTTGGAAAACCCGGCTCCGAATGCGCTCTCCATAACGCCGATCAGCAAGCTTGGCCTTTTTATCCTGACGCCAAACCGCTTTGAACGAATGCCGAATGGGGAAGTGGCCTTTGTAACCAAGACGACCTGGGTGGATGTGCCCCGCAATGATGAGATCTTCCTAGCACTATTGAGGGAAATCGTGACCTTGCTGGAACGGCCCACTCCACCGGAGGCGGCTGAGGATTGCGGGTTGTGCAATTACCGGAAGAATTACAACGAGGCGGGGATCCTGGAGTGAGAACCAATAGAATTTTCCGCCTCGGAAACCAGAATTTGGTATGAGAAAGCAACTGTCTTTCACCCAGGATGGTTCAAACGATCGAAATTCCACCCATTGACGGAAGAAAGTCATTCTTAACTTGGAAACTGTAAAAGTGCTACAATAAGAACAAGCCAAAACACGATGATGCCTTTCGTTAATTCTGAATATACTCAGGAGAATGCAAGATGAGTAAAAGTAATGAAGACGACCTGCGTGAGGTTCTTGATAAAAGCGCGCAGGAAGTAGCGCAAATGTATCCCAACCCGCGAACATGGCAATCATGGATGGTCTATTTACTGGAGCGTCTAGAGGCACAAGCGATCAAGAATCCCGCATACACGGAATCCTTCAAAGAGATGATCATCTCCTTACAGGATGAATTAAGGAACCGGTTGAAAACGGGCGGCTGGTAACACATTTCTGCATTCGCCTGCCAACACTTCACAATGATTTGCGAAGAATCCATTCCCACAAATTCAAATTATGACAGAATTGAAATTCTAGTGTAAATTAAGATCCAAGAACGCCCTGCGGGGCATGAACACCCAATTCAGAAGGAAACGCAAAAACCCTAAAGGTTATCAGACTTTAGGGTCTTATTATTCTGGGCCTCGGTAAGAGCATCAGCCCACAGATACAGGTTTTTGAAACGGCTCAGGACTAAACTCAGATAACCGGAGGATGCGGGTAGGATAAATGAGGACAGTAAGGTAGACTTGCTCCGAAACGAATGGAGCTGCCCTTCTTTAGGAATAGCCCTTTAGTACCTAATTGGATAGGTGGGGATCGCGTCATAAGTACCCCGCCGGATTAAGAAGGTTTCATTGTTTTTAGGGAAAATTGGTTATTTGCTGAATTTATATATGGAGTAAAATGATACATTATGTAAATATTCTTATCGAATCCTAGTTAGACGCAACCCTGCGCAATCAAACCAGAAGGAGATTAATGTTATGAAGGAATCAATTGGGTCAGTTTTCCTTACGTTGGTGTTGTTTACAAGTTTGTTGAGTGCCTGCGCTCCGGCATCAACTCCCATTCCTGCCACATCCATTCCTGAACCAACAGCAACACTCCTCCCCTCGCCTACGCCTTTACCTGGGAGCGAGTCTTTGCCATTGGATACATTTGGGACCAGTATCCCCTGGTTACCTTTGGAGAATACGGCTCGCCCCGGGTCTGAATTCTTCCTTTTTAATTTATCCAAGCCGCCCTTCACCAACATGCTGGTACGCCAGGCTTTCGCGGCGGCGATTGACCGAGAAGCGATTGTGAGAATCGCCCTGGAGAACGGTGTGATCAATCCAAGAGCGGCAACTACTCTTACGCCGCCAGAAACTTTGGGCAGGGATTTGTTCAACGCTGTTGGCGTTCCTTTTCATCCCGCCACCGGGAGGCAATTGTTATCACAAGCAGGATATACAGACCTATCCAACTTTCCACCAGTTACATTGATGACGCTACCGGGTCGAGACAGCTTCCAAATTAAAATCGCCGAGGAAATGGTCCGGATGTGGAAAATATACCTGGACATAACCGTCAACTTGGAAGTCGTTTCTGAGAAGTACTTTGATCGCGCCGGGACAGACCCAACCGAAATATTCTGGGTGGCCCAGGCCGCAGATTACAACGATCCTGACGACTTCCTTCTGGAGATTTTCCACACTGGTTCTCAACTTAACATTAATCACTTCTCGAATGCGGCATTTGATGAATTGGTGGAACTCGCTGCTGCAACAAGTGATCCAGCCGCGCGGCAGGAACTCTACATCCAGGCGGAGCGCATCTTGTGCGAGCAGGAAGTGGCTTTGATACCCCTCTATCACGTCACTTACAACATTCCGTAGCGGTAAATAGTCAGCGCACAGGCGAAGAGCGCCTAACAAAGCACGCACCGGACAGGTGGGATTCCGCGGCGGCGATGACCATTTTTCTGGCATCGAGGTTTGCCCCTACTCAAGCATTTGTCCAAGAACGCCCTGCGAGGCATGAACACACTTTTCAGGTAGAAACGCAAAGACCCTAAAGGTTTTGAGACTTTAGGGTCTTATTTGTCGGGGCGCCGGGAATTGAACCCGGGACCTCTTGCACCCCATGCAAGCGCGCTAGCCGGACTGCGCCACGCCCCGCTTGGCAAGGCGGTATTATAGTCGCGATTGGGGTTTCTGGCAATGAACGGGTCTGCGAGGGGCTTCGGGGCATTAAGCCGCTTCGAACCATCGGTCTCTCTTGAGCCCGAATTGGTCGCTGAGGGCATGACGCCGCCTCGACCAAGCCCCGGCTCGTTTTGCGGTACAATCCAGCCGATGAATAAACGCCGTTTCCTGCCGGACCCGACACGGATCAGCGTGCTGACAGCGGTCGTCTTACTGGCCTTTGCGCTAACGCGGGTGCTCAACGCACCTGAATTATTCTCAATCCCGATCGCAGTGGGGAATTTCAAGCTGACACTGGCGTTCAACTTTAATACCGTCATCGTGCTGCTGGCCGCCGGGGTGACCGGCACCGGCATGGAATGGCTGCTGCGCAGCCATCCCTCGTTGAGGAAAAGAGGAACCAGCGAGCACTGGCTACTGCCCACCCTGACAGTACTGGTGACCGGCATCGCCCTTTATACCCTGCCGGACACACCGATCTGGTGGCTCGGTTTCGGGCTGGGTGCGGCCCTCTTCCTGGTGGTCACTCTTTCCGAATTTGTGGTGGTGGACCCAAACGACGCCCGCTACCCACTGGCAAGCGCCATCCTGACCGTGCTGGCGTTTGTCATTTTCCTCATCCTGGCGGCGAGCCTCAATGCTGCCAATGCCCGCCTGGTCTATATCGTTCCAGCCTTGTTCCTGGCAGGCGGATTGACCGCCCTGCGCAGTCTGCACCTGCGTCTCAACAAACGCTGGGAGTACGCCTGGGCAATGGGAATCGGCCTGGTGGCAGCGCAATTAGGCTCAGCCCTGCATTACCTGCCCCTGACGCCGGTGCGCTTTGGGCTGGCGCTGCTGGCACCACTCTACGCGCTGACCGTGCTGGCTGTCAACCTGGCAGAAGGCAACCCATTCCGGCGGGCGTTCCTCGAGCCGACGATCATGCTGGCCTTATTCTGGGGGTTGGCAATCTGGTTCCGGTAAATGACTGAAAAACTGGTCCTGACCCGCAAAACCTGGCAGGCAATGCGCCGCCACGTGAGCCACCGCGCCCCGCTGGAGGCCTGCGGGCTGCTGGCCGGGAAAAATGAGCGGGTGGAGATAACGCTCGGCATTCACAATACAGAACGAAGCGCGGTGCGCTTCCGGATGGAACCGCGGGCGCAGTGGCGCGCTTTTCAGCGCATCGAGGCCGGCGGGTTGGAGCTGGCTGGCATCTATCACTCGCACCCGAACGGTCCCGACCACCCTTCGCCGACAGATATCGCTGAAAATATGTACCCGATGGCGCTGATCATCTGGGTGCGGGAGGACGGCGAGTGGCGGGCGCGCGGCTTTCAGATCGAGGGCGGGAAGGCGGTGGAAATACGCTTAGAGATCTGTGAACCCGAGTGACGTTCCCCCCTTTTGTGTGTTACTGCTTCTAGAATAGAACTGTGAACATTGGCGGAGGAGATTGCCATGCAAGTATTGATTGACGCGGGGGTCCTGTTCGCGGCGTACGTTTTCGGGTCTGTCCCGTTCGGCCTGATCGTCGTCAAACTGATGACGGGCAAGGACATCCGCACCATCGCCAGCGGCCGGACAGGCGGGACGAACGCCATGCGCGCTGCCGGGCCGTGGGCCGGGGTGCTGACTGCCGTGCTGGATATTTTCAAGGCAGCCGCGACCGTCTGGCTGGCGCAGGCGCTGACCCCCAACGTATGGATCCACAGCCTGGCACCCATCGCAGCCGTTATCGGACACAATCATTCCATCTTTATGATCGAGCGCAGCCCAGAAGGACACATCCGGCTGCGGGGCGGAGCGGGCGGGGCAGCCGCGGGGGGCGGTGCTTTTGGTTTGTGGCCGCCAGTCGCCTTCATCCTGATCCCGCTCGGTCTCCTGACCTGGTATTTAACCGGTTATGCGTCCGTGACCACCTTGAGTATCGGGGTGATGGCGATCATCATCTTTGGTGTGCGCGCAGGCCTCGGCCTGGACCCATGGGCATATGTGATGTATGGTTTCTTGGTGGAACTCCTGATGATCTGGGCGCTGCGTCCCAACCTGAAGCGCCTGAGAGACGGAACGGAACGCCGCCACGGCCTGCCGGTGAAGCTCCAAGAGTTGAAGCGCGCCCGGGAGACAAAGAGGGACGGGAAAGCGTCTTAAGAACTTCATTAAATTTTATTTTTTCCACTTTTTTG
>Ga0315286_10008524_pt1 | contig 10098 bp, 7 predicted proteins | sample YL17G10_0_MG_FD_205038 | JGI IMG/M metagenome (GOLD analysis project Ga0315286, IMG submission 205038) | Sediment microbial communities from Yellowstone Lake, YNP, Wyoming, USA - YL17G10_0 | ecosystem: Environmental > Aquatic > Freshwater > Lake > Sediment | place: USA: Wyoming | collected...
TGGATTTAAGAGGGAAGTTTTCCCAATGCAAGGTATACGCCCAGGTGACAATACCATCCTGGTGAAGGGTAACCCCCGGCGCTCCCACGCCAATCCCACGCACCCGCCTCTGTTCAATCTTGGGACTGGCTAACAGGTCATCGATCATTTGGACAAGGATATCATAACTATCCTCACCGGAAGTGCCGTGGTGACTGATATTTACTTCATCGAGAATTTTTCCCCCCAGGTTAGAAACAGCCCCATACATCTTCGTTCCACCCATATCGACCCCAATGACAATGTATCCATCAGCATTGAACTCAAGGAGAGGCCGCCTGCGCCCACCACTCCACTCAGTACCTCCATTGAGGCGAATAAATCCTTCCTCACTAAGCCCATCCACGATACGCATGACTGTCGGCAGGCTGACTTCAAGACTCTTGGCGATCTCTGTCCGGGAAATCGGGCTCTCGCGGCGAATAAGTTCAAGTATCGCGGAACGATTAATTTCGCGCATGGCTGAAGCAGTGATCGTTAATCGATTCGCCATAATCTTTTTGCCTTGGTAAAGGAGAGTTACTTACATGGTGTAACTATTACTTACACCATGTAAATATATTAGCAAATACGGACCGGAAAGTCAATACCCTGGTTAATAAAATGATATATGAATTTTAAATAAAACGAGCTCATCCTTATAGATGAGCCCTACCTGTGCGACCCCGATAATGAAATAGAAATTTGTCCGATGAACCTGTAGGATAGACAGGCATGACCGAATGAAATAACCTATTCCATCCTGTTATACCAGTTGAAAGACTTGCCTTATGGCAAGATCATTTGGCTAATTAAATCAACAATGTAAACAAAAGGGAGTTGGATATCTTTACGCACACGCAAAGGTGTAATCTTCTAGTACGGAATTGATCTTATCAAGAATAATTGCACCAGGTGAGTTATCGCTCTCCCCTTTGAGGATCCTCTTCAATTGACACGGTGCATACTGTCTGATAAGTGATACCGGGAGTGGTTTATGCCCAAGATTTTGCAACAATTGTTCGAGGGCAATTTGCACTTGCGGATTTTTCCAATAATAGCGAATGCGGTCACTAAAGCTGAATTTTCGTGCCAGACGTTTGTCACCCTCGTCCCCGCGATAGTATTTTTGCCAATGTTGGGGATGCTGGACCATAACTTCTTCAATCACTTCAATGAGATTTGAATGGTTCTCGGCTGGAATCAACTCATTCTCAATCCGAGCCAGGGCAAATATTGCTTCCCTGAAAGCAAAGGTTAACGCCGGGCCAACTTTAAGGATCGCAAAATGATCGCATACCATCCTGCGCAGGTTGTTCCGTGTCTGATAATCGGTGGAATGAGCTTCGAATATGATGGCAGTGGATTCACTATAACCTGCAAGATCTCTCGTTAATTCAGGTTTGTAGTCCAGTACAAAGTCATTCCCAAACTCAACCCCGGGTTGTACAACCAAGGCCAGTACTCTTTCCCAGGCTTTATCCAACCCTGTCCGGTGAAAAGCCTCCTGAGTGGTCTCCAACATCTGCTGGACGTTTCGAACGGATGTAACCTGAATGCCAGCCTCGGGTTCAAGCGCTCCTCCCGGTTTGGGGACTTCGCTGCCAATAACATAACAAGGTGGTGCTTGAGGATCCATTGTTAACTCAGCTGCTTTTGCCAATATCGCAGTTCGATAAGCAACCACTCCCAAATCCAATGGATGGGAAGGATCGTCATCCCTCAATTTCATGCTGGCATCCAGGTGGATCTTCGTGTAGCCTGCCTTAATATAAGCCTGCACCATTTCAGTTGATTTTTGCATGGCGGTTGAAGCAGGCTCATTTTGCCAAATGCCTGGTCCCAGATGATCACCACCCAGGATCAATCGATCCTTAGGAAAATTGCACTCATGAGCCAGGTTGTGAATAAAACGGACAAAGTCTGCAGGGGTCATACCAGTGTAACCGCCGAACTGGTTGACCTGATTACAAGTGGATTCAACCAAAATAGGTCTCTCCCCTTGCATGGTTGCTCTAAGTACCCAGGGATGGGCGGAACAAATCGAAGCAATGCCGATTGCATCTCCTCGCTTCTGGGCAATAACGATTTCATTAATCAAGTGAGACATATTTCATGGCTTCTTCAAGTGTCGGTTGGGCAGATGTTCCACCTGCTTCCCGGGTGGAGAGGGAACCGCAGGCAATTGCCAGGCGGAGAGTTCTCTCCAGATCCCAACCGTTCAAAAAACCGAAAAGGAAACCTGCATCGAATGTATCTCCCGCTCCAACAGTGTCGACCACTTCGAATGGCAATGCTGGAAGTCGGGAAGTATGTATACCCTGGCAGGAGATGGCTCCTTTTGCACCTAATTTTATAGCCACTATGCGGCTTGAATCACCAAGTTTCTTACTGGCGGATTCACAATCCTTTGCTCCTGTCAGGGCGAGTGCCTCGTTCTCATTTGGGAGGAATACATCGACATGTTTCAGAAGCGCTTCGAAACCGGTCCACTGATCGGATGGATCCCAGTTGGGGTCGAGAGATGTCGTCAGACCCAGGGAATGGGAACGGTTAAAGAGGTCCGGTAAACCGGATTGGAGGGAGGATTGCAGGAAGTAAGAAGCGACATGCAGGTGGCGTGAACGGGCAAGTAACTTGTCTGTCACTACATCCGCTGTAAGAGAAGAGATCAAGCCGGGATAAGTGAGAATAGCTCGATCGGTGCCCTTGGTAAAGAGTATACTTAAACCGGTCTTTTGACCGGGAAGGATGGATACGCTGGAGACATCCACACCGCGCATCTGCATTTCGCTTAGCATGAATTTACCAAATATATCCTCACCGCAAATACCCACAAATGCCACTTTCAACCCCAAGCGGGCTGCACCGCAGGCAAAAATTGCGGACGAGGAGCCAATCGTCAACACTGCTGAATCGATCAACTTCTCGACTTGCCCGAAGGTGGGAACGACATCCCCACTCAAAATAAGATCGGGATTGATCTCACCTGCAACCAGGATGTCAAAAAAAGGTTTGGTCATTTTTGTTTGCAGTGTTGCCTCAATAATTCTTATACCAATCGAATGGTGCTTCGGCAATGTAGAAATCACCGATGGGCTTGCCAAATTCTGAGCAAAGTGCAGAAAGTTGGGTAAGCCGTTTCCTGGCGGTGGTTCGCAGGAAATCAAGACGACTTTCGCCGACCAGGCTGACGGCTTCCTGCCAAACAGCGCGCCCGACAGCTATGCCGGATGCCCCTGCGCGGCAGGCGACTTCGACCTGGCGGAGATAGACTTCGAAATTCATCGCCGCGGAAAGCACGATCCATGGAGCAGGACTGGCGGCGGAAATATCCGCGCAGGCTGCAGCCCAATGTGCTTCATCGGTATCTTCAGAAACCACCAGCGGGAACTCGGCTTTGAGCACGTCCACACCTGGGATCACGAGCCGGCGGGCAGATTCGGTAACGACGTAGCGTTTTTCTGAAGAGGACAGTTTTTTATCGGCGACAAGCGAATACGAGAGCGGTTCGAGCATCAAACCAAGATCGTGGTGGGTACATTCGTCTGCTACCTGGACAATGAAAGCCTCGATCTCAGTGGCTGTAGAGGCATCCGGGTGATAGTAAACAAGCAGTTTGATGGCGTCTGCACCCATACGCTTGGCTTTTTCCACGCTCCATCCAGGCAGGATCTGGGCATGGCGGGCATGCGAGTCGCCTATATAACCTGTGGATTCCACGGCTACGATCAGTCCGGTTTGCCTGGGAATGGAATGCGAAGTAACGGCCTGGGCGGCTGAAACTTCAGGGTCGAGCAGGACAGCAGTGGCATATTCCGCTAGCGCGGTGGTCACATCCAGCTTGAAGTGCGAAAGTTCAGTGTCATTGATAAAGATCGGATTGGCTTTGCGTAGATTCTGGCGATGGTCGAGAGCCAGACAAGTGAAAGTACCATGTGGGGAAGTGCATTGCTGCAGACCGCGAAGTTTTCCAATCGTGATGCTTTTCATTGAGATTTATCCATGGATGAAATGTTGGTTAATGGCAGGTGACCCTGATAGCTGAAAGAATGCGATTCTTTAGGTTAAAGTCGATGTTGTTCTTGCTTCTACAGGTGCAGGGTATGTCAAAATCTCCATCCACATCCGTATACTCAGCCACAAGAACAGGTTTACCAGCTGCAATGAATGCTAACATCTGTTCAGACTTGGAGACGGATGCCACAAGTTCTTGACTGGAATAAGCGGGGAAGGGTTGGAAGCAGGGGTCATGGTTTCAGTTGGGGATTTGCATGCGGTAAGTAACTGGATCATTCTGGAAAAGATTTACCGAAGAAATATCACACCTTATGGATTTTGAACTGGGGTAGGTAATCCTTGTGCTGTTCAAAAAGTTCATTGACCATTTGCTTGATCTCAGCCAATGAAAGGACTGCAGCTGTGAGTGGATCATGGCAGATGGCACGGTAGACCATGGTGGGGTCTCCAATTAAAGATGCGGTTATTGCCATTTCCTCGATACCACTGGAAAGCTGGGTCAATAAAGCGCATTCGGGAGGCAGTGCCCCCACCTGAAGTGGATGGAAGCCGGCTTTATCCACGTACACCGGGACTTCTACACACGCACCTTCGGGCAGGTTGTCTATGAAATTCGTATTGGGGACATTGCCATTAAATTTAAACGCTTCACCACCTTTCAGCGCATTAATGATATAGGCGGCATATTCCTGTTCCCGGAATAAGCTGATGGGCGTCTCTTCAGCAAACCAGGCTTTTGCCTGCTCTTTCCAAGTGGCTTCATTGTTCTGATATTCTTTCAGGATATAAGCATACTCACCGGGGTTCCATTCAGTACCATTGGTACAATATTTTTCGATCAGATCAGGGCGCTTGCGGAACCACCAGTTATATTCGGAGTTGTGCCCGCTCGACTCGGTGACATAATAACCGAGCGCCAGATACATTTCATTGCGGACCTGTTCAGCGTTGTAAGTATCCGGGTTTTCGGTGATCACCTTGTGAATTTGCGGGTAAGCATCCTGCCCATTGACTTCATATTTAATATACCAGGCTTGGTGGTTGATGCCAGCGCAGACATATTCGACCTCGGGATAGAGGGCTCCGATCCAGAAGGCCAGCATCATGGCTGTCCCCTGTACCGAGTGGCAGAGTCCTGTCACCGGTATGTGCGTGGAACGCTGAAGAGCGCCGCACAACATGGCCATTGGGTTGGTGTAATTAAGCATCACCGCATTTGGACATACCTTCTCCATATCCCGGATGATATCGAGCATCACCGGAACAGTCCGCAGGAAACGGAAGATCCCGGATGGGCCGCGAGTATCACCAACGTTGATGTCCACTCCGTATTTCTTGGGGATTTCGATATCGTGCTTCCAGACTTCCGTTCCACCAGACAGAATGGTGACAAGGACGACATCTGCGTTTTTTAGTGCTTCCATACGGTCAAGTGTAGCCTGGACCTTGGCAGGGTAATTACCCAGACGGATGATCTTCTCCACGGCTCTTTTTGAAAAATCCAGGCGTTCAGCATCAATATCCATCAGGCAAATGGTGGCGTCCGTCAGTAAAGGGAAAGTCAGGATGTCACGTACCAGTTCGCGGGTAAAACCGAGACTGCCAGCGCCGATGAAGGTGATTTTGGTCATGGTAGGTTCTCCTTGGGCGGACGAAAAAGTCCGCATCTTTGAATTATTTCTTAAAAATTAAGTTATTCCAATACGACGGGTCACCCCAATGGGATGACGAAAGTGGAGAAGATGACAGCATTAATTCTTGCTCTGAACTGCCTGGTATGTCTGTGTCGGAGGGTTCAAAGGTTGCACCGATGGTATGACCTTCTGCGAATCGCAGACCATGCAACACCTGCTTGGGGATTTTTATTTCTGCCGCATAGCCACTGTTTGTTTGAACGACGACGAAATCCACCATTGATTTATACCACGACGGATCGGAGGATGGTGTGAATATTACAAAATCTGGGAGTACATCATGAAAATTACCGGGACTGAAACCAAGCTGATAGTCGTCATCCCCTGCTTCGAGAGAGTCAAAGTCCAGCTGCAACTGTGTATCAAACCAAAGTTCGACATGATCTCCCATCCACAAATTGCCACCGATAAATTTCTGAACGATTAAATCATCTTCGACTGTAAACGCAATATAAATGTTTTCCATATCCCAACCATAGCAAACCCGTCCACTCAGATCAGCGGGACCTGACCAGGAGATCGCTTCTCCAAATGAAATATTATTAACGGTGCTGACCTCTGTGCAGGGTAATCCTGCCCATTCCGACAAGTCAGCATCAATTACTGGAGCAGTTGTCATGTAGGAGGCAATCATATCCTGACCGTTCATAGCAGGGCGACGACGCTGCTGATCAATCGGCAGGATTGGTTCCATGGAGATCGAGGCAAATGTGAATGTCCATTTTAATGTATTGTCATCTGGAGTTGGGTCGACATATGAAACAGTCACTTCCACCGGGATATTCTCCACAGGTGCAGGCCAATCCACCTGCCAATCGAGGAAGTCACCAGGGCTGAAAGTCTTATTTAAATTAGAAATCTGTTTCCCGTTGACATTGAAAGTTAATTGAACGTCTGTGGCGTTCTCCAGTCCTATATTCTCGATCCGGGCGACAAGGGTGACGCTGCTTTCATCACCTTCGGCACGGATGGATGTGACCCTCAGGTCTGCCGGGCCGCCTTTTTCCAAGCCGTAGTCAGGGATATCGTCCAGATTGATGACCGAAACAGAAGGAATGAACCCAAAGCTGGTGGCAAATCGGGTAGCACGAAATGCCATACCGGGATTGTCAGGCGGGGAATAGTCTAGAGATAGAATTGGCAGTCCTGTTTTTTCGTGAAGGGCAACCATCAAATCAGCATTCCCAGATTCTTCGATGAAAATGTATTCCTGTTTCTCAAAATTATAGGTTGTCGACAGATCCTCAAACATGATCGCGTCGATATCAGATGCAACAGAATCGACGATGCTAAAGCCGCGGTTTTGGAGAATGAGGGCATCGGGATAAGTTGTTCGCAGGGTATGGATGAGGGTTATCATTCCGTTGGAAGTTTCAGGGAAAGCACCTGCTGTATCCACGGTATCAACGAAAACGCCATCGAAACCTTTGGCAAGGTATTCGCCAGCAACGGAGATCATTAAATTTTGCCAGCCGGGTTGATTGGCATCGATAAAGTACGAACCCCAGTCCTTATTCTTGCCGAGGATCCATCCCGGGTCAACGCGACCATCGATATACCAGGCACGGGAGAGTTCAACTTCACCGATACTCAGGTAAGCCACGACCAATGTTCCCTTTCGGTGGAGCAGTTTCAACCCCGCTTCATCGAGAGTCTCAGGTTGGATGATGGCTAAATCAAAGCGAGATAGTTCTTCCGCTCTGCCTTCGCCGTAGTAGACGATATAATTCTCGATCGTTTTAATGCGCTGGCGAATGGAAGACCGTGGAGAACAAGAGGATAGGATAATCGCGGTGAGAACGAAAATTGAAAAGTATCGCAAAATGCGCAAGGGTTTACCGTTTGACACCGCTAAGTGCCACACCTTCGATGAAGAGTTTCTGGGCAAAGAAGAAAATGAAAAGCAGTGGCAGAATACTGATGAAAGCGCCGGCCATCAAGATTGTGAACTGGCCACCACGCGACATTTGCTGCTGAAAGAAAGCCAGGCCAACGGTTAAAGTCGTGTTTGGAACCGCGGGCATGTAGATCAATGGATGCAGCAGATCATTCCAGGCTCCCTGGAAAGTGAAGATGGCCAGGGCAGCCAGGGCAGGTTTGGCCAGAGGCATGTAAACTTTCCAAAAGATCTGGAGCAGGGAGGCTCCGTCCACGCGGGCAGCATCCACCAGGTCGCGTGGGATGGTCAGGAAATACTGGCGGATGAGGAAGGTCCCGAAAGCCCCACCCCAAAAAGCTGGCAACCAGAGTGGTACGCTTGTTCCAACCAGGTGAAACCAACGGAAGATGATGAAATTTGGGATCAGGGTTACATGAAAGGGGATCAGTAAAGTGGCAAGCAGTGCCCCGAACAGGAGGTTGCGGCCTTTAAATTTTACGACTGCGAAACAGAAAGCAGCCATCGAACAGGTTAACAGTTGACCAATTGTGATCAGACTGGAAATGACAGTACTGTTCAGGAACAAGAGCGGGAAGTCCAAATCCACATCAAAAAGTTTTTGAAAATTCCTCAATGTAGCGGGGTTGGGTAAGAGATTCCTGGAGAACTGGTCTGCAGGGAGCTTAAAGGAAGTGGAGATCATCCAAATGAATGGGAGAACCATGACAACTGCTCCCAGTATTAGCAAGGCATAAGTGACAACATCGAGGAGGGTTTTCTGTTGATTTTGAGTCATACTTGCCTCTTTCGCCTCTTACTCGTAGACCACAAAGCGCTTCTCCATCCAGAAATAGAAAGCCATCAACAATGCAACGATGACCGTCAACTCTATGGCTTGTGCACTGGCTCCACCATAGTTGGAGAAATACCAGGCATTCCGGTAAATGGAAAAAACAACCACGGGTACGGTGCTGTCGCCCTGGTTAATCCGGGTAAGCATGTAAATATAGTCATAAGCCTGGAAGGCATTGATTGTGGCCATCAAGGTCTGAAAGAAAATACTGGGTGTGATCAGGGGTAAAGTAATTCTAAAGAACTGTTGGGTGCGGCTGGCTCCATCCATCGTGGAGGCTTCGTAATATTCACGCGGGATCGCGGTCAACCCGGCCAGGAAGATGATCATGCCTTCGCCGATCGCTCCCCAGATATTCACAATGACAACCGAACCCATGGCATTTTTAGTACATAACCAACATACTGGCTGGAGGTGCATCAATTCCAACAGGTAGTTTAAGATTCCTGTATCTTTGCCATAGATCATGTTCCAAACCAGTGCAGTGGCAACGGCAGAAGTCACGGCTGGCAGATAGTAAGCTGTCCGGAAAAGGCCAACCCCCCTAATCTTGCGATTCATCAAGACTGCAACAAGCAGAGAAATGATAACTACTCCCGGGACATATAACGCCGAGAATTTGGCCGTGTTCCCCAACGCTTTGAGAAATTTCTCATCAGTGAACAAGTCAATGTAATTTTTTAAACCAGCCCATTTGGGTGGAGTAAGCAGATCCCACTTGGTCAGACTGAGACCGATGGTTGCCAGGAGAGAACCAAAGGCGCTGAAGATCAATCCAAAAAGAGTCGGGAAAAGCAAGATCCACAACCAGAGACGTTCGCGTCCAAGGGGTTTTAATCCGAACTCCATGGAACCTCCTGAAAAATCAGGTATTTTAAGATAGTGATGGGTACAAGGAATTTTCCTTGCACCCATCTGGTCATGTAACTACTTGTACTGTGCCAGGACTTCGTCAGCAGCAATAATCACCGCATCAAGAGTCGGGTTGAGTTCAGCTTCACCGCGCCAAACCGCACCCATGCCATCGCCGACAGCAGAAGCCCATTCGTCGTAGCCTCGGAAGACTGGCTTCATACGGGCATAATCAAGTGCATCCAGGAAAACCTGGTGATTGATTTGAGTGGCCTGCTGCAAGAAAACAGCACTTTCTGCCACGGACTGGAGCACCGGGCAGGCAAAACCAAGTTCTGCCAACCGGGTTTGGGCAGCCGGGCTGAGAACAAATTCGAGGAATTGCCAGGCAGCATCCGGTTGTTTTGAGCCTTTTGCGATCACAAAACCGGCACTGTTGACGCTGGTAACCCTTCCAGCAGGACCAGCGGGCATCAGAGTAACATCCCATTTAAAGTTAGCTTCTGCATAAGCCGGAACTGCCCAATGACCCATCGGCATCAAGGCTGCCACGCCTGCCATGAACAAGTCTTGACCATACTGGCCGGAGGTATTCGCATCCGGGACCGATTTATCTACGAAGGTCATATCATAGAGCAATTGCCAGGCCTGTCGGGCTTTCGGGGAACCGATCAAGGTTTTGGAATGATCAGCGCTGATAATATCACCTCCATAGGACCAGAGTGCTTCACTCCAGCCGGGTTCCATATCCCACATGTCAAAGGTGTAACCATACTGATCGG
>Ga0315286_10008525_pt1 | contig 10098 bp, 6 predicted proteins | sample YL17G10_0_MG_FD_205038 | JGI IMG/M metagenome (GOLD analysis project Ga0315286, IMG submission 205038) | Sediment microbial communities from Yellowstone Lake, YNP, Wyoming, USA - YL17G10_0 | ecosystem: Environmental > Aquatic > Freshwater > Lake > Sediment | place: USA: Wyoming | collected...
TGCGGTTATTGAGGACGCTGCGCAATCGATTACAAGCACGTATAAAGGCAAGAAAGCCGGCAGTATCGGAACGGCGGGGTGTTTTAGTTTTTTCCCGAGCAAAAATCTCGGCGGCATCGGCGACGGTGGCATGGTCGTCACCAACGACGAGGCCCTCTACAATCGCCTGATGCTCATGCGCAATCACGGCCAGGAGCCGAAATACTATCACAAATTCATCGGGGCCAACTTCCGGCTCGATCCGATCCAGGCGGCGGCGCTGCTCGTGAAGCTGCCGCACTTGGACAACTGGTCCGAGGCCCGCAGGCGCAACGCCGCGTACTACAACGAGAAGTTCGCCGGCACGGTTGTACAGACCCCCTACATCAGCCCGGACTGCCAGTCCATCTACAACCAGTACTGCATCCGCGTGCCGCGCCGCGATGAGGTCGTCGACCATCTCAAGGCCAACAAGATCGGCTGCGAGATTTATTATCCGGTGCCGGCGCATTTGCAGGAGTGCTTCGCCTACCTCGGCTACGGCAAAGGCGATTTCCCCGAATCCGAAAAGGCGGCCAACGAGGTCATGGCGCTGCCGATCTATCCGGAGCTGACGCGCGAAATGCAGGACGCGGTCATAGACACGATTCTCAAATTCCTGAGCTGACCGCTCGCCACGGGCCATCCTGAACGAAGCACGAATTACCCTATCGGTTCGGGTGCCACGCTCAAGCTGTGCCTGGACGTGGCACCCGCCATAACGCCTGTCACACGTCGTCAGTCGTATGCATGTCCTTCTCAAAAGAGCGTTCGACCTGTTGTTCTCCGGCCTGCTGCTGGTTGTCTTATCGCCGGTGTTGGCGGGGATCGCCATGGCAATTCGGCTCACCAGCCGCGGGCCGGCGATCTTCCGCCAGGAACGAGCGGGCAAGAACGGCCGATCCTTCCAATTCTACAAATTCCGGACCCTGCGGCTCGACGTGGACCCGTTCGGGCCGAGTCCGAAATCCGGCGACGATCCCCGGCTGACGAGGGTCGGCAAATTCCTGCGGGAATCCTCTTTGGATGAGCTGCCGCAATTGGTTAACATACTGAGAGGCGACATGAGTCTCGTCGGCCCCAGGCCGCTGTATATGTCGCAAGTCGCGGAATGGAACCAGCGGCAGAGAAAACGGCTGCTCGTCAAGCCGGGAGTGACGGGACTGGCGCAGGTCTCCGGCAGGGGGGTTCTGACCCAGGAAGAGAAATTGGAGCTTGACGTGAAGTACGTGGAGCAGGCGGGCCCGGGGCTGGACGCCCGGATCCTCCTGGCCACGTTCGCGCGGGTCCTGGCTCGCAAAGGGATTTACGAGAAGAGATACTCTCAGGCCGAGTGCACCCGCGGGCAGGCGAGGCCTGAGCCCGGCGGGAATGTGAGTCGTGGAGAATGACGTGGACTTCTGCAAAATGGACACTGAGCCGGCATTGGGAAGGGAAACACTATTTCTGGGTTTTTCCTTCCCCAATTGTCAACGCATCCTGTGGAAATACGCTGCGACGTGTCTGATGATTCTCTTGTCCTGTGGCCGGCTCGGATGGGCGCTGGAGCCGAACGAGATCCTGGTCGTCGCGAATGCAGACAACGCGGCTTCGGTCCGGCTGGCCCGGTACTACTGCGAAAAGCGGGGCATCCCCTCCAATCGCGTGGTCCCGGTGTCTCTGGGAACGCCGCTCCGCGACGACATCGGCCGGGGCGAATACGACACTCGCGTCGCCGGCCCCCTCCGCCGAATCTTCTCGACCCGCAAGGACCTCGGGCACATCAAGTGTCTGGTGACTGCCTACGGCGTCCCCTTCCGAGTGGGTGCGCGGGAGCCCCTGGCCGGACACGACGCCCAGCTCAAACAGATGCGCCAATTGCTGGAGCAGGAGAAGACCGCCGTCGCGGAACTGGAGCAGAAAGGCCGGACGAACACGGTCGACTACCGCACCCGGCAGCTCGGAGTCGCCCAAATCCAGATGGACATCGACCGGATCATGGGAAAGGAAACGGGGGCGTCCGTCGACAGCGAGCTGTCCCTCGTCCTGTGCAACGCGTACGAGCTGTATCGCTGGCAGCCGAACGCCCTGCGAAACCCGGCGGCGCCGCAGGCGTTCAAGACGCTGATGGTCTCGCGGCTCGATGGCCCGAGCTACGGTATCGCCAAAGGACTGATCGACAAGGCCATCGCGGCGGAGCAAAAGGGCCTGACGGGCATTGCCTACATCGACTCCCGCGGGCTGTTCGGAAAGGATGCGTACGGCTACTGCGACCAGTCCTTGCGCGACCTCGTGTTATTGACCCGGCTGCGGACTTCCCTGCCTGTGAAGGAGGAACAAACCGCGGCGCTTTTTCCGCCCGGCAGTTGCCCACAGACCGCGATCTACTGCGGCTGGTACAGTGTAGAGAAGTATGTCGACGCGTTCGAATTCGTGGATGGCGCCGTGGGCTTCCACGTGGCCAGCTTCGAGGCGGCCAGCCTCCACGATCCGAACAGCACCCAGTGGTGTCCGGCCATGCTCAAGCGGGGGATCACCGCCACGCTGGGACCGGTGGCCGAACCCTATCTCCACGCGTTTCCCGAGCCCAAGGCCTTCTTCGGGGCGCTCTACGACGGCAATTGCCTCGTCGAGGCGTATTATCTCACGGTGCCGTTCAATTCCTGGCAGATGGTCCTGATCGGCGATCCGCTTTACAGGCCCTTCAAAAAGAGCCAGCCGCCATCGGCCGGGAAGTGAACCCATTCTCATCTCAACGGATCTGCGCCCGGACAGAGCACAAAAAGCTGGCAATGGCGCAGGGAATTCGTTAAGCTATTACCGTGGAACGGCGGCAGGGCCTATTACGATTCTTGAGTGTGTTTGGAGGATACGACCATGAGAGGTTGGACATCTCCGGGTAATCATTTCTTATCGTGTTTACAGAGAGGGTGCGTGATGTCGTTGTGCCTGCTGGCCGCTGCCGCGACCTGTGCGGCACGGCAGACCCAGCCGCGGAGCCCGGCCCAGCCGCAGAGCCCGGCCCAGCCGACACGCCGACTACCCCCGGGCTCCCGGCTCAAGGTGATCCAGCTCCCCGAGCCGTCGACGAGCGGTGCGGCCAGTGTCGAGCAGGCCCTGCTCGGGCTGCGCAACTTGCAGGCGCCGGGGAATCAGCGCCTGGATTTGCCGAAGATCAGTCAACTCGCCTGGGCAATCCAGGCGATGACAATGGCCACCGCCGGCGCCGCACCGATATCCGGCGAAGCCGCCGTGAAGGCCTATTTCGTGTTGCCCGACGGCATCTATCTCTACAATCCGGCGGACCATAGCCTGCAGCAGACGGCGGACGAGGACGCCCGGGAGGCCATGGCCGCCGCACTGTTGAACCAGACTGGTGCGCCGACCGGAGGCTGCCAGGTCATTTTGGCGGCCTCTCCTCAGGAGTTCGGCAAGCGCTACGGCGCCAGGGCCCGGACGGTCATGTTCTTGCAGGCCGGCCGGATGTCGCAAAGCCTGCAGCTTGAGGCGATTGCCCAGGGTCTGACGTTTGTCAGCATCGACGCCGTCGATGCGGCCGCGGTCCGCAGGGTCGCGCGAGCCATCCGCACTCTGGAGCCGCTTTACGTGGCCTTCATCGGGTATCCGTCGGGCCAGGCTGCGACGACATCCGCCCAGGGACGCACATCGCAGGCGACGGCCCTGCTCGTGGTGCCGCCGCAGGGCTTTCAGGATGAGGAGCTTCTGATGACAAAGCGTGCCCTGGAGGTGGCGGGCGTGCAGGTCGTTGTGGCCAGCACGCGGATAGGGCTGCTCACCGGCATGCTCGGCGGGAGCATACGCGGAGATATGCTCTTGAACCAGGCGAATCTCGCCAACTTCAACGCGGTTGTCTTTATCGGCGGCGTGGGCGCCGTCGACTTCCTCCATAATCCCACCGTCTTGAACCTGGTTCGGCAGGCGATTACGCAACGAAAGGTGCTGGCGGCCATCGGCACGGCCCCGAGCATCCTCGCCGGTGCCGGCGCACTGAGGTCGGTTCGGTCCACCGCGCTGTTGTCGGAGCAGGCTCGTCTCGTTCAGGGCGGGGCCATCTACACGGGCAATGCGGTGGAGAAAGACGGGCTCATTATCACGGCCACCGGCCCGCTGGCCGTATCCGTCTTCGCACGGGCGATTCTGGACGGCCTTGCGGAAACGGGGCCACCGGCGACCTCCGCGACCAAATGACCTCGCACGACTCCGCACTTGTCCTGCGTCATCATGCTTTTTTGCGCCGTTCGGCGACCGTCGTCGTATAGCGGTTCGTGATCGGCAGCCGGCGGTCCTTGCCGAAGGCCTTGGCCGTGATCCGCACCCCCGGCGGCGACTGCCTCCTCTTGTACTCATTGCGATCGATCATCCGAATCACCCGCTGAACCTCACCGGCCGGCAGGCCTGACTCCACAAGATCCCGCGCGGACCGATCCTGCTCGACGTAGCCCGTAATGATCCTGTCGAGCACGTCGTATTCGGGCAGCGAGTCGCTGTCCTTCTGGTCGGGCCGCAGCTCCGCCGTCGGCACCCTCTCGATCACGCTGGCCGGCATGACCGCGCGCCCGGCGAGCCGGTTGATGTACTCGGCCAACCGGTAGACCATCGTTTTCAGGACATCCTTGATGACGCTGAAGCCGCCGGCGGTGTCGCCGTAAAGCGTGCTGTAGCCGACGGAGACCTCGCTCTTGTTGCCGGTCGTCAGGACCAGGGCGCCGATCTGGTTGCTCAGGGACATGAGGACCATGCCGCGAATTCGGGCCTGGAGGTTCTCATAGGCCAGGCCCTTGTCGTTCCAGCGAGGATCGGCCTTGAGCGACTCGTTGAAGGGCTTGAGGATCGGCTCGATGGGAATCGTCAGCAGCGGGCAGCCGAGATTGTCCGTGACGAGCTTCGCATCGGCGATGGTTTCGGGGCTGTTGAACCGGGACGGCATGGTGACACACACGACATTCTGGGGCCCCAGGGCAGCCGCAGCGATGGCGGCCGTCACGGCTGAGTCGATCCCGCCGCTGATGCCGAGCAGCACCTGTTTGAAGCCATTCTTGAGCGCGTAGTCCCGGGTGCCCAGCACGAGCGCCTGGTAGACCTCCTCCACCTCGTCTTTCGGCTGGGGGGCTGGCGGTTGCAGGGGCCGCACTTCTACGCGTGGCCCGCCCGCCCCTGTAGCACCCCCGCCCTCGGGGGTGGTTCTCTCCCAGCCGGGGGCGGCTGGGCTACATTCGATGTCGGCGATCAGCAGGTCCTCCTCGAAGGCTCTTGCCTTCGTGACGACCGTGCCGGTCGAGTCCGCCAGGATGCTTCGGCCGTCGAAGACCAGCTCGTCCTGACCGCCGACGAGATTGCAGTAAGCCACGGCGCAGTGGAACAGATCCGAACAATCTGCAACCACTCCATACCTCTGGTAAATCTTGTTCACGTGGAAGGGGGAGGCCGAGAGGTTCAGCATCAGGTCGATTCGACCTGTTCCGGCAAAGAATCCCGCCAGCCATGCCGTATCCCAAATGTCCTGGCAGATGGTCAGTGCGACCTGCCAACCCTCCACATTGATGATGACAGGCGCTCCGCCCGGCTTGAAGTACCGCTGTTCGTCGAACACACTGGTATTGGGCAGGAGGGTCTTGCGGTAGATGCCGGCAACGCGCCCTTCCTGAATCACGGCGGCGGAATTGTACAGGTCGCCGTTGGAGCCTTCCACGAACCCAACGACGAGGGTCTTTTTCGCGCAGGCGGCGGCCAGCTCCTCCAACGCCAAGCGGTTGTCCTGGACGAACTGCTTCTTGTAGACCAGGTCCTCCGGCGGATACCCGCAGATCGCCAGCTCCGGAAACGCCACCAAATCCGCCCCCGCCGCCCCGGCCTCGGCCCACATTCCCTTCATTCTCTCGACGTTGCCGGCCAAGTCGCCGACCGTCGCATTGAACTGTCCTAATGCAATACGCACCGATCCAATCTCCAACAAAGGGTTCAGACCCAAGAGCACACCCGGCTCGTCTCGCCCGTTTCCATTCTACGGTGCCAAAGGCGCAGAGCAACAGTTTTTGCCACTGCTGGCTCCGGGGAAGAGACCCCGGACACGTTGGGGAACCCAAGGGTATGTCCGGCCGCGTGGCGCAGGTTTGATTCGACTGCTTCGGTCTTCTTGTGTAACCGGCTACGCTCACCCGTGGTAGAACGCATCTGCCGGCAGGATGCAGGAGTGGAGACCTATCCGTGGGTTCTGTCGGTCCCGGCCTGTGGCGAGCTCTTGTCAGTGTGGCGTGTCAGCCGCAGTTGCTCCCCGACTTTCTTATAATGCGTCAACGCGCTGTCCTTGTCATCGAAGTCTTTCTGAGTGAACATGAGGATGGTCGTTCCTATCATGATCATGTCACCTTCGGCCAACAGCGTCTTTCCCGTTATTTTCTTGTTGTTGATATACACGCCGTTGTGGCTGCCCATGTCCTCGGCAACATAGCCTCCCGTTTCCTCATCGAATTTTATCCGAAGGTGCTTGCGTGAGATAAGGTTGTCGCGTACCTGTAACGGAAGGTTCTCGGCTCTGCCGATGACGCTTGTTCGGTGACCCAGAGGCAAGAACTCGCCCTTTTGATCTCCTGTGGTTACGATGACCGAAGCCATGTCGTGATTCCTTTCATCATTGTCTTGGGTTGGGTGTCGGCTGGGTCGCGGGCTCCTGTAGCGGAATCCATGGCGGCCAAGCAGGGTCCTGCTCCATCCTCTTGAGGAACAATCGGCTCCATTGGTACTCCCCAAATACGAACACTCCCGTAGCGATGGCCTTCTGGAAGTGCTCGCGGGCACCGGCGTGGTCCCCTTGGCTCAGTCGGTCAAGGGCTACGTAGAAATGCGCCTCGCATTGATTCCACCTGGAATCGATTTCCGCCCGCAGGAGCTCTTCCTCGGGGATGCTCCCTCCGCAGTATTTGAGGATCCGCAGATAGTGCTCACGCCTGAGGCCCGCCAATCGCTCCGGGTGGTTGTAGAGTTCTCTACTGGCAGCCGCCACTTCGGTTCTCATGCCCAGGAAGAAAAGCGTGGCCTGGTTCCAGATGACGGCATATCCTCTCGTGAACAGCTTGGAGTTCTCCCTATACGCCTGCAGCGCACGGGAGGGGCCATCCGGCAGCTCCGCGACTATGACGGGCGACGTCGGATCGCCCGCGTCGGCCAATACCTGGAGGGCCTTCGCGAACTCCTCTTGTTCATAAAGCGACCACACATAGATACCGCGAGCCCCGGCGCTGTCGGCCTCTTGGTAGACCTTGCGGGCCACTTTGTGCGCTGCCTCCTCCTGCCTTGTCAGTTGAAGATAGAAATAGCGGTAACCGTAACTCATGGGGAGGGCAGGAAACCGCTCGAGTTCCTGAGCATCCCTTCCAGCCTGGCGCAAGGATGCATCAGCCCGATCTTTCTCTCCGGCGTCTCGAAAGACCCCCGTGGCGACGAGATGGGCCCACAGGCTCACATTTATCGAGATGGGGTCTCCAGGCATCATGTTCTTGGCAACGTATGCGTCGTCAATGGCTGACTGGGCCATGTCAACGTTGCCGGTGTCCTGGGCAACGGCGGCGCGGACGTCGGCCCGGAGGACACGGGCGATCGTCGAGTCCCGCCGGCGGATGGCCTCATCGAGGGTCTTCAGGGCGAGGGGCGGGTCATAGATCGACTCGGCATGGCCCTTGAACAGATAGTCCTCCGGAGTGACCGTGGTCAGTTTTTCCACGGAGTCCATGGTGATTTCGTAACCATCCAACTGGTAGTCGGCGATGTAGGCCTGGGCCAGTAGCGAGTACGCGGCCACGCTGCGAGGGAGGAGCTTCACCGCCTGCTCCAGGTGCTCGATGGCCTTGCGGGTATCGCCGCCCCGGTGAAGGACGAGGAGGCCGCGGATCATGCGGACCGAGCCGGGAGAGGCACCCAGGACCTCGGCCTCCTCGATGGCCTTCTCGGCCCCATCGAGATCGCCGCCCATGGCGATGAGCATGGCCCGCTCGACTGCATGCTGCTGCTTCTCCTCCCGCGCTCGCTCCTCAGAGCGGTGCTCGCGATAGGCAAAGACCCCGGCCACCAAGCCCAGCAGCACGACAAGGCACAGCGCTGCCGCAATCGCCCGGTTCCGCTTGGCCCAGCGTACGATCCTTCCTAACGGCCCAATCCGCCGCGCCGAGATCGCGAAGCGGTTCACATACCGCCGCAGGTCCTCTGCCACGCTGCCCGCCGTCTGGTAGCGCTTGTCCGGGTCCTTCTCCATCATCTTCAGGCAGATCGTCTCTAAGTCCTGCGGTATTCGCCGATTGATCGACCGTAGCGGCTTGGGCTCCTTGCCGATGATCTGCGCTATCACCTGGTCCCGGCGGACTCCTGGAAATGGCGGCTGCAGCGTCAATAGCTCGTACAGCGTTGCCCCCAGCGAGTAGATGTCGGTGCGATGATCCAGCGGCGCTCGGCCCGCCGCGATCTGCTCCGGCGACATGTACATCGGTGAGCCGACAAACTCGCCCGAGACTGTCATCCCCGGCTGCTCCAGCATCCGCGCCAGCCCGAAGTCGTTCAGGCTCAGGCGTCCCGCCGGCGACAGCAGCAGGTTCGAGGGCTTGATGTCGCGGTGGATCACTCCCTGGGCATGAGCATAGTCCAGGGCGTCGGCCACCTCGGCCATCATCCGGGCAACCGTGTCGAAGTACCCTGTCCCGCTGGCCAGACTGCTGGAACTGGGGCTATGGGTCTCGGAGGCGGTGCCGGTGGCAGCGTCGGGAGGTGGCAAGCCCATGGTTCGGGAGACCCAATCGACAGGGCCAGGCGTACCGTTGGCCGTGCTGGCGCTCGGGGAGGCACCCCTCGGCCCCTGCTCCTGCGAGGCCGGCTTCTGCATTTCGCGCATCTGGGTGATGACCTGGTCCAGCCCTGGTCCTTCGATCAGTTCCATGGCGTAGTAATGGGCGCCGTCCTGTTCGCCGGTGGCGTAGATGGGTACGATGTTGGTGTGGTGGAGCTTGGCGGCGGCCTCGGCCTCGCGTTGGAAACGGATCACGGCCTTGGTGGTCAGACCCAAAGAGCCGCTGAGCACCTTGAGCGCCACCTTACGGTTCAGGGAGACCTGCCTGGCTTCGTAGACGATGCCCATGCCCCCGCGGCCCAATTCGCGAACGATCTCGAAATCTCCGAGTCGCCGGAAGGGTTTGGTATCGGCGAGTGATTCGTCCATGGCTCACCTCGTTCCAGAAGCAGCGGGGCAGACCGAGTTGCGAAGCGCGACAGCCATCTCATAAATCTCCTATATGAGACTCTCTGAACCGCGTGTCTGTGCGTGATTGTATTGCTGGCCCTGGCTCGGAGTCAAGGTAATGCATCCAGAAATGGTTGGTGGTTCTCCATATGCCAGGCTGTGGGGCATGACGCTGATTGCAGAGAATTTCCCTCGACTGATTTCGGTGTTCTTGTATCGCCGGATGGGCTTTCCTGTGGTAGAATCGGCATCCCAGATAAGGATATGGCAGGGGAGTTCTTATGGGCCAGAACGATGACCGTATCGAGCCCGAGGACGAGGATCCCTCTCGGACCCTGGATGCCGGCACGCCCCTGTATGCGCTGGGCAGCCGCATCGGAGGCTACAAGCTGCTGAGTGTCCTGGGGGAAGGCGGCTTCGGGATGGTCTATTTAGCCGAGCAGCAGCAGCCCATCAAGCGGCTGGTGGCTTTGAAAGTGATCAAGCCGGGGATGGACACCAAGCAGGTGATCGCCCGCTTCGAGACGGAGCGGCAGGCCCTGGCGATGCTGGATCATCCGCACATTGCCCGCGTGTTCGACGCCGGGGCGACGGAAGCGGGCCGGCCGTACTTCGCGATGGAATACGTCAAGGGCATCCCGATCACGGAGTACTGCGACCGGTGCAAGCTGGACACGCAGGAACGGTTGCGGCTTTTCATTCCTCTGTGCCAGGCGATCCAGCACGCCCACCAGAAAGGCATCATTCACCGGGATATCAAGCCGTCCAACGCGCTGGTGATGCTGCACGATGAGAAGCCCATTCCGAAGGTTATCGACTTCGGCGTGGCCAAGGCCCTCCATCAGCGTCTGACGGAAAAG
>Ga0315286_10008526_pt1 | contig 10097 bp, 10 predicted proteins | sample YL17G10_0_MG_FD_205038 | JGI IMG/M metagenome (GOLD analysis project Ga0315286, IMG submission 205038) | Sediment microbial communities from Yellowstone Lake, YNP, Wyoming, USA - YL17G10_0 | ecosystem: Environmental > Aquatic > Freshwater > Lake > Sediment | place: USA: Wyoming | collected...
CACGCAGGAAATGATCCAGACAAGCCCCGCAAGGAGGACCAAAATCTTTTTCATCGAATCACCGTTCCGATGCCGATCCCAAGATGGAAAAAGGGCCCGCTCGTTGATTCCGGCCGCCATAAATGGCTTTCCCTGGATAAGATGACCGGAAAGGTATAATCCAGGTCTTTGATTTTATCGACTCTTTTCCCCTGCACTTCTCCGATCACCGTGATTTTCCGGCCGGGGGCATAAATGGCAGGGTCCTGAAAGCCCGGAAATAGGATGAAAAACCTTCCATAAGAAACATCGGCGTCCTGGGGCCGATTCTCCCAATCCAAGGGCTTCTGGAGGACTTCCACCCACGTTTCGTTTGCTTCCATCCAGATTTGGATGATCTCTCCGCCATACATCACGGTTCTGTCTCTGTATTGATCCGGGTCGCGAAGGAGGGCCTGAAAAGAGATATTGGTTTCTACGCGGTTTAAGGACTGGGGGGAAAAGGCCGGCGCACAGGCGAAGAGCGCCATGACCAAACCCGCCAGGGTACAAAATTGCTTTTTCATTTTTCCCTCCCCGAGAAAGAGGAAAAGGAGTGTTTCTCGACCGTCTTAAATGCTATTATATCAAAAATCGGGTGGGTCGGGGAGAAACTTGATCCCTCCTTTGCCTATGGGCAATATCCCCGATCCGCACAACTCTCCGCGAGTGGGAAGGCGACCCCGGTCCCGGCGGAAAAAACCAAAAACCTGAAAAGGAGAAAGCAACTATGAATTTTCCAGAACTTCTCGCAAAGCGGCGATCCGTTCGCGACTATCAGAACCGGGAGGTGTCCCTGGAGGTTGTCAAAGACATTCTCAAAGACACCTGTTTCGCCCCCAGTTCCGGAAACGGCCAACCCTGGCAGTTTATCGTCGTCAATCACAAGGAATGGGTCCGCAAGCTGTCCGATGAGAGCAAAAAAAACTTCGTGGCCGCCATCGAAAAAGACCCGAATTCACCCCTGAAAAAATACGAGGCCAATCTGCGCAGCAAAGACTTCAATGTCTTTTACAACGCCCCCTGTTTGGTCTATATCGGGGGGCCGAAAGACCTCCGTTCCCTCTATCTGGACTGCTCCCTGGCAGCCTGTTATTTCATGTTTGCGGCCACGGCCCGAGGTTTGGGAACCTGCTGGATCAATTTGGGCTCCGAGATCCGCGATCCGGAAATTCAAAAGGCCATCGGGATGCCCGCCGACTTCCGGATCGTTGCTCCCATGGCCCTGGGGTATCCGAACGTCGTCCCGGAACTGCCGGGGCGCAATCAACCGCAGATCTTGAAGACAATTTCATAAGGCAATCTCATCGCCTCCCTTTGGAGATGATCCGAATGTGGAAAGGAGCTCGAATTGGGACCGATTTCCGAGTTTGAACGTTTTGATGCTACCGGCCTTGCTGACCTCGTTCGGAAAGGAGAAGTTCAACCGCTCGAACTGATCGAGGCGGCCATCGAAAGAATCGAGCGCTGGAATCCCCGGCTCAATGCCGTCGTGACCCCGCTTTTCGAACAGGCGCGGGCCGCGGCCAAGGAGCCTCTTCCCGAGGGCCCCTTCCGCGGCGTTCCTTTTCTGCTCAAAGATTTGGGCGCCGGCGGCACCCTCGGCGGGGTGCGGATGACCATGGGCACGGCTTTTATGAGCCGGTTCGTGCCCGACCACGACAGCGAGCTGGTAAAGCGCCTCAAACGGTCCGGGTTGATCATCCTCGGCAAAACCAACACCCCGGAACTGGGGATCCTGCCTACAACCGAACCTCGGTTTCTTGGCGCCTGCCGCAACCCCTGGGACCTCAACCGGACGACCGGCGGATCCAGCGGCGGCTCGGCGGCAGCGGTGGCGGCCGGCTTCGCGCCCATGGCCCACGCCAATGACGGGGGCGGGTCGATCCGCATCCCGGCCTCCTGCTGCGGGCTCTTCGGCCTGAAGCCGACCCGCGCCCGCACCCCCCTCGGGCCGGATTACGGGGATCTTTTTAGCGGCCTGATCGCGGACCACGCGGTCACCCGCTCCGTCCGGGACTCTGCCTCTTTGCTGGACGCCACCTCCGGCCCCGATGTGGGGGATCCCTATTGGGCTCCACCGCCTGAACGCCCTTTTTTGCAGGAAGTCGGCCAAAGCCCGGGAAAACTGCGGGTCGCTTTCACCACCAAAGCGGTAGGGGACATCTCGGTTCACCCGGATTGCATAAAAGCGGTTCAGGAAGTCGCCAGGCTCTGCGCCTCCCTGGGACACGAGGTAGAAGAGGCTTTTCTCGATCTCCCTTGGGAGATGATCTCCCAAAGTTTTACGGTCCTGTGGTCGGCGGGGTGCGCGTTTGTTATTGACGGCCTCTCCTTCGTGACCGGAAAAGCCCCGAACCCCGGCGAATTTGAACCTTTGACTTGGGCTCTTTACTCCATGGGCAAGAAACAGGAAGCTTCGGCGTATCTTCTTTCTCTCGCGCTTCTGCAGAGATTCTCCAGAGAGGTGGCCCGCTTTTTCCTCCGTTATGACACCCTGCTTACCCCCACCCTCAGCGAACCCCCGCTCCCCTTGGGGTCTTTTGATTCTCCTCCGGACAATCCTTTGCACGGGCTCAGGATGGCCGAAAAATTTGTTCCGTTCACCCCGATCTGCAATATCACGGGGCAGCCGGCCATGTCGGTTCCTCTCTATTGGAATGCCGAGGGGCTCCCAATCGGAGTCCATTTCGTGGGTCGATTCGGGGATGAAGCGACCCTCTTTCGCTTGGCATCCCAGCTGGAAGAAGCTTGTCCCTGGGACAAACGTTTTCCTTTGCTGCCAACAAAATGAGGATGATCTCGGGAAAAGGCTCGAAATGGTCCTTGGGGTCATTCCGGCGCAAGCCGGAGTCCAGGATTTGCAAACGGTTAAGAAATAATCTGGACTCCGTTTTTCGCCGGAATGATGGCTTTTTCCCAAACCATCGAGCCGCCATAATTTTTCTTGCTCTCTCCGCTCAAATAGGAGAGAATCTGCTGGCAAAGATTTGAGCTTTTCATTTCAGCCGCCGGGGAGAAAGGAGAAAAGGTATGATTGAGGATTTTAAGAAATTCATCATGAGAGGAAACGTGCTGGACATGGCCGTCGGGATCATCATCGGGGCCGCCTTCGGATCCATCGTGAATTCCCTCGTAGCCGATGTGATCATGCCGCCCATCGGCCTGATCCTGGGCAATGTGGATTTTTCCAACTTGTTTTTGGTTTTGAGAGATGGCGCAAAGGCCGCCGGCCCTTATGCCTCTCTGGCGGCGGCAAAGGCGGCGGGAGCCGTTACGGTGAACGTGGGGGTTTTTATCAATACGCTTATCAGCTTCGTGATCGTCGCCCTCGCCGTATTCCTTCTGCTTCGCAACATCAATAAGCTCTATAAGAAACAGGAGGCGGCTCCCACGGCCAAAGATTGCCCCTATTGTCTGATGAGCGTCCCGCTCAAGGCCAACCGCTGCGGGCATTGCACCTCGGAATTGAAAGCATCTTAACCCGCCCTAAACTTATCAGAATCCCCAAAGAGGGCTTCGTTTGAAGGCGAAGCCCTCATCCCCAAACCTTTGTCATCCTCGTTTCCGGGGAGGCGTTCTTATATTCTCCCAGCCACTCGAACACTTGCAGGATGATCCCCAGGGGATTCTTCGCGCCAACCAGCACTTCTTTGCGCACCCCGGGAATTTCGGTGTAATTCGCGGTCTTTACCCCGTTGTGGTGAAGGTGATCCAGGAACCGGCCCAAATCATCCACCTCGATGCCTAAGTGCTGAGGGGTTTCCCCAAACCGCTCGAGATGCTTGGCCACAAAGCCCTCGGGGCTGGTTGATTCCAGGAAAGAAAAAGTGTTTTCCCCTACTTGAAAAATGGCCACTTTGTATTGCCCTTCCGGATTGATTTTTTCAACGATGAATTTCGCCCCGAAAAGAGTCTCTAATCTTTTCTTCGTCTCTTCCAGGCTGCGGACCGCCACGGCAATGTGATCGACCTTTTTGATCATAAATCCTTCCTCCTTTAGGCGGAAGCGTATCGGAATTCGGCAGATAAAGTCCAGAAAAAAAACTGCACTTTTTTCTTTTCTGTATCTTCCGGGCATGATAAAAAGATTCAAATCGGAATCAACCATGATAATCTCGTAAAAAGTCTGGAGTCGCGTCATTGCGAGGAGCGCAGCGACGAAGCAATCTCATGAAATCAAGCAGATAAAGGCTATAAGATTGCTTCGCTTCGCTCGCAATGACTCGTTTTTGGACTTTTTACGAAACCATCAACTTTGAAGCATTCGAAAATGCTATTCAACTTTGCAGAAAGGGCTTTCCATGAAATTTTCGAAAAAACTGGATTTGATCGAAGGCGTCCTGACCGTGGAAATGAACATGCGTCTCACGCGCCTGAAGGAAGAAGGAAGGGATGTGATCAATTTGGGGGTCGGAGACCCTGACTTCTCTCCACCCGAATCGATCCGGCGGGTCTTGCGGGATGGCGTGGATCACCCTGATTATCACCATTATCCTTCTTTTTACGCCCTGCAGCCTCTCAAGGAAGCCATTGCCGGATGGTACCAACGGCGGTTCCAGGCAAATCTGGAATCCCATACGGAAGTTCTCCCCCTCTTAGGCTCCACCGACGGCCTTTTCAACATCCATCTGTGCCTGCTCGATCCGGGGGATATCGCCCTAATTCCTGATCCTTGCTATCCGTCTTATGCATCGGCAACCCAGCTGGCGGGCGGCCAGGTGGAACGGTTTCCGCTGCTCCGGGAAAACGACTTTCTGCCGGATCTCGAGGCGATTCCCCCGGGAATCGCTCGAAAGGCCAAAATGATCTGGGTGAATTATCCCAACAATCCTACCGGCGCAACCGCCCCCCCCGAGTTCTACCTAAAACTCATCGCCTGGGCTAAAGCCTACGACGTGGCCGTTATTTCCGACAACGCCTATTCGGAGGTCTATTATGACAACCGGCCGCCGGTGAGTTTTTTGGAATTTCCGGGGGCCAAGGAAGTGGGCGTCGAGATTCACTCTCTGTCCAAGTCCTTCAACTGCTGCGGCTGGCGGACGGGGATGATGGCGGGAAACAGAGATCTCATCGAAGCGTTGTCCCGGGTCAAGGCCCATTCGGACCGCGGCATGTTTTATCCGCTGCAGTTGGCGGCAATCGAAGCCTTGCAGAGCCCCGCCGACTCCATGAAGGAGCGGAACCGCATCTTTCAGGAACGTAGGGATTTAGTCATCCGCGGCCTGCAGGACATCGGGCTCGATGTTTATCCGCCCAAAGCCACCTTCTATTTATGGGCGAAGGTACCGGAGGGGTATACCTCCAGGGACTTCTGCTTCAAAGCGCTCGAAGAAGCAAATGTCTGGATGCTACCCGGTTCGAACTACGGTAAGCATGGCGAAGGATACCTGCGGATCGCCATCACCCGCTCCGTTGAGGTGCTTTCCGAGGCAATGCGGCGGCTGAAAAAAAGAGGATTTTGACCTTCGCTCTTCGCGATAACCCCTTAAGGAGAGAAAATCCCCATCGAACTTGACATTCCCCTCAAAATGTGGGAAAAAAATATACAGAGTTTGCTCGGTACGCGCTCGACCGGAAGCAATTCGATAGGGTGGGCGCCCACCGGAATCCCCCCTTTTTACTTGCCTGAAAAGGTAACAAACAGAAATTTGCCTTCCTGGTTTCCAAGTAACCGCGGAAGATAGTTATCTTCCTAATCCCCGCGGGAAAAGACTTTTCCGGGAGAGCAAAAAAGGAGAGAACCATGAAAAAAACAGCCTTGTTTTTATGCAGCCTTGCCGCCTTTTTCTGGGTCGTCTTCGCAATGTACCCGGGGGTCGCCTCGGCGCAAAAGACCCTGACCATCTTGACCTGGTCGGACTATGTCCCCGCGGCCGATAAAAAATTGGTCGAGCAGGCCGCCAAGTGGGGCAAGGCCAACAATGTGAAGGTGGAAATTAATTTTGTTTCCCTCGGCGATCTGCCGGCCAAGATCTCGGCGTCGGTCATGTCCAAGTCCGGGCCGGATATCGTGGCCCTCTGGTACGGGACTCCCCACGTCTACGCGGAAAGCCTTGTCGATCTGGACGGCGTGGTCGAAGACCTCGGCAAACGCCACGGCGGCTGGTATGAAATCGCCAAGAGCGCCAACTTCGTCAAGGGCCATTGGAAGTCCCTGCCGTGGACCTACCTCCCTTACACGGTGACGTACCGCAAGGATCTCTTCAAACAGGTGGGGGAGACTCAATTCCCCGACACCTACGATGACCTCCTCCGGGTGGGCAAGAAGCTCAAAGAGAAAGGCTTCCCCATCGGCATGTCCCTTGGCCATGCCTTGGGAGATGCCAATCTCTCCTACTACCCGATCTGGTGGGCCTTTGGCGGTAAGGAAGTGGACAAGGACGGAAGGGTGGCCATCGATTCCCCCGAGACCGCGGCGGCCGTTGAGTATGTAAAAAAATTGTATAAGGAAGCCATGGACCCCACCGTCCTCTCCTGGGGCGACCCGGACAACAACACGGCCATGCTGGCTGGCAAGATCTCGGCCACCTTCACGGCTCCAAGCATCTACAGCGCCTCCAAAACCAAGGCGCCGCAATTCAAGGAGCATTTTGACCACGCCCTGACTCCCAAAGGCCCGGCCGGCCGCTTCGGCGCCCCGCTGGTCATTGGTCTGGGCGTGCTCAATTACTCCAAGAACCAGGACACGGCCAAGAAATTCCTTACCTGGATCATGGAAAAAGAACAGCTCCCGGAGTGGATCGAAACTTCGGACGGAATGCATGCCGCCATGCTTAACGGGTATGAGAACGACCCCTTCTGGCAAAAGGATCCCAAACATGCCACCCTGCCCAAGATCGGCCCGCACATCCGCACCTTCGGCTACCCGGGACCGCCGACCCAGAAGGCGGAGGAGGCCCGAGCCCGCTTCATATTAGTGGATATGTTCGCCAAGGCCGTGCAGGGAATGCCCACCAAGGAGGCGATCGGCTGGGCCGCTTCGGAATTCAGGAAGGTTTATAACCAGTAGGAACGCCTCCCCGAAAGGATCCCTGTTTTTTCGGGATCCTTTCGGAGTTCCAATCTCTGATTGGGACATGCCTTTCTCTTGCTTGATTGTCGGGGAAGATGCTTTTCGCTCTCGCCAGTACATTTCGTTCGGCCCAAGCCCGCCTCAGCGGCTATCTCTTTGTCGGTCCCGCCTTTCTCTGGCTGGTTCTGATCATCGGGGTACCCTTCTTTCTGTCCGTTTACCTCAGCCTCACAAATTCCATGGCCGGAAAGTGGGGAATTTTTACCGGCCTGGACAATTATATAAAGCTCCTGGACAGCCAGATCTTTCGACGGACCCTGCAGAATTCCTTGGTCTTCACGGCAGGTTCCATCGCCCTGAAGACAGTCCTGGGGACCGCCTTAGCCCTTTTATTGAATGAAAAACTTCGCGCCCGCAATTTCTTCCGAGGAGCAATCCTGCTTCCCTGGATTGCCCCCGCCTCCCTGAGCACCCTGGCCTGGCTTTGGATTTTCAATCCGTTTTACGGGGTGGCCAATCAGATCCTTAAGGGGATCGGGCTTATCTCGGCGGATATCCCCTGGCTCAGCACCTCCGGGTGGGCCCTCTTCAGCGTCATCCTGGTCAACACCTGGCGAGGAACCCCCTTCTTCGTCATCTCCATTCTGGCCGGACTCTCTTCCGTTCCCCAGGAACTGTATGAAGCGGCCCGGGTGGATGGCGCCAATGCCTGGAAGCGTCTTCTTCATGTAACCCTGCCGATGATTCAGCCGATCCTCCTGATCGTGATTCTTTTCTCGACCATCATGACCTTCAGCGATTTTCAGATCGTCTACATCCTGACGAACGGGGGGCCGGCCAATTCGACCCATCTTTTCGCCACCCTTTCTTATCAGACCGGGATGATCGGAGGCAATATTGGAGAAGGGGCGGCGATTCTCCTCTTCATGGCTCCCTTTCTGGCCTTGTTGATTTATCTCCAGCTGCGACTGCGGGGGAGGGAGGTGTGATGCCCAAAAAATTCCCTTCCCTTCTCTGGTTCAGAAGCCTGCTCATCTACCTTTGCATCCTCGCGTTCCTGATCTTTTTTCTCTTTCCCTTTGCCTGGATGTTGATCGTATCGTTGAAACCGGATCAGGAGCTTTACAATTTCGCCTCTTTTCCATTGTGGGTGAAAAACCCGACCTTGGACCATTATCGCTTCCTTTTCAACGAGACTTCCCTAGCTGCCTGGTTCAAGAATTCCTTCGTCGTGGCCCTCAGTTCTACGGCCATTTCGTTGGGAGTCGGCATCCTGGCGGCCTACGGCTTAGCGCGGATCCGTTTTCGAGGCTCTTCCGGCTTTGCCCTGATGATCTTTGTCACCTATCTCGTCCCAACCTCGCTGCTCTTCCTCCCCCTTTCGACGGTCATCAGCTTTTTTGGGTTGGCAAACAGCTATTGGGCCTTGGTCCTGACCTATCCTTCCTTCCTAATTCCTTTCTGTACTTGGCTCCTTCTGGGTTACTTCAAAACCATTCCCTTAGCTCTCGAGGAAAGCGCCATGATCGACGGCTGCGGCCGTTTCCAGGCCATGGTACACATCGTCCTGCCGCTGGCGATCCCCGGCATCGTCTGCGTCGGCCTCTTTGCCTTCACCCTCTCCTGGCAGGAGTTCATTTACAGCCTTACTTTTATCTCCTCGGCTGGCCAGAAGACCTTGCCTTCCGGGATTGTGACCGACCTGGTCCGGGGCGATGTCTATTTCTGGGGCTCCCTCATGGCGGCCTGTCTGCTTGGCTCCATCCCGATTGCGATCCTCTACTCCTTGTTTCTCGACTATTTCGTCACCGGCTTGACCGCCGGATCGGTGAAGTCCTAATCAGGGTGGGAGAGGAATAAGGGGGATTTTGCGAATTGTCGGAGTAGTCGTAAGTGCGCTGCACTCCTCAGTTTTTGCGCGCCTTAAATGGTAGGGGCGAGCGGCGCTCGCCCGAAATGGGCGTCCGCCGGACGCCCCTACAATCGAAACCATCGTTACAGGGACTTTTTACGAGATCGTCATAAAAATCATCATAAAAAAGTATTGACAATTTTTTAAAAAAATACTATAAAAAGATTCAATAATTATATTATAAGCATACTAAAAATATATCTTTATAATATCAATGGATTATAAAGTATTGTCTCGCCCCGAAAAGATTTTCAAGACCATACGAGATCGAATTGTTTACATGGAATACCCTCCTGGGAAACTCCTCCCTGAGAAAGACCTCTGCGACGAATTCAAGGTCAGCCGAACGCCTATTCGCGAAGCGATTCAAAAGTTAAAGGAAATGAAGTTGGTCACGGTGATTCCGCGGTACGGAACTTATGTCTCCCCTGTAGATATCAATGAAATTCGATCCGCTTTCGAGGTTAAAATCAAGCTCGAGGGTTTAGCCGGAGAAGTGGCGGCCAAGCGTATCACCGCGGACAAGCTCGCTGAAATGAAGGCTTTAATTGAAAAGGCGGATGCCCTCCTGAAGGTGGACGGCCATCGCCATCTCATCGAGATCGACGCGCAGTTTCACGAAATCATTTACCAGGCTACCCAGAACCCCATTCTGCTGGAGATGCTGGAAAACCTTCACAGCCGTTGTGCCAGACTCTGGAATTCCGCTCTGAGCGAAGTAATCCCCATAGCAACGATCATCACCCAATTAAAGGAAATTTATTCATGTTTAGAAAGAAGGGATTCTCAGAAAGCCCGGCAGCTCATGGAGGATCATGTGCGCTATTTCATCGACCAGATAAAGAATCAGCTCTTGTAAAAAATCTCCCCCCTCCTACCTCTCCTCAGAAGGGAAAGGGGGCCCAATCTTTCAAAAAAGGAGAAAGCCCATGATCGTAATGAACGTCAACGACAAAAAAGACCAGAAGATCGAAACCTTCCCTTACAAGGGAAAGCCCATCCCGGTGAAGGATGTCTGGATCCGCTGGCTCTCCCAGGCCGGCCCAAAGGACTCGGTCGAATACGGCCTCCGATATTTCACCATCGGCCCGAGCGGAGAAATCCCTATTCACAACCACCTTTATTACCAAACCATGTACATCCTGACTGGAC
>Ga0315286_10008527_pt1 | contig 10096 bp, 7 predicted proteins | sample YL17G10_0_MG_FD_205038 | JGI IMG/M metagenome (GOLD analysis project Ga0315286, IMG submission 205038) | Sediment microbial communities from Yellowstone Lake, YNP, Wyoming, USA - YL17G10_0 | ecosystem: Environmental > Aquatic > Freshwater > Lake > Sediment | place: USA: Wyoming | collected...
CATCACCAGCGACGCGGGCTTCGAGCTCAAGCCAGGCATGCCGGCCGACGTGCGCCTGACGCTCGCGAAGTGATGGACGCGGGTCCCGCAGCAGCTTCGGCCGCCCGCGTGGCGGCCGCGGACCGGCCGGCGGCGGTCGAGCTGGAGGGCCTGACGCGCCGCTTCGGCACGCTCACCGCGGTGGACGGGCTCTCGTTCACCGTCGGGCGCGGAGAGCTGTTCGGTCTCGTGGGGCCCGACGGCGCGGGCAAGACCACGACGCTGCGCATGCTCGCCGGCGTGCTGCGGCCCAGCGCGGGTGACGCCCGGCTCGAGGGCGTGAGCGTGGCGCGTGACCCCGAGCGGGTGAAGCACTCGATCGCCTACATGGCGCAGCGCTTCGGCCTCTACGGCGATCTCACCGTGGCCGAGAACCTCGAGTTCTACTCCGACCTCTACCGCGTGCCGCGCGCCGAGCGGCCGGCGCGGCTCGAGCGGCTGTACCACTTCTCGGCGCTCGGTCCCTTCCAGGCGCGGCTCGCCGCGCAGCTCTCGGGCGGCATGAAGCAGAAGCTCGCCCTCTCCTGCTGCCTGATCCACGAGCCGCGGATCCTGCTGCTCGACGAGCCCACGTTCGGCGTGGACCCGATCTCGCGGCGCGACCTGTGGCTCATCGTGCACGAGATGGTCGCCCACGGCACGACCGTGGTGGTGAGCACCGCCTACATGGACGAGGCGGAACGCTTCGACCGGCTGGCCATGCTCCATCGCGGCAGGCTCGTGGCGCTCGACACGGCCGAGCAACTGCAACGCGACTTCGGGCTCGAGCTGCTCGCCGTGCAGGTGGACCGCGTGCACGAGGCGCGCGCCGCCGCCCGGGTCCTGTCCGGTGTGGACAGCGCCGCGGTCTTCGGCGACCGCCTGCACGTCGCGGTGGCCAACGCCGCGGACGGCCCGCGCGTCGTCGCCGCGCTGCGCGCCGCGGGGTTCACGATGGGCGAGGCGCGCACCGTCGCGCCCTCGCTCGAGGACGTGTTCATCGAGCGCATCGCCCGGGCGGAGTCGGCGTGAGCGCCCCGGCCGTCACGGTCGAGCGCCTGACGCGCCGCTTCGGCGCGTTCACGGCGGTGGACGAGGTCTCCTTCGAGGTCGCCCGCGGGGAGGTGTTCGGCTTCCTCGGCCCCAACGGCGCCGGCAAGACCACGACCATCAAGATGCTCACCGGGCTGCTCCAGCCCAGCTCGGGCCGCGGCACCGTGGCCGGCTTCGACCTGGCGCGCGAGGTCGAATCGGTGAAGCGCAGCATCGGCTACATGTCGCAGTTGTTCTCGCTCTACGGCGACCTGACGGTGGAGGAGAACATCGCCTTCTTCGCCGGGCTCTACGGCGTGCCGCGCGCGCGCCGCGCCGGGCGCCGCGACTGGGTGCTCGAGATGGCGGGTCTCAAGGACCATCGTAGCCGGCTGACGCAGGAGCTCTCGCTGGGCTGGAAGCAGCGCCTCGCCCTCGGCACGGCGATGATCCACGAGCCGCCGGTGCTGTTCCTCGACGAGCCCACCTCGGGGGTGGACCCGATCTCGCGGCGCGACTTCTGGGACCTGATCGGCGGGCTGGCGGCGCGCGGCACCACGGTGTTCGTGAGCACGCACTACATGGAGGAGGCCGAGTACTGCCACCGCCTCGCCCTGATGAGCCGCGGACGCATCATCGCCCTCGACCGCCCCGCCGGACTGCGGGCCGCGATGCCCGCGCCGCTGATCGAGATCCAGACCGACGACAGCCCGCGGGTCGTCGAGGCCCTCGAGGGCGCAGAGGGCGTCATCGAGGTCGGGCTCTTCGGCCGGGCGGTCCACGTGATCGTGCGCGACGCCGAGCGGGCCCGCGCGGAACTGCCGCGCGTGCTCGCCGCGGCCGGCCTCGCGGTCCGCGGGCTCCAGGTGGTGGAGCCGTCGCTCGAGGACGTGTTCGTGGCGCTCGTGCACCTCTCGAACCAGGGGGCCGCGACGTGAGGGCGCTCGACCCCACCCGGCTCCTCGCCATGGCGCGCAAGGAGGTGCTGCAGCTGCGGCGCGATCCGCGCAGCCTGATCCTCGCCTTCCTGCTCCCGGTGGCACTGCTGGTCTTCTTCGGCTACGCGATCAGCTGGGACGTGTCCGACATCCGCCTCGTGGTCGTGGACCAGGACCGCGGCGCGAAGGCGCGCGAGCTGCTGGACGGCTTCCGGGCCTCGGGCCGCTTCGCGATCGTGGGACGGCTCGAGCGCACGGCCGACATCGGCCCGCTCCTGGACCGCGGGCAGGCGCGGATCGTGCTCGTGATCCCGCCGCGCTTCGACGCCGACCTCGGCGCCGGACGCACCGCCGTCGTCCAGGCCATCGTGGACGGCAGCGACGCCAACACGGCGACGATCGCGCTGGGCTACGCGCAGGCCATCGTGCAGCAGTTCTCGGCGCGAGCGCTGTTCCAGACGCGGCGCGTGCGGCTCCCCGTCACCGCGGCGACCCGCATCTGGTACAACGAGGAGCTGTCGAGCCGCAACATGATCGTCCCGGGGCTCGTGGCGGTGATCATGATGATCATCGCGGGCCTGCTCACCTCGCTGACCATCGCCCGCGAGTGGGAGCGCGGCACCATGGAGCAGCTGGCGTCCACGCCGGTCTCGCGCCTCGAGGTCCTGCTCGGGAAGCTCCTGCCCTACCTCGCCATCGGGCTCGTGGACGTGGCGCTCTGCTCGCTGCTCGGCGTCGTCATCTTCCGCGTGCCCTTCCGCGGCGACGTCTTCTTCCTGATGGGCGCCTCCTTCGCGTTCCTGGTCGGGACCCTGGGTCTCGGGCTGGTCATCTCGGCGCTCGCCCGCACCCAGCTGCTGGCCACGCAGATCGGCATGATCGCCACGTTCCTGCCCGGGTTCCTGCTCTCGGGCTTCATGTTCCCGATCGACAACATGCCGCTGGTGCTGCGCGCAATCACCTACCTGGTGCCGGCGCGCTACTTCCTGGTGGTGACGCGCGGCATCTTCCTCAAGGGCGTCGGCCCCGAGGTGCTCTGGAGCGAGGGCCTGCTCATGGTCCTCTACGCCTTCGCCGGGCTGGGCCTGGCGGCGCACTCGTTCCGCAAGGAGCTGGGATGAGGCTCCCCGAGCGCTTCGACCGCCTGGTCGAGATGGTGCACAAGGAGCTGATCCAGGTCTTCCGCGACCCGCGGCTCGCCCGCATCGTGCTCGTGGCGCCCGTGCTCCAGCTCCTGGTGTTCGGCTACGTGGTCACCACCGACGTGCGCCGCATCCCCACCTTCGTCGTGGACCAGGACCGCACGAGGGCGTCGCGCGATCTGGTGCAGACGCTGGCCGCCTCGGGCTACTTCCGCATCGTGGGGCGCTCGGACCGGCCCCGCGACCTGGTCGAGGCCCTGGACCACGGCCGCGCCGTCGCCGGCGTGGACGTGCCGCGCGGCTTTGCCCGCGACGCGGCGCGGCAGGCCGCCACGGTCCAGCTGGTCTTCGACGGCACGAACTCGAACACCGCGACCGTGGGCAGCGGCTACGCCGAGCGCATCGTCATGGCCTACGCCCTGCGCCAGGGGTCGCCCGGCCGCTCGCTCCCGGTCGACCTGCGCGCGCGCGCCTGGTTCAACCCGAACCTGCGCAGCAGCGACTACAACGTGCCCGCGGTCATGGGCCAGCTCCTGCTCATCCTGAGCCTGCTGCTGACCTCGCTCGCCGTGGTGCGCGAGCGCGAGGCGGGCACGCTCGAACAGCTCATGGTGAGCCCGCTCACCGCGGGTGAGCTGATCATCGGCAAGACCGTGCCCTTCGCGCTGCTGGGCGTCTTCGAGATGGTGCTCATCACCTCGGTCGCGCTGTTCTGGTTCCGCGTCCCGTTCCAGGGCAGCTTCCTGCTGCTGCTCCCGGCCGGGCTGCTCTTCATCCTGTGCATGCTCGGCGCCGGACTGTTGATCTCCACGGTCTCGAACACCCAGCAGGAGGCCATGCTCACGAGCTTCCTGGTGATCATGCCGGTCATGCTGCTCTCCGGCTTCATGTTCCCGGTCTCGAGCATGCCGGTGGCGTTCCAGTGGCTCACGCTCCTGAACCCGCTGAGGCACTTCCTCGAGATCGTGCGCGCGATCTTCCTCAAGGGCGCGGGCCTCGAAGCGCTGTGGCCGCAGTATCTGGCGCTGCTGGTGATGGGCGCCGGACTGCTGAGCTTCGCCACGACCCGCTTCCACAAGACGGTGAGCTGAGGCCGGGTGGGGGCGGCTCGGGCAGGGTCGTGGCCGGACGGCGGAAGGCACCCACGCCCGGGGCGGGGCCCGAAAAACCGCAACCGCCCGACGGATCCCTCGCCGGGCGGCGCTTGGCCCGCGCGGGGATCAAACACCGCGAAAGCGCGATGATTCTACCTCATGGCCGGGTCGGGAGTGAAGCCGCCCTGCTCCGAACGGCGTGAAACGACCCGGTCCGCGCGGGCCCGGCCGTTTCGAAGTCCCCGAGCGGACTCAGCGATACCGCGTCTTCAGTCGTCCCCAGCTCGAAACGCGGACCGGCACGTCCCCGCCGCAGACCGTGAAGAATTGATTGCCCGCGTAGCTGTTGAAGTCGATCCCCGACGGCGCCCCCAGCGCGCAGGTCCCCGCGGGGAGCGGGCCCAGGACCTGAGGGAGGAACGTGTAGGCCGCGCTGGTGGCCACGACCGCGCACACCCCGACGCATCCGGTCGGGCTGCCGATCGCCGCGAGCGGGATCGCCCACTCGACGCCGGTCGTGGCCCCCGCACCGGAGGAGGCCCCGCAGCCGGCGGTCACGCCCGCGGTGTTGCGGTTGTCGATCGTGACCTGGATGCCGTCCGGGTTGGTGCCGCCCGACAGCGTGCCGGGGCCGGCCGCGCCAGTCGTGCCCAGCAGGGCGCCGCCGCCACCGCCGCCCGCGAGCAACTCGGCCCGCCAGGCGAACAGCGTGTACAGGCTCGTCGGGTCGTAGTAGTTGTCCAGATAGCCGCGACAGGCCAGCCAGTAGTCGGGCTCGAAGCCCGCATCGAAGGTCAGGCCGGCCATCCGGTTGAGCGAGCCGTAGTCCAGGTCGGCGTTGTCGGCGCGCATGCGGTTCTGCCCCCCGGCCCGGGAGTCGATGAAGAGGTACAGGTTGTAGGTGAAGATGCCGTAGTCGACCGGGTTGCCCTGGCAGAGCAGATTGCCGGAGAAGAAGAGATGGAGCGTGCCGTTGGAGACGAAGCCGTGGGCCTGGTCCAGCTCATACCCATTGGAGCCACCGACCAGGGCGAGGCTGGCGTCGGGCCACCACACGGTCCCGTTGGTCTGCGTGCTCAGCGCCGCGCCGTATTCCGGGTCCAGCGTGCCGTCGACGGGAACGGCGGCCGGCTGCGCGGCTCGCGGGAGCAGCAGGCCGACGGCGAGCAACGCAGCGGCAAGGTGCTGGGTCGACATGGGCGACCTCCTCAACTTGAAGTGCGGCGAACGAGAGTGCGACCGTAATGATGATAGCGCCCGGCGGCGGCGGCCGACAATCCCGGGTGCCGGCCCCGGGAACCCACGGGACATGCGGGGTCGGGCGATCACGTTGCCGATGTGGAGAGCGATGAGCACGGTGGGGTACACTTGCGCCATGGTGGCCAGTGTCGGGCGCAGGCCGTGTCTCTCCGCGAACGTGTGGCGGCGGGGGATCGGTAGTCCGATCGGAGGCAGCGACACCTGATGGCACGGGAATCCGAGACGGCCATGAACACGAACAGAGCCCCCGGCTCGCCCTCACCGGCGGGCCGCCCCGCCTCACAGCCCTCCGGGACCGTGGCCGGAAGGGCGATCGTCGTCATGCCTGCCTACAACGCCCAGAGCACGCTGGAGCAGACCGTGGCCGACATCCCGCCCGGCTGCATCGACGAGATCATCCTGGTCGACGACTGCAGCCGCGATGATACGGTGGCGACGGCGCGCCGGCTCGGCCTCACCGTGATCCAGCACGAACGGAATCTCGGCTACGGCGGAAATCAGAAGACCTGCTACCGCGAGGCGCTGGCGCGGAACGCGGACGTCGTCGTCATGATCCATCCCGACTATCAGTACGACTCGCGGCTGGTGCCCGTCCTCGTGGGACTCCTGCGCAACGGGCACTGCGACGTGGTGCTGGGCAACCGCATCCGCACACGCCGCGAAGCTCTGGCCGGCGGGATGCCGGCGTACAAGTACTTCGCCAACCGCATCCTGACGATCATCGAGAACCTGTGGATGGGGCAGAACCTGGGCGAATGCCACTCCGGGATGCGCGGCTACCGCCGGGAGGTCCTCGAGACCATCCCGTGGCCCGGCAACAGCGACGATTTCGTCTTCGACAGCCAGTTCCTCGTGCAGGCCGTCCACTTCGGGTTCCGCATCGGGGACATCCCGGTCCCCGTGCGGTACATGAAGGAGGCGAGCAGCATCAGCTTCCGCCGGAGCGTGACCTACGGCCTGGGAACCCTGGGCGTGCTCGCACGGTGGACGCTGCACCGGCTCGGCGTGGCGCGCTCCGCACTCTTCGAGCCGCGGCCGGACCGGTCGGCGGTGGCCGGGCAGTAGCCGGGGCGGTCCCCGCTCGAGGACAGCGGGCCGGCGCCCCCCCCGCGCTCAGCCCGTCGTCTTCCTGCCGAACTCGCGATCGAGCGGGAGCCAGAGCACCACGATGAAGCTCGGCACGGTCGCCACGATCACCCAGACGAAGAAGTGCTGGTAGCCGATGAGTTCCTGGAGCCAGCCGCTCCACATCCCGGGGACCATCATGCCCAGCGCCATGAAGCCGGTGCAGATCGCGTAGTGCGCCGTCCGGTGCTCGCCGCGGGCGATGTAGATCATGTAGAGCAGGTAGGCCGCGAAGCCAAAGCCGTAGCCGAACTGCTCGACCGCCACGCAGAGCTGGATGATGGGAAGGCTCGTCGGCTGGGCGTAGGCGAGGTAGATGAACATCGCGTCCGGCAGGTGGATCGCCAGCAGCATCGGCCACAGCCACGATTTCAGCCCGTGCCGCGACACCACCCAGCCACCCAGCAGCCCGCCCAGGACCAGCGCGACGACCCCGATCGTGCCCTTGATGAAGCCGAACTCGGTGGTCGTGAGCCCCAGCCCGCCCGCGCTGCGCGCGTCCAGCAGGAACGGCGCGGTCATCTTGCCGAGCTGCGCCTCGCCGAAGCGGTAGAGCAGCAGGAAGAGGATCAGGACCACGATGCGCGGCTTGCGGAAGAACGAGCCGAAGGTGGCCAGGAACTCCTTGAGGAAGTGCGGGATCCGGCGCACCTCCCCGGGCCGGTCCACCGCCGGACGCGGCAGGACGAAGCGGTGCCAGAGTCCGAACCCCAGGAACAGGACGGCCAGCCCGCCCATCGCCACGGACCACGCCAGCCTCAGGTTCCCGGTGCGGCTCTCGATGGTGCCGGCCAGCATCACGATCAGGCCCTCGCCCGAGATCATGGCGAGGCGGTAGAACAGGCTGCGCACGCCGACGAAGAAGGACTGCTCCTTCTGGGTCGTGGCCAGCATGTAGAAGCCGTCGGCGGCGATGTCGTGCGTGGCGGAGTCGAAGGCCAGCAGCCAGAAGAAGACCAGCGTCCAGCGCAGGAAGTGCGGCCCCGGGATGGCCAGGGCCACGCCGGCCAGGGCGGCGGCCACGACGAGCTGCGTGGCCCAGATCCACAGCCGGCGCGTGCCGAGCAGGTCCACGACCGGCGACCACAGCGGCTTGATCACCCATGGCAGGTAGAGCCAGCTCGTGTAGAAAGCGATGTCGGTGTTGGAGACGCCGAAGCGCTTGTACAGGATGACCGAGACGGTCATTGCGACCACGTACGGGAGCCCCTCGGCCAGGTAGAGCGAGGGAATCCAGGCCCAGGGACTGCGGGTGCTCGGTCTGGCGTCGGGCATGCGGTCGGCCGCCGGGGTGGGAAGACGGGCCATCGAACGCCCACCGTGTAGCACTTCGGCGCGGCGGCGGGCAAGCCGCGAAACCCGACCGGAGACCGGTCACGCGCCGATTGCCCGCCCGCAACGGGGCCGTGAACGCCCGCCTACGTCGCCGCCCCCCGCCCTGCTATGCTGCGAATCTCATGGGCCACCGGCCGACGTTCGAGTTCCACGTGTCGCGCGCAGCGCGCGACCTCTACGGGTTCGACGACGCGCTCTTCAGCGTCACCGGCAACGTCGTCTTCGCGGACCTCGAGGCGAGCCGCGCCTTCGCCCACCGCATGAACACGGTGCGCGAGACCGAGACGCACCCCGAGCGCGTGGTGGTCCCGGGCGCGCTGAACGCCATGGGCCTCATCGACGAGGTGCTGCACCTGGTGGTGGCCGCCTACCGCGAGCGGCGCGACCCGCGCGCCATGACCGCCGCACTCGCCTGGTTCGAGGGCCGCCTGGGGCGCGCGGCGCTGGACCGCGCCCTGCTCGAGTTCGCCGACCGCTTCCCCACCGTGTCGGTCTACCGCGGAGCTCTCACGGCCGCGTCGTGGCTCAACGGCGTGAGTGGGAACGTGCCGCACCGCGCCGTGGCCCTGGAAGAGCTGATGATGCTCTGGCTCGCGAACCTGAACCTGGCGTTCAGGCCGTTCCGCGAGTTGTTCGACGACGCGGCCCTGTCGCGCGCCACCGCCTACCCCGGCATCACGGGCACGCTGCGCGACTATTTCGAGACCCGCCCGCGCTTCGGCCCGGACGAGCAGAACCTGGTGGACATGCTGCGCGCGCCCGCGCTGGCCTCGCCCGACTCGCTGGAAGGCCAGCTCGCGTTCATCCGCGAGCGCTGGGGCGCGCTGCTGGGCGACGTGCTGATCCGGCTGCTCACCGGACTCGACGTGCTCAAGGAGGAGGAGCGGGCCGTGTGGCTGCGCTTCCACCCGCCGGTGCCCGCCGGGTCGTGGCCGCCGCCGCTGGGCGACTCGAGCGTCGGCGCCATCCCGAGCTTCCGCGGGCACGAGCACGAGTACGAGCGCTTCAGCCGGGACCTCGACTGGATGCCGCGCGTCGTGTTGCTCGCCAAGACCGTCTACGTCTGGCTCGACCAGCTCTCGCGCCGCCACGGCCGCGCCATCACGCGGCTCGACCAGATCCCCGACGAGGAGCTGGACACGCTCACGCGCCGCGGCTTCACCGGGCTGTGGCTCATCGGCGTGTGGGAGCGGAGCAGGGCCTCGCAGCACATCAAGCAGGCCTGCGGCAACCCCGAGGCGGTGGCCTCTGCCTACTCGCTGCTCGACTACGTCATCGCCGGGGACCTGGGCGGCGAGGCCGCGTTCGAGGTCCTGCGCGAGCGGGCCCGCGCGCGCGGCCTGCGGCTGGCCAGCGACATGGTGCCGAACCACATGGGCATCGACTCGCGCTGGGTGATCGAGCATCCGGGCTGGTTCGTCCAGCTCGACCACAGCCCCTACCCGGCCTACCGCTTCGAAGGCCCCGACCTGTCGAACGACGGCCGGGTCGGCATCTTCGTCGAGGACCACTACTACGACCGCAGCGACGCGGCGGTGGTGTTCAAGCGCCTCGACCGCTGGAGCGGCGAGACGCGCTACGTCTACCACGGCAACGACGGCACCTCGATGCCGTGGAACGACACCGCCCAGCTCGACTACCGCAGGCCCGAGGTGCGCGAGGCCGTCATCCAGACCATCCTGGCCGTGGCGCACCGCTTCCCCATCATCCGCTTCGACGCGGCCATGACGCTGGCCAAGCGCCACTACCAGCGCCTCTGGTTCCCCGAGCCGGGCACCGGCGGGGCCATCCCCTCGCGCGCCGGGCAGGGGCTCACCAAGGCCGAATTCGATGCCGCCATCCCGCAGGAGTTCTGGCGCGAGGTGGTGGACCGCGTGGCCGCCGAGGCGCCCGACACGCTGCTGCTGGCCGAGGCCTTCTGGCTCATGGAGGGCTACTTCGTCCGCACCCTCGGCATGCACCGGGTCTACAACAGCGCCTTCATGAACATGCTGCGCGACGAGGAGAACGCGAACTACCGCAGCGTGATCAAGAAGACGCTCGAGTTCGACGCCGAGGTCCTCAAGCGCTACGTCAACTTCATGAACAACCCGGACGAGCGCACCGCGGTCGAGCAGTTCGGCAAGGGCGACAAGTACTTCGGCATCTGCAC
>Ga0315286_10008529_pt1 | contig 10094 bp, 8 predicted proteins | sample YL17G10_0_MG_FD_205038 | JGI IMG/M metagenome (GOLD analysis project Ga0315286, IMG submission 205038) | Sediment microbial communities from Yellowstone Lake, YNP, Wyoming, USA - YL17G10_0 | ecosystem: Environmental > Aquatic > Freshwater > Lake > Sediment | place: USA: Wyoming | collected...
CAACAGGTTGCCCTTGGCATCCATGGCTTGAGCGCGGATGCCAGCTCCGCCCGCCTTGACGTCGTCCATGCGCAATGCAGGCAGGAGCTTTTGCAGTGCCTTGACAAAGGCGGGCTTGTACCACGAACGGTACATCTCGCCAAGGCCCATGCGCCAGTAACGCGTGGCCATCGTCCAGAATCCAGGGAACGCCAGCAGCCCCAGCACATACCCTGGGCTGAAATCGGTCTTGTTGTAACCTTCCCGGGCAAAGGCCAGCACAGCGTTAGGGCCGGCTTCCACTGAGCCGTCGATCTTCTTGGTAAAGTGCACACCCAGGAATGGAAAGGCAGGATCGGGGACGGGATAGACGAGGCCGCGCACCAGGTTCTGCCTCTCGGGCGCCAGCTTGTAGTACTCGCCGCGGAAGGGAACAATGCGTACGCCCTGGGTGCTTCCGGTCATGCTGGCAATTTGATCGCTCTGCAGCCCTGCGCAGTTGATGAGGGTGCGGGTATGGACTTCATTGCCCGTTGTCTTGATCACGAGCTCACTTGTTCGCTGTTCGATGCCGGTCACCCTCGTCTTGAGCCGCACCTCACCACCCGCTCCCTCCACGATCTCGGCATACTTGCGCGTCACCGCCTTATAGTCCACAATACCGGTACGGGGTGAACGCAAGCCCGCGATGCCTGCGGCATGGGGCTCGTACTCCTTGATCTCTTCCGCGCTCAGCCGTCGCAAGCCCTGGACGCTGTTTGCGGTTCCTCTTCGATACAGCTCTTCGAGGCGGGGCAACTCGCTCTCGTTGGTGACCACTACTACCTTGCCACACAGCTCGTAGGGCAAGTCGTACTTCTGGCAGAATTCGATCATCCGGCGAGCGCCGTCGACGACCATCTGCGCCTTCAGGCTGCCAGGTTTGTAGTACAACCCTGCGTGGATGACCCCGCTGTTGTTCCCGGTCTGGTGGGCTGCGACCCGGTCTTCCTTGTCCAGGACGACCAGCTTTAGGTCGGGCCTGCGCTGAACCAGCTCCATAGCGCTCGCCAACCCCACGATTCCGGCACCGACGATGGCGATGTCAAAGGCGGATACGGACACAACGCCTCCTCCAACGACATACCTTGGATACAAAGAACAGCATATTAGGATTTGCGTCTTTCATATGTACAGTATACCACATTCCGGTTGCTGGGAACAAATCGAGCGCCAAGCGTGCATGGGGACCCATCCAGACGTTGACAGACCGGATTCTTGACAGACTTCCGGCCCGTGGTACAATAGGGCACGAATTCTGGAAAGCGATGGAGTGCCTGCCAGAGGTTGGGAGGTTCCAAACATGAATGCAGAGGAGGCGGCGGATCCATCCGCCGTTCAGGTTTCTAAGGCAGCCCAAGCGCGTTCTCCACGCCCGAGGGGCTATGTAACACTCTTTGGCACCTGGTGCAAAGGATGCGGCCTGTGCATCGCGTTTTGTCCCCAGGGGGTGCTGGAAGCCAACGGCAACGGCAGGCCGATGGTCGCACACCCTGACAAGTGTACCGCGTGTCACTGGTGTGACACCCACTGCCCGGACATGGCCATCACCGTGCGGCGGCTGGAGCCGGAGGAATTGGAGGAATTGGAGGCTTCTTGGACTGCCGGCAGTCACCACCAAGGAAGCGGTCCCTCTCCTGCCTCGCTCTCCCTCCCTTCGGTCCAGACTGAACAACGGTCCCTTCGGTCGTCGCCACTGCACGTGGGCAAAGCCCAGCTGTGCTCCGGGGCTTGCCATACTCCGCCGGGCACGCAGGCGAATCAGGCAGGACCGGGTGGCCCCGTCGATCGGCGGGAAAAGTGACCGCGCAACTGATCCAGGGTAACCGTGCCTGTGCGCTGGGCGCGCTGGCAGCCGGCTGTAGCTTCTATGCAGGCTATCCCATCACGCCATCGTCAGAAATCGCTGAGATCATGTCCCGCGAGCTACCCAAGATCGGCGGCAAGTTCATCCAGATGGAGGACGAGATCGCCAGCATCGCGGCCATCATAGGTGCGTCAGTCGGTGGCTTGAAGGCGATGACGGCGACCAGCGGGCCGGGCTTTTCGTTGATGCAGGAAAACATCGGCTATGCGGCCGCGACTGAGATTCCTTGCGTCATCATCGACGTAATGCGCACTGGACCCAGTACAGGGCTGCCGACCAGTCCCTCCCAGGGCGACGTCATGCAGGCCCGGTGGGGCACTCACGGCGACCATCCCATCATCGCTCTGGCACCTGCTTCAGTGCCAGAAGCGTTCGAATTGACCGTCACCTCCTTCAATTTCGCAGAAAAATTCCGTACCCCCGTCATCCTTCTGATGGACGAAGTGGTGGGGCACATGCGCGAGCGTGTAGAACTGCCCGATCCCGCGTCGGTGCAGGTAGACGACCGGCCGATGCCCGGCGTGCCGCCTGAGTGGTATGAGCCGTTCGGCAGTCCGCCATCGGACGTGCCCGCTTTGGCTCCCTTTGGGGAAGGGTACCGTTACCACATTACCGGCTTGCTGCACGATGCGCGTGGCTTTCCCACCAGCCGGCTGGATGAGATTCAGCCCTGGGTGGAGCGAGTTTTTCGCAAGATCGACCGCAACCTGGGCGAAATCCTGCAATGGGAAGAGGATGGCTTGGAGGATGCGCATGTGGTGGTCGTGGCCTACGGCTCGACCGCCCGGGCGGCGAAGCAGGCCATCAAGTTGGCGCGAGCCCGCTATGGACGCAAGGTGGGGTTGCTCCGGCTCAAGACCTTGTGGCCGTTCCCTGAAGACGTGGTGGAGCGCGCCGCGGAGGATGCCCAGCGGGTGATCGTGCCCGAGATGAACCTAGGTCAAGTTGCCCTTGAGGTCGAACGGGTGGTTGGCCGGCACAAGGTGCTTCGAGTGGGTCGCGCGGACGGGCACGTCATCACCCCTGAGCAGATCTTGGACGCCATGCGCGAGTCTCCCACCCAGGTTTCCCGGCGGCGCATAGCCAGTCCCGCGGCAAGAAAGGTCGAACCATGAACCAGGCTGAACGAGGTACTTATGCCTACCTTCGGCATCACAAGAAGTTCCCCCACGTGTGGTGCGCGGGCTGCGGCATTGGAATTGTGATGGGCAGCATGCTACGCTCGGTGCAAAAGCTAGAAATCGACCAGAATGACGTGGCTGTGGTGTCGGGCATTGGCTGCACAGGACGGATGCCGGTCTACATGGACTTTAACACGCTGCACACGACGCACGGACGGGCGCTGGCCTTTGCCACGGGCCTGAAACTGGCCCGGCCCGAGATGCAGGTTATCGTGGTGATGGGCGATGGCGACGCGTTGGCCATCGGCGGCAACCACTTTATACACGCTGCACGGCGGAACATCGGCCTGACCGCCATTGTGGTCAACAATAGCATCTATGGTATGACCGGCGGGCAATCGTCGCCAACTACTCCCTTGGGTGCGTACACGGCCACGGCTCCATATCGCCACATTGAGCAGCCGTTCCCGATCTGTGAGTTGGCGATGGTGTCGGGCGCGGCGTTTGTGGCACGTGGCACTGTCTATCACGTCACAGAACTGGACAAACTGGTCGAGCGAGCCATGCGCAAACAGGGTTTTGCCCTGGTCGAGGTGGTGAGCTATTGCCACACCACCTTTGGGCGGGCCAATAACTTAAAGTCACCCATTGAGATGATGCGACAGCTCAAGGACAACAGCGTCCCGATGGCTGTGGCCGAAAAGCAAGGCGCGGCGTTGGCGCAAGGCACCATCGTGCGCGGGGTGCTTCGCGACGAAGACAAGCCCGAGTTCACGCAGCTCTACGATCAGATCATCGAGCAGGCCCGCGGCGCACCCCCCCCGCGCAAACGCAAGGTGCCCCGAGGCTGGGGCTAGGGGGTGTCGATGGACCAGGTGCGGCGAGAAGCGCGGCGAGAACTTGAAGACCGCTACGAAATCCGACTGGCCGGTGAGGGCGGACAGGGTATGATCCTGGCGGGCGTGATCCTGGCCGAGGCAGCGGTACACGACGGGCTGAATGCGGTTCAGACTCAGGACTACGGCCCCGAAGCGCGGGGAGGAGCGAGCCAGTCAGAGGTAATCATCGCCCATGGCGCGATCGATTACCCGAAGCTGATGGCACCGGACTTGTTGCTCTGCATGAGCCAGGAGGCCTGCGACAAGTTCTTTGAGGACGTGAGCGACGATGCCTGTATCGTGGTGGACTCTAGCACCGTCAGCCGCATCCCGAGCCACCGCGCGATCACCGTACCCATCTCCCAGATCGCGGAGGAGGTGACCGGACGGCGCATCACCGCCAGCATTGTTGCCCTGGGCCTCATCGTCGGGCTAACCGATGTGGTTTCACACGAGGCGCTCGAGAAGGCGGTCAGTGAACGGGTGCCGGCCGGCACGGAGGAGATGAACCTAAAGGCGGTGGAGGCCGGCCTGGCTGAGGCTGAGCGACTGCGGAACGGGGTGGTCGATCTGGGTTGTGTCTGATGTCAGGCGGCCTTCGCCGCCAGATCGATAGCTGCAAAGACTCTCCGCAAGCAGAGTCTTTGTCCAGTTTTCTATCAGGTGGTGCCAGGCGGCAACCTGGCCCGCAGCCGGCGTTGTCCTTGCCCGCTTGCCTCTCTCGTGCTACGATGCGATCCGTAGCGATTGACTCGGGAACGGTGACATGGGCATTGTGGAGAAGGTTGTCGCGTGGCTGGCTCAGCAACCGATTGAGGCTTACCTGGTCGGAGGCTGCGTGCGGGACCTGCTGCTGAACCGCCCAATCCATGACCTGGATGTCGTCGTGGCCAGTGGTGGGCTCGGCTGGGCGCGCCGCCTGGCCGATCGGTTCCGGGGCACCTATTTTGCCTTGGACGAGGAACGCGGAACTGGGCGGGTGATCCTCGACTCTGGGGCGGGACGCCTGCTTGTAGACTTCTCGCAGTTTCGGGGGTCCGACCTGGCTGCCGACCTGGCTGACCGCGATTTCACCATCAATGCCCTGGCCGCTGATACCCACACTCCCGACCAAGTCATCGATCAGCACCGTGGCCTGGCTGACCTGCAAACCAGGACCATCCGCCCTGTCAGTGATCTGAGCATCCGTAACGACCCTGTGCGGGCTCTGCGTGCCGTGCGGCAGGCGGCAGACCTGAGTTTTACGCTGGCTCCAGAGACAGAGACCCTTATCCGTCGCGATGGCGCCGCCCTGAACCTGGTCTCGAGCGAGCGAATCCGTGACGAATTGGCCCGCTTGCTGAGCAGGGCTGATTCTGCACCTCACCTCGAGCGTCTCGACGATCTCGGCCTCCTCACCATCGTCCTCCCTGAGCTCGAACCCTTGCGCGGCATGGCACAGCCCCCACCTCACCATCTTGATGCGCTGAGCCACTCGTTTGAGACTATCGGGGCTTTGGAAGTCCTCTTGGAATCCTGGAGCGGAGCGGAGCGCACGCGCGAGCAGCAAGAAGGAATCATCCCCCTCCGCTTTGCCACGGGGACGATCGAAAGACAGCAGCCGCTGCCGGATACCCTACACCCAATATCACGTACGTCCCTTAGTGCCCTCCTTCCCTTCGCAGAGCGGCTGCAGGCTCACCTGGAACGAACCCTGGGTGACGTCCGCCCCGCTCTGGTGGTGCTCAAGCTGGCAGCCCTGCTGCACGACGTGGGCAAGCCAGCGGTGCGGACGATTGATTGCGACAGTCCTCGAAGCGCAGCGGAGCCAGACGACAGTTGGCTGCGCTTCATAGGCCACGACAAGCGTGGGGCAGCGATCGCGGGGGGCATCCTGCGTCGGCTACGCTTCAACAACGCCGAAGTTCGCCTGGGGGAAGGGATTATCCTCCATCACATGCGTCCCTTGTTGCTCGACGACCAAGAGGACGTCACTCGCCGGGCCATCTATCGATTCTTCCGTGACACCCGCGAGTTCGGCGTGGAGGTACTGCTCCTCGCCCTGGCCGACTATCGGGCTACTGTTGTTGACGACAGCCCCTGCAGCTCACAGGAACGGGCTGGTAGGCAGGACGACGGCTGGTCGAGGCTGCTTGCCCTGGTGGCGCGGATGATGGGTGACTATTGGGAGCGGTCTGCCGAGCGGGTGGCCCCGCCTCCGCTGCTGGACGGCAATGACCTGCTACGCGAGTTCGGGCTGGAACCCGGACCACGCATCGGCGATCTGTTGGATTCTGTGCGTGAGGCACAGGCCATCGGCGAGGTACACACCCGCGAGGATGCGCTGGTGTTGGTTGAGCACAGACTACTGGAATCCCGTAATTGAGATGTAGTCCCGTAGCCAAGCCCGTCATTCTCTACGGAGTGCAGCGAGATATTGGTGGACCGCCCTCGTAGCGTAGCAGCCCGTCCAGTCCGAAGGTCTGACATGCAAAGGAAAGGGGAGCTGAGCGGAAGGGGGGATGGTCCTGAATGCCCTGTTTGGCGGCAGGCCAGGGAGAGCTGTCACCCGATGCCGCGGAGCTGCTCGGGGCTCGATATTGTGGAATCCTGCCCTGCCAAGTATGCCACGTGGCTCTTAGGTCTTGCGTCCCAGCAGCGACGCTGCCAACTCCCGCAGATCTGACTGTGCGGCATTGACAATTCTCGTCTGATCGAGACTGCCAATGGCCAGGTGGTAGTACTCGTTCGCTCTCTGCTCGGCGTATTGGCGGGCACCCACGTGGTCCAATGCCTCGAGGGCCGACTCGATCGCCTGCACGTCCAGCGGTCCTGGCTGAGCGTAGAGGCCCGCCAGCCGCCCGGCGGCTGCGCGGTCTCCGGCCAGGCTGAGGGCGTAGACGACGGGCAGCGTTTTCTTCTTGTCGCGCAGGTCGGTCCCCGCTGGCTTGCCTGTGATCCCCTCCTCGCCCCAGATGCCCAGGACATCGTCCTGGATCTGGAAGGCCATCCCCAGATTCTGCCCGAAGCTACGGTAGAGATCGATCAGCCGTTGGTCATCCGTGGCAAGGATGGCTCCCAGTTGCGCCGACGCGGCCAGTAGGGCTCCCGTCTTGAGGTGGATCATGCCTAGGTACTCATCCAGGTCAACCTGCGAGCGATCTTCGAAGGTCATGTCCAGGAACTGGCCTTCGCACAGGGACAGGCAGGCCTGATCGAGGGCCTGCGTGGCAGCCTGATAGCGGCGCAGCCTCACCCCTCGACCTTGAAGCCGATGCAGGGCCACTCGTGCCAGGACAAAAAGCCCATCACCCACGTTGATGCCGTGTGCTGTTCCCCAGACGCTCCACACAGCGCGACGCCCGCGTCGCATCGGGCTAGCATCTTCGATGTCGTCGTGGACGAGGGAGAAGTTGTGGACCAGCTCAATAGCGCAGGCTGACGGGAGCGCTTGGCGCGGGTTGCCTCCCGCGGCTTGACAACAGAGCAGACAGACCAGGGGTCGCAGGCGCTTGCCGGTAGCGTTCCGGGCTGCTTGCAGAGCTTCATCCGTCCAACCCAGGTGGTAGCGCATCATGGCGTAGTAGGTGGTCTGGTTTGGGTCAGGCGCCTGGACGATCTGCTGGAGCTCCTTTTCGACCTGGGGCAGGTAACTGTCAAAAGCTCCTTGAAGGCTCATCGAGGTTCCTTGGCAGCTGGGTCCATGGGGAGACGAAATCTCGTAGTGAAGAAGCAATCCCGCAGCAAAGCCCGTCGTTCTGTACAGAGTGCAGCGAGGTAGGAGTTGAGAGACAAGCTCAAGTGCACCGCGCGGTGTCGAGCCGCAGAGCAGGCGTGCTCTTTAAGGTCTGGATACTGGGGATGCCCAGGCAGAACATGGCCGTGCGCAATACATCGGCCATCTCGCCCGCCAGGTCTGCCACGGCCATGGCCGAGACGTTGGCAGCTTTCAGGAATGGCCCTGCCACTCCGCCCAGGTCGGCACCCAGCGCCAGCACTTTGGCCAGATCCATGCCGCTGCGCAGTCCCCCACTGGCGATGAGGGCCGTATCGGGCAGAGCAGCCCGTACCTCCACCAGTGCGTCGGCCGTGGGGATGCCCCAATCGGCGAACTCGGCGCAGACGCGGCGCAGGCGTTCAGTGGGCGCGCGGAGCATTTCTACTTGGCTCCAGGACGTACCGCCGGATCCGGCGACGTCGATGGCCGTCACGCCTACGTCTACAAGTTGGCGAGCGATGCTCGCTGATATGCCCCAGCCCACCTCCTTGACCACTACGGGCACGGCCAACTGCTTGCACACGGTTTCGATTTTGCCCAACAGGCCGCGCCAGCTGCCGTCACCGTCGCTTTGCAGCGCTTCCTGTAGGGGATTTAGGTGCAGAATCAGCGCGTCTGCCTGCACCAACTCCACCGCGCGCTGGCAGGCCGATGGGCCAAAGCCGGTGTTGAGCTGGATGGCCCCCAGGTTGGCAAACAGAAGGATATCTGGTGCCTGGGGACGGATCTGGAATGTGTCTACCAGGCGAGGATCCTCGAAGGCTGCACGCAGCGAGCCCAAACCCATGGCAATTCCTGCCGTCTGGGCGCCCTGGGCCAGGTGGACATTGATGCGTTTGGCCTCAGCCGTGCCACCCGTCATGGACGAGATGAGAAGGGGAATCCTGAGCCGCTTGCCCAGAAAGCTCGTCGCCACATCGATCTCGTCGAGCGAGACCTCGGGTAGAGCCTTGTGCACGAAGCGGTACCGCTCCAGGCCGGTGGTCACGCGGGGAAAGCCTACATCTTTTTCCAGGTTGATGCTCAGGTGTTCAGTTTTTCGCTGTTCCAGCATCACTTTCCCCGCAACTCCTGCTTGAATCTGGTGTTCTACAGGTGGCATGGTGTGGGCAGATCATACCAGGGCTAACGCAGAAAGTCAAACGAGTTGACAATGCAAGCCAGTACTGGTACAATAGACCGGATAGGCGGCAGGGGCACACCACGCCAATTCGCAACTTCCAGGAGGTGACACAACATGGACATGTTCGAAAGAATCAAAGAGATCATCATCGAGCAGCTGGGCGCGGACCCGGAAAAGATCACACGGGAAGCGCGTTTTCGCGAGGATCTGGAGGCCGATTCCCTGGACCTGGTGGAGCTGATCATGGCCTTTGAGGACGAGTTCGGGGGCGAAATCTCCGACGAGGAAGCACAGAAGATCAAGACCGTGGGGCACGCCGTCGACTATCTCCAAGGGCGGATGGAGGCTAGCCAATAGCACAGGTTCCGGGCAGTTGGTGCAGGCTGAGACGCTGGGGAGCGATGCAATATCAATCGCCAGCGTCTTTGCGCCCTTTCCAAAGGAAATCCAGGTTCTCGATCCATTCGGCTCCTCGCTCCCTGTGCATATCCTCCCTTCGGGCAGGACCGACCGCTGCGCTACGAGGACTGTCCATTTCCACCTTGCTGCGTTCGGTGCTGGGCGACGGGCGGCGCTTCGGGATTGCATCGTCGCTCCGGGAGTCCTTCTGCCTGCTCGGGGTGTCTAGTGCCGGTCTACTCCTACCTCGCTGCATTCGGAACAGAACGACGGGCTTCGCAACGGGATTCGATGATTGCGGGCCTGGACAGCCACCAGCGGTGCGGCCACTGACTCCTACCAAGCTTCACTCGGAACAGAACGACGGGCTTCGCCATGCGATTCCATACTCCCCGCATGGCCAATGAAGCTGGGCCTCGTCTGGACCCGCCTATCAGTGCGGTGATACTGGCAGGGGGGCAGAGCACGCGACTGGGCAGGGACAAGGCACTCCTGCCTGTCGGTGGACAGCCGCTCGTGGTTCGTACCGCTCAGAAACTGGCTGCTCTCAGTGATGACCTCATCGTGGTCGCCAATCGGGTGGCGACCTACGAGCCATTGCGGCTGCCTGCGCGATTGCTCCGAGACGAGCGCCCGGGCGAAGGATCGTTGATGGGCATCTACTCGGGGCTGAAGGCGGCCCGTTTCTCCCATGCTCTGGTGGTTGCCTGCGACATGCCCTTTCTCAGCTTGCCGCTCTTGCGCCACATGGCAACCCTCGCCGACGGCTACGACGTGGTGATTCCGAGGTTGGGCGGGAAGTCCGAGCCGCTACACGCGATCTACGGAAATGCCTGCCTTCCGGCCATGTCCCGCCTCTTGGACAGCGGCGGCAGGCAGATCATCGCTTTCTTCCCCGAGGTGCGCGTCCGGTACGTGGAGGAGCCAGAAG
>Ga0315286_10008532_pt1 | contig 10092 bp, 10 predicted proteins | sample YL17G10_0_MG_FD_205038 | JGI IMG/M metagenome (GOLD analysis project Ga0315286, IMG submission 205038) | Sediment microbial communities from Yellowstone Lake, YNP, Wyoming, USA - YL17G10_0 | ecosystem: Environmental > Aquatic > Freshwater > Lake > Sediment | place: USA: Wyoming | collected...
GGCAAGGTTGCCCGCAACCAGGGCTGCCTTCTTCTTCGCGCTCCAGCGCTTCAATTGGCGTTCGCGATTGACCGCCGCTTGAAGGGTCGCGCAGACCTCCGAGTACACCACCTGAACCGGGCGTCGCGCGGCTGTGTAGCGCGAACCGAAGCCATCGTTGTGAGTCCTTACCCGGGAGGCGACGTCGTCGGTATGGCCGACGTAGAAGGTGTCGTCTGCACAGCGGAGAATGTACACGAACGGCATGGTATGACTGGGCCTGCCACGAGCGAGGGAGGGCAGCGACCGAGTCGAATGGCCTGCCACGAGCGAAGGAGCGAAGGTGCCCTTCGACTCGTTTACTGACGATCGATCGCTCAGGACACCATTCGACGCGCGACTGGGCCTGCCATGAGCGAGCTCCGCGGCATGCCGAAGGCAGGCCGTGAGGCGAGTCGAATGGTGCGGAAGGGGGGATTCGAACCCCCACACTCTTGCGAGTGCCAGCCCCTCAAGCTGGGGAAACAGATATGCGCACGTGATCAGACGTGATCTGTATGGACGGATCTTGATCGGACGTGATCAGAAGCGCGCGCCCGTGACGACTTCTTTCGCACATATTCGCACACGGCCGGAGCGGTGCCGGAAAAACGCGTACGTGTCTTTCGTCACGCGATCTGCCGCCGCCAAGCCTCTCCCGACCGCAGCGAGGCTCTTCCCCGCAGTGTGACCCGCGCGGTGCAATGGTGTTGTGCGGGCAGAGGCGAGCATTTCGGAGGTTGAACTACATCTTCAGCGTCGCGATCCAGATATCACCCTCGGTGCCGGTCTCCGTGTACGTGATCCATTTGTCGTCGCGCGTCAGGCCGACGCTTCGGCCCGCGCAGAACCCGCCCACGCTCACGAGCGGTCGCCAGTCCTGCGTGTCCGGATGCACAATCCAGATGCCGCGATCGTCGCGGACGATCAGACGCCGGCCGTCGCTCAGCCACGCCATCGCCAGCCAGAACGCGGCGCCCGGCTGCTTCATATACTGCCGCGAGGCCAGCGTGAAGACGCCGAGGCCCATCCCCGATGGGCCCTGGATGTCGCCGGCGAGGCGCGTGCCGTCCCGCGACCATGCCACCGGCCAGAAGAAGTTCGTGGCATCGACCGGTGGCTGGAGTTCCAGCGTTCCGCCAGCCTCGACTTGACCCAGCAAGTACCAACTTTCAGGAATGCCCGTAGACGCCGTTGACGTGAAGAACGCCACCCGGCCATCCCGTGCCCACGCGGGACTGGAGGCCCTGACCTGCGGCGTCGGGACGAGCGTCAGCCCGGTGCTGTCGGGCCGAATGGTCCACAATTGATAGTCTCCGGAGCGATCGGAGTAGAACAGGATACGTTTCCCATCGTCCGCCCATACGGGCGATCGGTTGCGGAACGCGTCATCGGTGAGCCGGGTGTACTGCGTGCCGTCGATTCTCGCGACGAGCACGTCTTCCTGCGCGCTCGCTTCCGTGAACACGACCGACTGACCGTCAGGCGACACTTCATGATCGCGAATCACGCGTGTGCCCTTGAGCATGGGCACGGCGGGACCGACGACCCTTTCACCCGCCTGATCGAAGGCCCTCTTGAACAGCGTCGAGCGCCAGTCGAGACTCGCATACGCGAGCTTCGTGCCGTCGCGGGAGAACGAGTAGTACCCGCTCCACGACGAGGGCGTCGTCACCGGCTCGGCCTCACCGCGTGGGCGTCCGCTCGCCTCGTCTATCGGTACGCGCCACAGATTGATGGTGCCGCCGCGGGTGCTGGAGAAATACAGGTAGGCTCCGTCCGGTGACCACGTCGGACTCCAATCAACCGCGGGGTCATTGGTGACGGACACCCCGCCGGTGGCCGCCTCCGAGCCGTCGGCGGCGACCGTCCACAGGTCGCGCTGTCCGCCGGCGCGCCTTCCCCAATAGGCGATGCGCGTCCCGTGCGGCGACCAGTTCGGTTGCATCGCCAAGCCTGCGCTGAGGACGGGGCGTCGTTGTCTGGTCGCGACGTCGACCGCCGAAAGCCCGTAGTCCATGGTGGCGAGTTCGGTGGGCCAGAGGAATTTCCCGCTACTGACCACGATTTCCCGACCGTCTGGCGACCACGCCGGGTGGTACCCGAAGTCGGTGAGCTTTCCCGGCGACTCGCCGGTCGCGAGCATCACCCAGATGCCGCCGCCCTCCCGCTCTGACCGAAACACGATCCGCTCGCCATCGGGTGAGAAGGCCGGTTGCGAGTCGTTGGCGGGGGAGTTCTCAGTCAGCGGCATGGAACTGCGGCTGCCCACGTGCACGCTGTAGATGTGGGAAGTGCCCGATGCGCCAGCGGCATAGACGACGGTGCGTCCATCGGGCGAGATCGTCGGCTGCGTCTCGACGCCGGGGCTGTCGGTGATGTGCTGAAACGAGACGACCGTTGGCCCACCCGGCGGGCGTCCCGCCGGCGCGACGTATCGACCCGCGACAAACGCCGCGCCCGCAATGAGAAGGCCCGCCGCCGCGAGGGCCATGATCGGCGGGCGACGAGATGCCGGCGCCGTCGAGGCGCGTGACGGCCCGCTCCCCGCGCCCATGCCCGAGAGCGACTGCAGCGCAAACGCCAGATCGCGCGCCGACTGAAAACGCTCCTCAGGCCGCTTCTCGAGACAGTGGCGGACGAGTTGTTCGAGCGCCGCGGGCACCAAGGCGTCTGGGCGGCTCACCTCGGGTGCATCTTCGCGGAGAATTGCCGTCATCGTCTCGGCCACCGTATCGCGCTGGAACGGCCGCCTTCCGGTCGCCATCTCGAACAGGACGCAGCCAAGCGAGAAGATGTCCGACCGCTCGTCGGCCGCCTGACCCCGGACCTGCTCAGGCGACATGTAGCCGACGGTGCCCATCACCATCCCGGGATCGGTCCGCCGCAACTCGGTCGGCGAGTCCGGGGCGTCTCCCACCAGCGGTGCGACATGCCGCGCCAACCCGAAATCGAGAATCTTGACCCGCCCGTCGGTCGCGACGAAGATATTTTCCGGCTTGAGGTCGCGATGAACGATGTGCTTCTCGTGCGCCGCGGCCACGCCCCGCGCGATCTCTGTTGCGATCTGGAGGGTCTTCTTCAGTGGCAGCGAGCCGCCCGCGAGTCGCGCCCGCAATGTCTCGCCTTCGAGCAACTCGGTGACGGCGTAGGCCGTGCCGCCCTGATTCCCAAAGTCGTGAATCGCCAGAATGTTCGGATGTGAGAGCGCCGCGATCGCCTTCGCCTCACGTTCGAAGCGCGCCAACGCCTCGGGATCGGCCGCCAGATGGGACGGCAGGACTTTCAGCGCGACGTCGCGATCGAGCTTGGTGTCACGGGCCTTGTAGACCTCGCCCATGCCCCCCGCGCCGATGGGGGCGACGATCACATACGGGCCGAGGCGGGCGCCGGGGGCAAGGGCCATGTTGGAGTGGCAGGAGTATAGCACCGCGACGCAAGGCGTCGCCGTGCAGGGGCCGGCTCTCCACGGACCAGCGCGGAGGGCGGACTGGACGGATGTGTCGTTCGGGCCCGCTCTACTCGAACAGCGCTCGCGCCAGGCCGGACTGGCGAATGATGCTGGCGAGGGTGCCCGTGGCGAATCTCTGGCACCCGATCATGGCTAGGGTGTATGTCTCTTGCTCAGGCTCTTCAGGCTGGCAAGGTTGCCCGCAACCAGGGCTGCCTTCTTCTTCGCGCTCCAGCGCTTCAATTGGCGTTCGCGATTGACCGCCGCTTGAAGGGTCGCGCAGACCTCCGAGTACACCACCTGAACCGGGCGTCGCACGGCTGTGTAGCGCGAACCGAAACCATCGTTGTGAGTCCTTACACGGGAGGCGACGTCGTCGGTATGGCCGACGTAGAAGGTGTCGTCTGCACAGCGGAGGATGTACACGAACCGCATGGTAAGACTGGGCCTGCCACGAGCGAGGAAGCGAGGAATGCGTGCCTGGGTACCCTTCGACTCGTTCACTGACGATTGGTCGCTTCCCTCGATTCGGCCTTTGGCCTCACTCGGGACGGGCAGGACACCACTCGACTCAGTCGCATGGCCTGCCATGAGCGAGCTTCGCGGCATGCCGAAGGCAGGCCGTGAGGCGAGTCGAATGGTGCGGAAGGGGGGATTCGAACCCCCACACTCTTGCGAGTGCCAGCCCCTCAAGCTGCCGTGGTATGTAGCTAAGTGTTGATAATACAGCACTTAGCATCGTTGAAATACTTGACACACACTTGACACACAGCCTCGGGCTCGCCCTTGAGCACTACCGAGGATGTACCCCCATGTGCCCGTCTTGCTACCACTGCTGCGGACCGCCGGACCGGGGGGCGGATAGACGTAGCCCGCACGACCCGCGCACGTTTGGCGAGCGTCTTGGGATGGTGACGAGGGACGCGGAGAGCGAATGCGCGTAGCGTCTTGGCGAGGCGAGTGGTGGAGTGACAACCCGCCACTCCACCCTGGCGCTTCCCGCGACGAGCGGTCAGTATTGCCTACTGCTTCTCGTAGAACGCCACAGAGTTGATGGTCTGTCCGAGGGTATTGGTGCCCTTGGCGGTGATGGTATAGGTCTTTCTGTCGCTCGACACGACATTGGTTGTTGTGACGGTGACCTTGCCACCTTTCTTGTAGACGAATGTCACGGTATTGGCATCAATGCGCGTGCCAGCCGAGACGTCGCCGCTCAGACTGTTGGGAATCGGGTAGTCCTTCCCGTCATAGACCTGGGTGTATTCGGAGTGCCGCGCGGTCCCGTCGGCAGCCTCCGAATCAGAGGTCGTCTTGATGCCCGCACCCGCTACGACGTTCGTGAACGTGGAACTCCTGGGCGCGGTGCCCGGGGCGAATGTCGACTTCGCGAGGTTCAGCTTCCAGGTGCCCAGATTCGAACTGCCGGGCTGAGCGAACGTCGTGCCTGCGAACACGACAACCAATCCAAGTGCGACCACCGCGAATAGACACGTCTGACCGATTCTTGTCTGCATGGTTTCCTCCCCGACTGTGTGACGAAGTAACGTGCACGCTGTGACGAGATTGCGGCGAAGAGCGGTCATTGTTGCCTACTGCTTGTCGTAGACCGCCACAGACTTAACGGTCTGCCCCTTGGCATCCGTGCTTGTGCTCGTGATGGTAATCGTCTTCCCGTCTTTGGACACGACTGAAATCTGAGTGGCGGTGACTTTTCCAGCCTTCTTGTAAATCATTCTCACGGTATTGGCGTCGACACGCGTGCGTGCAGCCGTATCGGCTTGCGAGTTGGTCCCGACGAGGGGGTAGTCCTTCCCATCATAGTTCGCGGTGTTCACCCAGTGCTCCACTGTGCCGTCCGCAGCCACCACATCAACCGTAGACTTGATGCCTGCGCCCGCCGCCTCGCTTGTGAAGGTGACGCTCTTGGGTGCCGTGCCAGCGGCGTATGTCGATTTTGCGAGGTTCAGCTTCCAGGTGCCCAAACGTGGGTCACTGGACTGAGCGAGCGCCGTGCCCGCGAGGACGACCACCAACCCGAGTGCGACGACCGCGCAAAGACACGTCTGACGGATGTTTGCCTGCATGGGGCCCTTCCTGTTCGAGTGACGAGGTTGCCGGTGAGTTGTGACGGATGGCTGAGTCTACACTAGCTTTGGCGTGGGAATTGTTGGAATCGGACACCGCAAGGCGTGGAGGGCGCGTGAGAAGGGTGAGCTTGGAGGTCCGCCTTCGCCGTGCGGGCTACGGCAGACAGCCTTCGCCTGAGGTTGACCTGCCCGCCTGCATCGGTGCCTCTCTGTCAGTCCACGGACGTCACGTGCGCCACGTGAAAGAAGGTGGTGAAACTAGCATAGTCCTCGAGTGGGCGGCGGTTCGGACTTGACAGGGCTGAAGGAGTGGTCGCAGGCTCTACGCAGCCTCGCGCCCAGGGGGGACGGCTCGCGCGAGCACGAGGGCACCACCATGCCGAATCGAAGGGAATTCCTCAAGGTCGCCGGGATGGGCGCTGCGGCATCGTGGCTCGGCCTGCCGCCGGCGAGAAGGCCCAACTTCGTCGTGATTCTCGCCGACGACATGGGGTACTCGGATAGCCGCTGCTACGGTGGCGAGGTCGACACGCCCAACTTCGACCGCCTCGCTGACGGCGGGCTTCGCTTCACGCAGGCCTACTCCACCGCCCGCTGCGGGCCGTCCCGCAGTTGTCTGCTGACGGGCCTTTATGCGCAGCAGACGGCAAGCGACACGATGACGCCGGGAAAGATCCCCGGCTATGTCCGCTACATTCCGGAGTACCTGAAGCCGCTCGGCTACCGCAACTACCACGCCGGCAAGTGGCACATGAAGCACGTAACCGGCGAGGCGGGGGTCGGCTTCGATCACTCGTACGCGATGCTCGATGAATACCGTTTCTTCACGCAGGAGCGGCACGAACTCGACGGCGAGCGGCTTCCGACGCCTGACCCTGACTACTACAGCACGACGGCCATTGCCGACTACGGTGTGCGATTCCTGCAGGAACACGCCCGCCGGCACGAGGACGAACCCTTCTTTCTCTACGTGGCGTTTCACGCCCCGCACTTCCCGCTGCAGGCACCCAAGCTGGACATCGAGAAGTATCGCGACCGGTTCAGCGAAGGGTGGGACGTCGCGCGCGAACGCAAGTGGGATCGGATGCGGAGGATGGGTCTCGTCAACTGCGCCCTCGCGCCCATGGAACCCGATGTCGCGACCCGTTCACACTCGGCGGACGCTGCCTTTCTCGCCAAGGTGGGGCCCGGTGAGGTGACGCACGCTGTGCCCTGGTCCACGCTGACGGCAGAGCAGAAGACGCTCCAGCGGACGAAGATGGCCATTCACGCTGCGATGGTCACGCGGATGGATGCGGAGACCGGCAAGCTGCTGAAGCAGGTGGAGGCCATGCGGGCGCTCGATGACACGGTCGTGATTGTCCTCTCCGACAACGGCGCGAGCGCGGAGCAGCTGATCCGCGGCGACGGTCACGACCCCTCGGCGCCGTCCGGTTCCGCGCGCACGCACTTGTGCCTTGGACCGGCGTGGTCGAGTTGTTCCAACACCCCCTTCAGGCTTCACAAGACCTGGGTGAACGAAGGCGGCATCGCGTCTCCGCTGATCGTGCACTGGCCGAACCGGATCAAAGACCGTGGGCGCCTCAGACACGATCCCTGCCATTTTGTCGATGTGCTTCCCACGCTGGTCGATCTGGCGGGAGGCAAACCGGCCTCGCCGTCGGGGCCGGCGCTGGCGGGCCGCAGTGTCGCCCCAGCATTTGCCAGGGATGGGAGCATCACGCGCGACGACCTCTATTTCAATCACAACCACAATCGCGCGATCCGCGTCGGCGACTTGAAGCTGATTGCGACCGGCGATGCCGGACCCTGGGAGCTGTACGACCTGTCGAAGGACCGTTGCGAGCAGCACGATCTGGCCGGCGCGCAACCCGACCGCGCCGGGGAACTCGCGGCCCGGTGGACAGCGCGAGACGAGGAGTTCACGCGCGTGCGCGATGCTGCGCCATCGACAACGAAAAAGTTGATGTCGATGCCATAGACTCGCCGCTCGCCTTGGCGGAACAGCAGGCGCTCGATGCTCCCGGATCTCTCGACACGCCAATCACCGCCGCCTCACGCCGCGACGGCGGCGAGGATGCCCGACTTGAAGCAGGTTCCGTGTTCCCAGCCTCTCTCCACGAATGGCGCAATGCCTGAGGCGATCTCTTCGAGCCCGCTGCGATCCCGGTTGTAGACGGCGTGATAATGCGTCAGGTCACCGATCGACGCGCGCAGGTGGCGTTCGATGAATGCCTCGCGCTTCTCGTCGTACTGCCGCATCATCTCGGCGGCCTCCTTCTCTGAGAGCTTCAGGCGTCGCTCGCGTCGAGGCGGAAGTGGCAGCAGTTCTTGAGGTGCCGGGTCAGGATGGCGCCCGCACGGCCGACGATGATCGCGTTGCCCGCCTCGGCGATTAACACCAGCTGCCGCGCCAGGCGGCGGAAGGCCTCATCGTGCGTGACGTGACTGGAGTTCCCAGAACTTGGTGGACAGGAGAGCATTCGCCTGACAATCGATTCGGCGCCCCGCGATTCAATCCCCCTGTTCTTACGGCGCGGAGCCGTTCCGGCAACCCGGCGCGGTGTGCTACACTGTCTTACATGCCCGGAACACTCACGATTCGCCTGGACAAAGAACTCGAACGCAGCCTCGACCGCGTCTGCCAGCGGTCTGGCCGCACGCGCAGCGCGGTCATTCGTGACGCGTTACGCCGACAACTGGCGCTGTCGAGGTTCGAAGACCTGCGGCGGCGTGTGATGCCGTTCGCCGAAGCTCGAGGTTACCTGGTGGACGACGACGTGGTGCGGGACGTGTCGTGAGGATCGTGCTCGACACGAATGTCCTCGCCAGCGCGTTCGCCACTCGGGGCCTATGTGCCGACGTGCTTCGAGTGGCACTGTCCGACCACGAACTGGTGGTGCCCGAGGTCGTGCTCGACGAACTGCGGCGCGTCCTGCAGAAACAGTTCAAGGTTTCGCCATCTCTCGCAGCGGAGATCGAGGCTCTCCTGCGGGAGTACGACGTGATTCCCAAACCCAAGAGCGTTGCGTCTGTCCGGTTGCGGGATTCGTCAGACGAGTGGGTCGTTGCGTCGGCGCTGGCTGGCAGAGCCGATGTCATCGTGTCCGGCGACGGCGACTTGCTCGTACTCGGCGACACTGGCCCGGTTCCTGTTCTGTCGCCGAGGCAGTTCTGGGACCGGTTGCAGCCCGGAGCGAAGGCGGAGCTTTGACGGCGCGGGTCAGTGCTCCATGAGGGTGCCGGTGGTGTGAAGGTCCGCCTTCGCGCCTCCGCTCTTCGAGCTTCGGCGGACAACCTTCGCGCGGGTGAGGGCTTGGGGGTCCGCCTTCGCCCTTCGGCGGACAGCCTTTCACTCCCATGCCGGGATCGTGGCCGTAGCTGCACAAGACACTGCCATCGCTGACCGTTGCCCCCACAATGAAGGAGTAGTTGCAATTGCGGTTCGGGTTGAAGCCTCCGCCCCCTGCCTTGGCACCGATACAGGCAAACCGTTCAAACCCCGTGGTATTCGAGCGGGGCTCGGCGAAGTCGTTGGGAAGGGCTTCCAGCGAGGTGCCTGGAACAAAGCGGCTCATGCGGTTCCGTAGCGCGTCTGTTCATCGGGGGAGGGCAGGACGAACAAGCACGGGCAGACGCTGCCTGGAGGACCCAGCGTGTTTGGCGAGCGTCGTGGGACGGCGACTCGGCACGCAGAGACCGAGTCTCCGTGACAGACGGATTCAGCAGGGGGAATGGTGGAGTGACGCGATAGTCACTCCACCCTGAGGATTCCCGCGAAGAGCGGTCAGCGTTGCCTACTGCTTGTCGTAGACGACCACCGAGTTGACAGCGTTCCCCTTGGCGCTCGTGCCTGTGCTCGTGGTTGTCCGAGTCTTCCCATCGCTGGACACAACTGTGGTCTGGGTGGTGGTGACTTTCCCATCCTTCTTGTAGACGAGTCTATACGTATTGGCGTCGACACGGGTGCGTGCAACCATATCGCCATACCCGCAGTTGCCCGTGATTGGGTTGTCCTTCCCGTCGTTGTTCGCGGTGTATGCCCAGTGCGATACGGTGCCATCCGCGCCTACCGGATCAACCGTGACCTTGACCCCCGCGCCCGCCGCCTCAGTCTTGACGGTGGCGCTCTTGGGTAACGTGCCAGCGATGTATTTCGATCTTGCGATGTTGACTTTCCAGGTGCCAATGCTCGGATCACTGGGCTGAGCGAGCGCCGTGCCTGCGAGCACGACCACCAACCCAAGTGCGACTACTGCGAATAGACACGTCTGACGGACTCTTGCCTGCATGGGAGCCTCTCTGTCTGTGTGCCGAGGTTATCGAGTGAGATGTAGTGGATGGGTGAGTCTACCCTAAGTGCTTCATTTCGGAATTACGGTGACGTATTTTCTGTCATGCGGCCGGCCGCACCGCAGTGAGGTTGGTGAGGAGCCGATGCAGGTCCGCTTGGGTGAAGGTCCAGCGGAAGGGCTGCGCCATGGCCTGATAGCGGTGCTGAAACGCCAGCAGATAGTGTTCCAACGTGGCGAGCGT
>Ga0315286_10008533_pt1 | contig 10092 bp, 6 predicted proteins | sample YL17G10_0_MG_FD_205038 | JGI IMG/M metagenome (GOLD analysis project Ga0315286, IMG submission 205038) | Sediment microbial communities from Yellowstone Lake, YNP, Wyoming, USA - YL17G10_0 | ecosystem: Environmental > Aquatic > Freshwater > Lake > Sediment | place: USA: Wyoming | collected...
GGGGAGGATTAAGGTGGGGGTGGTCACAAGATCAATTCCCCCTCACCCTAACCCTCTCCCCCCAGGGGAGAGGGTAGGCCATTCATCCCCCCAGCAAAGATAGGGGGTATTCTGGCACATTTTGATAAAAGTTAAATGACCAAAATTCGTACAACCAAGACTGTTTTGAAAATTTAGAAATTTGTGCCATGAGTCTGTTTCGTGCTTCGGATTTCGGATTTAGCGCTTCGAATTTCATGTTTCCCGTTTCCATCTCAACTTCGGTTTTCGGGCAGCCAGGACCTCGTCGAGCCTCCTCACCTTAACCCTCTGGGGAGCCTGGTGAAGAAGATCCGGATTCTCCTCTGCCTCCCTGGCGATCTCGATCATCGTCTCAACGAACTGGTCTATATTCTCCTTGCTCTCTGTCTCCGTCGGCTCCATCATGAGCGCCCCCTTTACCACCAGGGGGAAATAGATGGTTGGCGGATGGAACCCGTAATCGATCAGTCTTTTGGCGATATCAAGTGTGGAGACATGAAATCTCTCCTGGAACCGGTCCGTAAAAACACACTCGTGCATACAGGGCCGATCATAGGGAAGATCGTAGTGGCCCTTAAGCTGTTTCATAAGGTAGTTGGCATTCAGCACCGCCATCTCGCTGGCCCGTTTCAGCCCCTCCGGTCCCATGGACAGGGCATAGGCATAGGCCTTCAGGATGACTCCAAAGTTTCCATAAAAGGCCTTGACCTTGCCGATGCTCCGGGGGTAATCATGATTGAACCGATAGGTTTCTCCAACCTTCTCAATGACCGGGACAGGAAGAAAAGGCGCCAGTTCCTTTTTGATGGCCACAGGTCCTGCTCCAGGACCGCCTCCCCCATGAGGCGTCGCGAAGGTCTTATGAAGGTTGATATGGACCACATCCACACCGAGATCTCCTAATTTGACAATCCCCATCAGGGCATTGAGATTGGCCCCGTCATTATAGACAAACCCCCCTTTTTGATGGACGATCTCCGCGACCTTCTTCAGATTCTCTTCGAAAAGGCCCAGGGTATTCGGATTGGTGACCATGACGGCTGCCACCTCTTCGTCCATCAACTCAGCCACCTTTTCCGGACTGATCACACCTCTCTCGTTCGATTTGATCTCCACCATCTGAAAAGAAACGACGGTTGACGTGGAGCAGTTTGTTCCATGAGCAGTATCGGGGACCAACACCTTCTTTCTGCTCTCACCCCGGGCCTCAAGACAGGCCTTCACCATCATGATCCCTGTCAGTTCCCCCTGGGCCCCGGCGGCAGGCTGAAGGGAGACCCGGTCCATCCCCGTCACCTCGGCAAGGATCTTTTCCATCTCGTACATGAGCTGCAGGACTCCCTGGCAAAGTTCTTCCGGCGTATAGGGATGAAGGGAGGCAAACCCTTTCCACCGGGCGATTTCCTCGTTCACCTTGGGATTGTATTTCATCGTGCAGGAACCAAGGGGATAGAACCCGCTATCCACGCCGTAATTCCATTGGGAGAGGCGGGTAAAGTGACGAACCACATCGACCTCGCTCAGTTGCGGGAATCCCTCTACCTCTCTCCTTAAAAACGGAGCAGGAATCACGCTGTCCGCACGAACCTCCTCTAAATCCCATCGGGGAAGGGAATAGCCCTGCCTCCCCTCTCCCCCATGTTCAAAAAGAAGCGGTTCATCCTGAATCAGTCCGGTATCCTTCTTTTTCATGCCATCACCTCAGTGCCTTTTCCAGAGCCTTGGCCCATCGGTCTATCTCTTCTTTAGAATTTAATTCCGTCACCGAGACGAGAAGGTGGCGATCCAACTCCGGGTAAAAAGGACCCAGGGATATTCCGCCCAAAATCTTCTCCCCCCGAAGCCGTTTCAAAACCTTTTCCGGATCCCCTTCGATCTTCAAGACGAATTCGTTGAAGGTGGGAGAGGTAAAAGCCCCTTCACATCCTCGAATGGCCGAGATCGCCTTCTTCGCATACTCGGCCTTACTGAGATTCATCAGGGCCAATTCTCTCAACCCTTTTTTACCGAAACAGGAGAGATAGATGGTTGCCATCAGGGCACAGAGTCCTTCGTTCGTACAGATGTTGGAGGTGGCCTTTTCCCTCCGGATATGCTGCTCCCGTGTTGCCAGGGTAAGGACGAATCCTCTCTTTCCCTCCAAATCAACGGTTTCACCCACCAACCGGCCAGGCATGTTTCGAATAAATTTTTCGCGGGTCGTGAAGATTCCCAGGTAAGGTCCTCCAAAGGAAACAGGAATGCCGAGACTCTGGCCTTCCCCTGCTACGATATCGGCTCCAAGCTCTCCAGGTGGGGCCAGAATTCCATAGCCGACGGCCTCGTTAAAACCTGCGATCAGTAACCCTCCCGATTGATGGACCTTTTCTCCAATCCTCTGGAGGTCTTCAATGATTCCAAAGAAGTTAGGGCTCTGGATCACCGCGGCACTGACTTCGGCATCGAGAAGAGCCGCCAAGGCCTCCTCATCGATCCGGCCTTCCTCCTGTTTGTAGGGAATCTCAACGAGGGTCTGCTGGTCAGGATCGATGTAAGTCTCAATCACCCTGCGATACTCGGGATGAACAGCTCGCGAGAGGAGAATCTTCTTTCGCCTGTTGATCCGGTGGGCCATCAGCGCGCCCTCTGCAAAACTGGAGGCCCCGTCGTAGAGCGAGGCATTTGAAACCTCCATCCCGGTCAGCTGGCACATCAGGGTCTGGTACTCAAATATGGCTTGAAGAGTCCCCTGGCTGATCTCCGGCTGATAAGGCGTATAGGCCGTGTAGAACTCTGAACGGGAAATCAGGCTGGGAACAACGGCAGGAATGAAGTGCTGATAAGCGCCTGCGCCCAGGAAATTACTCCACTTCTCTCCTGAAAAAATTGGAGATTGGAGACTCTGGAGATGGGATAGTAAGTCAGGCTCTGAAAGGGCTGGGGGCAGGTTGAGGGGTTTTGAAAGCCTGCACTCCTTTGGAATCGAACCGAAGAGATCCTCCACCTGCTCGAGACCAATAGCTTCGAGCATCTTTCGACAATCTTCCTCTGTGTGAGGGATGTAACGACTAAGATCTCCCATCTATCCTTCCTCCAACAAGGTCCCCTGATAGGCTTGGGCTGAAAGGAGCCCTTTGAGTTCCTCCTTGTCCTCAATCTCCATCTTCACCATCCACCCTTTCCCGTAAGGGTCTTCATTCACGAATTGAGGATGGTCTTTGAGTGCTGCATTCGTCTCCACAATCTTTCCGGTGACAGGAGCATAAAGGTCGGCCACAGTCTTTACGGATTCGACCACTCCGAAGCTGTCTCCCTTTTTGAAACTCGAACCGATCTCGGGCATTTCAACAAAGACAATGTCCTTTAACTGGCTCTGGGCATAGTCCGTGATCCCCATCGCCGCATGGCCCCCTTTGTCTCTGACCCACTCATGGCTATCCGTATAAAGCAAATCTTCTGGCAATTTCATAATGAACCCCCTCGAATTTTGACTTATGAAGCTAATTCATAAGACGTAGTGTAGCCCTTTATGGGCGTAAAAAACACGGGCACAAGGCCCTCCACTACAAATGATTGTGTCTGCATCAGTAGAGAGGGTCTCCTTTTTCAAAAAACCGTTGGAACCCCTTCTTGTCCTGAGCCGCTGCGGCAATTCGTTTCAGGCCTTCCTTTAGCGAATCCATGTCCGTTGCAATGGAAAGCCTCAGGTAATGGAAATTTTCAATCCCGATCCGGCCGAAAGACTTCCGGTCTAATGTGGCCACCTGATGCTCATAAAGTAAAAACATCTGAAAGAGGGTTGAAGGGGTCGTCTTCTTCTTGATATCGGGAGGAAGGCCCTGGAACGCCTCAAAAATTCCAAGATTCCTGCAGACGCCGCTGATATTCGGAAAAACATAGAAGGCCCCCTTGGGGTTCTGACATCGAATGCCCTCGATCCCATTCAGGCCCTTGACCACAACATCCCTGCGCTGTTGAAAGGCCTCCACCATTTGCCGAATGGCCTCTTCACTGAGAGGCGATTCCAGGGCAACACGAGCCCCCTCCTGGTTATACGGGGGGATGCAGGAAAAATAGTTGATGTTGAGGTTCCTGAAAATCTCCGCTTCCTCCGCTGTAGGGAAAAGAGCCCAGCCGATCCGCCCCCCTGTCCAGGAATAACTCTTCGAGGCCCCGCTGACCAGAACCGTCCTGCTCCCCATTCCCGGAAAGGAGATGATACTATGATGCTTGCTTCCATCAAACAGGATGTGTTCATAAACCTCATCCGAAAAGACGCGGACTTCGTCAGAACATTTCTTCTGAATCACTTCGGCAATCTCTCGAAGTTGCTCCAAAGAGGCGACGCCTCCCGTGGGGTTGGAGGGAAAGTTGATGTAGATCATCTTGGTCTTTGGAGTAATCAACGAAGCAATATCCTCTCCGGAAAGGGTAAAATTGATCTCTTCTTTCAGATGGATCGGTACAGGTTTCGCCCCCACATAATTAATAAAAGACTCATAGATGGGAAACCCGGGGCTCGGATAGATCACTTCATCTCCTGGATCGCAATAGGTTTGCTGACACAGCCCAATGGGGGGCTTCGCCCCTGGAAAAACGACGATCCTCTCGGGGGTGGCTTGAATCCCCCGGGTCTCACTGAGATGCTTCGCGATGGCCTTCCGCAGGGGAAGAATCCCCTGAGGATCTGTATAATGGGTATTGTCGAGATCGATCTGTCTCTTCACCTCTTCTTTGATGTGCTGGGGAATGGGAAAATCCGGCTCACCGAGATTGCACTTAATCACCTTTTTCCCTTGTTCCTCGATCGCCCGAATCTGAGGACCGATCTTAAAGGCATTTTCCGTATCGAGAAGTCCAACCCTCTGCGCTAATAGAGCCATTCTGGCCTCCTTTCTTTAAAAACTCCGTTGTCAGATTTTAGTTTGCGGAAAAAAACGCCATGATAAAAAACAAAAAGAGGAAGGCGATTGATTGCCAATGGCCTTCCTCCTGTCTTTTGACCTGAGAGATTATCCCTCGACAAGCTCGGGATTTATCCCCTTCGGTGCCCGGCCCTTCGACGAAAGCTCAGGGTTTACCCTGAGCAACGTCGAAGGGCCGGATCTCTCCAGGATTCAACTTCGTTGCAGTCCTTTTGCCTGAGAGTTTCATCTTACGATTTGCCCCTTCGGCGCCCCTTAATCCGGAGTCTCTCCTGCAACGGTTATCGTCTAAAACTATTATGGATTTGTCCTAAAGTCAAGGCATTTTATTGCCCCAGCGTAATCCCATAGTTTCGAGCGCCGAACGTTTCGGCGGGGGTGTAACTCAGGGCTTCAGCCCTAAAGGGTTGAGTTACAAGTCAGAGCATTCTCATAGACCTCCCATAACTAAGGGGTTACGACCCAGAGTCTATTTTTCTGACCTCCTTTCCTGACAGAATCCTCTCGTTTAAAGTTATAGGATTGCATCGAGTAATCTTTTTACGAGAGATGAGGATTCTTCCCGAGGAAGACAATACCGCATCCCGGTAAATCGCCCCCGGAACCGAGAAACCTCAGCGCCGATCGAGCGCTCATGCAAGATGACCTGGCTCATATATTCCGCGAGTTCGGCAAAATCTTTTTCCTCCATTCCGAACCGGGTCATCTCCTGAACCCCCATCCTGAGGCAGCTTGCAGTGGTGAATCCTTCGTCGTCCGGAGCAGCCTGGTAGTTGACAATGATGTTGTTCTCCTCCAGCCTTTCTGCGACCTGCGGTCCTTTCCCATAACCGACCCGCACAATCACCTGGTGGGTTTCCGTATGACCGATTGCCGGGTTTCCCTCTACCTGGAGGCCCTGATCTTTCAGCGCTCTGGCAAAGGCCCTGGCGTTGGCGATCACTGCCTCCTGATATTCCGATTTGAACGCATTCATCTCATAGGCCGCCCCCAGAAGACCTAACAGCGTCCCGAGATGGTGGTTGCTCACGCTCCCGGGGAAGACTCTTCGGACGATGGCCTGCCACAGGTCTTCGTGCTCCGTTCCCTCTGCCATATTGCTTCCGATCACTCCCCTCTGGGGTCCGAAAAAGGTCTTGTGCGTGGACCCGGTAACAATATCCGCTCCCTCCTGGAAGGGTTCCTGATAATGGGGACCGATTAAACCGAGGATGTGGGCCATGTCGTACATCAGGATGGGTCTCGGAACCATCCCGGAGATCATCCTGGCAATTTCTTTCACCGGTTCCCTGTACAAGATCATGCTTTTGCCCAGGACGATCAGTTCCGGCTGATGGGTATCGATCAGTTCCTTTGTCTTTAAGAGATCGATCTGGTAGGGATCGTCTTTTAACACGGCGAAAGGAACCGCTGCCGACCTGTCTGTCAGAGGATCAACAGCGATAAAGTCTTTCAAGGCTCCCATAGGCTGGGCGCTGAGATGGCCTCCCCGTCCGAGGTGATGATGGATCACCTTCCGGATCCTGCGGGGTTCACTCTTTCGGTCGATGCGATTGAGGTAATCCATGAGGCCGCTGAAAACGGCGGCGTTGGCCATCTGACCGCTGATCGTCCTTGGCTCCACCTCAGAGCATCCCAGGAACGGCCGGAGCTCCCGGATGAGAAGAAGTTCCACCTCTTCGATCATCTTTGTTCCTTGATAGTAGAAGACATCCTTTTCCCCAAGGGCCTTGACCAGACGGTGCTCCGCATAGCGATGGGAGGGATCCATGATCGTCAACAGGCTAACGAGCGGAGAAGGGGTCTGTTCGGACGGGATAAGATTGATGGTCTCTTTCTGTCTCCAGGTCGTATTTTGAACCGCATGATCAATGAGTTTCTCTACCGATTCCCTCAACCGGAAAACGGGATGAGGTCTTTCCATCTTTTTCTGAGGGACAAGGATAGGCCTTGCATAGGGAGGCGCTTCTCCTGACAGGTGCCTCTCCACGATGATCCCTTCGATGCCCTTTCCCCGCTGTCGGACTTCTATCTTCTGTCCTTCCTCCAGATCCGCATCGAGATAGGCCATGGCAATGGGCCTCATTCCCCTCTCTTCAGAAGGCTTTGAAAGGAGCCCTTGCTCCGGGTATTTCCAGTAGGGAACCATGGTTCCACTGGTGACATGGCCAACGCACTCCCCTCCCGCATAGACCTCATATCCCTGTCTGGCAATGCCCTGACCGAGAACAGCAATGGGGACGACGACCCTGGATAAAACACGGTCCTTTCGGGGTAGGAGGGATCTTCGATCAGCCCTTGCCTTCATCTCCTCAAGCTGGCGGCGCAGCGCTTCCTTTCCGATAAAATCTCCCTTGGCAGACGAGAAACTGACGGCCATTTTGGCCGAAGGAGCAGCCAGAATGGGTATCTCTTCTCCCTCCTTGTCAATTCCCAGCTCATGGCCATAGAGAGGGAGACCCGCCTCCAGCCTCAGGGTATCCCTTGCTCCCAATCCCACCGGGACAATTCCTTCTCCTGTCGAAAGAATCTTTTCCCAGACCTGGACTGTTTTTTCCGCCGGTGAAAAAAGTTCGAAGCAGATCGGCTCGCCCGTATAGCCGGTTCTTGACACGGTCACGGGAATCCGAATCCCCTCGATCACGCAGAGGCGCAACCGGTTTCTCCAGGGATCGGGAAGAGGCGAAAGACCCTCGACAAGAATTTTCCCCAGGACCTTCTTGGCCAAAGGACCTTGAAGCGCCACCATTCCAATCGCTTCGCTCTCATCTTCGAGATCGACCTCCTTGAAGCGCGCCTTTAACCCTGTGAGCCAGTCCCAGTCTTTTCCCTTATTGGCTGCATTGACGACAAGAAGATAGGTCGCCTCGGATGAACCTTCTTCATCAATGCGATAGAGATAGGCATCGTCAACAGCTCCGCCCTTTTCATTGGGGATCAGGGTATATTGGGCCATGCCCGGGTCCAGGGCCAGGGCGTTATTCGTCAGGACATACTGGAGAAAGGGGATGGCCCCTCTTCCTTTGATCAGAAACCGGCCCATGTGGGAGACATCGAAGAGGCCACCATTTTTCCTTGTGTTCAGATGTTCCTCAACGATCCCTTTCTCATAGACAACCGGCATCTCCCATCCACCGAATTCCACCATCTGACCACCATGTTCCTTATGCCAGGCATTGAGGACGGTCTTCTTCAAGTCTTTTGCCATCGATCCGGTTCCTTCCTTTCTCCATTAAGGGTCAACGTTTTTTTTCTCTACCGATTCGACACAGAACTTCACCAAATAAAAAAGGAGAAGAGATGATTTTTTTATTGTCATCCCTCCTCCTGTCTTTTTGACCTGAGAGATTATCCCTCGACGAGCTCGAGATTTATCCCCTTCGGTGTCTGGCTTTAACCCCAGATCTTTCCAGGATGCCATCAGGCTGCAGTCCTTTTGCCTGAGAGTTTCATCCTGAACCGGGTCAGGATTTGCCCCTTCGGCGCCCCAATAAAAAAGGGGTCTCTCCTGCAGTTAAATCCCAGGTTAATACGGATTGAAACGAATGTCAAGACTATATTTTATAAAAAATATCTTATTAAATCTGACTAAAGATTGTATCCGGAATTCGTTCCACTTCACTCCGGATACAATCTTTATCATTGGAACTCGATTCTTGGAAAAAGTTGTAAGAGTGGGCTGAATATGCTACAAAAATTATTCATGGGAGGCCTTCCTTTATGGGTGATGGGATTCCCGGACAGAAATCCTCCATCACGTTATAAAACGAGCGCCTTTTCTTTTTCAAAAGTTATCTTGGACAAGAGTGAAATCGCATTGGAGATACGGCTGACACCCTCCGGAAGTCTGCGTTTCGACCTGAGCGAAGGCGAATCCGACTCCCCGGCGTTATCGAAGGTGCACAAGGCCTTTGAAACCGATTGGCGCGAGAGGCTGTTTTCGCTGGCGGCGGAGAAGACCAGCCCGGGGGAATCGCTGACCGTGCGCTACTGGCAAGATCTGGCGGGGCGGTACCTGACGGGACTGTGCCATATCCCCGAGGAGACTCAAACCTTTAAGGTTGAGGCGCCGGCAGCGGCGGATTTCGCGGGACTGGCGCTGACCGCGCCGCCGATGCAGGGCGGAGAGTATCTCTCCGGAGAAATGCTGCGTGGCATCTGGAAATCCCTTGACAACTGGGCACATGAACAGATCACGGCGCAGGGGTTAAGCGCCTTCCTGCAAACGCGGGCGCCGAAATGGAATCAGGTCGGGCGCGTCTGCTTCCATCTGGCGGAAAACAAAAACGATCAAACCCGCCCCTTCGCTTTCCTGGCAACCTACTCCACCGGCTTTGGCGCAGCGGGACGATTGAAGCATCTGCCTTTGCGCCAGGCGCTCGAACAGTACGCGGGCGCGCGCAACCGGCAGGCCCTCATCAAGCTGCTCTCGCCGGTTCAACGGGCGGTCGAGACCAACGCCTGGGTAAAGGACCTGGTAGACTCCGGAGAAATCTACCGGCCAACGGCCTGGCCGGCGGAGAGGGCGTATCAGTTTCTGCGCAGTGTCCCGGCGCTGGAGGAAAGCGGCCTGACCATCCGGCTGCCCGACTGGTGGAGAAAACGTCCCCGGCCGCGGGTCTCGGTGACGATCGGCCGGCAGCGGAGGTCGATGTTGGGGACGGATGCGCTGCTGGACTTCAATGTGAAGACGGCCTTGGGGGACGAGTCGCTTTCGCCGGAGGAATTGGCGGAACTGCTGGCCGGCGGGGACGGGCTGGTCTTTTTCAAGGGCCAGTGGGTTGAGGTCGACCGCGAAAAACTGCAGGAGGCGCTCGATCATTGGGAATCGGTGCGCCGGCTGGCCAAGGACGGCGAAATCTCCTTCATCGAGGGGATGCGGCTCTTGGCCGGGGCATCGGCGGACCTGAAATCAGACGAGCGTCTTGCGGAAGAGCGCTCCTGGGCGCACGTTGAAGCCGGCGAGGCATTGCGTGAGATGCTGGCGGGGTTGCGCGAGCCGGGGAGATTGGCCGCCGTTGACACCGGAGAGGGGCTTCATGCAACGCTGCGGCCTTATCAACGGGAGGGGCTGGCCTGGCTGCATTTTCTGACCGGGCTGGGCCTGGGTGCCTGCCTGGCCGACGATATGGGCCTGGGCAAGACGCTGCAGGCGCTGGCACTTTTG
>Ga0315286_10008534_pt1 | contig 10092 bp, 7 predicted proteins | sample YL17G10_0_MG_FD_205038 | JGI IMG/M metagenome (GOLD analysis project Ga0315286, IMG submission 205038) | Sediment microbial communities from Yellowstone Lake, YNP, Wyoming, USA - YL17G10_0 | ecosystem: Environmental > Aquatic > Freshwater > Lake > Sediment | place: USA: Wyoming | collected...
CGCTCCCTCCGGCTCCGGGTCGCCCGGTTCGCCGCCCTCGTCGTCCTCCTGGCCGGCGCCGCCTTCCTCTTCCGCTCGACCCCGAAGGCGCCGACCGCCTCGCCGGAAGCGCCGGCGAGGCCCGAGGGCCGCCTCCGGCTGAGCCCGACGGTTTCCGTCCCGACGCCCGCGGCGCCGTCCCCCGCGCCTCCGAGCCCCGCGGTGACGGTTCCGCGCCGTCCTTCCCCGGCGGCCGTCCGGACGTCTCCGCCCGAGCCGCGCCGCCAGAAGTACCCGCCCGACTTTGCCGAGGATCCGACTCTCGCGCCGCCGGCAGATCTCGCCGCGGCATGCGCGGGAAAGAAGGTCGGCGTCTCGATGACGGTTGCCGAGGACGGCTCGCTCGCGAAAGCGAAAGTGATCTCCACGTCCGGCACCTCCGCCTGCGACGACGTGGTCCTCGCCACCGTCCAGCGAGCGCGCTACAAGCCGGCGATCGCCGTGGACGGCAAGCCCGTCGAGGGGCGCTTCACCGCTTCCGTCCGGTTCTGAGAACGGGCGTGTCCGCGCCGCCGAAGCGCTCCTATACTGGGGCCATGAGGCCGAGGCGGCTTCTCCTCGGGTTGCTCCTCGCGGCGGTGTGCGTCTCCTGCGCGGAGAAGAAGGTCGCCCTCCGGATGGCGGTCGACGTGACGTCGGAGCCCGCGAACGCCGAGATCCGCTACCGCGGGAAAGCAGTCGGCGCGACTCCGCGCCTCGTGGAGATCGACACGTACGCAGACCTCGCCGCGCTCGCGGCCGTCAAAGGAGACCTCGAGACGGTCGAGAAGCGCGTGAGGATCCTCTCGCCCGAAAAAGCCCAGCTCCTCTTCCGCCTCGGGAAGGACGAGGTCTCCCCCGTCGCGAAGCGCCTGGGGCTGACGCGCGTTCTCGTCTTCGAGTACGCCGAGAAGGTCTCCTTCGACTCGGGGAAGGCGGAGTTGAAGAACGAGGCCTTCCCCGTCCTCGACAAGCAGGCGGAGATCCTGAGCCAGTACTTCCCTGAGGCGTCGGTCTGGGTCTGCGGCTTCACCGACGCGACCGGGGGCGACGAGCTGAACGAGCGGCTCTCGCTGAAGCGCGCCGAGGCGGTGGCGACCTACCTCGTCTCGCACGGCGTTTCGCCCTCGCGCCTGAAGACGCGCGGCTTCGGAAAGGAGTTCGAGGTCGCCTCGAACGACACGCCCGAGGGGCGGGCCCGGAACCGGCGGACCGAGGTCATCCTCCCCCAGTAGCGCCTGACGCCTCCCGCCGCGGGAAGAGGAACGACGCGGCGATCGCTCCCCCGATGAGGACGGCGATGATTCCGAGCGACCACGTCACCGGGAACTTCCCGCCGAAGGCGTCGTTCAGCCACGACATCTTCAGGCCGACAAAGACGAGGACCGACCCGAGGCCGTACTTCAGGAGGTGGAACTTCCCGACCGCTCCGGCCAGCAGAAAGTACATCGCGCGGAGACCGAGGATGGCACAGATGTTCGACGTGAAGACGATGAGCGGCTCGTCCGTGATGGCGAAGATGGCCGGCACGGAGTCCACCGCGAAGATGACGTCGGTCACCTCGATGAAGACGAGAGTAAGGAAGAGCGGCGTCGCGGCGAACCGCCCGGCCTCCCGGACGAAGAAGGCCGACCCCTTCAGCTCGTGCGTCACCGGAACGACCCGTTTCACGAGCCGGATGACGGGATTCCGCTCCGGGTCGATCGGCTTGTCCGGGGCGATCAGGATCTTCAGCCCCGTCAGGACGAGGAAACCCCCGAAGAGCCAGATGACCCAGTGGAACTGCATCAGGGCCGCCCCGAGGGCGATGAAGACCGCGCGGAAGACGAGGGCGCCGAGGATTCCCCAGAAGAGGACCCGGTGCTGCAGCTCCGCCGGGATCGCGAAGAAGCCGAAGACGACGACGAAGATGAAGATGTTGTCGACCGAGAGCGACTTCTCGACGACGTAGCCCGTCAGGTACTCGAGGAACGTCTGCCAGGCCGCCGTCTCGGGGACGAACCCGGGAAGGGACGTGAGGCGCGGCACCTGCGGAAAGCGCCACTCGGCGTACTTCCAGATGGCCGCGCCCACGGCGAGCGCGAGGGCGACCCAGACGACGCTCCAGACTGCGGCCTCGCGGAAGGAGACCGCATGCGCCTTCCGGTGGAAGACACCGAGGTCGAGCGCGAGCATGGCGAGGACCACGAGCAGGAAGAGCCCGTAAGCCCACCAGTACTCAGCGAAGGGAAAGAGGACGACGTTGGAAGGCAAAGAAACTCCGTCCTGCGATTGGTGCGGAGGGGGATTGGGGGGACGACGCGACGCGTCGTCGCCTCCGGGTTCCCCCAGGGTATTACGCCGGGCGGATGCCGCCGCCCGAGCGGGCCATCTCCTCCAGCCGCTCGATTCGCTGCTGGGTCGAGGGGTGCGTGGAGAAGAGGCTGGCGAGGCCCCCCGCCGTGAAGGGGTTCACGATGAAGAGGTGGGCCGTGGCCGGGGAGCCGTGCGTCATCGGCGCCTCGGCCTTGTAGGACTCGAGCTTCTTCAGGGCGTTCGCGAGCGCCATCGGGTTCCCGGTGACCTGCGCGCTCGCCTCGTCCGCGAGGAACTCGCGCGAGCGGGAGATCGCCATCTGGATCAGCATGGCGGCGAAGGGCGCGACGATCACGCCGATGAGGCCGGCGAGGGGGCTCCCCCCCTCGCGGTCGTCGCTGCTGCGGCCTCCGCCGAACCAGAGCGCCATCGTCGCGAGATGGGAGAGGGCTCCGGCCAGCGTGGCGGCGACCGTCATGATGAGCGTGTCGCGGTTCTTCACGTGTCCCAGCTCGTGGGCCATGACGCCCTCGATCTCGTCGCGGCTCATCAGGCGGAGGAGCCCCTGCGTCGCCGCGACCGCCGCCTTCTCGGGGTTCCGGCCAGTGGCGAAGGCGTTCGGGGCCTCCTCGGGGATGACGTAGACGCGGGGCATCGGGATCCCGGCCTTCTGGGCGAGCCGGGCGATGATGGCGAAGAACTCCGGCGCGTCGGCTTCCGACACCTCCTTCGCTCCGTACATCGACAGGACAATCTTGTCGGAGAACCAGTAGCTCGCGAAGTTCATCACGACGGCCATGACGAGGGCGACCATCACGCCCTGCCGGCCGCCGATGAGCTGGCCCATCCAGAGAAGCAACGCGGTCAGCGCCGCCAGGAGCATCAGGGTTTTCAGCCGGTTCATCGGGGTTCCTCCGGGCGCCCCGGGGGGCGCCCACCTCGATCAGCTTATACGAACGGCGAATCTCCGAGGTTCACCCGCCCGGCCGCCGGTGTAAACGTCTGATTCTTCACTGATTCATTCGGATCATGGTCCCGAAGGTAACGCGGACGAATGATCCGGCCGTTACGGGGGGTCCTATATGACAGAACGCCGTTCGATCGCCCTTGATGGCAATGAGGCCGTCGCCTCGGTTGCCCACCGGACGAACGAGGTCATCGCCATTTACCCGATCACCCCCTCCTCGAACATGGGCGAGTGGGCCGACGAGTGGTCCTCCAAGGGGATGACGAACATCTGGGGGAACGTTCCCGAAGTCGTCGAAATGCAATCCGAAGGGGGCGCCGCCGGCGCCGTTCACGGCGCGCTCCAGGCCGGGGCGTTGGCCACGACCTTCACGGCGGCCCAGGGCCTCCTCCTGATGATCCCCAACATGTACAAGATCGCGGGGGAGCTGACCTCGTACTGCATGCACGTGGCTGCCCGCACCGTCGCCACGCACGCCCTCTCGATCTTCGGCGACCACTCGGACGTCATGGCCTGCCGGCAGACGGGCTTCGCGATGCTCTGCTCGAACTCGGTGCAGGAGGCGCACGACTTCGCCGCCATTGGGCAGATGGCCACGCTGAAGTCGCGCATCCCGCTTCTGCACTTCTTCGACGGCTTCCGAACCTCGCACGAGGTGTACAAGATCGAGGAGCTCGCGGACGAGGATCTCCGCGCCCTTCTCGACGCCGACGCGATCGCCGCGCACAAGGCGCGCGCCCTGTCGCCCGACCGCCCGGTCCTCCGCGGCTCGGCGCAGAACCCCGACGCGTTCTTCCAGGCCCGCGAGGCCTGCAACCGCTGGTACGCGGCCTGCGCCGGGATCGTCCAGCAGGAGATGGACCGCTTCGCGAAACGGACCGGACGCGCCTACCGCCTCTTCGATTACGTGGGGCACCCCGAGGCCGAGCGCGTCGTCGTTCTGATGGGCTCGGGCGCCGAGTCGGCGCACGAGACCGTGGAGTGGATGGTCGCCCGCGGCGAGAAGGTGGGGATCCTCCAGGTCCGCCTCTACCGCCCGTTCGACATCCCGGCCTTCCTCGCAGCGCTTCCGAAAACCGTGAAGTCGATCGCCGTCCTCGACCGGACGAAGGAGCCGGGCGCCATCGGCGACCCGCTCTACGTCGACGTCGTGACGGGCCTCATGGAGGCGAAGTCCGCCGGCCTGACGCGGTTCGCGAAGGATCCAACCGTCGTCGCCGGGCGCTACGGCCTCTCCTCGAAGGAGTTCACTCCCGCCATGGTGAAGGCGGTCTTCGACGAACTCTCGAAGAGCGCCCCGAAAAACCACTTCACGGTCGGCATCGTGGACGACGTCACCCACACGTCCCTCCCGTGGGATCCCGAGGTGGACACGGAGGCCGACGAGGTCTCGCGAGCCGTCTTCTACGGCCTCGGGGCCGACGGCACCGTCAGCGCCAACAAGAACTCGATCAAGATCATCGGAGAAGAGACGGGGAAAGAGGCGCAGGGCTACTTCGTCTACGATTCGAAGAAGTCGGGCGCGGTCACGATCTCGCACCTCCGCTTCTCGAAAAACCCGATCCGCTCGACCTACCTCGTCACGAAGGCGAAGTTCGTCGCCTGCCATCAGGAGTCGTTCCTCGACAAGTACGACGTCCTCGAGTACGCCGCCCCGGGCGGCACCGTTCTTCTAAACGTCGGACGGGAGAAGGAAGAGGTCTGGGACGCTCTCCCGCGCGAGATGCAGGAGACGATCCTCGAGAGGAAGCTCCGGGTCTTCGTCATCGACGCCTACAAGGTCGCCCGCGAGCTCGGGATGGGCGCGCGGATCAACACCATCATGCAGACCTGCTTCTTCGCGATCTCGGGCGTCCTGCCGCGCGAGGACGCCATCGCCGAGATCAAGAAGGCCGTCGAGAAGACATACGGCCGGAAGGGCCCCGAGATCGTCAAGAAGAACTTCGCGGCGATCGACGGCACGCTCGAACACCTCTACGAGCTGCCGGTTCCCTCGAAGGTCACGGCGACGCGGACCCGCCCCCCGATCGTCTCGGACGCCGCGCCCGACTTCGTCAAGCGCGTCTCGGCCGTCATGCTGGCCGGCAAGGGGGACCTCCTTCCCGTCAGCGCCTTCCCGCCCGACGGGACGTGGCCGCTCTCGACCGCGAAGTGGGAGAAACGGAACATCGCCCTCGACATCCCCGTCTGGGACGAGAAGATCTGCATCCAGTGCAACAAGTGCGCGATGGTCTGCCCGCACGCCGCCATCCGCGTGAAGGTCTACGACACAGCGGACCTCGCCAAGGCCCCGCCGACCTTCAAGTCGATGGACTTCAAGGGTCCCGAGTACAAAGGGAAGAAGTACACGGTCCAGGTCGCTCCGGAGGACTGCACCGGCTGCACCCTCTGCGTGGTCGTCTGCCCGGCCAAGGACAAGTCGAACCCGAAGCACAAGTCGCTCGACATGCACCCGCAGCGCCCGCTCCGGGAGCCCGAGGCCGCGAATTTCGCGTTCTTCCTCGACCTTCCGGAAGCCCCGCGTGACACGGTCCGGATGGACGTGAAAGGGACGCAGTTTCTCGAGCCGCTCTTCGAGTTCTCGGGCGCCTGCTCCGGGTGTGGCGAGACGCCGTATGTGAAGCTCCTGACGCAGCTCTTCGGCGACCGGGCGATCATCGCAAACGCCACGGGCTGCTCCTCGATCTACGGCGGAAACCTCCCGACGACCCCGTACGCGACGAACCGCGACGGGCGCGGTCCGGCCTGGAACAACTCGCTCTTCGAGGACAACGCCGAGTTCGGGTTCGGGTACCGCCTCGCGATCGACTCGCAGAAAGACTATGCGACGCAACTCCTGAAGAAGCTCTCGGCGTCCCTCGGCGAGACGCTCGTCGATGAGATCGTGAAAGCCGACATGACGAGCGAGGCCGGCATCGCGGCCCAGCGCCAGCGTGTCGTGGCGCTTCGGACGAAGCTGAAGGGACTTGGCGGCGCAGATGCCGAGGCCGTGAAGGTCCTCGACCAGCTCGCCGACTTCCTCGTCAAGAAGAGCGTCTGGATCGTTGGCGGCGACGGCTGGGCCTACGACATCGGCTACGGCGGCCTCGACCACGTCCTCGCGACGGACAAGGACGTCAACATCCTCGTCCTCGACACCGAGGTCTACTCGAACACGGGCGGCCAGGCGTCGAAGGCGACACCGATGGGGGCGGCGGCCAAGTTCGCTGCGAACGGCAAGGAAGTCCCGAAGAAGGACCTCGGCATGCTCGCGATGACCTACGGCCACGTCTACGTCGCACACCTGGCCTTCGGCTCCAAGGACAACCAGACGGTGAAGGCCTTCCTCGAGGCCGATTCCTGGTCCGGCCCGTCGATGCTCATCGCCTACAGTCCCTGCATCGCCCACGGCTACGACATGTCGTTCAGTCTCGACCAGCAGAAGCTGGCGGTCGACTCGGGTTACTGGCCGCTCTACCGCTTCGACCCGCGCCGGATTCCGACGGGCGAGACGCCGCTCGTCATGGATTCGACGTCGATCAAGGCCTCGCTCGCACAGTTCATGCGCAACGAGGCCCGCTTCCGGATGGTCGAGCAGCAGAACCCGGCGCGGTTCCGCATGCTCCTCCACAAGGCCGAACGCGAGGTCCGCGAGCGCTTCGCCATCTACGAGAACCTCGCCAAGATCACGATGACCAAGGCGGGAGTGGCGACGCCGCCCTCCGCCCCGGCCCCGATCACGCCGCCGCCGGCGGCGCCGAAGGCGTGAGGAGGACGCGATGGACCTTTCGACGACCTACCTGGGCCTGAAGCTCCCCCACCCGTTCATGCCGGGCGCCTCGCCGATGGTCGACGACCTCGACACCGTGCGCCGCCTCGAGGATGCCGGCGCGTCCGCCATCGTCATGCACTCGCTCTTCGAGGAGCAGATCACCCGCGAGCAGATCGGGACGATCGAGGCGATGGAGATCCACGCCGGCGCCTTCGCGGAGGCGCTGTCGTACTTTCCCGAGCCCGAGGAGTACCGTCTCGGTCCCGAGCAGTACCTCGAACAGATCCAGAAGATCAAGCTCGCCGTGAAGCTCCCCGTCGTCGCGTCGCTCAACGGCGTGACGCTCGGCGGCTGGCTGGAGTACGCGCAGAAGATCGAGCAGGCGGGCGCCGACGCGCTCGAGCTGAACGTCTACTACCTCGCCGCCAAGTCGTGGGAGGCGGGAAGCCTCGTCGAGCGGCGGATCCTGGAGATGGTCCACGCGGTCAAGAACGGCGTGAAGATTCCCGTCGCGGTCAAGCTCTCGCCCTTCTTCTCCTCGCTCGGGCACTTCGCGAGCGAGCTCGACCGCCTGAAGGTGGACGGCCTCGTCCTCTTCAACCGCTTCTACCAGCCCGACCTGAACCCCGAGGAGCTGGAGGTCGTCCCCAGCCTCACCCTGTCGGACTCCTCGGAGCTCCTCCTCAGGCTCCGGTGGCTCGCGATCCTCTCCGGCCGCCTCCGCGCGAGCCTCGCGGTCTCGGGGGGCGTCCACACCGGGCTGGACGCCGTCAAGGCCGTCATGACCGGCGCCGACGCCGTCCAGATGGTCTCGGCGATCCTGAAGCGCGGCCCGCGACAGCTCGCGGTCGTGCGGAACGAGTTCTCGAACTGGATGGAGCAGCACGAATACGAGTCGGTCGCCCAGATGAAGGGATCGATGAACCTCCTGAAGAGCCCCGACCCCGCCTCGTTCGAGCGCGCCAACTACATGCGGATCCTCCAGAGCTTCAAGGTGGAGAGCTGGACCTGACCTGACCGAGCGCCCCCCCGCCCTCCCGCCGTCCTCCCCCCGTCCCGCGCAACGCGGGAGCAACTTCCGGACGGCGGGAGGGCTTTTTCCTGTGAGAGACTTCCCCGCGAACGCGGGAGGTGCCGCGCCCATGAGGAACCCGTTCCGCCGTCTCGCGACCGTCTTCGGCGCGGGAGCCTTCGGCGGGCTCGCCAACAGCCTCGCGCTCTGGCTGGCCGGGCTGATCGGCCTGACCGGCGCGCTCGGCGTCAAGCTGGCTCCGGCGCTGACGCCCGCGTGGCTCTACCCGCGAATCGTCTGGGGCGGGCTCTGGGGGCTCCTCTTCCTTCTGCCGGTCCGGCGCCTCTCGCCGGTCGCGCAGGGGCTTCTCCTCTCGATCGGGCCGACGCTGTTCCAGCTCTTCGTCGTCTTTCCGTACCGAACGCCGGCCGGAACGGCGGGTCTCGGCCTCGGCACCCTCACGCCCGTCCTCGTCGTTCTCTTCAATGCGATCTGGGGCCTTGCGGCCGCGTGGTGGGTCCGCCGCGCCGAGTGAGCGGCGCGAAGCGGTGAAGAACGTCCGGCCGGCCTGACGCGCGCCCGTCAGGAGAACTCGAAGCCGGCCGCGGAGAGCCGGCCTTCCTTCGCGCCGTGGATCCGCTCGAAGATCGGTGTCGCCATGAGCGTCGTCACGACGGCCATGAGGACCATGATCGTGAAGAGAGTCGGCTGGATGATTCCGCGCTCGAGGCCGATGTTCAGGATGATCAGCTCCATCAGGCCCCGCGCGTTCATCAGCACCCCGACGCCGAGGGCGTCCTTCGGCGTCGACCCGGCGAGGCGCGCCGCGCCCCAGCAGGCGACCCCCTTCCCCAGAATCGCCGCGAGGAGGACCACGAAGGCGAGAGAGGCGAGCGCCGGCGTGGCGACGAGGCCGATTCGCGTGTTGAGCCCCGAGTAGACGAAGAAGAGCGGCAGGATGAACGAGACGGTCAACGGGTGCATCCGCCTCTTCAGCTCCTCGGCGAAACGTCCCTTCGGCATCGCCGCCCCGGTCAGGAACGCGCCGAAGACGGCGTAGATCCGGAGCGAATCGGTGATGAAGGCCCCGAGCATCAGGATCATCAGGGCCCACGAAAAGAGGGTCGCGCTCATCCCCTTTTCCCGCTCCACCTTCGTGCCGAGAGGCGCGAGGAGACGGCGGAGGACGACGAGGCAGAAGACGAGGAACAGCCCGCCGCCGCCGATCGCCAGGATCGCGATCGAGGCGTTTCCGCTGAAGGCCGCGAGGACCACGGCCAGGAGACACCACGCCGCCGCGTCGTCCAGCGAGCCGGCCGCGAGCGCCAGCATCCCCAGCGTCGTCCGGGAGAGCCCCTGCTCGTGGATGATCCGCGCCAGCATCGGGAAGGCGGTGATCGACATGGCCGCTCCCATGTACAGGACGGCCTGCGGGACCGAGACGCCCTCGCCGAACAGAGCCAGGTCCTGCCGGGAATGCGTCGCCCACGCGATCAGGCCGCCGAGGGCGAACGGCACGGTGATCCCGGCCGCCGAGACGAGAGCGGCGCTCCGGAGCTTCTCCCTGAGGAGGGCCGGATCGAACTCGAGGCCGACGAGAAACATGTAGAGAACGAGGCCGACCTGCGCAAAGGCGAAAAGGATCGGCATCGAAGCTTTCGGGAAGAGGTAGGCGCTCGCCCCCGGAAAGAGCCAGCCGAAGAGCGAGGGCCCCAGAAGGACGCCGGCGATCATCTCGCTCACCACCTGCGACTGCCCCACCTTTCGGAAGAGCCACGCCGTCGCCTGGCAGACGCCCAGGATGACGAGGAGCTGCAGGAAGAACCGGACCGACAGGTCGAACGTCGAGATCGGCACGTCCGGATTCTAGGTCCGGACCGTGACGATCAGGCGGGAGGGAGGCCGCGCCTCAAGCGGCCGCTATCGCGACCGGTGTGACGGCGGCCTGGTCCTCCTCTCCCGTCCGGATGCGGTAGACCTTCTCGACGGGGATCACGAAGATCTTCCCGTCGCCGACCTCACCCGTCCGCGCCGAGGAGAGGATTGCCT
>Ga0315286_10008535_pt1 | contig 10091 bp, 9 predicted proteins | sample YL17G10_0_MG_FD_205038 | JGI IMG/M metagenome (GOLD analysis project Ga0315286, IMG submission 205038) | Sediment microbial communities from Yellowstone Lake, YNP, Wyoming, USA - YL17G10_0 | ecosystem: Environmental > Aquatic > Freshwater > Lake > Sediment | place: USA: Wyoming | collected...
ATCGGCCGAGCGGATCATGTATGGAGTCGCGAAGAACTGAAACGCCAACTGGGAGGAACATCCCCTTCGGGAAATTCAACAAAATGGTTGACGTGACCCAATCTCAGGGGCAGGCGGATCTTATCTCCGAGGGTTTAGTTCGGATGCAGTGCTTTCGCAAGAGGGGGAGGTGAGAAGGCTGGTTTGCGAAGGCTCGAGATGTCTTTAGTCATTCTCAGCGAATGGATACTTGCTACGAAAGAGTAATACAATGCCCCTCCCCAAGGGAGGCATGGAGTTTGTCTCTTGGCTCCGAGTTTCCGTAAAGCCAAGAGTAAGGAGATGGTTCCTAATTTGCCTTTTTCTGATAAATGATGCCGGTCAGACGAGAGATCTCCAAGGCAAAGGAAGCCAGGTTCGCTAATATCATAAGGGCGTCTATGTTCCGGCATGGCGGGGAGTTGGGGCCGACATCACCGTACAGAAACGCTACTACGATCTGTTGGACGATGATCGGAATGATGATCACTTGTTTGGGAACAAAGCCGCCCAATTGCTTCTGTAGGAGTCCAATATCTGGACCTTCAGGTAGCCTCCCCCAGAAGGCCTGCTTTCCCAAAATCACGTCCCTGAAAAGGCCGATTTGTCCAGGAGGGAATTTTACGCCTACGATCCTGTCTGATAAGCTTGCATTTTTCCGGGTCCGATCGATGGCCCGATACCCTAAAATCTCTTCCTTTTTTACGAAGAAGAGAGCGACTCGATCTAAATTCTTGGAGGCGAAGTCGAGCATGGTATCAGCGACATTGCTGATTTTTCGGTCTTTGAGGATGAGATCACTGGTATTTCTCAAAAAACTCAGATCCCAGGCATCCTGTTCTACCTCTTTTCCCACCTCCTTCAACTCCATCTTGGCTTGAAGCAACTCAGATACGAGCTCTTCCCGGATAACCCCCAGGTGCTCCTTTTCAAAAGAGATTTCTCGTCTCTGGAAGAGGTTATCGATATAGAAACTGAGCTCTTCGATGAAGAGGCTCATCTGCGCTTCCAACTCACCCAGGGAAATTTGACGTGGGTCTGGCTTATAGAGGTAATGAGAGACGCCCAAAAACAGGGCCTTTCTCCGCAAGTTGACATCTGGGTAAGCGGTGGTCATGATGAGAGGGATGTGGGGATAATTATTCCGGAGATACTCCACCAGTTCCAGGCCCCCCAGTACCCCCTTTCCGCTGATGGTGGGAAGGACCAGGTCCGTCACCACTACTGAAAAGAAGCCTTCCGTGTCAAGCCTCTCCAGTTCAGTAATGGCCGATTGAGCCGAGTCAACCGCCGTGACGTTAAAGCCGAAATCCTCGAGTTTATCCTTGAAGATCGTTCGGAGCAACGTCTCGTCCTCAACCAGTACGACGGCCTGCTTTGGTTCCATCGACCTGAGCCTGTCCGTAACCCGGGTAATCATGGACTGAATCTCTTCCTTCAGCTTTTCCGTCTTGCTATCCACCTGGATATCGGGAACGGAGAGGGGAGGAGATTCGGGGGATATCTCGGGTTTACTAACTGTCTCCTCGGGAGACAGGCTCCTGGTGTAACTGGCGGACTCTGCGATAATGTCTTGTGGGCTCAACAGGATGTCCCGGTTGGAAAAGAGATCTTGCTCTTCAAAACGGAAGACCGCCTCCCGCCAATCCAGCATGCTCAGGACGGAATGGATGATCTGCAGCTTGATGATCTCCTGAAGCTTTGAAGGATCGACGAATCCCAAACGGGTCAAGATTTCCCCCAATGGCTTCGTCTTTCCGTCCTCCTCCTGTGTTTTGAGAGCCTGTTGGAGCTGCTTTTCGGTCAAGACCCCGGTGTCGATGAGGATTCTGCCAATTCGGCGCGGCATGATCGGGGATTCTGCCTGGGTGATCATTCCCTTTTCGAATCCGATGGATCCGATTCCCTGCGGGCTGCGGATGAAGAGAATACCGCTTTTCTGTCCTTGCTCGATGCCACTGAGCAGTTTCGGTAATCCGACCTTCTTGAGGTTGCCAGTTTGTAACATGAGTCCTCCTTTTGTTTAATCCTTATCCCTCTTCTTTCAGGACTTCGAGAAAAGGAGGGATCAATTGCGGGTCAAGGAGAGTACCTTTGCACTCCATCAGACGTAGGATTGCCTCCGGGCGCGAAATAGCTTTCCGGTGAGGACGTTTCGCGACCATCGTCTCATAAGCCTCGGCAATTGCCAGAATGCGTGCACCCAAAGGTATCTCTTCCCCCTTCAGTTTCGAAGGATAGCCAGTTCCGTCGAAATGTTCATGGTGAGAGAGAATGATAGGTTTCGGGTCCCACGGGAAATTCACCGATTCCAGGATTTTTGCCCCAATAGTCGGATGCCTTTGCACCCTCTGATCCTCTTCCGGAGATAACCTCTCTGTTTTATTCAAGATGGACTCAGGAATTCCGATGATGCCGACATCATGCAGGAGAGAAGCCACGATGATCTCGTCGACTTTCGCCGGAGGAAGACCAAGCTTTTGCGCAAGTGCCTTGGCATACTTGGCCGTATAAAAGGAGTGGTCTTTGGCGTAAGGATCTCTTGCCTCTAATGTGGCAGAGAGGGCACGAACAGTTGACAGGTAGTTGTCCCGAGTCTCCGCATATAACTGCTGGTTCACCAGGGCTAATGAAGCGATGTGGGAAATGGTGTTGATCGTCTTGAGAGTACTTTGGTCGACTGTTTCCTCTTTGGCCCAAGCAAAACAGAGGATTCCCGAGGGTTGTTCCTTTCCGGACAGAGGGAAGAGAAACAGGGATCCCAAGCTGGTCAAGGGAGGAGCCGATGGCGACGGACTCGGAGAAAAAGAGACCATCTCGAAGTCCTCGCTTTCGACCTTTTTCTGGCTATGTTTGCAGAAATCCCGAATCATTTTCTCTTTGAGCTCGTGCCTCAAGCGGTCGGTTAATGGTTGAAAGGCATAAATTGTCACCTTCCCTCCTCGGGGTAAAGGCAAAAGGAAAGCACAGATATCAAAGGCTAAAAGGCCTTCCAGAGACTGGACTAACGACGAAAGAAAGTGCGGGTCGCTCGGGCAGGACTCAAGCAGCATGGCCATCTCGTTGATCTTCGTCAGCTCCTCAATGCTCCTTTGATGAGCTTCCAAGAGGCGGGCGTTCTCGATCGCCATCGCCGCCTGGCAAGCCATAATCGAAATGGCCCTTTCCTCAGAGGAACTGAAGTCTTTTCCATTGTCTCTTGGATAAAGCAATAGACCTCCGAGAACCTTACCCTTGGTGACCAGGGGAGCGCAGAGGAGAGCGCTCGGATTCTCGCCCTTGGCCGAAAGCGTCAAGAAAAGGGGATCGTCATGGTTCTCCTCCAGAAGGGAAGGTTTTCCTCGGTTCAGGGCCTCACCGAAACCGCCCTCCTTCAGGCCCATGCGCAATCCTCTATATTGTTCGTCCGGAAGACCCTTCCATCCCTCGACGTAAAGATTCTTGCCATCGTCTTCCATGAGGAGAAGCAGGGCCTTCGAACTCTTGAGGAAACGGGTTGTCAGGTCCAGAAGCAGGGTGACGATTTCATTCAAGAGAAAGGAGGAATTCAGGGCTGTACTCAGATCATAGATTCCCACCATTTCCTGTAATTCCGACTTCTCCTCAACCAATTGGCGTTGTTTTCTGCACGCTTGCACCACCATCCGAAGCTCCTCCGCACTGAAAGGCTTACGGACGTAATCGACAGCCCCCTCCTTCATGGCCTCAATCGCATTGTCCAGTGTCGCATACGCAGTAATGACGATGACATCCGTCGTGGGACTGATCTTCTTGATGGATTTCAGGAGTTGAATTCCGTCCAGATCGGGCATGCGAAGATCCGTTATCACGATTTCAAAAGGATGTTCCTCTACGGCCTTGAGGGCTTCCAATCCGTGCGACATCGTTAGAGTCTGATAGCCCAGGCCTTGCATTATACGGCCACAAAGCCTTCGAACCACCGCTTCGTCATCTACCACTAAGGCTCTCGGTTGTTGCATAGGTCCATCTATCTGGCAGCCACCAAAGGAAGAGAAATGGATATAGTCAAACCTCCCTGCGGAGGATGTTCGACCTTCAAGGCACCGCCCGATTGTTTGGCGGCGCGTCGAGCGAGGTAAACATCCAAATCAGCTTTCTTTTTTGAAGATTGGACCGAAATAAAGGGACGGGCTGCCATATCCTTCGGAACTGTTGCTTCCAACCTCTCGATCACGACTTGAAAGGTCTCGCCTGCTCCTTTCCTGGAGGTAATGATTCTGAGCCTGCTCTTCTTTCCTGCAGCATGAACCACCTCCAGTAAGAGGCCGATCAGCACAATACGCCACTCGTGGGGGCTGCCTTGGAAATAGAGGTCCTCAGGTGAAAACTCCTTTATGAGATCGATGTGCAAGAATTTGCATTGGTTCTGGAGGAGAAACAAAAGGTGCTCCAACAGGGAATTCATCTCCAAAGGACCTTCCACTTCCTTATACTGCTGAAAAAGATCCACAAAGGATTGGATCATCTTTCTGGACCGGAGGGCCTCTTCTTCGATTGCTTTCAGGTCTTGGTCTTCCTCATCTCTGTCGTGAGGGGAATTCAAGAGCAGTTGCGTAAGTCCCAGGATCCCCGTGAAGGAGTTATTGATTTCGTGAAGAAGCCCTCTCATTAGCTCAGCTTGACAAGAAAAACTTTCGATCTCCAGAAGCCTTTTTGGGTTGAGTTCCATGGCCGCTTCACATACAGGGAAGAGTGGCTTCCTTATTTGATGTGGTTCATCCGGGGAGAAAAGCCGCAAGGCCAAAGAAGGAAGTCATAAGACAAAAGAGCCCTCGTCTTTCATGTCCTATCGATTCCAGTTTACTAAAACAGAATGGTCTACCTGTCCGTGGTTTGATCCGATCATCCACAATTCCCGGCGAATTGCTCCTGCCCAAAAGCCTTTGCTCGTGGTGAAAAACATTCTTCGTCGGGAATTTTAACCTCCCCCCTCTCGTTTGTCAATAGAGAATATTTCAAAAAATCCTTTATTAGAGCCCACTTATCGTTCTTACGCCCTCGATTGCGAGTCTCCCTTCCGATTTCGCCGTAAGCCTTCGTGCGTGAATCGAGCCGGCTGAAGATTCCAAAAAAATCTTGAAAAATATCCAGTAATCTGATACTTCTTAATCGGCCATGATCGTAATTTCGAGCGAGTTTGGAGGTCCTTAGTTCTGCAGATTTCGGGGTGTTTTTTCGAAATATGAGACGTCTTGCTTGGATCGGCATAGCATCCTGTCTTCTTCTGGTCGCTGTGGCTTTTTGGCTTTGGATTTTGAGGCCTGAGAATGGCATCCCGTCTCCCGTCAAGGCACCGGTTCAGGAAATCGCTCAAGTAAAGTTCCGGGATATCCATTTGGTGGAGATGGAAGGCAATCAGCGAATGTGGGAGGCTGATGCCGATCAGATCGAAGTCTTCGAAGAGAAGAGAATGACTCGAATCTCAAAATTGCAGAAACAGATCAAAATGACCCTCTATATGGACAATGATGTGTTGACCTGCTATACGGACCAAGCAGAAATAAATGGTGAAACCAAAAGGATAGATTTGCAGGGGAATTTGACGGCCCAATCCCAGCAAGGAATTATGGTACGAACGGATTCTGTTCAATGGTTCCCTCGAGAAAGGAAACTGCGTACCGATAAGCCAGTGACCGTTATGCGGCAAGGTCTGCTCATTCAGGGGTTAGGCATGGAGGCTGACCTTGCGTTAGAAGAGGTCAAGATCCTGTCTAACATTGTTTCCAGTTTCCAGGCATCCGACCAGCAATTAGCCCCAGGAGGATTGAGGAAAGGTCGTTGAAAAGCAAAAGTTACCCTTCTCTTCTGACCGTGGTCCTTTTTTTCTCATTTTTCCTATACCTTATGGGAGGGGCTTTGGCAGAGAATAGCAAGAAAGCACCGGACACCTCCAGTCAAACTACCAAGAAAGCGGCGGAGGTCCCCAAGCAGGGCAATAAAAAAGAAGCGGAACCCCCGAAGCAAACCGACAAGAAGGGGACGGAGACACCTAAGGAGACCACCAAGAAGGAAGCGGAGGCCTCCCCCAAGCAGGGCGAAAAAAAGGAGGCAGCACTTCCAAAGCCGGTTACGATTACTGCGAATCGAATGGAAGTCAACCGGAAACTTCACGTCGCCATCTATATTGACAACGTCGTAGTTAAAAAAGAGGATCTCACCATCTATGCAAAAAAAGTGGAGTTTCTGTTTGATGACCAAATGAAAGAAATCCAAAAAGTGACCGCAGAAGGTGGCGTCCGTATTGTGGATACTGAAAAGACGGCGACCTCCGAGAAAGCCGTTTATCTTAACGATCAGGACATCTTGGTCCTTACGGGCCATGCAAAAGTCTGGCAGGGAGATAATGTTGTTACGGGTTCCAAAATGACCCTCCTCCGCAAGGAAGACCGAATCATCGTCGAAAGTGACGGGAAGGAGCGAATAACCTCTGTCTTTTATCAAAACAAGGAGGAGGGGGGGTCAAAGGCAGGGATAGGAATTGTGCCGAAGGGTAAGACGGATCAGGAAAAGTCCACGAAAAAGACGGATCAGGAGAAGACCTCTAAAAACAAAGAAAACTAATGAAACAAGCAATTAATGCATGCAATTTGAGGAAATCCTTTAACAAAAGGGAGGTCGTTTCTGGATTAAGCTTACAACTGGGGGCAGGAGAAGTCGTAGGCTTGTTAGGTCCCAATGGAGCAGGAAAGACAACTACTTTCTACATGATTCTCGGATTGCTTCGTCCCAATGAAGGGAAAGTGTTCATTGGTGAAGAGGAAGTTACGAACTTGCCCGTATATCTCAGGGCAAGAAAGGGAATCGGTTACTTGCCCCAAGAGCCGTCGGTGTTCCGGAAATTGACGGTGGAGGAAAACCTGTCGGCTATACTGGAAATCAAGGGGATGGAGGACGGAGCGAGATGGGAAAAGGTGGAAAGGCTCTTGACGGAACTGAATATCTCCCATCTGGCCAAATCCAAAGCTTACAACCTTTCCGGAGGAGAAAGGCGAAGGGTGGAAATTGCTCGTTCCTTAGCAAGCTCCCCTTCGTTCATTTTGTTGGATGAACCCTTCGCCGGGCTGGATCCCCTGGCCATTCTGGACATTCAGGAGATTATCGCCAAGCTGAAGAAGAGGGGAATTGGCGTGCTGGTGACAGACCATAATGTGAGGGAAACCTTGACCGCGGTGGATCGCGCTTATCTTATTTACGATGGAAAAATCCTCTTTGAAGGGACAGCCGAGGAACTGGCGAAGAATGAGCAAGCCAAGGAAGTCTATCTCGGAGATGAATTCTCGCTGTAATACTGATCCGGGGGTTCAGCCTCGGCGATCGAGACCGGAACGAGACGCCGTATCGATCTTCTTCGGCTGGCAGAGGTTTAGGGCCTATGGGTATTGAAACTGGACTGACCTTGCGACAGCAGCATCGGCTGGTGATTACCCCGATGCTGCAAGTCGCCATTAAACTCCTTCAATTGTCGAGGCTGGAATTGCTACAAGTCCTTCAACAGCACGTGATGGAGAATCCCCTGCTGGAGGAGGATTTGTCGATCGGCATGGAGGAGCCTCCGGAAATGGCCACGGAGGGTTCCCCTGGCGAGAGTGAGAATGAGAATGAGAACGCTCTGGACTTGAAGGCAGAAAAATCCGATTTTGACTGGGAAAGCTACTTGGAGAACGCGTCGGATTCTTTTTCTTCTTATGGCTCGGTTGCCAGGGAAAACGGGGAATTGCCCTCCTTGGAGGAAATCATTTCCAAGCCCAGATCGATTTCCGAGCACCTTCTTTTTCAACTTCATATTTCCACGGAAGATGACCAACTGATCAAGGTGGGGAATTATCTTATTGGCAACTTGGATGAAAATGGTTATTTGCGAGTGACCTTGGATGAAACTGCCAAAGAGATTTGCGTGACCCTGGAAGAGGCGGGGAGGGCGCTTGACCTAATTCAGAGTTTTGATCCTCCCGGCATTGCTGCGAGGGATCTGAAAGAATGCTTACTCCTGCAGCTGGCGTATCTGGGACAAGGCGAGAGTCTGGCAGCAAAGATCATTACTCATTTCATGAAGGAGTTAGAGGAGAAAAAATGGAATGGGATTGCTAATAAATTGAACCTACCTTTAGATGAGATCAGGGATGCAATTCAACAAATAGCGAAATTGGATCCCAAACCTGCACGCTCATTTTGCACGGAAGATCCCCAATATATCATGCCCGACCTTTTCATTTACAAAGTCGAGAGAGACTATGTGGTCGGTCTCAATGACGAAGGCCTGCCTCGACTCAGGATCAGTCCCTATTATCGGAGGATTATCGCAGAGAAACGTTGGGACAATGCTGAGACTCATGACTATATCGCGGAAAAGATGAGGCAGGCGATCTGGTTGATCCGAAGTATTGAGCAGCGGCAGCGCACCCTACATAAGGTTGGGGAGAGCCTGGTTAAGTTTCAGCAGCGCTTTTTGGATGATGGGATCAGTTTCCTGCGGCCTTTGACCTTACGGGAGGTAGCCGAAGATATCTCTATGCACGAGTCAACTGTGAGTCGGGTAACAACCAATAAATACGTCTATACGCCTCAGGGCATCTTCGAGCTCAAGTATTTCTTCCACCGTGGCCTATCCTCTCAGAACGGAGACGTCATCTCTTCCGTGAACGTCAAGGAGCAACTTAGAAGGATCATTAGCGAAGAGGGTGGAGAGAAGCCAATCAGTGACCAAAGACTGGCCGAATCGTTGAGGAGCAAGGGGATTAATATTGCGCGCAGAACCATAGCCAAGTACCGGGCTCAATTGAAAATTCCCTCGTCGGGCAGAAGGAAAAGACTTTAGGCCTACCCCAAACGCTCGAAAGAAAGAGAGGGCAGACCATGCAGATCACCATTATTGGGAAGAACATAGAAATTACTCCCGCGATAAAGCAGTATGCGGAGGAGAAGCTTATTAAGATGCATAGATATCTGGAAAGCATCTCCGACGCCCATGTAATTCTCTCCCTGCAAAAGTATTTGCACATCGCCGAGATAACCCTGCACGTCAATGGAATCACCATCCGAGCTGAGGAGAGGAGCGGTGACATGTACTCCTCCCTGGATCTGGTGCTGGATAAGGTTGAGAGACAACTTCGGAAGTATAAGGAGAAGATCGTGGCCCACGGTTTGCGAAAAGGCAATCGGATCGCCACCAATAAGCTGCCACCCCTCTTGGCTGAGGAAACTGGTGATGAACCGGGCAAGATTCTGCGTACGAAGCGTTTTCCCATTAAACCGCAATACCCCGATGATGCCATCATGCAGATGGAACTGTTGGGACATAACTTCTATGTCTTCCGCAATGCAGACACCGAAGAGATCAACGTCATTTACAGGAGAAAAGATGGGAACTATGGTCTCATTGAACCTGGTTCCGCAACCTGATGGGAGAAATCGGTGATGAAAGGAAGGTCTCCGAAAAGGAGGATTGCTCAAGAAATCGCCCTCCACGGCAACTTGGTGGACGTTTTCGGGATCGGGGTCCTTATTATGGGAGAAAGCGGCACCGGGAAGAGCGAATGTGCCCTTGATTTGGTGGATCGAGGGCATCGCTTGGTGGCCGACGATGTGATTCGCATTCGGAAAGAGAACCAGGATGTACTGGTTGGAGAAGGTGATCCGTCTCTTCGCCATCACATGGAAATTCGGGGTTTGGGGATTATCAACATTGCGGACCTGTATGGCGTTTCGGCTATTTGTCACCGCCAGCGCGTGGAGCTTGTAGTACAATTAGAGGCTTGGGATGCAAAAAAGGAATACGACCGTCTGGGCATTGATGAACCTAGTTATCCCTTGCTGGGATTGCAGATCCCTATGGTGACTATCCCGGTGACCGCAGGAAGGAATATAGCCATCCTCATCGAGGTAGCAGCACGCAATCATCTCTTGAAACTCATGGGCGTGCATTCGGCCCGAGATTTCTCTGATCGATTGACTGCAAAAATCTCGCGGAAGAGCGGTCCGATCGAGGAAGGTGGTGGGTGAAGAAATTAGAATTCGTCATCATTACGGGCATGTCAGGGGCAGGAAAGACCCAA
>Ga0315286_10008538_pt1 | contig 10088 bp, 9 predicted proteins | sample YL17G10_0_MG_FD_205038 | JGI IMG/M metagenome (GOLD analysis project Ga0315286, IMG submission 205038) | Sediment microbial communities from Yellowstone Lake, YNP, Wyoming, USA - YL17G10_0 | ecosystem: Environmental > Aquatic > Freshwater > Lake > Sediment | place: USA: Wyoming | collected...
CTGGCCTTGAAGCCGTACTGGGGACAACCCACCGTACGGAATTTTAGAGGGGACGATGGACACGTCGGCATCATACGAAGCCCGATCCGCGCCATCGTCCTACTCGACCACGAGCTGCACACGACGGCAGTGTTTACCCTCGACCGCCGGGATTTCAGCGTCTACCGCGTCGGCCGCCGCGCCTTTCGAATCCTACCGGCCTCCACCTAGCCCGCCCGCGGCGGCCTCGTTCCCGGTTGACGCCAATACTTGGCGCCAATGTTGCCGTGTGCGCGGCGCTTGTTCTCGGCGGCAGCTCGTCAGTTGCTGTCCGGACCGTGCTTCGTTCGTTACAAATCGTTGCCGTCGGTCACTTCGATAAGCAACTTTGTGACGTGGTTAGTCGGGCCGATCACTCCGCCCGGTGCGGTACTGGTGATGAAGGCCGTACAGCGCGCCGGCGAGGTCCCGTTGCTCGTACGGAACCCCGCGCTGCTCACCGTCACCACGAGCTTGCCACGCCGCGTCCGCCCGGGCGGTACCGTCACCATCGTCTGCTCGCCCGGCGTCCGCGGATCGAAGTCGCCCAGCCCCACCGTCCCGGCGGGACAATCGCCGTCACTGGCCGTGACCGTGACCGCCGCCTGCGGCGCGGTGCGACTGCTCTTGCCGGCCCCTACCGCCACCTTGACCGACCGTGACACCGCGCTTTGCCCGGCCGCAATGCCCACCTTCAGCGGGCGCGCACTCGCAATGAAAAAGGGCGGGGCCGCATCCGCCGCACGGGCCGACCCCGATTGCGTGCTGGCGTGGACGGACGGCTTCCCGAATATGTTCAGCTCCACCTGGATCAGGTTGTTGTCCGGTGTCGGATCCACGTTGCCGTCCACCAGCGTTTCCACCTCGAACGTGATCGTGCAGCGCTGCGGCACCTTCGGATCGAGATCCGGGAAGTCGGCGCGGTAGACCCGCAGCCAGACCCGCGCCGTGCGCTGTTGGCCGCCCGGCACCAGCGCCGTGTCCGGGTCCAGATCCGGATCGCCGCCAAAGTCCGGCCCGTCCTCGACCGTGCCCGGCGGACAGTCCCCATCATCGGCGATCAGCCAGATGAGATGCCCGGGTTTCTCCGGCTGCGGTAGCACATCGGCGTTGCGCACCTTGACCGTGATGTTGCGTGCCGAGTCGTCCTGCCCGGGGCCGATCACGAACTGCACCGGGTCCATCGGCAGCACCACGGAGTCGTGCATCGGCGTACGCGTACAGTCGGATTGGCAGCCGTCGCCATCAATGACGTTGCCGTCGTCGCACTCCTCGTTGCCCTCGACGCGCCCGTTGCCGCACTGCTCAACCAGACAACCCTGGTCGCACCCGTCTCCGTTGATTAGATTTCCGTCGTCACACTCCTCGCCGGCGCTCACGACACCGTTGCCGCAACGCGTGATGGTGCAGTTGGTATCGCACCCGTCCCCATCGGTGCGGTTTCCGTCGTCGCATTCCTCGCCGGCGCTCACCACGCCGTTACCGCACGCGGTGACGGTGCAGTTATTGTCGCAGCCATCGCCATTGAACCGGTTGCCGTCATCGCACTGCTCACCAGTTGTGACTATCCCATTCCCACAGCGCGTGATCGTGCAGTTCGCGTCACAGCCATCGCCGCTCACCAGATTGCCGTCGTCGCATTCCTCACGACCGCTGATGACTCCATCGCCGCACACGGTAGGGACCGGCGTTGCCGTCAGCGTCCGGGTTGGCGTGAACGTCCGCGTTGCCGTTGGCGTGCTGGTCGGGAGCGGCGTTGGCGGTTGGGTGTCGGCCGACGTAGGTGTGCTGGTCGGAACAGGTGTCGCAGTGTGCGTTGAAAGGGGAGTCACGGGTGTGCCCTGCCCGCATCCGCTATCGGAGGGGCACGCTCTCACGATGTTGGCCCACAGTTCGCTGATGTAGTGTCCCGCGCCGGCAAAGGCCCACGTATTGACGATGCGGCCGTCGGCAAGCCGGGCGGTACCCACTCCAGCGGCAGGCTTGTCGTTTTCGGAGATGGTGACCGCGTTCCCGAACGGGTATCCGTTGGCGTCGAACACGCGCGCTTTCAACGGCGCTGCTAGGAGCGTGTCGACATCGAACTGCCCCCAGGCGGTATAGAGGTTGTCGAAGGCGTCGAATTCGAGGTTTCCCTGCAGGTAAAGGTTCGCCGCGTCAGCCTCGTAGACCATGACCTCGGGGCCGAGCGGGGTCCCGTCATCAGCGAAGCGACGGGCCCAAAGCCGGTGCGAATACCCGGAATTGCCGACTTGATCGTCATAGAACGTCGAGACGCCAAAGATCCCGAATCCGCCGCGAGGGTTCGTTTTCACCCAGGTCGCCCTAAACCGGTCTGTCAACGGTAGGGCACTGCCGCGCTGCTGGCCGTCGGCACCGAAAAAGAGCGCCGATGTCCGGAGGTCCGGAAAGTCAGTCACCACAGCGACGAAGCCGCCGTCGCTCAACGCGATGACGCCAGTAAGCTGTGGGAAATATCCGCTGTCGAGCGCGGCGCCGCGCGCTCGGCCGCTCTGATCGTAGAGCCGTCGCCAGAGACCGTTTTGGAACCACATGAAGACCGCCCCGGAGGGAAGCGCGGCAACACGGTGATCCCACGCCCCTCCTCCTTGAGCGGCATTGATTTCGAATTCCGAACCAACACCGGCTCCGGTTCCATCAAGCCGACGCCCGACGATATATTGATGGACGCCGTTCACAACCCACTGCCACGTTGCGACATAGCCGCCACGAGTGTCGGAACGGATCATGGGATAGAGCAGCCCGGGCGTTGCGGGTCCAAACGCGATGGAATCGATGCGCCGCGGCACGCCGAGAGGAACCCCCTGCGGCGAAAACCAACGAGTCATCGCCGCATTGATGCCGGGACCGCTGAGCGTATACTCGCCCCAACTAAAAACCATCGTTCCATCGCTGGACGCCGCCACCAACGGCCCTTGCATGTGCTGCGCCACGGTCCTCGTGGCCACGACAAACGTTGGCACGTCGACCACTTGGGCCAACAACGGCTGCGGTCCCAACACGAGCAGAACGGTGAAAAGCAACCCCTGAGCAATTCGCGGACAGCGCATCTTGGCCTCCAGCGAGACGAGAAGTTGACGAGATCGAGCTAGGTATCTTTTACACCGCTGCGTGGTACCAGCACAAGGGGAAAACCGGGTTCGAAAGCCTTTCGGAGCCGACGCGGGGACCAAGAACGGGCCCGTGAAGGTGTCGGGAAATGTCTGATACTCGGACGAAACTGCGAATAATACTTCAGTAGATACCTGAATTTCGCACGGGACAGCGGATTTTTCGCCGTGAGCTGAACCGTTTTCCTTGTGTTCGCCCCGCGATACTTCCACCTCGTCACGCCGTGCACGATTGTTTTTGCACGGAATCTTCCGTTCTCACCGCTACGCCGCCTCCTTTCGCCGGCAGTCCAAATACTGCAGAAAGTCGCTCAGTCCAGCGGCGCGCTGTTCATGGATTCAATAGCAAACCTGGTCGCGGTTGTGGTGAAAGCAAATCTTGGCCGCCACGAACAACATCTTCAGTCGCGCGATGCGCAGGGTGTGATCAGGCATCGTGATCCGCACCCGCTCGGCCGCCTCTTCACCGACCTGGTTCTGCTGCTGTGCGTGCCCCGCCAGCAGTTTCATCCAGCGCCACAGGTTGTAAGCCAGCATCACGACCTGGAAGAACGCATGATGCACCGTATATAGGGCGTCCGGAATTTTCCGGGGCAGATCCGGGATGGCGGGAACGTCTGATATCAGCTCTTTGGGGTATCCATTTAACCGGAGGAGGCCAGGCCCGCAGATCGCCACGGGCGGTTGGCCGGAGAGCGCTCCAGACTCGGCGGGTGTCCGCGCGCCTGCGGCGGCACGGGTGGCACTGCCCGGGGCCGCTTGATGGCGATGAGATCCTGGTAGCGCACCGGGTCGTGAGCGACGGCGAGCTCGAGCACGCGGTGGAAGACCATCCCGCGGCTGCGGGAGCGGCGACGGTTGAAGCGGAACACGAACTCATTCAGGTAGCTGGCCAGGTGCGCGTCGTCCACCGAGCCCTGATGGGTGCCCAGCAGCCACCGCTTGGCAAGCGAGGCGACCCGGTGTACCGCAGGCAGTAGCTCGCCGGGATCCTCCCCGTGCGCTCGGGCGGCCCGCTGGCTGCGCCGGTCATGGACGTAGCCGAGCTTCTCCAGCCCGCGATAGCCCTGCCAGCCGTCGGTGATGACCCTCGCGCCCGGCTCGACGTGATCTGCCACGAAGGTGTGCAGCGAGGCGGCCGACGCATCGGCCAGGGGCAGCATCCGGCACCGGCCAAAGCCCTTGGGCTCCCGAACCTCCACCGCGATGCCCGTCAGAACCTTCTTTCCCTTGGCCCGGCCGCCGGATAGCCCCGACTCCTCACCGCCGATGTAGGTCTCATCCACCTCCACCACCCCGGCCAGCCGGTCCCGCCTTGGGCGCACCAGCACCGACCTCAGCCGATGGAGCAGCGCCCATGCGGTCTGGTAGGAACCGATCTCGAGCGTCCGCTTCACGCTCAGCGCCGAGATTCCGTCTTTCCCGCAAGAGCTGGAGGGCCGTCAAGGCCAGCAGCCCGAACATGAGATGGGCCATGACCTTGACCGCACCCCGCACCCGCACGTGCTGGCCCCCGAAGTTATCCTTGAGATTGGAGTTGACGCGCTCAGCCGCACTGCGCTGGCGAAAGCGCACGGCCCGCGCCGGCTCCATGGGCAGCACTGCTCCCCGGCGGGGGTTCGCATCGATGATCGGCACATGTCCCAACTGCTCGCTGCAGCCACGGATCTGCGGGGCGTCGTAGGCGGCATCCATGAGGTCGTATAACGAGGTGACCCGCTGGAGCGTCATCTGCGCCAAGGGAATGGCCACTTGCGAGTCGTGCACGTTGGCCGCCGTCAAGATGGCGCTGACCGGGATGTCGCCGTCGACGCTGTCCAGGTGCAGCTTGTAGCCGCGCCACGTTTCTATGTACCCCTGCGCATTTTTCTTACACCCCACCGCGCAGTGCTTGGGCAGATCGGCCAAATTCTCCTCCAGCGTCCGCGTCGGTTGCAGCTCCAGCCGCTTGGGCGGCGGCGCGGGACGCACCTCCCCTTTCTTCGGCCGGCCGCGCCGCTGGGGGGCCGGCGGTGCCGGCTGGTCGGGCCTCTCCACTTTCTGGCGCGCCGCGATGGCCGTGGCATCCCGGCTGACGTGCCCGAGCACGCGTGCCCCCAGGTGCTCCTGGATCAGCACCTGCTCATGAGTACCGAGTTTTTCGGTAAGAGGAAACTATGCGCTGAGTCGAAAGCCTTCGTATCTGCTGGTGTCGATCCTCTCAGCGATGAATTTCGCCAAGATGGAGTCGCCCTGGCCACCCAGGAGAAAATGCGGGAGGGTGTTTCTGAGCGCCAGCGCGGCGACCATTTCTGAAGGAGAGATTCCCGGCCGGATCGTGCGCAGCCAAGAGCCGAAGGAGCCCCAGACGAGTGTGGGGAAGGTGGAGGAGAGGTACTGCAGGAGTCCAAGCGGGAGTGGATCTATTTTTCCGATGTCCGCGCAATGAGCAAGGTCTTAACTCCGCGACGTCTGGAAATCTTGAAGGCGGTCCGCGACCATCGACCCGAGTCGATCCGCGCCCTGGCTGGCCTTGTTGATCGCGACGTCAAGAACGTTGCCGACGATCTGGCACTGCTTGCTTCCCTGGGATTGGTCGAAATGGAAGTGAAAGATCGCTCGGCCAGACGGAAAGCGCCGCGCGTGGATTACGAGACCCTCGCGCTAGAGGTGCATTTGTAATTCCGCTTCACTCTGCTTGAGAGTTGCCGGCTCGCATGCTTCACCGCTGGCCTCGGGTCTCTTCCCATGCCCTTCCCGCTCTGACTTCCTCAACGATGAACCGCACGCCTTGGTTGTCGGACGGGTTGAGCCACAGCACCCTCTCGAAGACCCGCCCGGCCTCGTCGTAGCGACCCAGTCGCCAGAGGCACAATCCATAGCCGTGCATGCAGCGCAGAAACGGCCGGTTATCGATATGGCCCCACGGCAGTACGCCATCGAAGCCCTCGCCGAGAGACAGCTCTCCGATGCGCACACCCATCTCGTAGTGTCGGATGGCTTCATCAGGACCGCGGTCGAAGACGAAGTTGCCGAGATGCGCGTGGGCGTCGAGGCAGCGTAGGTCGGCCTGGCAGAGATCCATCAGGATCTTGTGCGCTGCTGCACGCTCGCCAGCGTCCTTGAGATCGTTTGACTCTGTAATGGGATCGGCGAACGGATCGTCGGGATCCTGGCCGGGCAGCACCTGCTCCATCTCGAATGCCGAGCGTGGGCCACGGGCGATGATCGGCTTGGCCCACTCCTCGATGGGCTCGTTCTCCTCGCCCCAGTAGTGCTCTGTGGGATTCCACGTCCCCATGTCCTCGAGCCGCAGCGGTACAAGCCCGAGAGCACGGATGTCGAGCCGGGCGCACTCGATCTCGCCGGAAAGGTAGGGATGGCCGGCGTAGCTCCACTGCTTGCGCGGCTTGACCCTCACGATCTCGCCGGGCACCACGTCCCAGAACCGACTCGCGCGCAGCGTGATGGCGCGGTCGCTGCCCAACAATCTGCATCGCACCGCGCGCTCCTTGACCGAGAGCGCGATCAACTCAACTGGCCCGCTCAGATCGAGATCCTCGGCCGTGGCCTTGTGGTCGCGCTTGCGCCGCGCTCCCCCGGAAGTCTCGGCAGGATAGGGATCGAGGCCGAGCCACTTGCGATAGGCGGCAACGTGGCGGGCGCCGTTCGAGCCCTGCGGGAGCACGACGTCGCATGCCGCCACCACGTGCTCGGAACCATCCTCGCGGCGACACCTCGCCGTCAGCCCCCGGCGTGCGTTTCCGTCGTAGTCGATCTCGGTCACCGAAACTGGCTCGCCGACGACGAACCCGTCCGCCGGTAGGGTGACATCATCCTCGAAGGCCTGCCGAAACGCCCCGAGCATCTCGTCGTCTCCGTGGACGTCGACAGTGATGTTACCGATCAGCTCGTCGAGATCTGCAAGGTTCTTGTCATCGCGTCTTGCGCGGCTCATCCGCATTCCTCCCTTTGGGTTCCAGTGGCCTCGGGCGGCGGCTTCAATATCTATCCGCCCCCCCTTGGTTGCCTCGCACCCCAGCGCGCCTTGGCTCGCTCGAGGAACGATGGCTTCTCGCTTGGTCCCGAGCCCGCGACGATCTCCTCGAACCCAGGCATGAACCCCGTCTTGCGGTGGTGCTCAGAGCGCACCTTGTTCACCACGCGCTGCCAGTCAGCAACGAGCCCCGCCCGTTCAAAGCCGCGCCGGGCCTGCTCGAAGTTGGAAAGAGCGGCATCATAGTACTTGCTCTTCCCCGCGTTGACGACGCGCATCCCCTGGGCGCACCGCAAGCGTGCGGCGAGACCGGGATGGCTCCCCTTGAGTTTCCTAGCCGCAGGCTCGGTGGTGTAGTGGCTCACGTCCTCGAGTGCCCCGTCATTGCTCTGGCTCACGAGCTCCGCGAGGCGGTCGATCTCCTCCGTCTGGAGCAGCAGTCCGATGAGGGAGTGGAGATCCGTACCCCTCGCCGTCTCGATGGCCTTCTCGTGCCACGCCGCGTGCTCTTCCTTGGGCACGTACTTCATGAGCTCGTCGTAGGAGTACGTGCTTGGATGCCCGCGGTACTCTGCCCAGGCGGCCTCGAGCGCCTCGTTGCCGCGTCCCAGCTTGGTCAGGAGATCGCGCCTCAGCTTGGCGAGGTCATGTCCCGCCATTGAGCTATGTGGGGCCTTCTTGGTGAGCTCGATCCCGCGCTCGACCCACGACAGCGCCTCCTCGGCCTGTCGCTGAGCGAGAAGCATGGTCGCAAGAGCATGGCAGTCATGTGCGGTCAGACCCGTTTGCTCGGCGAGCGCGAGATAGGCCTCCGCGTCCTGCTGCGCCAGATAGAGTGTGCGAAGAGACTCGCCCCAGCGCCGGCGCGCGTAATCGGGGGCGTGCCCGGACGATTCGCCCGGCACGGGCGTCGCTGCCGCCGCTGCGTCGAAGCGTTCCCGGACCTGCTTCACGAACGCGGCGAGGCCAGCGTTGTCGAGCACCTTCGCCGCGTCCTTCTCGAGGTCGCAGCAGAAGCCGTAGGGGTCGTCCTCGATCCACTTGAGCAGCCGGGCCGCGGTCTGCTCGCGGTCCGCGGCCGCCGCCTGGCGAGCTTTGATCCAACCGCAGTGGAGCTCATCGACGAACTGGCCGAAGCTGCCGCTCGAGTCGTCGACCTCCTCGGCCTTTTCGTAGCAGCCGGCGAGGAACGTCTCGTAGAGCGCAACGGCTTCGAGCGGATCTGTCGAAACGCGCTTCGCGAGCTGCTCCTCGACAGTACCCAGCTCGCTGACGAAAGAGGAGGTGGCGTTGTAGGAAACGAAGCGTCCTGGAGCGAGCGCCGTTTCAATGAGATGCTCCATCTGATCTGTCAGGGTGCGTGCCCTCCTCGTCATCACAGCCGTCACTTCTTCCACGAACTGCCCGGTGAGGCGCTCCGTCCTGCCTCCTGGAACGGGATCGCCTTGAAGCCGGAGTCGTCACCATGGTGGAAGTAGATGTGGCCGGTCAGGGTGCCGTCCTTGTTGAGCTTCGCCCACCCACGGCCGCTCGCCGGATCACACTCGTCGTTGCCTTCCCACGTGAAGTCCACGTAGGGCCGGCCACCCCGCTGGCCGTGGCAGCAGTTCATCCGCCCGTCCACCGCAATGAATCGGAACTGGCCGCCTTGGCCCTTGATCTCGATGAAGGCAAGGCCGACCAGGTCGATTGCCTCTTGATCCCAAAGGTCCATCTCGGTGATGCGCCACTTGCCTGTGATCGTCATCGGCGACTCTCTCTCGGCTCTGCGGCGGTGTCAACAGCAGCGTGGCGAGCTTGCCGGCTACGCCGCACGCGACACCGGACCCCCGTCCTTTGGTGCGTTGTGCGTTTCGATTCCCTGGCGGTGCGGCTGGCATGCGGGGCTGCCGGGCTTGTGATATAAGTTCCACCGATGCCTTGTAACCAGCATCCACGCAGGCCCACGCCTCAGGCAACCTTCGCGATGACGTCGGCGGCGTAGCGGCGCAGGGCGTCGATCTTTTCGGCCAGCGTCGTCGTGTCGGTGTCGTAGACGTTGCGGAAGCCCACGATCGCGTCGGTGACCCCGAGGTCTTCCAAACGACGGACGCCGTCGACGCTGTAGGCATCGAACGAGATGACGTGGACCTCGAACGGCGCACGGTCGCGCCCGTACTCCTTCCGCAATTCGGTGAGCCGCCGGAGCATGTGCGCGACATCGCCGCTGCCGGCGTGCATCCAGCCATCCCCAATGCGCGCCGCTCGGCGTAACGCGGGCTCCGAGTGGCCGCCAATGAGTATCGGGATCGGCGCCGTGGGCACGGGGCACATCTTGATGCGCGGGATCTGATAATACTTCCCCCGGAACTCGTAATAGTCACCAGCAGTGAGGCCGCGGATGATGGCGATCATTTCATCCATGCGCTTGCCGCGCGTCTTCCAGTCTTGGCCGCACACCTCGAAGTCCTCCGGCCAGGGGCTGAGGCCGACGCCGAACCCGAAGCGGTTGTTGGTCAGGGCCGCCACGGAGGCAGCGGACTTGGCGACCAACACGGGATGGCGGATCGGCAGCTTGACGACAAACGTGGTGAAGCGCAGCCGCTGCGTGACCGCGCCCATCGCCGGAATCAGCGAGAACGGCTCGATGAACGGCTTGTCCTCCAGGAAACGGCGATCGCCGTCCGGCGTGTACGGATACTTGCTAGCGGACGTCTCCGGATAGCAGATGCTGTCCGGTACGATGAACGAGGTCCACCCGGCTTCCTCCGCCGCTTTCGCCAGCGGCAGGTACTGAGTGGGATCGCACATCGACTCGGCATATGAGAAGCGCATCATCTCCTCCGTAACGGGGGCAAGGGTTCGAGGGGTCAAGGGGCTTTGCCCACCAATTCAAGAAACGGCGGCGCAGCGGCAAACTCACCCCCTGCCCCCTCTCTTGGAAAGAGAGGGGGAACCAGAAAATGCAAGGATTTCCCTCCCGC